>Ga0310810_10009902_pt1 | contig 11059 bp, 9 predicted proteins | sample NCmetagenome_FD_207641 | JGI IMG/M metagenome (GOLD analysis project Ga0310810, IMG submission 207641) | Soil microbial communities from experimental microcosm in Duke University, North Carolina, United States - NC | ecosystem: Engineered > Artificial ecosystem > Soil microcosm > Unclassified ... | reverse complement strand
CGGGGTGCGGCATGCAGACCGCGGAGAAGACCTTCGCCGGCTATACCTTCACCGTGCGCAACCGCGGCGGCCATTCGTCGAAGCCGCGCAAGGACAATGCGATCTACAGCCTTGCGCACGCCCTCGACAAGCTCGAAGCCTATCGCTTCACGCCCAAGCTCAACGAGACGACGCGAGCCTATTTCACCGCCAAGGCGGCAATGGACAAAACCGCGCTCGGAGATGCGGAACGCAAATGGCTCGCCCATCCGAACGATGGTGAGGCAGCAGATTTCATCGAGGCCAGCGAAAGCGAGGTCGGACTGACCCGCACGCGGTGCGTGCCGACGCGGCTGTTCGGCGGTCATGCCGACAATGCGCTCCCGCAGCTTGCGACAGCAATGATCAACTGCCGGATCTTTCCCGGTGAGGACCCGAATGCGGTGAAGGCCGAGCTCGAGACGCTCGTCAACGATCCGACCGTCGTGGTCACGCGCAACGACGATTATGTCGCTTCGCTCGCGTCACCGCTTCGTCCCGATGTAACCGCCGCCTTCACGGTTGCGGTCCACGCGCTTCATCCGGGAATGCCGATCTTCCCCGAAATGTCGACCGGCGCGAGCGATGCCCGGCCGTTCCGGGTCGCCGGCATTCCGATCTATGGCACCAACGGCGCCTGGGTGCAGGTCCCGACCGACTTCCGGGCGCACGGCAAGGACGAGCGCATTCCCGTCCAGTCGCTTTACGACAATGTCGTCCATTGGCAGTTGATGCTGAAGGACCTCGCCGGAAAATAGCCTTTCCGATTAGTCACTTGACGCTGCCTTGAAGGCCCTTACGGGCCACCGAAAGATTTGCCGAAGAGGAATCATTGAATGCGCCGTCTCGTTGCGATTGCCCTTGCCCTTTGTTCGACGTCCGCAATTGCGGCGACCGACCCGCGTACGGTGCCTACGCGACTCTCGTCCGAGTGGCAGGCAAAGACGCGCGAGCTATTCAAGCAGGCGATCGAGATTCCGTCGGTCCATAATCGCGGTGAAACGCATCGCGTCGCCGAGCTCCTAGCCGGGCAGTTCCGAACTGCCGGAATTCCAGACTCAGACATCCACATCATGCCCTACGAGGCGCTTCCCGGCGACAACACCGTCGCGCTGATCGTCCGTTGGCGCTCCCCCCACGCGACGAAGAAGCCAATGCTGATCCTCGGCCACATGGACGTGGTCGAAGCGAAGCGTTCCGACTGGAAGTACGATCCGTTCGTCTTCCGTGAGGAGGGCGGCTATTTCTACGGGCGCGGCACGAGCGACATGAAGAACGGCGACGTCGCCACGACGATGGCGGCGGTCAAGCTCATCTCCGAAGGGTTCAAGCCGGATCGCGACATCATTTTCTTCTACAGCGGCGATGAAGAAACGCGCGGCGTCGGAGCGACGCTCGGCTCGACCAAGTGGCGGAACCTGACTGACGCCGAGTTCGGGCTCAATGCCGACGGCGGCTGCCCGTCCTACGACGAACAGTTTCGTCCTCTCGGCTGCGGCATCTCGATGGCTGAGAAGACATTCCAGACCTATTTCTTCACGACCCACAATCCCGGAGGCCACAGCAGCCGGCCCCGACCTGACAATGCCATCTATGACCTCGCCGACGCACTGAAGAAGGTTCAGGCCTATCGCTTCCAGCCGATGCAGAATGAGGTCACGCGCGCCTATTTCGCGGAGCGGGCGAAGCAGGAGGGTAATAGCCAGCTGGGACAGGAAATCCGCGCCTGGCTCGCCAACCCGAACGACGGCAAGGCGGCGGACGCAATCGAAGCCAATCCGCTGGAAGTTGGCTTCACGCGCACCCGCTGCGTCGCGACGATGCTTCAGGCGGGGCACGCCGACAATGCGCTGCCGCAAAGTGCGACCGCGACCGTGAATTGCCGCATCTTCCCCGGGGTGCAGCCGACAGACGTGCAGGCCGAATTGCAGAAGCTCGTCGGGCCCAACGTCGAGGTAAAGCCGGATCCCAATTACATCGGCGTTCCGACGCCAGCGTCGCCGTTGCGGCCCGATGTGCTCGCTGCCGTGACCAGTGCGGTCCACAAAGTGGTCGACCCCCGCATGGACATCTATCCCGAGATGTCGACCGGCGCGAGCGACGGCAGCTTCTTCCGCGCGCAAGGAATTCCGGTCTACGACATTGACGGAAGCTGGGGCATTTCGCCGATCGACGAGCGCGCGCACGGCCTCGACGAGCGGATTCCGGTGAGAGCGATGTACGACGACGTGCTCTACTGGGAGATGATCATCCGTTCGCTCGCAGGATAGGCTCAGGCGACCTCTTTCGCTGCTTTCAGCACTTCCTCGGCATGACGAGGCACCTTCACCTTGCGCCAGGCGCGGAGCACGCGCCCATCTGCGCCGATCAGGAAGGTCGAACGCTCCATCCCCATATATTTGCGGCCGTACATCGACTTCTGGACCCAGGTGCCGAATGCGTCCGAGATCCGGCCGTCCTCGTCCGAGACGAGCGGCACCGCCAGACTGTACTTGCCGATGAACTTCTCGTGGCTCATCATCGGATCGCGTGAGATGCCGACAACCTTGACACCCGCTTTCTTGAAGTCGGGCGCCAAGGCAGTGAAGTCCTGCGCCTCGCGCGTGCAGCCGGACGTATCGTCCTTCGGATAGAAATAGAGCACGAGCGGCTGGCCGGGTGACGCAAGGCTGAACCTGCTCCCGTCGCTTGCGGTCACGTCGATTGTGGGTGCCTTGTCGCCTTCGTTGATCATTTCACGCCTCTTGTCTGATGCGGTCCCAAAGCTCGGCGATGCTCTGCCGCGCTGCGTCGTGCTCGGCAAGAAGTGCGTCCCTGCTGGCTGCCCCACATGCTTCCGCGACAAGCTGCCACGTCTCAGGTGCTGGCTTCACTGTGCCCGGCGCAACCAGCCGCATCATCACGAGCATGCGTGAGAGCAACTTTAGCGCTTCGACAATATTTGCCGGAACCAATGACGCCGCATGGAGCTCCTCCAGCGCGTCTTCGAGGCGGGTTTTCAGGCCGACATGCGTGGTGAGCTGGAGCACGTGCACCGAAAATTCGAGATCGACCAGGCCGCCGCGGCCGAGCTTGACGTCGAGCGGCCCGCGTGACGGCTTATGTAGCTCCATGTCGGCGCGCATTCTTGCTGCATCAGCGGTGACCCGGGTGCGGTCGCGCGGTAACCGAAGGATCGAATTGATCATCCCGGTAACCCGATCGCGCACGCCAGCAGAACCATAGACCAGACGGGCACGGCAGAGCGCCATATGCTCCCAGGTCCACGCCTCGTTGCGCTGATATTGCTCGAACGCGTCGAGCGAGACGACCAACATCCCTTTGGAGCCTCCCGGGCGGAGGCGCGTATCGATGTCGTAAAGTGGGCCGGCGGCGGTCGGAACGCTGAGCGCGGCGGTCACGCGGCTAGCGAGCCGGTTGAAATAATCGTTGGGACCGAGCGGCCGCCGGCCGTCGGACGTGCCGCCCTCCTCCGCCGTGTGCAGGTAGATGATGTCGAGGTCGGACGCGTGAGTCAGCGAATGTCCCCCGAAGCGGCCGAGGCCAAGTGCAATCAGCTCGCTTGCACCGAAGTGTCCATGCGCCTGCTGGAATTCGCTCGTCGCCGCATCGGCCAAGGCGACGAGTGCCCCTTCTGCCACGCGGGCGTAGCCTTCCGTGACCACCAGAGGGTCGCGACGGCGGTCGATTAGCTGGACGCCGAGAGCAAACCGCTTCTCATTGACGAGACGCCGCACGCGATCGAGCCCTATGTCGTACGGGTGCTTTTCCATTGTGCGACGTAGTAGCTCGGCGAACTCTTCCGCCGACGGCGGCATCGCAAAGCTCGATGCATCGAACAGTCCCTCGAAAAGCTCGGGTCGGCGGCCCAGCTGGTCGGCAAGCGCGGGGGCGTGCGCCAGCACCTTGGCGAGGAGCTGCGCGAGTGGCGGACGGGCCTCCAGCAGCCGAAAGAGGTTTATGCCGCTGGAGAGGCGCTCGACGATATCGCTCAGGCGGTTCAGCGCATGATCGGGATCGGCGCCGCACGCGATTGCCTGCAGCAAGCTCGGCAGCATCGCTTCGAACGCTTGCTGGGCCGCGGGCGAACGCAAGGATCGCGCCTTGCCGGAGCGCCAATGCGTCACGTGACGCGCGGCTGAGTCAACGTCGGCAAAGCCAAGCTCCGCGAGCTCGGAACGCAAGATTTTGGAATCGTTGGAGAGCTGGCGACGGTCGTCGGGCGATAGGCTGTCGAAGATCGCTCCGACGCGCTCAACCTTCGGCCGCAACAGTTCGATGAGATCGGATCCCGAATTGAGCCCATGGAGCTGCGCGACATGGTCGAGCGCTTCCGGCTGTGCCGGTATCAGGTGCGTCTGCGCATCATTGATCATCTGCACCCGGTGCTCAATCGTGCGCAGGAGGCGGTAGCTTTCAGCAAGGTCGCGGGCGAGGTCCTGCTCGAGATACTCTGCCTCAAGCAGCGCCTGAATCGCGTCGAGCGTTGCTGGGGCGCGAACCGACGGGTCGCGTCCTCCGTGGATCATCTGCTGGATCTGGACGAAGAACTCGACCTCACGGATACCGCCGCGCCCGCGCTTAAGATCGTAACCGGGCCCGATGTGCGCCCCTTGTGCGAAATGATCGCGAATCCGCGAGGAGATCTGGCGCACTTCCTCGATGACTCCGAAGTCAAGCGAGCGGCGCCAGACGAAAGGCTGGATCGCATCGAGAAAACGCTGGCCGAGCGCCAGGTCGCCAGCCGCTGCGCGTCCGCGGATGAAGGCGGCGCGCTCCCACGGAAGTGCGCTCGACTCATAATGCGAGATGGCCGCGTTCGCCGGCAGCACAATCGGCGTGACTTCCGGCGAGGGCCGTAGGCGGAGGTCGACGCGCTCGACATATCCATCCTCAGTCCGCTTCTGGAGGATCTCGATCACGCGCCGTCCCATCCGGACCGCCGCTTCCGCCGGTTCCTCGCGGCCACGCCTCGGCAGGGTCTCGGGATCGAACAGGAAGATAAGGTCGACGTCGGACGAATAATTGAGCTCGTGGCTTCCGAGCTTGCCCATCGCGATCGCTGCAAATCCGCGTGGTTCGGAGCCGGGGACTCGCTCCGTGAGTGCTGCGCGGAGCGATTCGTCGATGGCCTTGTCGGCAAAGTCAGAAAGCAGGCGAGTGACTTGCTCGAGGGTCAGTTCTCCGGAGAGATCTCCAAGCGCGACCGCCAGCGCCAGCCCGAGGCGCTCCCGCCGGAGCCGCGAATCGACGCAATCTCCACCGGCGCGAGATGCGACATCCAAAGCGGCGGCGCATCCCTCCGCAACAAATCGTTCCGCCAGTTCAGGACGCGCGAGAATTGCGTCACGAAGGAACGGTGAATGGTTGTTGGCGCGACGCAGCGCCGACTGGCGGTTCGCGGTGGAACCGATTCGACTCATCGCCAACGCCGGATGATTTCGCATAACATTCGCAGGAAACTTCGCGGCAGGTTCGGTCGTTTGCAATGGTGATGAAGCTGGAGCGAGATTCCCTCTTGGAGTCAGACCTGAACAGTATGGACCGTCGCGTCATCCAATTGGATATGCCGCCGACCCATGCTGGGATCACTGCCGCGCTGCGTCGCGCCTTCGAGGCTGCGGCGTCGGAGCCTGCCGACCGGGATTTTGCCGAACTCCTGCGCCGTCTCAACTAGCGGAGCGAGCTTCATTAGCCGCTACTCGTGATCGCGGCTCAGTTCATCCACTTCACCCATGATTGTCTGAAGTGCTGATTTGTCAGGATCGGTGCGGTGTTGCCGACGCGATGGAAGCTTGCCGCTGGAGAGCAGCTGCTCGAGCGCGACCCGTCCGCGAGCGACGCGACTCTTGATCGTGCCGACCGCGCAGCCACAGATTTCGGCGGCCTCTTCATAAGCAAAGCCGCCCGCGCCGACTAGGATTAGCGCTTCTCGCTGCGGCTGCGGCAGGTGCATCAGCGCGCGCTGCATATCGCCAAGCTCGATGTGCCTGTCCTGGCTCGCGGGCGCGGCGAGGATCTTCGACGCGGTAATGTCGTCCCATTCGCCCTTGAAGCGGGCGCGACGCATCTGGCTGAGGAAGAGGTTGCGAAGGATGATGAAGGTCCAGGCACGCATGTTGGTGCCGGCCTGGAAGCGCTTGCGCGCGGCCCAAGCCTTGAGCAGCGTCTCCTGCACAAGATCATCGGCGAGATCGCGGCTGCCCGATAGAGATCTGCCGAAAGCGCGAAGATGCGGAATGACGGCAGCAAGCTGCTCCTTGAACTCAGGATCCGACAGCGGGATGAGCTCCGTCGGAGCTGCCGTCGGTCGATCGTCATCACGAGCTTTCGTCAAACTAAACCCCACCCGTTGAACAGGCGCAGCGGTGGCTGCGCGAGCGTGACAAGACCATGAACGGAGATTTGTGACAGAAGCTAGGTGCTCAGGAGCGGCCAACCAAGACGATCACCGCAAAAATAATCACCACGAGCAACAGCCCGAAAATGAGGACATTGCGGGTGACTCCCGGAGTCGACGCGGCCCGCGCCTCGGTCGTGGTCTCCCGGATTGGAGGATCCGGTTGTCGCGGGTCGGCCATCATTAAGCTTTCGTCACGAAATCACTGTTCATCCGGCCAACGCGCCGACCGGAAGCGTGTTCCGCGCTCAGGCTGCCGGCACGGTTGCAGCGTCGAAAAATAGGGCTTGGGCTATTGCCGCCTTCACCGTCGAGCGCTGGAATGGTTTCGTTATCAGGAAAGTCGGTTCGGGCCGGGTGCCCGTAAGGAGCCGCTCAGGAAACGCGGTAATAAAGATCACCGGCACCGAAAATTCAGCGAGGATGTCTTTGACGGCATCGATACCGCTGGAATCGTCAGCAAGCTGGATGTCGGCCAGCACCAGTCCCGGCGGATTCGCGCGCGCCTGGGCCACCGCCTCGTCGCGCGTGACCGCTACACCGGTCACATTATGCCCGAGGTCTCGCACGATCGTTTCTATGTCCATCGCGATGATCGGCTCATCCTCGATGATCAGGACATCGGCCAGCGTCTGCCTCTCGATTTCTTCGAGTGCCTCAGCGACGAGCGAATCAACGTCTGCGGGCGAGGCACTGATCAAATACCCCGTATCCTCCGACGAAAATCCTTCGAGCGACGTCAGCAGCAACGCCTGCCGCGACAGCGGCGTGATGCGGGAAAGCCGCGCGTGCGCGATGCCTTCGGCACCCGTTGGGCTTTGCGTCGGTTCTTCGCCTTCCTCGACGTTCGCCGTCGACCAGATGGCGTGAAACGTCTTGTAGAGGCCAAGCCGGGGGTCGACGTCGCGCGGAAACTCGTCCGGCTTCGCAACGATCGCCTCGAGCGTCGCCCTGACGAAAGCGTCGCCATGCGTCTGACTGCCCGTCAAGGCACGGGCATAGCGGCGTAGGAATGGCAAGTGCGGTGCAAGTTCCTGGCCAAGGGACATAATCAATCATTCTCCCTCGAATGTGCAATTTGCGTCGTCTTTGGCGACGCGTCGAAATTGTTGCAACCCTGGAAGGACCGCCTGTTGCTCCACGGCACCGCCCCCCAAGAGAAGTGGCTGCCGTGTGGAACCAAGCATCGGCGATTTGGTTTCCGCCGCAGGGTCGGGGGTTGCTGCAACGCCAAATTTGCGCCGCAGCTGCCGGCCTCACGCGTACCGCGGCGGTGCAGTTCCGACAGATCCGGTTGCGCCTTTTATTGAGATGATTATGAGCGCGCAGGACCCGCGCCAGGGGGGACTAGGAGTTGAGTGCGAAAAAGCGAAGCGAGTCGGAGGGAGCCGCAGATTCCAGCCGCTCGAAAAAGTCCCCTTCATCGGCGCACGGCGGTCGCCGGCAACGGTCGAGCGATCTCGGCCGCGCACTGCGCTCGGTCTATGACGATACGCTTCGCGAATCCGTTCCCGACGATCTCGTCAACCTTTTGGGCAAACTCAGCTAATTCAAGCTTGGCGGCGAGCGCATGAGCCTTGCCGGACGATTCGAGCGGCTGCCAACCGGCGCCAAGCTGCTCCTCATTCTGACCGCTGTCCTTCTTCCCATCGGCGTGGGGCTTGCGTGGATCGGCGAAACCGGCATCCGCCAGGCCAATGCCGCGCTCGAAGGCAGGACTCAGGACCAGGCGCGGCTTGCCGGCCGCTCGATCGAGAGCCTGATCGCTCGCAACGCGCTCGCGTTGAGGATCGCCGCGAACGGGCGATTCGGCGACAACGGCGCGGACAGTTGCGACAGCGTACGCAAGTCGCTCGCAATTGCACCTGCCGTAGCCCAGAATTTCGAGCTGGAAACGCCGGACGGAAAAGCCGTTTGCTCAACCGGCGAAGTGCCGGACTCGAGTGGGCTTCCGCTCGTTGCTCCCGGTGTCATCAGCATCCGCGTCGCACCCGATTCCCGCTCGATCGAAATTCGCGTCGGCGTCATCGGAGGAATGGCGACGACTGTAGTCCCGTTGAACGACCTCCGATCGGTAGCTTCCGTTCCCGGTGGCGCAATCCGCTCGATCACGCTTCATGACGACCAGCGCCAGGTCACTATATTCGGTGATTCAGAAGCGCTGCAGGATGCGAGAATCATCGAATGGCCGATCGGCGATGGAAACATGTATGTGCGGGTAGCAACCCCGCACCAGCGAATAAGGACAATCGATCGGCTTCTTCTGCTGCTGCCTTTGCTCATGTGGATTGCCGCGGCGATCATCACCTGGTCGCTCGTTGGAAGACTTTTGATTCGTCCGTTGAAACAATTGGAGCAGTCGGTGCTCGCCTATCGGCCCGGTGAAGGGCAGCTTGAATTGCCTCAAAAATTGGGCCCGAGCGAAGAAATCCAGGAGCTTCGCGACGCCTTTGCTCGCGCAATCGACCGCGCGGAAGAGTCGGATCGCGAGACGACGTCCGCCCTGGAAGGCCAAAAGCGGTTGGTGCGCGAGGTTCATCATCGCGTGAAGAACAATCTTCAAGTCGTCGCATCGCTTCTGAACATCCACGGGCGAAGCGCCGATGCACCGGGTGCGCGGGCGGCCTATGCGGGAATTAGCCGGCGCGTCGGCGCACTTTCGATTGTTCACCGCAACCACTTCGCGGAAATGGAAGAAAATCGCGGGATTTCATTGAGGCCGCTCGTCAGCGAGCTCGCGGCCGAGCTGCGCGCCGGCGCACCCGAAGTCGCAAGAGGCCTCGCGATCGATCTCGAGCTCGACAGCGTCTACACCACGCAAGACGTCGCCGTTGCCGTAGCCTTCTGGATTACGGAAATCATTGAATATGCGATGCTTCGTGCGCCGCAAGAAGCGATCGAGTTATCGCTAAGGCGCACGAGTGAGCTGACCGCGCGGCTCAGCCTTAGCAGCCCGGTCCTCACGCCGGACGATGATGAAAATTCGGAGAAGGCACAGTTCGAGCGCATTGTCTCTGGACTGGCGAAACAGCTCCGCTCGCCGCTCGAGCGGAAATTGGGCCGCTACAGCGTTGATTTACCGGTATTTCCGCCAATTTGAGGTCGCCGCCTCGTTCGTTACGGCAACAGCCAAAAAAGTTGAAAAGAACCGGAACCCATTTCGAACAAGGGGCGTTGTGCCATTCGGATAGTGACCTTTTGCCCCCCCGCTCTCGCTATCCGCTTAAATGGGCCCGGAACCGCCAACCCTCCCCCCCCCCCGGGGCGGGTCCGGGCCCTCTTCTGTCTGGGGCTCAGCAATAATCGCGCTTACGGCAGAGCTTGATCGGGCGGCTTTCCGAGCTGCCCTCCAGTGCGTGATCCGGATCGCCAGGATCGCAAACTCATAAAGCCCGTAGAGCGGTACCATGAGCATCATCATCGACACCGCGTCGGGCGGCGTGAGCACGCCGGCGACGACCGCCGCCGCGACGATCGCATAGCGCCGCGATCGTGCGAGTTGCTCGCGGGTGACGATGCCCGCGCGCTCGAGGATCATCAGCAGGATCGGGAGCAGGAATGCCGCGCCGAACCCGAACAGGAAATGCGTGACGAAGTTCAGGTAATTGCCGACACCCGGCAGGGCTTCCTGCTGAATTCCGCCGACATTCCCTTGGTAGCTGAGCAGGAAATGCAGCGCCCAGGGCATCGCAAGGAAGTAAGCGAAGCTCGCTCCGGCCGCGAAAAACACGGGGGTGGCGAGCAAGAACGGCAGAAATGCGTTCTTCTCCTTGGCGTAGAGGCCCGGCGCAACGAAACGCCACAGCTGGGTCGCAATGACTGGAAAGCTCACCATCAGCGCAGCGAACAGGGCAACCTTTACCTGCGTGAAGAAGGCCTCGAATACGTCGGTATAGATAAGCTTGCCCTGACCGGCATGGACGAGCGGCTGAACCAGCACGGCAAAGATCTCGTGCGCGTAGTGGAAGCACACGAAGAACGCCAAGACGAGCGTCGCGAGACACCACAGGAGGCGCCGCCTTAGCTCGATCAGATGGTCGAGCAGCGGCTGCTTGGTGTCATCGATGTCCTTCACGGCAAGGGGCGCTTGTCAGGTGGAAGCTCGTCGCCTGGCTGTGTCTCGTCGAAGGGCAGCGAGGGCTCGGCTATCTCGGCCACTGGTGGCATTTCGTCCGTCTGGCCCGGCTCGGGATAGTCGGCGTTGGCAGGATGGAGTCGCATGATGCGCTCATTCTCCTCGCGCCAGCGCTTCTCCATTTCCTCGAGTTCGGCTTGGCGGACCATGTCCTCAATGCCCGCGGTGAAGTGCCGTGCCATGCCCCGGATGCGGCCAATCCAATAGCCTGCGGTACGCATGACTCGCGGCAGCTCCTTGGGGCCGATGAACACCAGCGCGAGGACCGCGATGATTGCCAGCTCGGCGGAATCGAAGCCGAACATGAGAGGATCGCTTTAGCTTAGCGGGCTTCGTCGTCCCGGGGCGCCGGCTCGGAAGGCCGCGGCGTCACGTCGATCGGATCTCGGCGGCCCTCGTCGCGGGGAAGCTGTCGCGGCGGTTCATTGCGGCGCTGCTCCTCATAGCGCCGCATCTTCTCATCGTCCTCGTCAGCCATGCCCTGCTTGAAGCTTTTCAGTCCCTTC
>Ga0310810_10009901_pt1 | contig 11059 bp, 8 predicted proteins | sample NCmetagenome_FD_207641 | JGI IMG/M metagenome (GOLD analysis project Ga0310810, IMG submission 207641) | Soil microbial communities from experimental microcosm in Duke University, North Carolina, United States - NC | ecosystem: Engineered > Artificial ecosystem > Soil microcosm > Unclassified ... | reverse complement strand
GTCTTGTACCAGAGCTGAGAATTCTGCGGCTTGAGCACCCAATGTCCCTCGTCCGGGAAGTAGAGCATCTTCGACGGGATACCTTGCCGCTGCAAGGCCGTAAATAAGTCGAATCCCTGCGAAACGTCGAGCCGGTAATCGAGCTGCCCATGCACAACCAGGGTCGGCGTTTTGAAACTGCTAGCGCTCAAATGGGGAGACCATTTCCGGTACATCTCGCGGTTCGTCCACGGCGTTCCCTTGAACTCCCACTCGGGAAACCAGAGCTCCTCGGTAGCCCCATACGCTGACTCCGTGTTGAACATGCCGTCGTGGGTTACGATGCACAGGAAGCGGTTGGTATGGCCAAGGATCCAATTGGTCATGTATCCGCCATAGCTCGCCCCTAAGGCGCACTCGCGGTCTTTATGGATAAATGAATAGTGCTGTTCTGCGTAGTCGAGCCCCTTCATCAGGTCTTCAAATGGGGCACCGCCCCAATCACCGTTGATCGCATCGATAAAATTCTGCCCGTAGCCGGTCGAACCGTGAAAGTTGATCATGATGACCACGTATCCATTAGCTGCAAACAACTCAGGGTTCCAGCGATAGCTCCAGTCATCTCCCCACGACCCTTCCGGCCCGCCGTGAATGAGGAATTTAACGGGATATTTCTTGTGGGAGTCGAAGTTTGGTGGCTTAACCAAAGAGGCTTCTACTTTTGCTCCATTGGCACCATCAAACCAAAAAGACTCGACCTCCCCCATCTTTACCGAGGAGAGGACAGCTTCGTTAATCTTTGTAATGGGCCAGTCCTGGTTGAGGGAACAGTCCTGTTTGCCGTCGTCAACGAACCCGGTTTGGGCGGGACAGCCGTTCCCATGGGCGGAACTCCCATAGATTTCGTTGGGCGCCTTAAGAGACATGCGAGTAAACAGTAACGTCGCGCCATCGGGCGTGATCGCAAGGTCGTCGTTGTAGCCTCCAACCAGCGAACGTCTCGGATAACCTGCCTGGCCTTGCGATCGTGGGGTCGTTGCAATCGCGTAGATTAAGCTATGCCGTTCGTGCTCGGCAGTGGCGTAGATTGCTTTCGAATCGCGCGCCCAGACAAAGCTTGCGACCCAGTGGTCGAATCCTTCTGTTAGTTCCTTCTTCTCACCCGTCTTTCGGTTGTACAACATTAGCCGCCAGCGGTCGCTCTCGTATCCTGGACGGGCCTGCGCGCGATAGGCGATGTAGTCACCATCCGGCGAGTAGAGTGGTGTGTTGTCCGCAGCCTTGTTCCCGGAGGTGATGTTCTTGGTGGCGGCACGCACGGGTGCGTCGGTCAGGTCCCATGAAAAATCCACGGGCACAACGAAGAGGTCATTGTTTGTCGATGCTGCCGGCATCTCATCGTGATTCGATGCGTAACACAACTGCTTTCCGTCCGGAGAAAAGGCGTAATCATCCTGTCCCCCAAGGGAAAACACCGGCGCATCCCAGTCGCCTGGCGTGAGATCGCGGTAATTCGCGGAGGGACAGGAGTTCTCTCTGGACCGTTGGGTCGCGACCTTTGTCCCAGCGAGTGTCGTTGTACAACTCTCGACCGGCACTACGAACAGGTGTGTCCTCTTCCCGTACTTGAATGCATTCCAGTGGCGATAGAGCAGCTGAATGAAAATTTGTGCCTTAACTTTTGACTCTTTCGCCTGCCTTACTCTTTCCTGGATACATGTGGCTTCCTGCTCGGGTCGGCCCATGCACGTGGGATCCACATCCGATTTGAACAGAACATGTTTTCCATCGGGCGACCACAATTCACCGTCGGCTTCCGTCGGTATAGCGGTGAGCCGTTGCTTAGCCGTGACAGTTCCAGTCGAGTCATCAAAATCAGCAATCCAGATCTGGGAGCCTTCTTCCTTGGTTGACACGAACGCAAAGCGCTTTCCATCGGGTGCCCATCGCGGCCGGTCCGCATCCTGATCCGAAATGATTTCTCGTTCCCGAGGATTTGGGGAGGGGTGGGCATCGCTTGAAACTGGCACCACCCACACATGCGGTATTTTCGTATTCGCCTTCAGATCGACATCGACCGTGGCGAAAAGCACCCATTTCCCATTGGGGGACACGACCGGTTCCGCGACGCGTTTCAAGAGCATCATGTCTTCGAAGGTGAAAGGATGGGGGTTTTGACAGAAAACGGGAAGAGCTAGAAGGAAACCAAACAACCATCGAGCGCGCATCGAAACCTCCGGAGGAAACCACAGAGTCTAAACCACCCAGGGTTCATCACGCGGATCCGAAAGAACTTGGAATCGAGTACGGCCGCAAGAGTGGGCGAATCCCTGGATCACAACCAAACCGGTGGAATCTATTCCAGCGCTTTCCGAATCTTGCCATTCGCAATCAACTCCGCAATCTTGACGAAATCCCGATACATGGCGCGATCCTTGTCTAGCTTTGGGGAAACTGACCGGATCGCCGCATGCGCCATTTGACCACGCTTGCTGGTGGTGAGCGGAGCCATCAGATCCAGGGCTTGCGCCGCCGCCATAGCTTCAATCGCTAGAACCCAGCGCGTGTTATCGACCACTCGCCGCAACTTCAGTGCAGCCGTCATTCCCATGGAAACGTAATCTTCCTTGTTGCCCGACGTCGTAATCGAATCCACCGACGCAGGGTGAGCCAACACCTTGTTTTCGCTGACCAGGGCCGCAGCCGTAACCTGCGGCATCATGAACCCCGAGTTGAGTCCGGCGGTGGGCGCGAGAAATGGCGGTAGCCCTTCATTCAAAGCCGGATTGACTAGGCGCTCAATCCTGCGTTCCGAAATCCCCGCAAGCGCGCTCAGAGCAATGGCGACGAAGTCTAGCGCGAATGCAACCGGTTCTCCGTGGAAGTTCCCTCCCGACAGAACGTCGGAGCCTTCTGCCGCCGAACCAGGTATCTCTGCCCGAGGTGTACGGGCGGAGCGAAACTCTCCATCCCTTGACTTAGTGAAAAACACCAGCGGATTGTCCACCGCCGAATTGGCTTCTGTTTCAAATACCTCGCGACAATGTGTCAGCGTGTCGCGCACAGCTCCATGCACCTGCGGGATGCAGCGCAACGAATACGCATCCTGCACGCGGCCGCATTCACGGTGTGATTCGCGGATCGGGCTGCCTTCCAGCATGCGGCGCAGGTTGGCCGCTGTCTTGATCTGGCCGGCATGGGGACGTGCCTGATGAATGCGTTCATCGAACGCGACGTCAGTCCCGCGCAAAGCATCGAGCGTCAGGGCTCCAATCACGTCGGCGGAATCAGCCATGGTCTCAGCGGCCAGCAGCGCCAGTGTTCCTACTCCGAGCATGGCCTGTGTCCCGTTAATCAGAGAAACCGCTTCTTTCGCCTCAAGCACCAGCGGCTTGACCTGTGCCTTGCGCAGTGCGTCAGCGGCGGGAACACGGGAGCCGTCGGGCTCGAGGCAGTCACCCTCGCCAATCAGCAAGAGGGCGAGATGAGCAAGGGGAGCCAGATCCCCGCTCGCTCCAACGCTGCCTTGCGACGGCACCCACGGCGTGACTGTTCGGTTCAGTAAGTTGCAGAGCGTGTCGATGACGATCGCCCGAACCCCGGAGTGTCCTTTGGAAAGGGAATTGGCGCGCAGGACAATCATTGCGCGTGCCTCTGCAATCGAGAGCGGTTCGCCCACGCCCACCGCATGCGATCGAACCAGATTCAGCTGTAGTTCGCGAATCTGATCTCCCGCGATGCGCACATCGCTCAATTTCCCCACACCGGTCGTTATGGCATACGACACCTGATTGCTCTCAACCAGTTCATCGACTACGGCGCGCGCCCGGTTCACCGCCTCTCGGGCGTCGGAGGCCAGCAGGACGGGGCGGCCACCGACGGCCACTTCCCACACGTTCTCCAGCGTGAGAGCGTTCCCGTCGATGTGTAGCGCCTGCATAATCCAGAGGTGAGCGAAAAGCGGTGAGCTATGAGCAGCGTCCTTACTCGCCGCTCATAGCTCGCAGCTCATTGCTCCCTTGCTCCCATCGCGTGTTTGAAGATTGCGACGTATTTCTCCGGAATCGCTCTCTTCTTCATCTGCCGGTCGATCACCACGTGGGTGGTTTCGCCCTCCGCCAACAACAATCCATCGCCCGCGCGCAGCAATTCGTAGGCAAAATGCACCAGGGATTCGCGTAGGTTCTTGAGCTGTGTGCGAACGATGACCTCATCATCGTAGCGCGCCGGAGCTTTGTAACGGCAGCGAGCATCGACCACGGCGATATGGCAACCGTCCTGCTCCTCCATGTCTTTGTACGAGAATCCGAGCTGGCGGAAGAACTCGACGCGTCCAACTTCAAACCACACGAAATGATTCGCGTGATACACCACACCCATCTGATCGGTCTCGGCGTAGCGCACGCGGATCCTGACTTCGCCTACGCGGCCGCTCACTGCCCGCTCCAGCTGGGCTTGCGCTTCTCCAGAAAAGATGCCACGCCCTCCTGGAACTCTGAGGTTGAGCGGATGGCTGCGTTTTCCTGTACCGCGGTCTCAATCTGCCGGTCAAGCGACTTGGCAAGATAACTATTCAGCAACTTCTTTGTTATGCGCAGCGCTGACGGACTATTTTCCATGAGTTGTTTGGCCAATTCGCGTGACCGAGGCAACAGATTCTTCGGCGACACCACCTCATTCACCAACCCAAGGCTCTGTGCTTCAGCGGCTTCAAAAGCGCGTCCCGTTAGCAACAGATCACGGGCGGTTTTGTGTCCAACTTGCCACACCAGCACCGACGAAACGATTGCCGGAACGAATCCAATCCGTACTTCCGTATACCCGAAGGTCGCTTCCGCCAATGCCAGCGTGAAATCACACATCGTGGCGATGCCCGCGCCTCCGGCCATTGCCGCGCCATTAACGGCAGCGATTGTGGGCTTGGGAAATTCGTAGATTGCGCGGAAGAAGCGCGCCATGCGCTCAGAATCAGCCACATTCTCAGAGGGCGTCTTGCTGGTGAGCGACTTGAGTTCCTCAAGATCCATTCCTGCGCAAAACGCCTTACCCGCGCCCGTGAGAATTAGAACCAGTGCTTCGGATTTCTCGACCTCCGCCAGCGCAGACATGATCTCCTCGATCATCTGCACGCTGAGCGCATTCCGCTTCTCCGGACGGTTGAATGTAATGGTGGCGGCGCGGGCTTCGTAGGCGAGTTTGATCGTCGAATACGCCATAAGAGGGACAGGAGATTATAAGGGATTGAAACACATCAACGGCTGATCTGGCCATCGGCAGATCAGCCCTGTGTCGGCATATCTATCGCAAATGCCGATGATGCGATGTTCCGAACACCCGATCTACATCAGTTTCCTTCTCACCATATCCAGCGCCTGCTGCGACGCGAACCACCGGATCCTCTGCCGATCGCCGGGAAAGTTGCGTTGTACGACCTCGGTCCCGGACTCGGTTGCTAAAGCATGGTAGACCAAGCCTACCGGTTTTTCTGCGGTCCCTCCGGTTGGTCCAGCAACTCCGGTGATTCCAAGTCCCAATGTCGTCCCGCATCGCTTACGAATTCCTTCGGCCAATGCTTTCGCCACTTGCTCACTCACGGCTCCAAAGTGCTCAAGCAGATCAGCCGGGACATCGGCCAACTGGGTCTTCAATTCATTTGAGTAAACCACCGCACCGCCGATGAAGTAGCGCGAGCTTCCGCTTATAGAAGTCAGCCGTTCCGCGAGTAATCCGCCGGTACAAGATTCTGCGACGGAGAGTGTTGCGCTCCTCATTTGCAAGTAGTAACTGACGATCTGTTCCAGTGGATCGCCGTTGTCCGAAAAAACGGAATCGCCCAGCTCGGCTTCCAGCTTGTCCACCAGATCATCCACGCGAAGTTGGGCGGCATCAGACGACGGAGCTTGCGCGCGCAGATGAAGTTGGATCTCTCCAGGTGCGGCTAGAATCGTTGTACTCACATCGGTGTAGCGCTTATAGATCGGCGCCACCCGCGCATCGCATGCCGACTCACCCAACCCCGCAATCTTCAGCACGCGTGTCGCAATGTATCGCCTCGGAACCTTCGCTCGCAGCCGTTCGAGCACGGCACTCTCAAAGAGCGCTCTCAATTCGTGTGGGGGGCCTGGCAAGAGAACGATGATCCTTTCTCTGCCGTCCGATCGTCCGCTGATCCATTGACCCGGTGCCGTGCCGTTCGTGTTCATCAGCACCGTCGCGCCCTGAATGACGTCAGCTTGCTTGATATTATTCGCCGGCATCTTCCATCCGTGCTCCGCGAAACGGCGCTCGATTGCCGCCACCAGTTCCGGACTGCGTCGCAGCTGAAGCCCGAGCGTCTCGGCCAACGCTTCACGCGTCAGGTCGTCCTCCGTAGGCCCTAGTCCTCCGCTAAAGATCAGAATGTCGGCTCGAGCCAAGGCGGTCGTCGCCACGCGCACCAGGTCTTTCATTGAATCACCGACAATCGTTTTGAAGCTGACCTCGACGCCAAGGCCATTCAGTTGCGCAGTCAGATAGAGCGAGTTGGTGTCCTGCCGAAAGGGCGTGAGCAGTTCTGAGCCTACGGCGATGATTTCCGCAATCACGCTTGCAGTGTAAATGAAGTTCAGCTGAGATCGAGCAGTGCCTGGCCTGCCGTGTCCCACGAAAGATGGTATACGGCGCTGGTGCTGGCAAGAATAGCGGATCGCCCGGGCGCAAATGCGAGCCCCACCAGATTGGGTCCGGCGACCGCCAGGGAAGCTGTGCCATCCGGCATGATTTTCACAATCCCCCTCTTTCCGCCCAGAGAGGCAGCCACGTACAGGTTTCCATCTCGGTCAAATGCCAACCCCTGCGGCCGTCCTAACCCACGGTAAAACACCGACACGGCTCCATGGGCATCAATCTTGTACACCACGTCGAAGCTCGACGGGGTAGGCCCGGTCACGAAAAGGTCGCCGTGAGGTCCGAATGCCAGGTGGTACGCGGAAACGCTAGGTTCAAGAGTGGCAAAAACAAAAATCTGCCGATCGCGAGCGATTTTGAAAATGGTCCCACTGCGGTCTCCGACGTAGAGGTTCTCAGCCTTGTCGAAGGCTATCCCGGTCGCTACTCCCATGCTTTCCGCATACGTCGACATCGTCCCGTTAGGCGCAACCCGGTAAACCGCACCGTCGTAGCGCGACGAAACATACATCTCTCCGGCGCGGTCAAAGGCAATTGATGTCGCGTTCATCATCTCGGTCAGGAACGGCTTGATGTGATAGTTGGTGTCTATCTTGAAAATCGAAACCGGAACCTTTTGGCCGCGAGATCCCGAGAAGGTGACGAAAACGTTCCCTTCGGCGTCGAGCGCTGGATTCGTGACCGGATGCAGGTTTTCGGCGAGCGGCGTCGCCACCCGCAGCTGGTGTGAGTTGCTGGAGTGACCATTGGTGGAAACCACGACCTCGCCCGAAGCCGCCCCCTGCGGCACCCGTGCCACCACAAAGTCGTCGGAGCTGATGATGATCGGTCCTTCCACGTCCCCGAACCGCACTCGCGGGCGCCGCAGGTCTTGTGGACGCAATCCGCTGCCGATGATCCGTACCTCGCCACCTGGCAGGGCGGCTGCGGGCGTGACCGCCTCAATGTGCGGTTGTCCGTTTGCGCTCTTTCTTCCCAAAATGCGGTTGGAAATTGTCATGCGGCTTTACAGCAAAAAAAACCGGAAACGCAGAATCAGTTGCATCACCAACAGCGCGTACAAGCCTGCGGCGATATCGTCCATGACTATGCCTGTTCCCTCAGGCAATCGCTCCAGTTGGCGTACCGGTGGCGGTTTCAGAATATCGAACGTACGAAAAAGAATAAAGCCCAGGAGCAGCGTTTTCCATGAAACCGGAACGAACAGCATGGTGATCCACTGGCCAGCCACCTCGTCGATCACCACTGACTGCGGATCTTTTAGTCGTGCAGCTCGAGCAAACCGTGTAGCCGCTGGAATCCCGACCGCAATTGCCAACAGCGCGAGGCCGATCAGTACCCTCCACTGGAACTCGACGGCGGTCGACCGGGCCACCGCCGCCCAGATCAGCACAGCCGCTGCCGATCCCCAGGTGCCCGGTCCTGGACGCAATCTTCCCGCGCCAAAGAAAGTAGCTACGAGCGTCGACCAGAGTGGTGCGGCTCGCACGGTTGGAAGCGATTCCGTAGTTACCTCACTCATCTTCATCATCCTTCCTGCTGGGGTGTTCGAGCAGGTCACTGATGTCTTGCACGGGCGAGGACACTACGTGCTGTCCACTGGACCACTTCCCAAGATCAATGAGGCGGCACCGCGGGCTGCAGAAAGGGAAGTCCTCGGCTCGAGTATCCACGGTTTGCTTGCATGTCGGGCACTTCAACTGGACTTTGCGCTTACGTGGCACGCTTCAATTGTAGTGGAGGAGAGAGTACAGCATCAGCCAAAGGCATCAGCCAGCGTTTGTCGATCTTGGGATCGAGCGGTTTGCGGCAACCGCTGCACTTACGCCTTCGCTCTGAGCACAACGGAAGCCGGAGCCGGGTGCGAAATTTCTTCGCGCGCCACGGTTTCATAACCCAGCGAGGCTGAGTGTGCGGCTCGATCAAAAAAACGCCCGATCGAATGCAGCAGGTCGAGGTCGCCCAACAGCTCAATCGGGAACTCCAGCAGACTCTCCCGCTCCAGATATGTCCAGAGGCAGTCTTTTGTAGTATTCAGCGCAAATAAGAATTGGCTAAAGGGAACGCCCTGCTTGGAGCGGCGGGCTCCGAGGCCCACATACCGATCTCGGATTTCTGATTCCGTCTTAGCCAAGATCCAGTCGCTCAGGTTGCCATAAATTTCGTGCGTCCGCATCTTGAGCTCCTGGGGAGGAACATTCTGCAGCAGATCGGGGCATTTTCCAGATTTTTTCAGCCGATGCATCAATTCGTCCGACAAAGCCCCGGCGTGCGATTCAATCAGTTGAACCATTCTGAGAGCGAACATGAGAGACCTCTTTCCCTGCATTCTCGCAAGCGAGCTGGGCGGAGGGAATACCGCATTGTAGTCCCATAACGACGATTACAGCAGCGACTCGCACCCTCGCGTCAGAGGAGATGAGACGACATCCTCAGATCGCCAAAGGCACACTGCAGCTATCATTCCATTGTGACTGTTAGCCCGCGCCCGTCAACCTGGAAGCTTCTCTTCGCCTTTGCGATCATTTACTTCGTCTGGGGATCAACCTACCTCGCGATCCGCGTTGGCGTGCTTGAAATGCCGCCATTCTTAATGGCAGGCATCCGGTTCTTCCTGGCGGGAACAACCCTCTATGCCTGGGTCCGTCTGACCGGCGTGCCTTCGCCAACTCCAAGGGAGTGGCGCGACGCAACCATCCTCGGCGCCCTTATGTTCCTCATGGACTACGCCTGCCTATTCTGGGCCGAACAGCGCGTTCCCTCCGGCATTAGCGCAGTGATTTTGGCGGCGATCCCGGTCTGTATCACCTTGCTTGAAATTATCGTGCTTCGAACCCAGAAATTGACGGTGCGTTTAACCGTTGGGCTGGCGATTGGAATCTTGGGAGTCGGAGTCCTGATGAATCCGATCTCGTCATTGGGAGAGGCGCCTCTTGACCGTCGTGGTGTCGTCGCGCTGATGGTCGCCTGTTGGGGATGGTCGATTGGAACCATCGTCACGCGACGGGTGACACTGCCGGAATCGAAAGCCATGGGCTCCGCCATGCAGATGTTCACTGGCGGAATTCAATTATTGCTCCTCGCCTTGATGGCCGGCGAGTTTGGTCGCTTTCATCCGCGAAGCGTCTCGCCCGCGGCATGGTTTTCTTTGTTCTACTTGATTACCGCGGGTTCCATCGTCGCCTTCACGGCGTACGTGTGGCTGCTGCACTACGAATCCCCGACCAAGGTTGGCACCTACGCCTATGTGAACCCGATCGTCGCTGTCATCCTCGGCGCAGTGCTGGGTGGGGAGGCGGTAGGACGCAGAACCGTGCTTGCAGGATTCTTAATTCTCGTCAGCGTCGCTACCATCACGACCATTAAGACCAAGATCGCTCCCCGGGTCCAAGAAACCCTGCTTCCACCAAGAAGCCAGGAGAGCTCCTAAAAAGGCGGGGAACAACCGTGTCACTGCTCGCCGCTCGAGCTCCCCTTGGGAGATTCGTAAGGCTTTTGCATATAGCGCCGAGCCTCATCGAGAGCACCTGCGGTGTTGTCGTTTGTCTGCAGGGCCTGACGATATTCGTTTGTGGCTCGTTCCCGTTGACCTGTGGTGTCAAAAATCTTGCCTAGCTGAACATGGCTCCATACCTCGGTCCACCGCGGTTCGCCATCTCCATTGAGCGAATCGCGATATGCATTGGCCGACGCCTGGTAGTTGTGTTGCAGAAAAAAGATTTCCGCGATCCGGTAGTGAGCAAGTGAGCTGTTCTTGTTGATCTCAAGCGCCTTATTGAACTCGGAGAGCGCGCCAGCAAGGTCACCCTGCTGCACGAGCGCCTGGCCACGTTGGATCCCCGCGCGCATGCGGATGTCGGGAGAATTCTTTAGCAACCAGTTCTGCGGGTCGATGCTGATACGCCGCGGCCGGCCGAATGTGTCAACGCTGAAGGCAGAATCTGTTCCGGTCACGTCTACGCGCTTGGTTTCAGTTTTTCCATCGGTGTCGATCTTCAGTTCAACAGGCATGCGAAACAAATCGAGGTCCTGTGCGATCTGACCAACAACACGGAACCCCTTGTTGTTCCCCAAACGATAGACCGTGTATTTCGTCTTGAATTCCGGTGCTCCGGTTGAATCCAACCACTGCGAGAAGAACCAAGTCAATTTGTCACCGTAAGCTTTTTCTACGATGTCCCGAAAGTTATCAACGGTCGCTGACTTACCGGCAAATTGGGAATAGAAATCGCGCATCGCTTGGTCAAACTTCTGGTCGCCTGTGACCCAGCGCAGCATGTGAAGGATCATTGCTCCTTTGTCGGTCACCAGAGACTGGAACTCCGGGGAGAACTGATCCAGCTTGCCCGCGCTCGAAAGCGGTACGGTGTCATACGCCAGCGCGCCCACCGACATGTCTTTGACCGCTTCCTGC
>Ga0310810_10009899_pt1 | contig 11060 bp, 6 predicted proteins | sample NCmetagenome_FD_207641 | JGI IMG/M metagenome (GOLD analysis project Ga0310810, IMG submission 207641) | Soil microbial communities from experimental microcosm in Duke University, North Carolina, United States - NC | ecosystem: Engineered > Artificial ecosystem > Soil microcosm > Unclassified ... | reverse complement strand
ACGTGAAGCCCGGGCCCGAGCTCGAGCCCTACATCCAGGACGCGCTCGACGAGATCGAGTACGTCACGGGGCCGGCCGCGTCGAAGTGGGGATCGCTGCGCGCCAAGGCCGGCCATCCCGCCCCGTTCGCGCTCACCTACGTCGAAGTCGGCAACGAGGATTTCTTCGATCGCTCCGGGTCGTACGATCAGCGCTTCGTGCAATTCCACAAGGCGATCAAAGCGCGCTATCCGAACCTGCAGGTGATCTCGACGGTGGGCTTCGAGCATCCGGAAAACCAGCGCGTTCGCAGTATCACGCCGGACGTGGTCGACGAACACTATTACCGGACGGTCGAGGCGTTCCTGAAAGCGCGCGGGCAGTACGACAAGTACGACCGCAAGGGGCCGAAGATCTTCGTCGGCGAGTGGGGCGCCTACGAAACGCCGTTCCAGCCGTGGAACCCGCGCTCGCGCGGCGAGGCGCCGACGCCCAACCTGCGCGCCGCGATTGGCGACGCCGCCTGGATGATCGAGATGGAGCGGAACGCCGACCTGATCATCATGCACTGCTACGCGCCGCTGCTGGTCAACGTCAATCCCGGCGCCAGGCAGTGGCGCCCCAACCTGATCGGCTATGACGCGCTGCGCGTGTATGGTTCTCCCAGCTACCACGCGATCAAGCTCTTCGCCACGCACGTCGGCGACGAGATCCTCAAGGCGACGGCCACCGATACCGGCGTGCTGGTGTCGGCGACCCGGGATAGCCGATCGCGGATCCTGTATGTGAAGCTGGTGAACCCCGGTGACGCGCCCGCCGCGGTACAGCTCGATGTCGACGGCGCCGCGCTTCGCCCCACCGCAACCGCGCTGACCCTGGCCGGCGGGGCACAGGACACGAATGCGATCGACGCGCCCGAGCGCGTCGTGCCGAAGGCGTCACAGGTCGCCGGCGTCGCGTCGGGCTTTACCTACACCGTTCCCGCGAACGGCATCGTCGTACTGGAACTGGCCACGCGCTGAAGGAGCAGACCATGGCGAACAAGAGATTCGAACGGCGCGTGACGCTGCTGGCGGTCGCGCTGACGGTCACCGCCGGTTCCTTCGGCAGTGTGGCGCAGGTCAAGACGAACGTGCCCGACGTGGTCGCCGGCGCCCGTCCAGCGGTTGTCGAGCGCGTCAAGATTCACGGGACGGCGCTCGAGGGCAACCTGGAGGGAGACGCCGTCGACCGCGACGCGATCGTGTTCCTGCCGCCGAGCTATAACCAGAACCGCACGCGCCGCTATCCAGTCGTCTACGCGCTGCACGGGTACTCCATTGGCGCGGAGCAGTGGTCACAGGAGATCCACGTGCCGCAGACGATCGAAGGGGCATTCGCCAAAGGGGCGCGCGAGATGATCGTCGTCCTGCCGGACTCGAAGACCGTACACAACGGCTCGATGTACTCGAGCTCGGTGACGACCGGGGACTTCGAGAACTATGTGGCCCGCGACGTCGTGTCCTACGTCGACGCGCACTATCGCACCATCGCCGCCCGGGAGAGCCGCGGCCTGGTCGGTCATTCCATGGGCGGCTATGGTGCCACGCGGATTGGCATGAAGCACACCGACGTGTTCGGCGGTTTGTACATCATGAGCCCGTGCTGCCTGTCGCCGCGCGGAAGCGGCGGCCGCGGCGCCCCGGCCGGCGCCGGCGCGTCGGCGAACGACGAAGCGCTGCTGGCCGTCAAGACACCGGCGGACTCGGCGAAGCTGCCGTTCGGGCTGCGCGCACAGCTTGCGTCGGCAGCCGCGTGGTCGCCGAACCCGAAGAACCCGCCGCTGTACCTCGATCTGCCGATCGGCGAGCAGGCGCCCGCGGTGCTGGCGAAGTGGGCCGCGAACGCGCCGCTGGCGTTCATCGACCAGTACATCCTCGGGATGAAACGCTATCGCGCCATCGCCATCGACGTCGGCGATCAGGACGGATTACGAGCGGACGCCGGCCGACTGCACGAGGCGCTGGATCGGTACGGCGTCGCGAATACCTTCGAGATCTACCCTGGGACGCACACGAGCGACGTCGCGGTGCGGTTTCAGGAGCACGTGATGCCGTTCTTCAGCCGAACCCTGTCGTTCGAGCCGGCCAGCCGAGCGGCGAACGATTCACCTCATTGAATCGAAATCCCGCCCGACGATTCCGAACGTGGAGCAAGGGGCTGCCGCCGTCGACGGCTCCGCGGACCGATCGCCGGTCGACGCGGCCTTGCACCGTAATCGGAAAATTCACATCGATATGACCGCGTCGGCGACGACGCCGCCCGATCCGGTGTTGGTGCGCAGCTCGCCGGCCCGTCTGATCTTGAGCGAGCCCGAGCCGCTCCGCGCCTCGACGCTGCCGTCCACGTCTATGTCCTGCGAGCCGGAGCCCGTGCTGGTCCGTAGCGTCGTGCCGGGCGGCACCGTCACGACGACGAAACCTGCATCCAAGTCAGCCGTTGGACGCGATTCTGCCCCACGTTCGCTTGCGCTTGTTACAATCGACGGACGTGCGCCCGTAGCTCAGTTGGATAGAGCACCGGCCTTCTAAGCCGGTGGCCGCAGGTTCGAGTCCTGCCGGGCGCGCCACCCTTCGCAGTACGCTCGCTGTTTGCCATGGGTTCTCGACGCCAAGTCACACTGATCCGAACCACCACTACCGAACAACGGTCGCCACGAGAAGGAGCCAGATGACGGGACTTGCAAACTGACGGACCAGCAGCGTGAGCGCATTCGTCGCCTGCTCGCGACGAATTTCGTTCGGACCGAATTCCGTCAGTCGGCGCCGCGCTTCGGCAGACGAAAGGCCGACCGGACGGGCGGCGCAGGACCAACAGGTTCGGTTTGCGGAGCGAGCGTCAGCCCGGTCATGCGGCACCTTCCGACGTCGCCTCCGCTTCGTGTGGCGGCGAGACGGCCATCGCCACACGCACCTGATGCCGTCGCCACATCGCGTACGCGGCAGGGAGAACCAGCAGCGTCAGCAACATGCACGACCACAGTCCGCCGACCACTGGCGCGGCGGTGCGTGCCGACACATCTGCGCCAACCCCGGATTCCCAGAGCAGCGGCAGCAACCCGAGCACTGTGGTGGCGACCGTCATGATCAGTGGGCGCACGCGAGCTGCCGCGCCCTCAACGACGGCGGCATCGACATCCTCCGGTTTCTGAATGCGGCCCTCACGCATGTAGCGTGCGAACGACTCGTCGAGGTACACGATCATGACGATGCCGGTTTCCGCTGCCACGCCGGCGACGGCGATGAGCCCGACCCAGACGGCCGTCGACAGGTTGTAGTGCATGAACGCCAGCAGCCAGACGCTGCCTGCCAGCGCGAACGGCAGGCTGGACAACACCAGGAAGGTCTGCGGCCATCCGCGCATCGAGAGATAGAGCAGCGCGACGACGAGGATCAGCGTGAGCGGAATGACGTAGCGGAGACGGGCTTCCATCTCCGCGAGGAATTCGTACTGGCCGGTCCACTGCAGCCGGTATCCTGCGGGCAGCGCGAGCTGCGATGCGACGACGGCCCTGGCATCGTCGACCCAGCCGCCGAGGTCGCGCTGGGTCTGGTCGATGTCGGCGAACACGTACCCGACGAGGACACCGTTCTCGTCTTTGATCATCGGCGGGCCAGTTGTGACGCGGACGTCGGCGAGTTGGCCTAGCGGCACAGCCGCACCTGGTTGCCGCCACTGCTCCATCACATCGGGAGCTGCCGAGAAGCCGCCCATCGGCGGCGGCGCGAGACTCGCGGACGTGCCGCCGGACGCCCCCGACTGTCCGCCGCCGCCCATGGATCCCATGCCACCGCCGGTGCCACCGGCGCTGGATGAGACCGAGCCGCCTGCCTGGCCACTCGTGCCCGCTCCCGCATTGCCGCCGCCGAGATCCGTCACGCTGCCTGTGGCCTGGACCGGGATGAGAATGCGACGGAGCGCCTGCGGGTCTGATCGTTGATCGGCGGCATAGCGCAGGTTGATCGAGAACCGCGCGCGACCGGCGATCGCCGTCGAGACCGGCATGCCGCCGACGGCCGCTTCGACGACGTCCTGGACATCTCGCACCGTCAGGCCGTAGCGCGCGATCGCCTCTCGGTTGGGCACGATGTCGACGTACTCGCGCCCGGTCTGGCGTTCCGCGAACGTGCTGCGCGTGCCCGGGACCTGGCGCAACATGCCCTCGAGAGCGACGCTGATGCGTTCGATCTCTTTCAGGTCCTCGCCGAAGACCTTGATCCCCACCGGCGTGCGGACACCGGTCGTCAGCATGTCGATGCGCGTGCGAATCGGGGGCGCGATCGCCATCTGATAGCCGGGCATGCGGAGCGCGACATCCAGGTCACGCGACAGTTCGGCGAGGGTCCGCGACTGCTGCTCGGGCCAGACCCGCCGCAGGCCGCCCTTCGCCCAATCGGGAGCCGTTGTGCTGTACCAGCGGGGCGTGTACCGCGTCGGCCAGGCAGCCCGCGGACGCAACGCGATGACCGATTCGATCATGTCCAGCTGCGCCGGATCGGTGGCCGTCTCGGCGCGACCCGCCTTCCCGTGCACTGACGCGATCTCGGGGAACCGCATGATGATGCGGTCCTGCGCCGTCAACGCCCGCCTGGCCTCTTCAATCGCGATGCCGGGGAACGTCGTCGGCATCACGAGCAGCGAGCCTTCGTCGAGGGGGGGCATGAACTCGGAGCCGAGTCGCTGAAACGTCGGCACGGTAGCGGCCATGAGCGCGACCGCTGCCACCACGACCAGAATCCGAAACCGAACGACCAGGACGGCGATCGGCCGGTAGACGGCGCTCAGCAGTCGGCTGACCGGATTGGTCGCCTCGGTCCGGAAGCGTCCCTTCAGCAGCAGCACCATGAGCGGCGGGGCCAGCGTGATCGAGAGCATCGCGGCGGCGAACATCGCGAACGTCTTCGTGTAGGCGAGCGGCATGAACAGACGGCCGGCCTGGCCGGCCAACGTGAAGATGGGTAGGAAGCTGATCGTGATGAGCAGCAGCGAGAAGAAGATCGGTCGGCCGACTTCCTTACACGCATCCACGATGGTGCGCTGGCGATCGGACCCGGGCGGCGCCGACGCGAGCCGCACGTGGGCGTTCTCGATCAGCACGATGACCGCATCGCCCAGCTCGCCGATGGCGATGGCGATGCCGCCCAGCGACATGATGTTGGACGACAGACCCAGGTACCGGATCCCGATGAAGGACATCAACACGGAGAGCGGCAGCACGATCATCACGACGAGCGCCGACCGCGCGTGGAACAGGAAGATGAGACAGATGATCGTGACGATGATCGCCTGCTGGATCAGGGTGTCGGTCAAGGTTTCGACGGACCCGAGGATCAGCTCCGAGCGATCGTACGTCGGGATGAGTCGGACACCGTCCGGGAGGCGCAGGGTCGCAATCTCCGCTTCAAGCGCGCGAATCACCCGCAGTGCATTGGAGCCGATGCGCATGACCACGATGCCACCGACGGCTTCACCCGTGCCGTTCCAGTCGGCGGCACCGCGACGAATCTCCGGCCCGAAGCCAACACTCGCCACGTCGCCAAGCCGGACGGGCGTACCGCCCGGACCGACCGTCACCACGCTCTGCTCGAGATCCTTCAATTCCTTGACATAGCCGCGCCCGCGCAGCACGTACTCCCGACCCGCGAGCTCGAGCACGCGAGCGCCCACTTCCGCGTTCGCATCGCGGACCGATCGCGTGATGTCGGTCACCGTGAGCCCGAAGCCCACCAGCTTGTCTGGATCGATGACGATTTGGTACTGGCGCTCGAATCCCCCGAGGGAGGCGACTTCCGCCACGCCGGCAACAGCCTGAAGGGCGGGTCGGACGGTGAAGTCCTGCAACGCCCGCAGTTCGGCGAGATCCATCCGTCCGGTGCTGTCCTTCAGCACGTACTGATAGACCCAGCCCACCCCGCTCGCGTCTGGTCCGAGGGTCGGAGAGACGCCTGGCGGCAGCAGTTGCTGCACGCGCCCCAACTGCTCGAGCACGCGCGTTCGCGCCCAGTAGATGTCAGTCCCCTCGTCGAAGAGGGCATAGGTGAAGCTCATGCCGAACATCGAGTACCCGCGGACGGTGCGCACGCCCGGCGTGCTCTGGAGCGCGCGCACGAGCGGGTAGGTGATCTGGTCCTCAACCAGATCGGGACTGCGACCCATCCACTCCGTGAAGATGATGACCTGCGGGTCGGAGATATCCGGCAATGCGTCGAGCGGCGTCTGACGCGCGGCAGTGGCGGCAAACAGCGCGAGCATCAGGACCACGCCGAAGACCACCCATTTGTGACGGACCGACAGCTCGATGATCTTTTCGACCATGGCCGTTACTCCCGATGCGCGGCGTGCGGGTCTTTGGCAGGGGCCGTCGGCGCGTTTTGCGGAGTCGTTGGTGCGCCGTGGCTGTGCCCGCCACCGCCGCCGGTCGCACGCAACCGGCTCTCCGAATCGAGCAGGAACACGCCTGCGGCGACGATCCGCTCGCCTTCCGCGAGACCGCTCCGGACCTCGACGCGATCCGCCAACTGCACGCCGAGCGTCACTGCGCGCGGCTCGAATCGGTCACCCGCGGCGACGAAGACGTGCTGCTGCACGCCGGTGTCCACTACGGCGTCACGCGGCACGGTGATCACCCGCTGCCCGGTCGATTCAAACGCCGCCGTGCCGTAGAGGCCCGGCCTCAGTGCACCGGTGGAATTGGCCGCCGAAAAGCGGACCCGCAGCGTGCGTGTGCGGTCGGTGAGCGTGGGATAGAGGAAATCGACGCGTGCCGCGAACGGCTGACGGCCTGACGCTGGGAAGTCGAGCTGTGCGGTCGTGCCGACGCGAATCCCCGGAATGTTCGCCTCCGGTACCTCGGCGAGCACCCAGACGCGCGACAGGTCCGCAATTGTCAGCAGCGTGGTGGACGGATCGACCGATGTGCCCACCGTGATCCCGCGGTTCACGACCACGCCGCTCCTGGGAGCGACCACCGCGACCAACCGCCTGGGTTCACCGGTTTGCTCGATGCCGTCAATTTCTGCCGATGTCATGCCGAGCACGGTGAGCCGCGTCCGCCCGCTGGCGATCACCGCGCTCGCAATGCCGGACGCGGCGGTGGTCCGTCGTGCGGCCAGGTACTCGGTCTGCGATGACAGCAATTCCTGCGAGAAGATGCGGGCGAGCGGCTGACCGGCCGTCACCATCTGGCCTGTGGTGTTGACGTCGAGCTGCTCGACCCACCCCGGCACTCTCGTATGCACGTGCGAGATCCGGGATTCATCGGGGACGACGGTCGCGACGGCCCGCACCTCCTGCGTCAGCGCTTCACGTCCGACGACTTCGACGCGAATCCCGAGATCCTGAACCGTGGCTGGATTGACGTCCACGGGAACGCGGTCATGCGTGGAGGAGGTGCCCACCGCCAGTGGCATCGCGGAACCAGCCAGCGGAGCGACGGCCTGCCGGTCGGGCGCGAACGGCCACGCCTGACGCGCGTGCTGCACCCACAGTGCGCCGGTGAACACCGCGGCTGTCACGATGGCAGACGCGATGGGCGCGCCGAGACGTCGGAGCCGAGGGAAAGCAGTCATTGGATCATCGCCTCATAGGTCCCGATGGCGCGCCCGAGCCGCGCCCATGCGAGACCCAGTTCCGTGTCCGCCGCAATCAGGTCGGCCTGAACGAGCCAGAGCGCCTGCACCGCTTCGATCACGCTGACGAGTGGTAACTGACCCGACGTGTACCCGGCGACGGCCGGTTCGATCGCCATGCGAGCGCGTGGCAGCACGTCGGTGGTCAAGGCGGCCTGGCGATCACGCGTGGCCTGGAGTTGATTGATAGCGACCGCCGCGTCTCCCTCGATCATTCGGGTCATCGCCCGCAGATCGGCTTCAGACATGGCGCGCATGGCTTGCGCTTCGGCGACCCCCGCGTGCAGTTTGTCGCGCCAGATAGGCAGGCTGATCCCGACCATCGCCATCCAGCCGCGTCCCTCTGCCATGGTGTAGGCCGGTCCGGTGCGCACCAGCGCCATCGGCTTGAACATGTCGCGCATCACTTCCACATCTGCCTCGGCACGGACGACCTCGGCGCGTCCGGCGACCAGCTCTGGCCGCGACGTTAACGCCGTCCTGATCGCCGACCAGGAAGGAGGCGGCTGCGCGAATGCGAGGGACGCGAAGGGTGGCACTGGCCCTTCCGCATCCAGCGCGAGGCTCGTGTTGAGCATGGCTTCTGCGCCACGTACCTCGCTCACGAGCGCGCGGGCAAACGCGTCGAGCCGGGCCACCTCGACCTCGGCGCGCAACACATCCGCCTGTGGTGCGGTTCCACTGGCGTAGCGGGCATTGGCGGCGCTGACCACGTCGCGCGCGAAGGAGAGCTGTTCGGTGACGAGGGCCGCGGTCCGTCTGCGCTCCTGCACCATGAGAAAGGCATTGACCGCCTGTAAGCCGACGTCCAGGGTGGTGCGGCTCGCCTCAGCGCGTAATCGATCGACATCGGCCAGCGCGGATGCGCGGCGGTGCCCCCGAATGCCGGACAAGGGAATCTGTTGTTCGATCGTGAAGCTGACGTCCGCGCCGCCCAGCATGAAGGGCAAGTGATCAAGCGAGGGCGAAATCATGGGATCCTGGAGTGCGGACACGATGATGGGCCGCGCCTCGCCGGCGCGAATACGCGCACGCGCCGCCTGAATCTCGTCCCGGCGCTCGCTGGCGAGCCGAATGACGTCTCCGAGGCTCAGGGGCGACGGCAGCACCGGGAGCGTCTGTGCCGCCATGGCGGTCGGCCAGGTCATGGCCCACACCGTCAGGAGAAGAGCGAATCGAAGACTGTTCATGACGTCACCGTGTGATTGATGCGGTTTCCGCCGGGCCAGCGAAAAGCGCTGGCCCGGAACGGAAACCGCAGCCGTTAGCGGACGACGCCGGCGAGCTGCTTGTGCATCTCGGCAGCGGCGGTGGCTTCCTTGGCGGCGTCCCTGGACAATCTGACCAAGTTGTCGCAATGCACGGCCGCTTGGGCGATCTTTGTGCCGCGATAGGTGTTCGCCGTTGTGGCGTGCTCAGTGGCGGCCGCTGTGTATTGCTTCGCCAACGTCAGGAAGTACTCCTCGAGGCCTCGGTGATCGGCGGGGGTGCTCGCCTTTGCCGCCATCGCGTTGAGTTCCTGATCGGTCGGCGCGGGCGCGCCAGCGCCTCCCTCGAAGCGGCCACGGGCGGCCGGTGGCGTCGCGGTAGCACCAGACGCCAGTTTCTGGTGGTAGCTCGCGAGCTCACGCAGCTCAGTCGCCGACTGTGTATTGAGATCTGTGAGCTGCTTGCAGTGCGCGCTCATCCCTGACCCAAGATTGCGGCTTGGGTGGCCAACGAAGCTCCGCGCCATCGACGTGTGCCGCTTGGCTTCGGTGGCGTACCGGTCCGCGAGAACTGTGAAGTGCGCAGAGAGGCGCGCGTTGTCGCCGAGCTCTGCCCGTTTGACGAGCTGCTGCACCTCGAGTGTGTTCAGCAGTCCCGAGGATTTCTCCTGTGCGGCAACGCTCCCCGCGAACGTCAAGACGGCGATCGCGGCGATCGACATTGAACGGAAGTGGACGGTTCTCATGACGGACCAACCTCTCTGGTGACCGAAGTCACGCCGAATGTGTGTGTCTTCGCCTGCGCGATTCACGCGCGCAGGACATCCCTTGTGTGGTTAGAGCGACGCCGCGAGCGTTCGGGCTTGTAACCGGCTGCGGCGGAGGGACTTAGATTCGGAGGGCGATAACGAGCGGTCGTTCTTCGAGCGGCAGCCGCCGCCCCGACCCAGAGCCAGGGCGCAACTCAGTAGGCGAAAAGAACAATCGGAACCGAGGAACTACGAGGGCGTTCTGCCCGTCGGGAGCAGCAATGGTGCGCCGCGCATCTTCGCGAACAAACGCGACCGCTGCGACGACAGGGGTGCTGCAGCTGTCGTCGGCGCTCATGCTTGGAGACGTCGTCGAGTCGTGATGCGGACACCCCGCGGACGTGGTGTCGTGACACCAGACCTTGCACAGCAAGCTGGCGTTTTGCCCAACCGCCAGCGTCAGCACGATCGAAAAGAGAGCGGCTCGAAACACGTGATACTCGCCACTCGTAAGGGCAAGACCTGCGCCAGTCAGAAAGGCGGGGATCTCAGAAAATACTGACGTTTTCGGCCGCTCGCCGCCGCCGGACAAACGGATCTGCGGGATTTCGCCAGTCGGTGCCGAAAATCCCCCAACGGGTCTTGACAGCGGTCATCACCGGCGGCTAACTCCTGAAACCGTAGTTGGAAGGCGGCTCCGAGGGCTGTATTAAACGGCACAGACCGGACTTTGGCATCGCCGCCGTCCGGTCGCTGATGGAAATCGCTGCACCATGCCCCACACGAGTGCGCCTCAAGAAGGCACTGCGAGCGGTGTGATGAAAGGGCTCGCGCACGTGAGCTTGAAGCGTGATCGCATCTGACGTGCCATGCACGGTCCGGGGTGCCGCCGACCGGCCTCGGCAAATCCCGCCGGAATCTGCACGACGCCGGATCTGCCCCGGCGGATTTCCGGGCAGGGCGGCTGTGGAGATAGAGGAGGCAATCTTGCTAAAAGCGACGATCGTGCGACGTCAGGACTTTACTGACGACCTCTTTGTCCTGTGGCTGGACCCCGAGGTCGAATTCGCCTTCAGGCCAGGTCAGTACATCACCATCGGCGCCGGCGGCTTCGAGCGGCCGTATTCGATCGTCTCCGCCCCTTATGAACCCTTCATCGAGCTCTTCATCGAGTACGTACCGCCCGAGCATGGCGGCAAGCTGACGCCCATCCTCCACGCCAGCAAGGTCGGAGACATCGTGACGATGCGGCCCAAAGCCAAGGGCCTCTTCACGCTTCGTGCGGAGGCGAAGAGTCACGTGATGATGGGGACGGTAACTGGTGTGGCGCCGTATGTGAGCATGATTCGACAGTTTCTGCACGATCGAGCGATGGGGACGGATGGACCAAGCGGGTACCGCTTCTTCGTCATCGAGGGGGCCAGCCATCGGGACGAGTTCGTCTATGACAAGGAATT
>Ga0310810_10009898_pt1 | contig 11061 bp, 11 predicted proteins | sample NCmetagenome_FD_207641 | JGI IMG/M metagenome (GOLD analysis project Ga0310810, IMG submission 207641) | Soil microbial communities from experimental microcosm in Duke University, North Carolina, United States - NC | ecosystem: Engineered > Artificial ecosystem > Soil microcosm > Unclassified ... | reverse complement strand
TATCCACCTTACAGCGGCCTCTATCGGCGCGTCACGTCCCGCCACGAGGTCCTGCACCTTCAACGGCACGATCTCGTCGGGAACTGCTCCGGATCCCTCGATTCTCCTGCCCATGGGATCGGTGAAGTCCGCCACCGCGTGAACGAATACATCTCCCGACGGGAGTCGTTCCATCAGGGCCGGAAGTGCCGCTCCCGCGCTCCTCTCCCCAAAGACGCGCGCACGCCCTATTCGCTGCATCCCCGCAGCAAAAATCTCGGACGTGCTGGCCGTCATCGGATCGACGATTATTGCCATAGGTCCCTCGAATGGCCTCGCACTTCTTCCGTCCGATCGGGACTGCCTGGGGTTGATGACGAAATTGAGCGCGACCTGCCTCGATCGCATGGTCCCCAGGGACTGAGTCGCGTTTACGAAATACCCGCCAAAGCCCATGACCATCGCGCCCACGCCGCCAGGATTTCCGCGCAGGTCGACAATCACGCCCTCGCACGCTCGCACCTCGTCGACTGCTTTCTCCAGGTCGCCGACGAGGGCGGGCAACCAGATGTTGAAGGCGATGACTCCAACGCATCCACTCGATGTCGCGATCCGCTCTGTTCTCACCAGTCCCGCGAGGGGTGGCAGGTTGCCGAACTGCGATACTAGACCTCGCGCGGGGATCGCGACGAGACTCTTCACCGAGCTCGTCGAGACGTGAGCTGTGTCGCCGACGGCGGGAGACAATAATCCATTGAGGCTGTGCAATGCTTCGGCGAGAGCTCGCGGCTGCGCGATCTCCGGCAATGATCGCACGCGATTCATCGCGCTGTCCGTGTCCTTGCCTTCGATTCGCTCGACCTTCTGACCGGGACGAATCCCTGCATTCCACGCGGGACTTCCCGCATCGACGCGCCACGCCACAACGCTGCCGTCGGCAGCTCGAACGGCGAGTCCGACTGTGCCCCGTCCATCCGCCGTTGTCGGACTGGGATCTTCCGTCGCGATTCGTTCGGGGATGATGTAGAAGTGAGAGTCCGGTATGTACGCGAGGGCGTCTGCGAGCAGCTTCTCGAGGTCGCTGCGGCTGGTGACTGATTGAGCGCGCGGGCTCAATCTGGTCCGCATCTCCATCCACCGGGTCGAGACAAATGCAGTATCGACATAGGTGTTGTTCACCTTGCTCCAGAGGCTGTCGAACGTCGCAACCGCCAGGGGCGCAGCAATTGGTTCATCGGTTTTCCTGACCGGTGCCGACGCACAGCCTGCGAGAGCGAGAAACAGGAAAACCCGGCACGATTTTCTCAACTGTGTTGCAATCATGCAAAAAAGACGCATTGGATCGCTCGATGTCTCAGTAGTAGGCATCGGCTGCAATAATTTCGGCCGCCGCCTCGATGAAAATGCAACTGCAAAGGTAGTGAGGGCCGCACTCGACGAGGGAATCAATTTCTTCGATACGGCTGATACCTACGGGTCGACGAAAAGCGAGGAATTCCTTGGCCGAGCGCTTGGCAAACGACGCAAGGACGTCAGGATCGCGACGAAGTTCGGGATGGCGATCGACGACACCCATAAGGGAGCGAGGCCCGAGTACGTGAAGCAGGCGGCCGAAGACAGCCTGCGAAGACTCGGCACCGACTACATCGATCTTTACCAGCTCCACAAACCCGATGATTCAGTTCCAATCGCCGACACCCTCGGCGCACTGGACGAGCTCGTGAAGAGCGGAAAGGTCAGGGAGATCGGGTGCTCGAACTTCGATGCGGATCAGCTTCGCGAAGCTGATGCGGCCGCAAAACCTGGCGCCGCAAGATTTGTCAGTGTGCAGAATGAATACAGCCTCTTTCACCGCGAGCCTGAAAACGCAGTCCTCCGCGAATGTGCAGGGCTCGACATCTCATTTCTGCCGTTCTTTCCACTCGCCAATGGCTTGCTGACGGGAAAATACCGGAAGGGACAGGCGCCTCCGGCAGGCGCGCGCATCACGAGCGGATGGCACGGCGAGCTTCTCACCGACGAGAATCTCGACATGGTGGAAAAGCTGATCGCATTTGCGGAATCGCACGGACACACTCTTCTCGAGCTCGCGTTCTCCTGGCTGCTCGAGCGGCCGATGGTCTCTTCCGTTATCGCGGGCGCGACGTCACCGGAGCAGGTTCATGCCAATGCAAACGCCGCGGGATGGGACCTTACGGAGACGGAGCTCGTCGAGCTGAGTCGTATCGTCTAGAAGCTCAGGCGACCTTGATGAACGCAGCTTTCCACTCTGCTTCGTTCTCATCCTCTTCGTACATCTTGTCGACATTGATTACGACGTTCGCGCCCTGCCGCTGAATTGCAAACCGGTCCATTCCGCGCGTCGCGCGGCCGGAAATGAAGCTGCCCGCCGGAGTGTACTTCGATTTGTGTTTGGGGCACTGGAATTCCTTCGATGCGTCATTCCAGCGGAGTGCGGTGTGCTGGTGCGGGCACGAAAGATTGAACGCGTAAACGTTGTTCTGCCACCTGACGAGGATCACTTCGTTGGCCTTGTCGATCTGCACTCCATCGCCCGCCGGAATCGCATAGTTCAGAGTTTCCGCGGAGCGTGAAAGCGCTTCGATCATGCTCACCGGCAGCGCTGCAGCGGTGCGGCTGAGTCCGAGTGTCGCGAGGACGCCCGCTACTCCGAGGGCGGCTGCGTCGCGCACGAATTCCCTTCTCGTCGGCGCAATGGGACAGGTGTTGCAGTCGTGATCCTTGATGTCGTTATCCATCAGCTTCTCTCTCTATGAATTCAGGCTGCGCTGACGAGTATCGTCCCAGCCACCAGTGTCGCAATCCAGAGACCTATGCTGCACATCGCCGCTACGCGGAGCTTTCTCCATGATGCTTTTTCGTCCCCGCGGCGCAGCGATGTTTCGGTCCGCTCGAGTACTACACCATTGAACACGAGAAGAGCCACGAGCCCTAACTTGATCCATAGAACGGGCGATCCGAGGAACGTCGCGATATCCGAGGTGACCATCAGCACCCCCGTCAGGAACAGGAGCGCGAGGGCCAGGAGCACGGGCCGGTGAATGGCGTTCAATTCGCCCAGGTGTCGCTCTCTCTCCCCCGGCTGCTCATCGGCGATGCGCAGCGTGGCGCGATCTGCCGCGATGGCGAGCCCGCCACCAACGAGCATTCCAATCAGGTGCAGCGCGGTAACAGTCGTCGATAATGCTGTCGAGTCACTGTATGCGTTCTGCCATGGTGCAAAGAGATCTTCTATGGATTTCAGAAAGTGCATTCTTGGTCTTGTCGATTTCTACCACCGATGGCACAGATGAGTACTTGATGGCACGGATGAAATACGCGGTGTTTCTTTTTTACAAATACATAACCCCGCAGTTGCGTCGTTACCCTTAAGGTTTTTTTCCGAGGTTCATCTGTGACATCGAGTACTCATCTGTGTCATCTGTGGTTATTTAGTGGCCAGTCCTCTCAACAGTTACGCCCGAGAAGTCCTCAGTGCTGACATCAGCCGAATGGAGAGACTGCAAGTAGGAAGTCAGCATCCATATCTGGTCGTTCGAAATTCGTCCGCCCCATGACGGCATTCCATCAGGCCTTCCCTGATAGATCGACTCGAACACCGCGCCGGGAGATCCACCGAAATGCCACCGCCCATCCTGAAAGCTCGGACCCATGGCGCCCGCTCCGTCTGCGCCATGACAATCGATGCAGTTGTACTCGATGAAAAGTTTTCCGCCGGTCGCGATCGCTGCCTTGTCTCCCTCATGAGGATTGCGAGGCTCGACGAGCTGGCCATCGAAAGGAAAACCTGCACCAAGATTCTCTGCATGATTGATGATCCGGAGACCATCGCCTCCGTCAGATCCGACCTGTGCAGCACTCGACTCATTGCATGCGCTTGCCGCAAGAACACTGACTGCAATCGCAAGCAATTCGATTGGCTTCATCACGTCGCTCCCTTACAGCGAAAAAACGAACAGGTATCCGCCCCAGCTCGTCCAGCGTGAAAGATCGGGCAGGGTCGTGCCCCGCTGTCGCACGTCATACGGCAGGTTCGCGGCCACGTCGCCCGCTATGAGCAGGCCCATGTCTCCGCCTATTCCCGCGTAAATAGCGACATACTCCTTTCCGTCGGGCCCCGTGTACGCAACCGGATTCCCAACCACCCCGGAGCCGACCTTGAACTGCCACAGCAGCTTTCCCGTGCGCGCATCCGCCGCCTTGAACCATCCATCCAGGGTCCCATAGAACACAACACCGCCAGCAGTGACGAGCGCACCGCCCCACACTGGATACGGCTCCTTGATTCCCCAGACCTTCTTCCCCGTCGTCGCATCCCACGCCATGAACTCACCGCGGTAACCACCCGGCCCACCTTTCTCGGGCGCATTTGCTCCGATGAACGGAGTGCCCGCGATGTACGTCACGCGCCGTGACTCGAAATCCATGCACAGGTTGTTCGTCGGTACGTAGAACAATCCCGTCTGCGGAGAAAACGCTGCCGGCTGCTGATTCTTTCCCCCTTCGAGACTCGGGCAGATGTCCTTCACCATCTTTCCTTCTGACGTCATCTTCTCGGGCCTCATTTTCGGCCGGCCCGTTTTCATGTCGATTCCGTCAGACCAGTTCATCGGCACGAACGGCTCTGCGAGAAGTATCTCTCCCGTTGCTCGGTCGATCGTGTATTCGAATCCGTTTCGATCGAAATGCACGAGCACCTTTCTCGTCGCTCCCCTGATCGGCAGATCGACGAGAATGTTTTCGTTCACCGCGTCATAGTCCCAGAGATCGTGCGGTGAAGTTTGAACGGCCCACACCATCTCTCCGGTGTCGGCATCGCGTGCAATGATCGCTGCAGTCCACTTGTTGTCGCCAAGCCTTTGATCCTGGTTCCACGGGCCGGGATTGCTGGTCCCATGATAGACGAGATTCAGGTCCGGATCGTACGAGAGCCATCCCCACACTGCACCGCCGCCGGTTTTCCATGTGTCACCCGGCCATGTCGTAGCGCCCAGATCCTTGCCGCGATCGTGCGCGTAAAAGGTCTTGAATTTCGGTCCCACTTTTACGTCTGCATCCGGACCAATGTTGTATGCGCGCCAGACCTGCTTTCCCGTGGCAGCGTCGAGCGCGGCGATCCATCCGCGCACTCCCATCTCACCGCCGCTCGATCCGACGAGAACTTTTCCCTTCACGACGATTGGCGCCATCGTGATGGTCTCGCCTTTCGCGAGGTCACCCATCTTCGTGCGCCAGAGCTGCTTTCCCGTTTTCGCATCGACGGCCACGGTGTGACCGTCGAGCAGATTGTAGAAGATCCTTCCGTCTGCGAACGCTGCGCCGCGATTGACCACATCGCAGCATGCCCGGCCAATCGCCTGCTGCGCATTCTCCGGCCTGAATTTCCATTTCAGCGGCTGGCCCGGCTGCTTGAGATCGAGAGCGTACGCAACGTTGGGATAGGGCGTGACGATGTACATGGTGTTGTCGATCACCAGCGGTTGCCCCTCGTGACCGCGAAGTACGCCGGTCGAGAATGCCCACGACACATGCAGGTTAGCCGCGTTCTGAACGTTGACCTCGGCCAGGTCGCTGTAGCGCGAGCTCGAATAGTCGCCGGCCGGCATCCGCCATTCGCCTGCGGGTCCCGCGTGAGGGAAGGCGATCTTCGCTCCACTCACTGCGTGCACTGCTGAAGCCGGCGCGCTTGTGGTATCGCTCATTGCTTTCTCACCCTTCGTGCATGCGAAGAGCACGATGGCGACGCCTGCTGCGCAGATGCGTTTCATTTTGGAATCAGGTAATCCTGGGCTGCAATCACTTGCCATTTTCCGCCGCGATAGAGCCAGGTGTCAGTAAAGCGATAACGATTCGTGTATTGCTTGCCTTTTTTGTCGTGACCTTTCACAACCAGGATGCCTGTCACGACTGCAGTCGGCGTATAATCGTAGAGCTTCATTCCTTCATTTCCTGCCCAGTCCACTTTATCGCCGGTTACAACTGCGTGGATGAGCTCGCTCCTCGTCATCACGACATTGTCTTCGGTGTAAACGAGGCCAGGAGCGGTTAGACGCTTGAAGGTCATCGTATCAGTTTTCACGAGTGCGCGCGTCCACTCTTCCTCCAGTGCGAACACCGCCTTCTGTGTGGCTGACGCTGGCGCAGCCTTCTGCGCGTGTGCTATCGATGGCGCAGCAACGAGTGACATCAGCAGTCCCGCTCGAGCGATCATTCGCATCGGTCTTCTCCGGCTTGAGTTTATCCGGCGTGAGCATACGGTGATTGCAGTCCCGCCACCAGATAGTGGCTCTGACAGAAAGTTTGCAATCGGTACCGTTGAGCTACAGGGTCACGGGCGTATTCTTACTGTCATGTCTATCAGATCCCTCGTTGCACTTGCGTTGTTCGCTTCCCCTGCATTCGCTCAGAAGCCAGACACTGCTGCAGTAAAGGCGTCAGTTCTCGCGGCCGACCGTGCTCTTGCAGTTTCATCTGCAAGGAGTGCTGCAACGTTCCTTGGCGCGCTCGAGCCCGGCGCAGCAGTCCTCTTCCCTGGCCAGCAGATTCTGCGAGGCGCTGACGCAGCACGAGCTCCATTTCTCGCACGTTACGGAGGCGCGTCGTCTTACTCGTGGACGCCGGCGCACGCAGTAGTGAGTTCTGATGCCAGGCTCGCCTGCACGATGGGATACTCGAGCTTCACCAACGCCCTGGACAGCGTGAAGACGCCGCGCAGCGGCACCTATCTCACCTGCTGGACAAAGGACAAGAAAGGGAAATGGCGCGTCGCAGGCACACAGCGCGCCGACAGTCCGCCAAAAGGATCACCATACGCAGACAGTGCGGTTCTTCCCGGTGCGCCGCATTCCGCAGTCACGTCCAGCGGGAAGAATTCGCTCGCTGCAGCTCAGGAAGCAGACTCACTGTTTGCGATGATGGGCGCTGAAGCTGCCGGCCCCGGTCCAGCTTTCGCCAGGTACGCTGCGGAAGATGGAATGCTCGTTGGCGGGGACCAGTTTCCGCGTGGACCTCAGGGAATCTCAGCCGCGTTCGACGGCTATTCGCCCGACCGCGTGATATGGTGGAGACCGAGCCGCGCGTTCGGTATGGGAACTGGCGGTCTTGCTTTCACTGTAGGCAATTCCACGAGTGGCCCGCGCGCAGGAAAGTCAGGACCGACCATCGCGAACAAATACTTTACTGTGTGGCGGCAGGAACCCGATGGCCGGTGGCTCTACATCTTCGACCTGGGATCGTCCCGGCCGGCACCCTGATCAGAAATTCCGCTCCTTGATGTAGTTGCAGCTGCCGCGCGACAGGTCCAGCTCGATCGAATGATCCGATCGACCGGGAACGATTTCATACGCGTAGGGAAAAACCTCCGCTTCATCATCGTAGGTCGCCAGCACCAGCACGCTGTCCATCGGCGTCGTCGATATCTCGAACCGGCCTTTTGCGTCCGTCTCGACACGTGCGAGTGACGCCATCTTCTCAGACAGCGCCAGGACCCGGGTGAACTGGACATTCATCCGCGCGATCGAAGCGCCGACACTGTCACCGAAGGAAAGCGCTTCCATTGCGCGCAGCGAGTCGATCATCTCACTGCTGGCACTCGCGTTGAACACGGAAATCCGCACCGACGGGACTCGTATGACCGAATCGGCGAAACAATCGGTCGCGGTGCCTTTTATCGTGACTGATGGGCGGAACGTGACGGGATCAGCCAGCTGAACGGCTGCAACAATCAGGACCAGCGTTTTGAGCGACATCGATGCGTCTCCAGTGTGCGACAGCGTGCTTCCGCGCTCACGGAAGGACGCATCTGGATGACGATCAGATGATGCGCATGGTAATTAATAGTTGCGTGTTGCTACTAAATCACGAGCTCGATACTGGCAGTTTCTGCCTGCTCTCCTGTTCGGAGAGCAGCTTCGTGACGAACCGCTGGCCCTCGGTTACCCGCTCGATCTCGATAGCGATCGCATCTATGCCCTGCTCCAGCCGCTCGAGACGCTGATCGATCTGCGGCGAGAGCTGCGCTGACTGCACCGGCATCTTTGTCGCACGCCTCCAGATGAATCGCGAAACTGCAACAGAAAACGGGAACAGAACGAAAATGGTGAAGACACCGACGATCGTCATGACGTTCTGTGGAATGTCTCCTCCTCTCACGGGAAACTCCGTCGAAGATGTAAGTCCGGGCGGCACCGCCGATAACTGCCTGCCCGTGGACGCGAGGTCCGATTCCATTTGCGCGATTCTCTGGTCCAGCACTCCCAGCCGCTGCTCGAGGCCTGTCCGGGCTGCCGGGTCGGTAGTGCGGCTGAGCTCCTGGGCAACATTTCTTCGCCGGCTCGTGACGTTGCTGAGCTGGCTCGAGATCTCTTCGCGCTGCGATCGCAGCTGGCGAAGGGCCTGCTGCGTCATCGGGACAGGCAATACCTGAGCTGCACCGTCGGCTCCAGTAACCGTCACGGTCACCGGTACTGGTGGTGTTGGGGGGGCAGCTGGCTGGCCTGGTTGTGCGGGAGCTGCAGTCGTCGCTTGCATGCGGTTACCTACGATGCGTGGTCATTCCGGGTTACAGCCCGGCCTTACCATAGAATCTGGCGTCTTTTTCCTGCCCGTCTATCTTCGAGCACCTTTTCCCCACCTGCCTGATGAGCTTTCTCGATCCTTCCAGGACCAACGTAGACCTGTTCGGGCTCTGGTTTGTATTCATCATGGTGGTCCTCATACCCATCGCCGTCATTCGCTCTTCCCGGCGCGCCCGTCCAGCGGAAGAGAGTCATCAGCGAATCACTCAGCGGCTTCGGAATGTGGTCTTTCTCGTAGTCATGGCGGTAATCGCGCTTGGTGTCGCGTGGCGCGACAACATCTCGCTCTTCCCGCCTATGCAGCTGACCGGGACCCTCGTCGCCCTGTCGCTTGCGATCCTGCTCGGCGTTCTTGCACTCGCCGAGGCGTTGCTGATGGCGCGTTCACCTGCGGAGCGGCGGGAGCTGTGGGTGCGGCAGATAATCCCGCGAAACAACGCCGAGCGTCTCGTGTGGGTGATCTCGTCGACGGCAGCTGGCGTAACCGAAGAGATAATCTTTCGCGGCGTCCTGTTCGCGCTTCTCGTTGCGCTGACTTCGAGTATCTCTTTTGCGGCCCTTGTCAGTGCTGTGGTTTTTGCGATCGCGCACTTTCGGCAAGGCTGGAAGAGCATGGTATTCATCTTCGGCATTGCTCTTCTCTTCCAGTGGCTCGTGATCTTCACCGCGTCACTGGTTCCTGCGATGATCATCCACGCGATCTACAACATCATTCGCGGTTTGCGGGCGTCGTATGGAATGCGCGAGGTGAAGTAAGTCCTGACATGGCGACAGTACTGATTTCTGGTTGCTGACGTAGTGAGGACTGCGACGGAGGAAACCGCGGTTGCGTAGTAGTCAAAAGTCTCAGTCCTCACTACGTCAGCAACCAGAAATCAGTACTGTCGCCATGTCAGGGCTCACCGCGAAAATCAAACGCCCGGTTCTTCCCCTTCCTCAGGCATGATGATCCACAGGATTATGTAGACCAAAATCCCGGGAAACGCGACGGACACCACCGAAAGAATCACATACAGCACGCGAGCGAGTGTGGGATCGAACCCGAAATACCGAGCCAGTCCGCCGATTACGCCGGCGATCATCTTGTTCGACTTCGACCTTCTCAATCTTCCATCGTCGGTCATTGTCTCTCCCTTGATTTACGGCGCGTTTTCGAAGAACTGAATCGTCGTCTCTCGTTCCTGCGCGTAGCGCATCGCCCATGCATCCTGAAACAGGATCAGCGGATTCCCCTTCACGTCATACAGGAGAGTCGTCCCTTGACCACGCGCAATGCGGAAAATGTCTTCTTCCGGTCCCGTCACCCACCGCGGATAACGTCCCGCGAAAGGCTCCAGCTTGCAAGCCACTCCATACTCGTTCTCGAGACGAAACAGCATCACGTCGAACTGAAGCAGTCCTACCGCTCCTACAATCGGAGTCGGGCTCGTCGTGTCCGTGCCTGAAGTGAAGAACACCTGAGCAGCACCTTCCTCTGTGAGCTGCCTCAACCCCTGGTCGAGCTGCTTCCGCCTCATTGGATCTTTCACCACTATGCGCGCGAAATGCTCCGGCGCAAAGCGGGGAATTCCCTGAAACTCGAGGTCCCCGTTCCCTGACAGCGTGTCGCCAATCCGGAGATTCCCCCGGTCCATCACCCCTACGACATCACCAGGCCATGCTGTTTCAATTGCGGTGCGCTCGCGCGCCATGAACTGCTGCGGCGCAGCAAGTCTCAACGACTTGCCGGTGCGAACCTGTTTCACCTGCATTCCCGCTTCGAACATCCCCGAGCACACACGCACAAACGCGACACGATCGCGATGCTTTGGATCCATGTTCGCCTGGATCTTGAAAACGAATCCGGTGAAATCGGGGTTCGTCGGTTCGATTACGCCGAGAGTCGAATCGCGCGGAAGGGGCGCTGGCGCGAGCTCCAGGAATTCCTTGAGAAATGGCTCGAGACCGAAGTTCGTGAGCGCACTCCCGAAAAACACCGGCGACAGCTCGCCTGCGAGCAGCTCATCGTGGTCGAACGGATGTCCTGCTTCATCCAGCAGCGCGATGTCGTGCTGAAGCTGTTCATGTGCATCGCGGCCGAGCAGCTCGCGCAGCTCACTGGAGTCGAGAGCGCCGACTTTTACTTCTGCCCGTGTCGCCCCGTGCTCTTCGTCGCGGCTGAATAAATGAATGAGCTGGCGGCGCCGGTCGTACACGCCGACGAATACTCCTTCACGAAATATCGGCCACGTAACCGGGTGACACTTGATGCCAAGGTCGGCTTCGACGTCGCTCACGAGCTTGAGCGGATCTTCGCCTGCGCGATCGCACTTGTTTACGAATGTGAAGATCGGAATTCGTCTTTTCTTGCAGACATCAAACAGCTGGCGCGTTCTCTCTTCCACTCCGCGGCGGTTGTCGAGCAGCATCACGGCTGAGTCCGCGGCAACGAGTGTGCGATAGGTGTCTTCCGAGAAATCCTCGTGGCCTGGCGTATCGAGGAGAT
>Ga0310810_10009897_pt1 | contig 11061 bp, 9 predicted proteins | sample NCmetagenome_FD_207641 | JGI IMG/M metagenome (GOLD analysis project Ga0310810, IMG submission 207641) | Soil microbial communities from experimental microcosm in Duke University, North Carolina, United States - NC | ecosystem: Engineered > Artificial ecosystem > Soil microcosm > Unclassified ... | reverse complement strand
CAATTTCTTTGTAAATGTCGAAATGGCGGACAACAGGGTGAAACACTCAAAAAAGTTTCCAGTATTAGGATATTTACAGTGAGGAATAAAATGATCATAAGCTTAAGCTGAATCAAAGCCAACTCTTTCTGCCCCTATGACAATACCTTTAGAATACTCGAACTGGCGTGTAGATGCTACTTGGGGTAAATCGTTCCTCCAACCCTGTGGAATAACAATTCCAAATCTGATTTGTGACAAGTACGTACAATATTAATTAGAGTTTACACTTTATAATCATTATTTGCGTACGAAAGTGATAATTAGTGTTTCTGGAATGTGTCTTGAATCTAGACTGGTTAATCACAGACTACAATATTGAAATATTAAAAATTACTCTTCATGTTTATCGTTGCGCTTTAAAAGGATCATTTTTCTCTAATTTTACGCTACTAGAACCTGCATCCACATTTTTTGTCATAGTTTTATCATGTCCATTCATGTAATTGTGCCACGATATGTCAATCCCGTTGTTTTCATTCGGGACATAGGTAACAGTACCGGAATTGGAATCAAAATTATACAAACTTCCCTCGGAAGGGGTTGTTACTATCTCATATTTCAGTGAATCGTTATCCCTGTCATATGCTTTCAATTTAATGTCAACTTCGTCATTTTTGTTTAAGGATGCAATTTTAACATCCTTTTCTAAACTAGATCGAGCGATTGCATCAGTATTCACGTCCACAGTAGCTACATTACTCTGGGCTCCCTTGTCATCTGTTACCTTATACTTGAAGCTATCCGTGCCAAGTTTATCATTCTCTATGAATTGAGGATTATATGACACACCTAAATTACTGCTTAATTTTTGAGGGGAATCAAAAGCAGAACCATCATCACTTTTAGTATAGAATATAAAGTTGTTACCTGGAGTAGTACCTTCCCAGGTAACATGTGTGCTGTTACCAACTACTGTTACCTCTGGATTGCCCGATCCACCTGGATCGTTGCTTATGTTTTCGATGCCTCCAAATGTTGTTCCGTAATCCGAACTTTTTCTTAAGAAGATATCTTGATTTCCATTTTTAGACGGACCTTGCCAAACGACATACACATTGTTACCAGATGATGAAAGTTCTGGATTAAATACAGCCGAACGACTACTTCCACTCAAACTAACAGGTGATGAAAAAGTGCTTCCTCCGTCTTCACTACGAGCAAAAAGTATGTACCTGTCTTCTTCTTCGCCGGCACTCCATGTAAGATATCTATAATTACTCAGATTGGATTCATTTGTACTAAGGTCAAAGGCCTGAGGTGCTTGATTTGTCTGGTTATTTTCTTTTACATCTACACTCACAGCTGCAATGTTACTCTCCGCTCCTTTGTCATCGATTACCTTAAATGCAAAACTGTCATTGCCAACGTAGTCCCTTTGAGGGATATATGTTACAGTACCTTTTGTCATATCAAAACTATTCAAACTTGCATCTGATGGATTAGATACTATTGCAAACTGTACGGGATCTTTATCAACATCATCCCCCACGAGAGAAATATCAATTTTATCATTTGCGTCTACAGATAAGTCTTGATCATATGCTACTGGAGGTTTGTTGGTTGCATCGACTTGATCATTTCGCAAACTTGCAATGGCCGTTCGATTTTCTACTGCTTGGCTTACCTCACCACTTGGCTCATTACTTACTCCTTGGCTTGGCTCATTACTTACTCCTTGGCTTGGCTCATTACTTACTCCTTGGCTTGGCTGATCGGTTGACTTGACATTTATTACAACCTCAGCCGTATTGCTATCAGCTCCCTTCTCATCAATCACTTTAAATTTAAAATCATCCTTTCCAGAATATTCCCCATCAGGTGTGTAGGTAATAATGCCGCCCGATTTATCGAAATTATCAAGCTTTCCATGAGACGGGTCTGCTACTATCTCAAATTTTACTTGGTCGCCCTTGTCATTATCTTTACCCTCTAGAGTAATCTTTACATTATCATTTGCGTTTGCGGATATCATTTGATCATCAGCTTTCGGTGCTTGATTCACTGTTTTTACAGTTATATCTACAGTTGCTTTGTCGCTATCAGCTCCCTTCTCATCAATCACTTTATATTTAAAATCATCATCTCCAGCATAATCCTTGTCTGGAATATAGGTTACAGTACCATCAGACTTGTCAAAATTATCAAGCTTTCCATGAGACGGCTCCGCTACTATCTCAAATTTTACTTGGTCGCCATTGTCATTATCTTTACCCTCTAAAGTAATCTTTACATTATCATTTTCATCTACAGATATTTTTTGATCGTCAGCTTTTGGAGGTTCATTCGTTTTCTCTTCAACAGTTTTGGTATCGCCTACTGGTGCTTGACTATTGTCCTCAGCAGACAAAAGATGATTAATGTTTAAATTTTGTAAAGCATAATTAATGATATTTCCACTTACCAAGGTGAATAAAAGTAAAGTTAGATATTTTTGATACATTTTAATTTATTTGAAATAATATAAATTGCCATACATAAAAACCTTGAAATATGCACCAATAGCGAAATGAGCAACTAACTTTTTTCCCATTTTAAAGAAAGTTCTGTTGAAATTCGCATACAACACAATTAATCAAAACATTTAGTGGGCGTTCTTCTTTCGTTCTTTAAATAAAGGATCGCCTGTATCGGAAATGACGAAGACATATCTAATTCCCATTGATTTTAATGATTCGTTTAACATTGTATTCATCCGTTCAACGTCATTTTTAACTTTGTTCTCGGGATATCTATTTGTGCTAGCAACGACATATTGAAAATCATCATGATGATATTTGTGGATTTCATATATAATTCCCATATTCTCAATTATAATACATTCCACTATTCTTATTATGGTCCAAAATTATTTGACAAGAAAATAAAACAACCTTGATTTTGTGACAATCTAAGAGTTAAAACTGATAAATATCAAATTTACCTGATACGAATAAATTTGTGACATGATTGAAATCTACTATAAGGCTAATGGACTTGTAAATACGCGCCATTCTTTTTCAACCAATCTCGACAATACTTGTAGGTGGGAAATGCATCTCCAACTAATTTCCAAAAGTGGTCTGAATGATTAAATTCCACTAGGTGAAATAATTCATGTATAATAATGTAATCAATTATGTTGATGGGAAGTGCGGACAATAATAAGTTAAAATTCAAGTTACCTTTTTTTGAACAGCTACCCCATCTCAATTTTTGACTCCTTACTCCTACTTTTCCATAAGATATCGATAACATTTTCCCAAAGAATGGAACTTTATTCTCAAGTAATTTTTTTGTCTGTTCCCTGTACCAATTTATTATATTTCTATTATACGTTCTCCTATCATAAACGTGAAATGTAATTTTCATTAGATTTTCGGAAAGAATCGTATATTGGAAAGTGTCTTTGACAAAATTCATTTTGTACTTTTTTCCAAGATAAATAATTTCATCCTTTTGAAGAGGACTATAATCCAATTTATTATTCAGTTTTGCATAAAATTTTGTTTTTTTCAAAATCCATGCGTTATTATGATTTATGAAATTTCTTATTGTTGCAATATCTTCGTTGACTGGAGACATGACTGAAATACCTGAGCGATCGACCTTTATGGACAGGCGTTTGCTCCTTTTATTTCTAATTAGTCTCACCTTTAAAAAAGATTTATCAGAAAGAACTATTTCTATCCACGATTCAGGATTCAAATTGTAGTGCCATTCACTGAAGTGGAAAATTGGTATTATTATTTTTCGATCTAACCTGTTGATACTTAATGCAAATCTAGTTAGTTTATGGAATTATAAATTAAACTGACAAGGCAGGTATTAAGCAATTCAATTTTTTCGTACCGCGCTAGAACTAAATCAAAAAACATCGTATCTGATAGCGTTGATTATGCTTGTTACTTCTTTATTTTAGTAAGTCTTAGGGCATCTAGATCTTGTTGTGTTTCCATTTCATTTTTGTTACCGTAGACTATTAATATCCTGTCGTTGTCTTTGAGCACATAATTTGCAATAGAGTTAGTTTTATTTCCGTTGACATAGAATTCTAGATTTGAAGTTCCGTTACTGCAATAACTTGTTTTATTTTCAAGAGTAAAGCAGTTGTTAGTGACATTCATTCCCACGCTTCTAAAGAACTCTCCTACCGGCACACGAGTTGCGTGTCTATGTAATGTATTACCATCGTTATTTTCTACGTGGATGTATTTGGATCGCACTTGATACTGTGGTTGGCTAAAATTCAATTTTTCACCATTAATCTTTACCGCAAATGCCGCATGGACATGCTCAGACCCAAGCGGACCAAATTTTAGATTTGGTTTTTGCAAATTTTCAGAATATACAGTTACTGCATAAGCCATTATGGCGATGAGTACTAATACCGCTGGAACAATGATCATTAATTGCTTATTTCTTCTCTTTCGAGTTACAGAGAAGTAGCTCTTTTCTACCTTCTCTTTTTTAGTATTGGGAGTTTTGTCCTTCTTTATATTATTGTTATCCTTCTTTTTATTTTGCTTCATTACTAACACATCAACTGACGATTTAATGATTAGAACTTTGATGGATAATTTAAAGAAATCTTTGATCCAGGAAGTGAATAAAACCTCCTTCGAGCTTTAATATTTAGGCCAATTACGAGTTTGTATAGATCTGTTTAAATTTTTCGGGCAATTCGGGATTACCATAATCATTATTATAAGCAGAATAGACATTGATTTTTTCTCCATGTTTGATTTCATACGATCCAATAAACCTGATATTATTTCTGTATTCTTCGTATAATGGAATCAGTTGCTTGGCAAAATTCTCTGTAATGAGGATATGCCAGCTATCACCCAGGTCCATTACCCTCCTTGCCATTATTATACCGGGCCCCCACACATTAAGTCTGTTTGATATGTCATAAACTGTGAATACCGGCCCAGAGCTTAATCCAATTCTAACCTTAATTGTGTTATCCGTCACCATTCGTTTATTATATTTGCGGAGAGACCCATGAAGCTCGACGCTTAATTTGTATGGTAGTTCAGGGTTGTTTTCATACCCTATCGCCATGCCGTCTCCAGCAGGAAGAATTATTTTTAAATCATCCGAAATTTTTCTGAATGAATCACAGGAACTGATAAATTCATTTAATCTTACGATCTTTTCCTTTTGCCTGTGGACCGCAAGCTCTGGATTAGACAATCCTACAATATCAATAAAACAAAAATTATAATTCAAAACTTCATATTTTGGATCAAGGTCCTTAAAAACTGACATAAATTTTCTATATGTTCTTGCACAGCCTTCTGAATGAAATGGTAAGTCAAGATAATAAATTGGAGCATGCTGTATGACTCTCCCATCCAATGTGCATTTAACTAGATCATCTGCAAAGGTAAATCTTCCATTTTTGTCAATACTAAATTGTAACCAAGTCGGTTTTGTCATTGCACGTCCACCCATAGAAAGGAGTCTTATTTTCCTACTCAAAGAGCCATTTGATTCTTCAAATTTCATTTCCATAATCCCATCACAAAATGACATTATGGGTTGATACTCTGGAGATATCGGAGAATCAATAGTAAAAATCCCTATAGTTCTCTTTTTCTTCAGCGGGAGAATTAGTTTTGCCAAAAATTTCTTAATAGGATAAACGTCAAAAATATCACAAAAGTGATTTAGTGAATCCATAACAAAATATATAATATTGTCTCCATTTTCTGCACCAATTTTACTCTGTTGATGTAGAGAGGCATCAACTTGTCCAGATGAGAGATAAGAAATCACTTGCTTCAAAGTTTCATTTAGAGATTTTTCATCAGGACTATCGTACAGGAGCACCGGATTAACAAATAACGAATCAAATTTTTTTCCGTTCACGCTAAAGAAGCCTATGTCTTCTCTGTCCGTAATTTTCGAGGAAACAAAAATGCATCTTTTTCTGGAGCTTAAGCCTTCTTCTAGAAATTCTCTACAATAATCTCTCTTTCCAATTCCAGGTGGACCGGACAAGAGAAACAATGTGGGAGAAATATTTTCTTCACCATCTGTGAGCTCAGCAGCCCCTGGAATAGACATTTTGGATACTATATCGATTTGGATCTATATACCTGTTTTTTCAAGGATATGAAAACAAAAATCAATAAATCGTTTCAAATTTCTATTAACGTTTTTAGGTGTTCAATTTGATGTGAGAAAGGATGCTCGGGATACCCCAGAACCGTTAGAAATTCCTTCTGCGCAAATTGGATGTCACAATAACATGGTATAGAGTCCATCACGTCAATACCTGTTTCAGTACTCAATTTCTTAATAAAGTCATCTGCTACTGGAGTTAGAGTGCTATATTTTGGCTCTGAATTAGGATCGTGAGATTGACCAATTTGCATATGTGGGATACAGTATCCCGCAATTCTGTTGAGGAGGAGATAATATTTGGTATTTCCTTGCTCCTTAAACTGAGCCAATATCTCATTGGCAATCATCTTAGTTCCTCCGATATCCATGTCTCCCATTTTTAGCGTGAGAAATACAATATCAGATAACGCTAAGGCATTTATTGCCCAAAACCTAATTCCAGGACTCGAATCCATGATTACATAATCAATATCATTTTTCTCGATTAATTCCTCTCTAAAGTTAATGAATCTCTTGAGCATACTCATCCTGTTTTTATCTTCTTTTACTCCTTCGATCTTTAGAATATCCTCTCTTTTTGGACTAGAAAAACAACCAATTATCTTGCCCTCTAAAGACCCTTTCTCCGATAATTGTTGTATGGGTGTCACTTCTATTAATAGGTCATCAACTGCGCAAGCACCAACAATATAATCATTTATAGTGTTCTTGATTTTATTTTGAACTTTATCTCCAAAGTATGAATGAAGGCTAGGAGCATAAACATCAATATCAACAATACATACGTTGTTTCCTTTTTTAGCTAACAATGCCGCCAAGTTAGTTGCTAAAGTGGTTTTTCCAGTACCACCCTTGTAGGAATGAAATGTTATTACTTGCTTCAACTTTATTAAGAGAATGACAAACACATGTTTTTAAGTATATTCTAAAATACTTTTTGGATTTTATAGGGTACATCAGAATCAAATATTGTTTGAAGAAAGGAATTGAGTTTTTTATTTGCGAAGTGCGGGATTTGAACCCGCGATCCCGAGCTTGGGAAGCTCGTACCTTGACCAGTCTGGGCTAACTTCGCTTAACCGCCAATTACATTCTACAAACAATAAATTTGTATCTTTAATTAAACATCGTTCAAATGCCGATATTTCAATTAATGCAATTTATGTAACTGCGTTTGAATTGGTTTTCTGACGATTTTTCAAATCATAATAAACCTATAGTACGCAGATTCACTATTTGGTAACATATTAGATTAAATCTATGATTAACATTTCAAAGAAATAAATAGGATTCAATCACAATTATTTATTATTATCATCAAGTCGACAATATAAAAAATACAGATGAAAATGAATGTTAATCGACAAAGTACTTTACCCTTTCTTTCTTGAACTCTCTTGAACTGAAGAGAATTCTATATTCCTTAACCCCTGTAAAATTGGACAGCTCGATCGCTATCTGCTTGGCTGCGTCGATTGTTCTCGCATGGATCATGCTAAATAGGTTAAATGGCCAATCAGGATATACGGGTCTTCTGTAACAATGACTAACTTGCGGAAATGATGCCAATTTGTAACCAACCTCATCAATATTACCATCCGGAACTTTCCAAACAATCATTCCATTTGCAGTAAAACCAGCATCTCTGTGTCGTAGGATTGCTGCAAATCGTCTCATAACCCCTATTGATTCATATTCTACAGCCTTCTTGAATAACTCATCAACGGTTATCCCAAGATTGTTGGCAGATGTATCAAATGGTCTTGCAGTCACCTCCAGATCTTTTTGTAATTCCCTAATGAATTCTTTGTCTCTTGCTGTAATGTCAAACTTTTTTTGATCTATTGTCTTTACACTATCATCCGGACTTATTTTGGCAGGATCGCTATTTACCATATCGAGTTTCACCCCTATTTTATATAGTTTAAGAGTTGGTAAAAGACGGAACTTTATTACACCATCGAATGATGCCATCTGTTCAAGGTCTTTTTTCAAGTCTCCATCAGGAGGAACAGCCAATGTAAACCACATATTAAACTCATGATCTCTTTCATAATTGTGGCTTACTCCCGGATGTTTATTAACTTCCAACGCCACTGATTCAAGCCTATCCTTTTTAACAGCAAATGCAACTAATGCGCTCTTATACCCTAATTTCCTCGTATCAAAGATCGCATTTATTTGTCTTATTAGTCCACATCGTTTCAAATAAGAAATTCTTCTCATTACATCATCCTCACTAATTCGATGTTTAGAAGCTATTTCGAGATATGGTCTACCTGACAGAGGAAATGTCCATTGAATGTCATTCAAAAGTTCTTTATCTAGAGGATCAATAGACTGTTGGTCTAGTTGCATCTATGTTAATTCCAAGAATTAAGCATTAAATACTTTATCATATGACAGAATAGTTAACACGTTCAATTATGCCATGATTCTTAGAGGTCTGCGGAAGTATGACATAAAAATATAAGAATTAAGTTTCTTTAAAATAGGTAAATAATTTGAAAGAGAAAATTGTCGCGTTCCAAGGAGAGCATGGAGCATATAGTGAGATTGCCGCCAAAAAGTTATTCCCTGAATCAAAGCCTGTTCCTATGAAATTATTCCAAGATATTTTTGATGCGTTACGAGATAAAAACATTGATTCTGCAGTGGTTCCGATTGAAAATTCAATTGAGGGTTCTGTCAACGAGATTTACGACCTTTTATTAGATACTGAAAAAAAAATCACCGCAGAATTATTTCTCAGAATTAACCACTGCCTAATTGCATTAGAAAATAATTCGACAATAACCAGAGTACTTTCGCATCCCCAAGCATTAGCCCAGTGCAGAAATTATATTAAAAAAAGAAATTTTGATCCTGTACCTACTTATGATACAGCGGGTTCTGTTAGAATTATTAAAGAAAAAAAAATTGTTGACGCTGGAGCAATTGCAAGTAAGAACGCTGCAGAATTTTATGATATGAAGATTCTTGAGGAAAATATTGAAGATAGGAAAAATAATTTTACTAGGTTTTTGGTACTGTCTGATCAGAAAACAAGTCCTACCAAAAATGATAGAACTTCAATGATTTTTGGATTGAAGCATACTCCAGGATCGTTATTTTCAGTGATACAAGAATTTAATGCCGCCAAAATTAATCTTACTAAAATAGAGTCAAGGCCTACTAAAGAAAGACCTTGGGAATATAACTTTTATTTAGATCTGGAGGGTCATATTAATGAAGACAATATTAAAAGAACATTAAATAAGATTGAAAAAAAATGCACATTTCTTAAAGTGCTAGGTTCCTACAAGAGAGGAACAATAAGCTAGCTGACAATAAATTTAAAGATACCGAGTCTTTATTCCAAAACCCAACACTATGATTCCCGTTATGAGTAACATCATTTGACCACCAATAGCCAATGTGGAAGCCTTACTTTCTACATATCCATCAATAAGTAGTACTGAGGTTCCTACATTCTTTGTTTCAAATCGATATTCTCCTTCTTTTTTAGCAACCAAGCTATATTTATAATGTGACTGATTAGTAACTGAAACGACAACTGATTTATCCGGATCTTCAATTTTGAAATTAAACCTGGAACCTTCAATTATGACTTCGCCAATACTTCCTCTATTCATTATCGGTGTGACGACATCAGTTGAATTCGCCTTCAATGTGCTATCCAGTGCTACTTTTCGAGGAATATTGGAATCAATCACTGAGGCAGCACCAATTATGATAAATGCAATTCCACTCATCATCAGAATATAGAATGTTTTCTTCCTTGTCACGATCAAAACTAAGGAGATGACATTAATTAACAATATGGTTTTTTATCTATAATAGTCAGAGAAGATTATCATAATTTTTGAATCTTCGACGAAGAGTGGTTAAGACTGTAAATTAGGTGGTGACAATATTTGATTAAAAAATATAACATGCGGTGGGAAAATCATGTAACTAAATTGGATTAACCATTAAATCCATTATTTTTATTACTAGAACGTGATTTCATTTTTTTGTCATAATAACGAGGTAATAGAGGAAAGATTTGTAGCATAGGCAAAAAGGAAAAAATGAAGCTGAAATTGATGGGTGATAATTTATTGAATTTAGCGAGTCTTTACGAAATGACAAATAATTTGAGCTATTATTAAAAGCTTATTGTGCCACAAAATAAGGGTCGTGACAAAGATTTATTTACAATGATTTTGATCTTTTATCATTGCATAGGGTTAGGACCTCTAATATATCTTATTTATTAGTAACAGTAATAAGTTTTGGAATATTCTTTTTTATTGGTAGTATTAATCCGATACAAGCATTGAATAAAGAAGAAACCAATTTGCAAGACTATAATAATTTGAAACAACTAGTAGATGATATAAAGAATGGCGTTTTAAATGAGGATAAGATATCTTTTAATGACTTTAAAAATTCAGGCGCTTATCAAAATGCTGATAAAAATATGCAAGATTGTATAAGCTTGGCAGCAAAAATAGGTCATAACCTTGGAGACAATGAAATAGTTCACTGTTCTGAAAATGTAAACTATTTCAAAGATAAATATCCTAATGTTAGTGTACCTCAGCCTGAAGGTACTCAACCTGGACCTAAACCTGAATCTCAGCCTGGAGGCAAACCCACTTCAGCTCAAGACTACAATAATTCGAAAAAATTAGTAGATGATATAAAGAATGGCGTTTTAAACGAGAATAAAATACCTTTTAATGACTTTAAAAATTCAGGCGCTTATCAAAATGCTGATAAAAATATGCAAGATTGTATAAGCTTGGCAGCAAAAATAGGTCATAACCTTAGGGATGATGAAATAGTTCACTGTTCTGAAAATGTAAACTATTTCAAAGATAAGTACCCAGGCATCAGTCGCCTCGAAACCAACGCCTCCAT
>Ga0310810_10009896_pt1 | contig 11061 bp, 8 predicted proteins | sample NCmetagenome_FD_207641 | JGI IMG/M metagenome (GOLD analysis project Ga0310810, IMG submission 207641) | Soil microbial communities from experimental microcosm in Duke University, North Carolina, United States - NC | ecosystem: Engineered > Artificial ecosystem > Soil microcosm > Unclassified ... | reverse complement strand
CATCCCGCACATGGTCGCCGTTCGATGGACCGGCTGTCCACCTGACTTCCGACTGCCATCGTCATTCCGCGTGCAGGCGGCCGACCGCGACTACCCTGCTGCCCGCAATGGTCCTGCCTCCCGGTGCGTAGGAGCGACTCGGTGTTGCGACCGATTGCCATCACCCGTCGGCGCTGGCGTACGCCCGCCGCCGCGTGCGTCGCGGTGTGCCTCATCGCGCTCGCGTGCCAGCCGGCGGCGACAGGTGCACCGCCGACCCTTCGTCCGTTGGCGTCCGAGTCGTCCCCCCCGACGCTCGCAGCGAGCCCGGTTCCGCCCAGCTCGCCGGCGGCCGACATCCCCCTCGCCGACGCCCTGCGCGACGCCCTGGACATCGATTCGATTCGCGCCGACCTCGACCGGCTGCAGTCGATCACCATGGCCCACGGCGGCGTGCGGCCGGCAGGCACCGAGGCCCATGCCGCGGCCGCCGACTTCGTCGCGGAGGCACTGCGAGCCGCCGGCTACGACGTCGAGCTCCAGACGGTCGAGCTCCCGGTCTTCCGCCAGACCGCACCGAGCACGCTCGAGATCACCGGTCCCGGCGCGCGCGCATTCGACGACGTGCGCGACTTCAAGGCGATGCTGTTCTCGCCGAGAGGCGATGTCACCGCGCCGCTCTATGCCCTCGGCTTCAATCCCCTGGCCCAGCCGGGCGACTCGAGTGGTCTCGGGTGCAACCCGGAGGACTGGCGCGAGGTGCCCGCCGGGGTGATCGTGCTCGTCCAGCCCGGCAACTGCCGGCGCCACGACGTCGTGGTCCAGGCGCAGGGTGTCGGCGTCGTGGGCATCGTCACGGCGTACCCGGCATGGTCACGCGACATGGTCCTTCGCCCGACCCTGATCGAGCCGGCGGACATCCACATCCCGGCGATCGGCGTCACGCGTGACGTCGGGCTGGCGCTCGACGCCGCGGCCGCCGCGGGAGCGAAGGTGCACATGTCAGTGCACGCGTCGAGCGAGACCGGCTCGAGCGTGAACGTGATCGGCGAGACGCCATGGGGCGACCCGGCGCACGTCGTCATGCTCGGCGGCCACCTCGACTCGGTCGTCGATGGGCCGGGCATGAACGACAACGGCAGCGGCACCATGACCGCGGTCGGGATCGCCAGGGCGTTGGCCTCCATCACCGGCATGGCCGGCGCCGGAGGCGCAGGGGGCACCAGGCCACCGTGGAAGGTTCGAGCTGCCTTCTGGACGGGCGAGGAAATCGGCCTGTGGGGCTCACGGGCATACGTGACCTCCCTCGGCTCGACCGGGAGCATCGCCGCCTACCTGAACTTCGACATGCTCGGCTCGCCGAACGGCGTCCGCGAGGTCTACGACGGAGCCTCGAGCTCGCGGCCCAGCGAAGGGCTCGTCATCGCCCGGCTGTTCTCGCGGGCGCTCGATGACCTCGGCCTGTCATGGCAGTCCGTGCCGCTCGGCGGATCGAGCGACCACTTCTCCTTCGACCAGGTGGGGGTCCCGACCGGCGGACTGTTCTCGGGCGCGAACGAGCTGAAGTCGGATAGCCAGGCGCAGCTCTTCGGGGGTCAGGCCAACGCGGCGGAGGACGCCTGCTACCACCTCGCCTGCGACACCGCGGACCGCATCGACACGAAGCTGCTCGGCGAGCTTGCGCGGGCGGCGGCATGGACCGTCGGTGCGCTCGCGTCCGGCGAGGTCAACCTGTCCGGGTCCTGACCGGCCGTCGAGGAGGAAATTGGTCGGGGCGGCGGGATTTGAACCCACGACTTCATCGTCCCGAACGATGCGCGCTACCAGGCTGCGCTACGCCCCGACCGAGGGGCCCCCTCACAGGGCCCGCGGATGATACCAAAGGCAACCCGGCACCCCATCGGACGCCTCGGCCGCGCGGCGCGCGGGACTAGTCGGTCGCCAGCTCCACGCGGGCGTGGCGCTCCGGGTCGTGCACCGGCCACATGATGATCGCCGCCACGAGGAACGAGGCGGCCATCAGGACGAACACGATCGGCAGGCCGCTCGTCTCGCCCAGCGCCGAGATCACGATCCCGTACAGGATGTTCCACAGCGAGCCGACGCCGAACGCGAGGGTGAAGTACAGGGCGAAGGTCACATCGCGCACGCCGGTCGGGACCACGTCGGCAAGCAGCGCCTGCAGCTGCGGGCTCTCGGCGAATGAGAACAGGCCCATGATCGCGATCCCGACCCACAGCCCGAGGATGCTCGAGCCGGCGGCGATGAACACGAGGAAGCCCACCGCCCCGCCCAGGTAGGCGCCGATGATCGTCGGCCGACGGCCGTACCTGTCGGAGAGCCAGCCGGCGACCAGCGGCATCGGCACCGAGAGCACGATGAGCCCGGCGTACATGAGGTTGGTCAGGTCCTCGGGCAGGTGCAGCACGTGGGTCACGTACAGCAGGGCGTACAGGTTGGCGATGCCCAGCCCGCGCCCGCCGCCGCCGAACACGGAGGCGAGGTACGTCCGTCGCACGGTCGTGCTCGCCCACGCGGTCCGCACCGCGTCGCGAACCGAGCCCTCCCGGATCGCCGCGATCCGATCCGCCCCGGTTTCGCGGACCCAGCGCCCGATGGCGAGCCCCACGAGCGCGGCCGGAACGCCGAACAGCACGGACGCACCGCGCCAGCCGAACGAACCGAGCGCAACCGGCCCGGCGAGCGCGGCGACGACGGTGCCGACGTTTCCGCCGGAGATGTGGGCGCTGATCGCGAAGCCCCGCCGCTCGGGTGGGAACTGCTCCGCGAGCAGGCCGTTCCCGACCGGATGCTGCGGCGAGCCCCCGACGCGCGAGACCACGTTCGCGACGCTGAACGTCGCGAACGACTGGGCCAGCGCCTGGGCCGCGAAGCCCACGCCGAAGAGGAGGCCGCCGGCGACGAGGATCGGGCGGCGGGCCATCCGCCGCGTGACGAAGCCGTACGTCGCCTGGATGAGTCCGGAGCTGACCGCGCCGATCGCTGCCAGGAACGGGATCGCCTCGACGCCGACGTGGAACTCGGCGACGACGAGCAGGAACATCGGCGGGAGGATCACCGCCTGGGCGTGATTGACGGCATGGGCGATGGCCAGCAGCCAGAGCGTGCGCTCCGGCCGGATGTCGGACCCGGCAGACGTCCCGGCCGCGGCCGTTGTCGCGGGCGCGTCCGTCACGCGGCGGTCACGCGACGAGTCGGCAGGCTGCCCGGCTCAGCCGGGGTCGGGCGCGGCCGAACGCTGCCGCCAGGTGCTCAGGTAGCCGTCGCCGAGACGGATCGCGCGCAGGTCATACGTGCCGCCGACCCAGCTCCCGCCTGCCACGGTGTCCGCGACCGGTGCGCCTTCGCGGTAGTACGGGGCGCCCGTCTCGACCACCTCCCGCAGCGAATCGAAGTAGCCGCTGGCCCGGAAATCCGGGAGGAGCTCGCCGGTGATCAGGCCGATGAGCGCCTCGCGCTCGACACCTGCCCAGCGGGCGGCGGCGAGGTTCACGTACTCGAGGCGGAAGTCGAGGATGCGCCCGTCCCGGTCGCGGATGGCAGTGGCGATGGAGATGGGCTCGTCGATCGTGTCGAGCGTGCCGAGCAGCCGCTTCTCGAGGTCCGGCTGATTGGTGATCACGTTCCGCGGAAGTCTAGGGGAACGACCTGACCCGACGGAGGGCGGGTCGTCGTCCGGCAACGGCATCTGGGCGAGTGCTCCTCTTGGCGGCGAAGCTCTCGCCGCCGGGATCGTTGGGAGGTGAGCGGCCGCGCCAGGGCGCGGGGCCCGGCGCGGCGAATGCTCGGCGTGGGGGGTCACGCCAGTCAGGCAAAATACCACTTTCTATACACGACGTCTCGTAGTCTTTCTCGGGACCAGGTGCTATGGTGCCGGGCATGGCAGCGGATCCTTCGGGCGAGCGCCACGTCGGCCGACCGCGGCGTGCCGCGATCGACGCCGCGATCATCCGCGCGACCGTCGAGCTGATGACCGAGGGCGGGGTGGACGCCACCTCGCTGACGGCGGTGGCCCGGCGCGCCGGCGTCGCTCGCGCGACGGTCTACCTCCGCTGGCCGACTCGCTCGGCGCTGGTCGGGGCGGCGGCCCGCGCCGCCGTCGGCGGCCAGGTGCTCCCGCTCACGGGCGATGTCGAAGCGGATGTCCGAGTCGCCGCCGGCTGGCTGCGGCGCGTCTTCGAGCTTCCCTCGACGCCGGCCATCCTCCCCGAGATCATCCGGGGCGTGCTGGCGAACCCGCCGGAGCTCAGCTTCGACGCGGTCGCGCCTCGCCGCAACGAGTTCGCCCGGCTCTACACCCAGGGCGCCGGGGCGGCGGGCTTCGACCCGGGCATCGACCCGTACCTGCCCTTCGACATCCTGCTCGGGACCGCCCTCGTGCACCTGTTCGCGACGCGCCGGGCCATGACCCCGTACGAGGCGGAACGGCTCGCCGAGGTGGTCATCCGGGGACTGCGAACCGGCGGACCGGAAAACGATCGAGCGGCCGGCTGAGCCGGCCGCTCGATCCTCGTTGCGGGCCTGAGGAGGTCAGCCCGCGGTCACATTCGCCTAGAACTGCTCGAGGTACTTGTCCACTTCCCAGTCGGAGACCTGGGTGCGGTACTCGTCCCACTCGGCGCGCTTGGCGTCCACGAAGTGGCTGAACACGTGCTCGCCGAGGGCCTCGCGGATGACGGTGTCCTTCTCGAGCTCGTCGAGCGCCTCGCCGAGCGTGCCCGGCAGCTCCTTGATCGACTTGGCGGCGATCTGCGCGGCATCCATCTCGAACAGGGACTCCTCGACCGGCTCGCTGAGCTCGAGGCCCTTGTCGACGCCGTCGAGGCCGGCCGCGATCATCGCCGCGAACGCGAGGTAGGTGTTCGAGGACGGGTCGGGGCAGCGGACCTCGACGCGGGTGCCCTCGATGGACTTGCCGGGTGAGACCATCGGCACGCGGATGAGCGCCGAGCGGTTCGTCCGGCCCCAGGTCAGGTAGGTCGGCGCCTCGTAGCCCGGGACCAGCCGCTTGTAGCTGTTCACCAGCGGGGCGAGGACCGCGATCATGCCCCGGGCGTGGCTGAGGATGCCGGCCATGTACGACTTGGCGAGGGGCGAAAGGCCATACGACGACTCGGCGTCGGCGAACGCGTTCTGCGATCGCTCGATCGAGTACAGGCTCTGGTGCGTGTGCATGCCCGAGCCATTGATGCCGTGGATCGGCTTGGGCATGAACGTCGCGTACAGGCCGTGCTGCTGGGCGATCGCCTTCAGCGTGAACTTGAACGTGATCGCGTTGTCCGCGGTCTGGAGCGCGTCTGCATACTCGAAGTCGATCTCGTGCTGGCCGGCCGCGACCTCGTGGTGCGCGGCCTCGACGCGGATCCCGAAGGCCTCGAGCGCGTCGACCATGTCGTGCCGGATCGAGGTCCCGAGATCGGAGCTGAAATCGAAGTACCCGGCCTGGTCATGGGGCAGCGGCTCGATGGCCCCGTCCTCGGCGCGCCGGAACAGGAAGAACTCGAGCTCCGGGCCCATGTTCACGATGTAGCCGAGCTTCCTGGCCCGCTCGACCTGGCGCCGGAGGACGTAGCGGGGGTCGCCCGCGAACGCCTCGCCGCGCGGCGTGTACACGTCGCAGATCACCCGCGCCGCGGTCCCCGCCGACCACGGGATCTCCGAGAAGGTCCGCATGTCCGGCATGAGGTACTGATCGCTCTCCGCGATCCGGGTGAAACCCTCGACCGAGGAGCCGTCGAACCAGGTCCCGTGGCGGACCGAGCCCTCCAGCTGGTGGATCGGGATCGTCACCGCCTTGACGACGCCCATGATGTCGGTGAACTGGAGCTGGATGAACCGGATGCCCTTCGCCTTGGCGCCCTCGATCTCATCCACGCTCGACACCGCTTCGTAGGGAGCGACCACCGACACAGCCTCCTGTCCTTCGCGGACCTTCGTCATCGGCCGTCTTGTGCAGCACGCACGAGCATCGGCGCGATGGGTTCTCGGGACTTCAGCGTAGCAGCGGCCATGTCTGCGGCGAGCGGCGATTCGCCGGACAGGCTCGGTCAGACTTGTTCTTCTTGCATGAATTCGAGCGCCGCGGCGAGGGGCAGGCGGAGCTCCGGATCGCCGAGCTGCCAGCCGGTCGCGGCCTCGATCCGGCGCAGCCGGTAGGCGACGGTGTTGCGATGGACCCCAAGGGCGGCCGCCGCCTCGCTGACGCCGCCGTGGCCGAGGACCGCGCGGAGCGTCTCGATCCGTTCGCGGCGGACGTCCGGGCGCGCCTCGAGCAGCGGGGCGAGCACGGCGAGGGCGAGCTGATGGCCATCGGCGAGCTTGTGCATCGCGCCCAGCATCCGGTACATGGCGAGGCGGTCCGCGCGGGCGAGGCGCGGCGGGCGGTCGAGCACGAGCGCGGCCTCGAGCGTCGCGCGGGCCTCGGCCTCGGCGGCGGGCCGGTCGGCGGGACTCGAGAACGGGCGCGAGATGGCCACGGTTCGGCCGAGCAGCTCGCCCAGGCGCTCTGCGAGCGCGGCGGCCTCCCCGACATCGCCGGCGGCGACGGCGCGGATCTCGAGGCTGTCCGCGTCGCCGCGAAGGTTCATGCGCCGAGCCGGTGCGAGCAGGCGGATCGCGCGCCGTGCGGCCTCGCGTGTCTCGCGCCCCGCGCCCGAATCGTCCTCGCCGCCGGGGTCGCGCTGTCGGGCCAGAAGCATGACCCACGGCGGCCCGGCGGCGGGCATCGGCTCGGAGCGCCGCGCCCGGTCCTGGGCGCCGCGGACGGCCTCGTCCCGAGCCAGCTCGAGGGCCACGAGTCCCGCCACCCGCGGCAGCGTGACCCGCGCGAGCTCGCTCGCCGGCTCCGCGCCCAGCACGAGCAGGCTGCCCGCAGCTCCCGCGCCCGACGGAAGCTCCACGCGCAGGGCAACGGCACCGGCGCGACCAGCGGCGCGCGCCTCGTAGCGCGCGGCTTCGGCGGCGGCGCCCGGTGCCTCGGCCGGGGCGTGCACGACGATCGGGGCGCCGCGGCCGGCCTCGAGCGCGAGGGCACGCCCGAGGAACGCGGACACGGTGGCGACGAGCCCGGCGACCCCGCCGCCTTCGAGCGCCCGGCGGCGCAGCTCCGCCTCCAGGAGCGCGGCCTGCCGCTCCAGCTCCGCGCCCTGTCCGACGATGAAGCCGACGACGCTGCGCTCGAGGGCCGCGACGTCGGCACGATCGACGCGGAGGCTCGCGATCCCTGCTGCGGCGAGCGTAGTCGAAGCACGCTCGATGGCCGCGGCCCCCTCCCCATCCGCGTCGCCCTCGGCGAGGATCGCCCCGGAGACGGGCACTGCCGCCAGCGCCGCCACGAGCGCCTCGAGCTCGCCGGGGCCCGGTGCGACGACGCGCAGCGCGGACCCCGGCACGATCACGAGGTCGCCGGGCTCGAGGGCGTCGAACGCGGGCACGCGACCGCGCATGACCCGCACCCACGCGATCGGGCGGCCCGCCGCTGCCTCGCCCCCGGTCGGCTGCATGCGCGACGCGCCCGGGAACAGCTCGTCCGCGAGCGCCGCGAGATCGGTCATCCGGAGCCTGTGGAAGGCGCCGCCCGCGCCGCGACCAGATCATCGATCAGCCCGCCGAACTCGCGGTCGAAGTCGACCTGCCGATCGGCCCGGCCGACGACATCGAGCCGGCCGTCACGGCCGAGCCTGGCCCAGACCCGCCGGCGGGGCAGGTAGAAGGTGATGGCCAGCCCGACGATCAACGCGAGGAACGCCGCCCAGACGATGGGCTGGCCCGGGTCGCGCTTGGCGATGAGCAGGGTGTAGTCGCTGAAGCCCCGCAGGTTGAGGCTGAGGTCCAGGCCCTCCATCGTGACCGAGTCACCGCGCACGGCGACGACCGGGAAGCCCTCGACGACGTCGGGCGTGCCGTCGGGGTTCGTGCCACGCACCGCATAGGGCAGCGCGATCAGCGTTCCCACCCCGCTGTCCGTCCTGTCGAGCAGCAGCTCGAGGCCGTACGGCCGGCCGGGGATCGGGATCGCGCCGAATGGGCGCCCACCGGCCTGGTCCGTCAGCGGCACGGGGCCGGACCACAGGATCGAGCCGTCGACGGTGGACTTGATCTCGAGATCCGGCGCCGGCCCGAACCCGTTCTGGTGGAACGTGTAGCCGCCGACGCTGAGCGGGTCGTTGACGCGGATGGTCTTCTCGGCGAGCAGCTGGCCGTCGCGGTACACGGCGAGGTCGGTCGTGAAGTCGGTGGGGCTGCCGGTGTCGAGGCCGGGCGCGTCGAAGCCGAGGTTCTGCACCAGCAGCAGACCCGGGGTCCCGATCGGCTGCACGGTCAGCGTGTCGCCCTCGGCGACCACGAGGCCCTGCTCGTCGCCGAAGCGCGCCGTCACGAGGCCGGCCACCAGGAACAGGATCAGCCCCAGGTGGGAGATCAGCGTCGCCAGCTTGGTCCAGCGATTCCGGTCGCCGTAGACGAACGTCGCGCTGGCGGGGCCGGCGGCTTCGCGCACGACGAACCGGTGCCGGCGCAGCGCCGCGGCGACAACGGCCGCGGAGAGCCCGGGGCCAGGCGCGATCGAGACCCGGTCAGGCAGTCGCGGGTCGAAGTAGGCGTCCGGCTGGACGACGCGGATGGCCGCCGACTGCTGCCACAGCCGCGGCGTCCGATCGAGGGTGCAGATCAGGATCGAGATGACGAGGACGAGCAGGGCGACGCTGAACGGCGTCGAGTTGAAGACGCGGAACAGCTGCAGCCGCTCGAGCAGGTCCACCGTGCCCACGCCGAGCGCCGGCTCGTAGATCGAGCGGAGGCGGTTCATCTCGGTCGCGTAGTCGGCCGCGGATCGGAACGCGAAGCCGGGCAGCTGCCGGATCGTCATGCCGAAGACGGCGAGCACCGCCACCGCGACGATCTGCACGACCGCGAAGTTGACCGAGGTGAACAGGCGCCACAGGCGCATCCCGGCACGGGCCAGCAGGCTCGGGCCGACGTGGCCGGCGGGGCGGCCGGTCACGCGGTCGGTCCGGCCCAGGGAGACGCTCGTCAAGGCCGGGCGATGCTACACCGCCTCGGCGCTCGGTCAGCCGGCGCGCTCTCCCGCGCGCTCGCCCTCGCGTGACGCCTTGGCCGCGCCCGGCGCCTCGTCCTCCGGCTTCGGCTCGATCGCGAGCATCAGTGGCTCGTTCGTAGCCCGTGCGACGCGGTTCTTGCCGGCGCGCTTCGAGGCGTACATCGCGCGGTCCGCGCTGACCAGCAGCGCGTCGGCGGAACGGCCGTCGGACGGGTACGAGACGACGCCCACCGAGACGGTCGGGCCGGGGTCGACGCCGGCCATGCCCTGCTCGGCGACCATGAGCCGGACCTTCTCCGCGAGGACCCAGCCGCCGGTCGGGTCGGTCTCGGGCAGCAGCGCCACGAACTCGTCGCCACCGTAGCGCGCGGCGACGTCGATCTTGCGCACGCCGCTCCGCACGATGTCGGCGACCGTGCGCAGGACCTGGTCGCCGGAGATGTGGCCGAACCGGTCGTTGACCGCCTTGAGGTCGTCGAGGTCGAGCATGACCAGGCAGAAGGCGCGACCCGAGCGGTCGCCCCGCGCGATCTCCCGCTCGAGGGCGGTGAAGAAGAACGTCCGGTTGTACAGGCCGGTGAGCGAGTCGATCGTCGACAGGCGGATCGCCGCGTCGCGCGCGCGCCGCTGCTCGCGCCCGACCGACGCGCCGACGTAGGCGAGCAGGTAGACGCCGGTGAGGTTGACGCCCATCTGGATCAGCGAGCCGGTCGTCGGTGTCTGGTCGACGACGAACCCGGCGCCGATGTACGCGGCCGTCGCGAGGACCGCCAGGGCGAGGGCGATGCGCGGCGCGACCAGCAGCGCGCCCGCGCCGACGATCAGCGGGAAGGCGAACGTGAACGGGCTGTCGAAGCCGCCGGTGAGGATCACGAGGCCGGTCGCGAACGCCAGCGCGAGGATGCCCTGCAGCGGTCCACCGAGGCGGCGGATGACCGTCCGCGGCACCACGTCCTGGAGGACGAGCGTGGCGAAGCCGGTGATCGCGATCACGATGACGATGGTGGGCAGGGCGTCCGCCCAGATCCCGCTCGCTGCAGCGAACACGGCCACGGCCATGAGGAATGCCCAGCTGACGATCCGGATGACCCGGTTCTCGACCGTCGGGTCGCTCGCGGCAGGGCCCAGCGCGCCGGTCAGGACGGGCTCGTCGGCGTTGAGGCGCTCGGCGACGGGCACGAGGGCGCGCGAGGCAGCCTTCCCCACGGCGTCGTCCATGCCGGCGCCTGGATCTGCCATCGCGATTGCTGTGCCCCCACGCCCATCTGCCTGGTCGATGACCCGCCGCCGAGCCCAGGCGAGCGTCGGTGCGGCGAGGAGTCCGAGCGCGATGACTGCGAGGCCGCCGATCGTCAGGAGCACGAGCTCCGACGACGGCATCAACGCGTCCCGAACTGGTATGTCTGTTTCACCAACCGCAGGTACGAGAACGTCTCGGTGTCCCGGACCCCGTCGATGCGCTGGAGGCGCTCGGCGAGGAAGCGCAGGAGCCCCTCGTTGTCCTCGGCGACGGTTTCGATGAGGACATCGAAGCGGCCGGCCGTCACGACGACGTAGTCGACCTCGGGCATGCTCGCGAGTGCCTCCGCCACCTCGAGCAGCCTGCCAGGCTCACAACGGACGCCGATGAGCGCCTGCTGGAAGCCGAGCTTGTCCGGGTCGGCGACGCCGACGATCTGCAGGATGCCACGCTCCACGAGGCGGTTGGTGCGGGCCCGCACCGCTGCTTCGGAGACGCCCAGCGCCGAGGCGATCTGGGTGAACGGCCGGCGACCGTCCTCCTGCAGGTGCTCGATGATCCGCTTGTCGAGGTCGGAGAGCTCGTCCCGGCGCCGGTTCCGCCGGCCGGCGTCTTCCCGATTCGAATCTCGCACGTTCGCGCCCATGGCGGTCGAATCTAGCACCGGGGCAGGCCCGGCTCCCCGACCCGTCCGGTCGGGGGCCCTGTGGCCCCGAGTGCACCAACCGGCGGAGGAGGACGCCACCCCGGATGAACGTTCGTC
>Ga0310810_10009895_pt1 | contig 11061 bp, 7 predicted proteins | sample NCmetagenome_FD_207641 | JGI IMG/M metagenome (GOLD analysis project Ga0310810, IMG submission 207641) | Soil microbial communities from experimental microcosm in Duke University, North Carolina, United States - NC | ecosystem: Engineered > Artificial ecosystem > Soil microcosm > Unclassified ... | reverse complement strand
CGCAACTCGCGGGCGCCGCCAGCAATGCCTTGTGCACCAAGTGCCATCAGGAGATTGGCGCGCGCCTGACGGCACACACGCGTCATGCGGCAACGAGCGCGGGCAGCGCGTGCGTCGAGTGCCACATGCCGAAGACGGTCGTCAGCATCAAGTCGACGATGCGCGACCACACGATTGGCATGCCGGCGCCGGAGAACACGGTCAAGTTCGGCATTCCGAACGCGTGCACCGAGTGCCACAAGGACCAGCCGGCGTCGTGGGCGATCGACACGCTGAAGTCGTGGTGGCCTGACGGCCGGCGGCAGCTGCTCGAACGGCGAGCCGAAGCCTTCACGTCGGCGCGGGCGGGAAAACCTGAGGCGGTCGAGCCGCTCGCCACCATCGCGCAGGACGGCCGGTATCCGTCACTCGTCCGCGCCAATGCGGTTGGCTATCTCGGCCGCTTCGCGACGCCGGCGTCAGACGCGGCGCTCGTGCGCGCGACGACCGCCGATGAGCCCGCGATTCGCATCGCGGCCTTCGGCGCGCTCCGCGAGCCGGGCCACATCGATCGGGAGGCGCGCGCGCTGGTGCTGCGGGGGCTGAGCGATCCGAAACGCACCGTTCGCATCGCGGCGCTCCTCACGATGATCGCGCAGGGCGCTTACACCGTCACGCCGGGCGACCTTGCGCGCTTTCGATTCGCCGGCCAGGAGCTCCTCGCGTGGAGCCGCGCGAACCTGCACGATCCCGAGCTGCAGCGGGCGCAGGGGATCGTGAATCTGCTCGGCGGCGACACCACGGCGGGCGCGGACGCGCTCCAGGCCAGCTACGACCTGGATCCGGAGGGCGTGTCCGTTCGTTTCTTCCTTGCCGTCGCGCGTCTGACGCAGGGCCGGGCGGACGAGGCGCGAGAGCTGCTCAGGAAAGTACCGAAGACCGATCCGTCCTACGAGCGGGCGCAGCAACAACTCGCGAAGCTGCCGCAGTAGGTGCGGGAAAGGCTGGCGGGAAAAGAAAAGGCGGGAGAGCGTCGTGCCCTCCCGCCTTTCCTGCCTTTCCCGCCTATCCTGCCCTGAACGTTACCAGAGGAGTCTGAACCCGACCCGGCCCGTCCGCGGTCCGAGGATCGCGGTCGGCTGCTGGAAGGCCGCGCCGGTCGACTGGGTGATCGTTTCGGCGCCGTAGAAGTTGGTGATGTTGTAGATGTCACCGAACAACCGCACCTTGGCCGATCCGCCCAGGTTCACCGTCTTCTCGATGCGGAGGTCGAGCACCGAGATGTTGTCCTGGCGGAACTCCTTGCCCGCCGTCGACTTGTCGTAGTTCGCGTAGGTCGTCGTGCTGCTGCTGCGTTGGGCGCTGTAGGTGCACGCGCCGATCACGCCGCCGCCGAGGTTGCAGGCGGCCTGCGATCCGCCCGGGGCGATCGTGCGGCCGTAGTTGCTGCCCAGCTGATAGCGATACAGCCCGCTGAACAGGATTCCGTACGGCGCGTTGTACGTCGCGTTCATCTTGAAGCCGGCGCTCGAATAGTCGTAGTCGAACGGACCGTTCGGCGTCGCCGCGAACGCGATCGGGAAGTCGTGCTGCCAGGTGTAGCCAAAGCCGCCGCCGAGCGAGAAGTTGTGGCTCTGGCGCTTGTTGATGGACAGCTCGAGGGTCTTGTACTTGCCGTTCTGCGGCGTGTCCGTGATGAGCGAGTTCGTCGGATACGCGCAGGTCGGCGTCGGCGCCGTCACGCTGGCCGAGCAGCCCGAAATCAGCGACGTCGGGATGCCGTAGAGCGTCACGCTCTGATCGTCCGCCGTTCCGCGGATGTTGTCCGGTCCGATATCCGCGAACGTGAACGGCGCGGTGTAGGCGCTCGCCGGACGCAGCGGCTGGATCGTGTTGATCTGATCGTGGACCGAGTAATACACGAAGCCGACGCGCGCGCCGACGCCTTCAGTGATCTGCCGCTCGAGGTAGACCGTCGCCTGCGTGGAGCCCGGCTGCTTCGCGTCCGGGTTGACCTGAATCGCGTTCGACAGCGCGCTCGCCGTCAGCGTGCCTTCTTCACCCTTCTGGAAGAGTCCGTCGCCGGGGATGCAGGTGGCGCAGGCCTTCGTGTCGGTCCAGGTGTAGGTCACGGTCTTCAGCGACTGGTTCGGGTTGCCGCTGTCGGCTACGCCAACGCCGGGGTTGAACTTGTAGAGACCCCAGTTCGCTTTCAGCACCGTCTTGCCGTCGCCCATCAGGTCGTAGCTGAAGCCCAGACGCGGCACCACGGCATTCCATTTCAGGTAGTGCTTCTCGGGGAACGTGAAGTCCGGGATGCTCAGGTTGTCGGCCGTCGGGAATGTGTACGCGAGCTGGCGCTGCTCGGGCGTGAAGACGTCGTAGTGATCGAAGCGGACGCCGAGGTTCAGCGTCGCGCGGCCGATCGTGTACTGGTCCGTCAGGAACGCGTCGATCGTATTCAGCTTCGACACGCTCAGCAGGTTGCCGTTCGGGCCGTCGCCGAGCGATCCCACGTGCGTCGCCGTCGGCGCGCCGAGGAACACGGTCGATGGGAGCCCGTTGGTGCCGAACGTCTCGCGGATGTTGCCCGAGTACGCCTGCGTGTACCCGAACCACCCGGTTTCCTGCAGCAGCTCGCCGCCGACCTTGAAGTTGTGCGTGCCGCCGAGCAGGCCGTCCTTGAAGTACGTCACCGCGCCCGTGTACTGCCGGCGCTGACGATCGGTCTGTTCCTTCTGGTCGCCGTTGAAATACTGCGCGAGCTGCTGGTTCACGATCTCCGGCAGGCTCGTATCGGTGTTGGCGATGAGCGGGAAGTAGTACCCGAACACGCCGTAGCGAGCCTCGGCGTACATGTTGTTGTTGATCGTGCCGTTCCACTCACCCTTGTAAATCCAGCTGCCCGACAGCTGGGCCAGCGTCGTGCCGAGATCGGTGTAGCTGTTCGTGCTCGACGGCAGACGGTTCGGCTGCTCCTTCTGACCCCACTGGTAGTAGCCGATCAACTTGTTGTTCTTGTTGATCTGATACGTCGCCTTCCCCGAAGGATTCCAGAGCAGCGTGTCGAACAGCGTGCCGGTAATCGGGCCAATGAAGTTCGGCTGCCCGACGGAGTTCTTCTGGTTGCGATACGAGAAGTACCACCACAGCTTGTCCTTCGTGATTGGACCGCCGACGTTCAGGTTGAAGTCGCGGTACTTCTGAAGCTCGTTGCTGTGGAGGGCGACGCCCGACGAGTTCGTCGCGCTCTTGAGGAACCGGTCCGCGATCTTGCCGGTCATGTTGTCGCCCTGGAACGAGTTCCGCTCGTAGTCCTGGTAGATCTCGCCCTGGAACTTGTTGCCGCCCGACTTGCCGAGCATTTGGCTCTGCACGCCAGGAGTCGGCATTTCGGCGCCCTGCGCGATCGTCCCGAGGAAGACCTCTTCGAACGATCCGTAGTCGACGTAGAAGCCGGCGCCGCTCGTGCCTTCGGTGGTGTTGATGCCCTCGACCAGCACGCGGTTCTGCCCGCTGAAGCCGTACGCCGTGTAGCCGGTCTGCGTGCCGGCGCGGTTGCCGCCAACGTCGATGCGGCTCATGCCGACGCCCGGCGTCACGGCGAGGAGCGACCACAGGTCGCGCGCGTTCGGGATTTCCTGCAGCGCTTCGAGCTTGAAGTTCTGCTGCACGCGGGTCGACGAGGTGTCGATCACCGGCGAAGCGCCGGTCACGGTCACGGTTTCCTGCAGCGAAGCCACCTGGAGCTCGACGTTCACCGTCGCGGTGAACCCGAGCGAGATGACGATGCCTTCGCGCTTCAGCGTGTTGAAGCCCGGAATCTCGTAGGTCAGGTTATACGTGCCCGGCGGCAGGCCGGGAAACCGGTAGTTGCCGCCGCTGTCAGTAACGGACGATTGCACGCCCATCATCGATGGGCTCGTCGCGGAAACGGTCACGCCGGGCAGCACTCCGCCGCTCGAATCCGCGACCTTCCCGTTGATGGAGCCGGTGCTGCTGGCACCGCCGCCCTGTGCGAACGCATGCGTGGCCGCAAGCAGGCACGCCGCGAGCGCGACGACCAGATGGAACCCTCGAACTTTCATGAACGGCCCTCCTCCTTCAGTGGGAAACGGAGTCCCCCACTCGCAAACCCGGTGTTGGTGTTAGGGTTCGAGAGCTTAGCATCGAAGATACACACCCGCAATTAGTTAACGGGTATATTCGGACGCTGGTCGCGGCCGGAACTAACGGAAATCCAAGGAATTGGTGGCGGCGGGTCCGTACGGTCGGATTCGCGACAGAGGGTCGGTCAGGCCGGGTGGGACGGGTAGGTCAGATGGGGCCGGGTGCAACCCGCCCGACCTACCTGACCCACCCGGCTCACGTGCCGCTCAGAACTTGTATCGCACGCCGAGTCTGAACACCCGCGGCGCGATGATGTCGGTCGGCTGCAGATACGTCGACCCGTTCCGGTTGGTCTGGGCCGTGATTGTGTTCACGTTCAGCGTGTTGAAGAGGTCGAACAGCGCCTCGACCGACTGGTTGTGGGCCAGCTTGATCCGCTTCGACACGCGGTTGTCCCACAGCTTCACCCAGTCGAAGCGCGCCACGTGCGTCTCGACACGGACGGTGACCAGCGTGTTCGTCGCATCGCGAATCTGGACATCGCGGCCGTACCAGTCACCGCTCTGCGCGACGAGCGAGGTCGCATACATCAGGCCCCACGGGAGCTGGCGCGAGCCGCTGAGGCGAATCGCGTAATCCCATTCCGGCACGCGATGACGGAACGCGTTCGTGTTCGATCCGCCCGTGGCGGTGTCGGCGCTGCCGGGTCCGTACGCCAGCTCGTTCGGGCTGCGCGGATCCGTGTCGCGCAGGTCGTGATAGTCCGCGTTGTAGGACGCGAGGAACGACCAGGCGTTGGCGTACTGCCGGTTGAGCGTGACGCCGAACGAGTTGTACCTGTTCCGGCTCTCGGCATCCGTGAGCTGCACGAGCTTCTCGATGCTCTGGCCGAAGGTCGGGAACGTGCGCGGCACGGAATAGATCACGATCGGCTTGTCGTCGGCGGTCCCCGTGATGTTGTCCCGGCCCGGATCGACGCCGCTCGTCACGACCGTGTACGCGTCGTAGGGGAGCGCAAGATTGAGCCGCTTGTTCCCCTGCCCGTCGATCTTTCTCACGTAATTGAACTGGATCGTGAGTACGCGACTGAGCCCGACGTCGACGCCGGCCGTGTACTCGTCGACGAACGGTCCCTTGAGGTTCGGATCGATCGTGCGGTTCACGCCTCCGCCGGAGGTCGACGTGAGATTCGCCGCGATCGGCGTGTACGGGATCGTGCCGTCCCAGTTCGAGTACGTCCTCGTGATGATCGCGTTCGGATTGACGTCCGCCGCGCCCGGACCGGGCGCCGCCGACGCACCGGAGCTCCCACCGACGTAGCGCCCGTAGCTGCCGCGGACGGCGAAACGCCCCTCCCCCGTCAGGTCGTACACCGCGGAGACGCGCGGTACGACGGTCGTGTAGACCGGGTAGTTGTCCTCGCCCTTGTAGGCGAAGATGTTCCGCGTCGCGAACGGGCCGGTACCGCTGTTGCCCTGCTCGGGCAGGAAGCTCGAGTAGCGGTCGTACCGCACGCCGAGATTCAGCGTGAACTGCTTCGATACGATGATCCGGTCGTTCAGATACAGCGAGTGGTACCACTCGCCCGACGATGTCGTGTTCGGGTAGTCGTACACGAGCACCGAGTCGGGACGGGCGAAGCAGCCGTCGTAGTTGCTCGCCTCGACGCAGCCCGCATCGGCCGACAGGCTGCGATAGCGGTACTGTTCCTGATTCGGGTACCCGACATTGTCCTGTTCCTGGATGTTCCGCCACCCGAGATAGCCGGCTTTGAGCTCGTGATTGAGACTCCAGAACTCGGCAAAGTGCGCGTAGGTGCCGCTGTACTGCCACCGCCGCGGCCGTCGCTTCGTTTCCAGAAACGCACCGCGCGTAGCCGTCGTCGTCAGGTCGGTCTTGCGGACGTCGGGCGTCCAGGGCACATCGGGCCACCAGTAGCCGCCGCGCTGCAGGCTGGCGTCGAACGTCGAGTGCGCCGTCAAAATCGACGTCCACTTGAACGACGGGCCGACGAGCGACCACGAATCCTGATTCTGCGTCGCCTCGAGCGGAATGTAGCGGCTCGCCGTCCGATAGGGCTGCCATTTGCGGCCGAACTGGAACATCGCTTCGACCTTGTTGTTCTTCGAGATCTGATACGTGATCTTCCCCGTCGGATCCTGCAGCTTCGTGTAGAACTCCACCTGCTGCCGATCGCTGAGCTGGACGAACCCCGGAATCAGATTGCCCGACGAGGCATCGCGGTGGCTCGCGTAAAACCAGAGGCGATCGCGGATGATGGGGCCGCCGACCTCGCCGTAGTAGTCCTGATACTTCGTGAACTTGTTGTCGCCCGGCGCGTAATTCCGCGCGAGCAGTTCCGGCGTGATGTTCGTGCCCTGGAAGCTGCCGGATTGATAGTTGGCGGAGCCGGTGCCGCGCAGCGTGTTGCTGCCGGACTTCACGACGAGATTCATCGTGAGACCCGGGTTCATGGCGTCCGCCCCTTTGGCGGCGGTGGTGACCTGCGCCTCCTCGTAGGTGCCGAAGTCGCCGTAGGTCTGATCCCAGATCATGCCGTCGTAACTCACGACGTTGCCGCCGCTCCGCCCGAACGCGCGGGCCGTCGGGCCCGATCCGGTGCCGAAGTTGGAGCCGCCGACGTCGTACGAGGTCGCGTAGAGACCCGGGATGAGCGAGACCAGCCCGGTGAGGCTGCGGGCGTACGGAAGGTCGTCCAGCTTGCGCTGATCCCAGTTGACGGCGAGCTTCGCCGACTCGAGGTCGATCGTCGGCGACTGGCTCACGACTGTCACCGTTTCCTCCAGGGCAGCGAGCTCCATCTTGCCGTTGATGGTCATCGTGCCGCCCGCCGTCAGCGTCACATCCGACACGTTCAACGTGCGGAAGCCGGACAGCGTGAACGAGACGGTGTAAGTACCGGCCGCCAGCAGGGTGAAGCGATAGAGTCCCTGGTCGTCGGTGACGGCCGTACGTGCGCCTCCGATCATCTGCTCGCTCGCGATGGCAACGGTGACGCCGGGCAGCGCCGCGCTGCTCGCGTCAGTTGCTCGGCCCGTGATCGTGCCGGTCGACTGCTGGGCGGAGGCCGTCGAGCCCAGCGTCAGCGCCACCACAACGACGCCGCACCACGCCGCGTACATCGCTCTCGACGTCATACAGGCCGCCTTTCTAAAGAAACGCGAGGGGATTATACGGAAGTCTGGTGGGGTCGGGTGGGACGGATAACGTCGGGTAAGGCTCCGCCCCACCTGACCTACCGGCGAAGGCGGCCTTCAGTGCTTCGGTCCGCCCACCTGTGCGAGCGCCTCTTCGATCAGGCGCTCGTTGTCTTCCTTCGTGATGTTCCGCTGGATGAGCTTCGACGCGATCATCACCGACAGGTCCACCGCCTCGCGGCGGATCTGCTGGAGCGCGCGGCCGGTCTCGAGCTGAATCTGCCGCTCGGCGTTCTTGACGATGCCGTCGGCTTCCGCCCGCGCCTTCTGTTTCATCTCCTCGCGCAGGTGCTCGGCGTCGCCCCGGGTCCGCACGATGATCGCGTCGGCCTCCACACGCGCCTGCCGGATGATCTCCGCCGACTCGGCGTGCAGTCGTTCCAGCTCCTCCTTGGCCTTCTGCGCATCGTCGAGCGACTTGCGGATCGATTCCTGCCGGCTCTCGAGCGCGTTCAGCAGCGGCCGCCAGGCAAACTTCGCCAGCAGCGCCAGCAGCACCAGGAAGGTGATGATGGTCCAGATGAACAGCCCGGGGTCGGGCTGTACGAGGGGGTTATCCATAAGTGCCCCGCAGTTCAGAGTTCAGAGTTCAGATTTCAGATTGATTTCAGAATTCCAGAATTCCAGATTCAATCTGAATTCTGAAATCTGAAATCTGAAATGTTATCGCCCCAGGAAGAGCACCAGCAGCGCGAAGACCTCGCCGAGAATGGCGACGCCTTCGAGCAGGAACAGCGGCAGGTTCACCGCGCCGGTGATCTGCGTGGCGGCGCTGGGCTGCCGCGCGATGCCCTCGGCGGCCGCGGCGGCCAGCCGACCGATCCCGAGGCCCGCGCCGATGACGATCATGCCGAGGCCGAACGGAATCGCGAAAAACTGAACGAGACCTGTCATTAAGTCCTCCTCAGTGGTGGACGTGAATGGCCATGCCGATGAACACGGCCGTGAGCAGCGTGAACACGTATGCCTGGATCAGCACGACCAGAATCTCGAGCGCCGAGATGCCGACGGCCAGCGGGACCGAGACGACGAGGCCGACGCCGATTCCCGCAATCGCGCGGCCGAAGAGCTCGGTGAACAGGAACACGAACGACAGGATCGCCAGGATCGCGATGTGTCCGCCCGTCATGTTCGCCGCAAGTCGCATGGTGAGGGCGAACGGGCGGACGAACATGCCGAGGATCTCGATCGGAATCAGGATCACGTAGACGAATCCCGGCAGCCCGTGCGGCACCATGTTCTTCCAGTGCTTCACGAAGCCGTGCGCCAGCGATCCCGCGACGATGATCGCGCCGAAGGTCACGGTGGCGAGCGCGGCCGTGACGTTGAAATTCGCCGTCGCCGTCGTGCCGCCGTGGATGACGTGCTTGAGGAACGAGTCCTCGCCGGTGTGCAGCACCCATCGGTCGAGGAGTGCGATGACGTCGAAGATGGGAATCAGCCCGATCGCGTTGGCGCCGAGAATGAAGAAGAAGAACGTCAGGACGAGCGGCGCCCAGGTGTTCACCCACTTGCGGCCGACGTTCGGCTGCACGATCGTGTCGCGCACGAACTCGACGACGAACTCGAGCGCGGCCATGGGGCCCGACGGAATCGGCCGCGGCTGCCGCAGGAAGCGCCGCACGATCCACGTCACGATGACGAAGAGCGTGGCCGCCACGAGCCACAGCATCAGCACGTGCTTGGTGACGGAGAAATCGATGCCGGCAATCGTCGGCAGCTTGATGAGCGGGTGATCGTGACTGCTGTTCGAGACGTGCTCGATGATCGTCTCGCCCGCGTTGAACTTCTCCGCGGCGTGCTCGGCGGCGCGTTCGGCGTGTTCCTGGATGGTCATCGCGTCATCGCCCTGCGAGCAGGCGGCGCAGCCCGACGGCTTCGGCCGCGTACAGCACGACGAACGCCGTCGTGAAGCTGGCGGTGAACGGGATCGGCGCCAGTTTCAGGACCGCAATAGCAAGCGACACGTACGCGGCGAAGAACGCCATCTTCACGCCGAAGGCCACCATCATGACCGACGTCAACTGCGCTGGACTCCTGCGAAACGTCCGCACCATCACCGGCCACGAGCCGGCGACCGCCGCCAGCGGACCCAGAATTCCGATGAGCACCGCACTCACTTGCGCCATGCGACTTTCGCAATCTCCCACATCCCGACCACGATGCCGAGGAGCAATCCGCCGAGGAGGAACCAGGGGGAGGTACCACGCCAGTAATCGATGGCGTAGCCGAGCCCGCCGAGCAGGACAATCGCGCCAATCAGCGTGTAGCTGGCACCCGCCGCCGGGCCGGCGCGTTCGGCATTTTCCTGCAGCGCGCGGGCCGATCGTGCGAGGTTGCCTTCCGGTTTTTCATTCGCCATGACACGCGTGCGACGCCGCCGGCTCGCTCAGCCAGGCGGGAGTATAGCGTACCTTGTGAAAAAGTTCACGTAGCGCCGCGAAGACGGGCAAAACGTTCGAGACCCCTACCCCTAATTGGTCCGGAGGGCGGCCACCGGCGCCATCCGCATGCCGCGGCGGGCGGGCATGTAGGCGGCGACGAGCGCAACAGCCAGCAGGATGACGGCGGTTCCCGCGAACGTCCATGGGTCGAGTGGCTCCACGCCGAACAACAGCCGGCCCATCAGCCGGGTGAGGGCGCCAGCCGCGATGAGTCCCGTCGCCACGCCGATTGAGACGAGCCGAAGTGTATCGCCCAAAACGAGCCGCGCCACCGATGTCGCGGTCGCCCCGAGGGCCATGCGGATGCCGATTTCCCGCGTGCGCTCGCGCACCGAGTAGGCCATCACCCCATAGACGCCGACCGCCGCCAGCGCGACCGCCACGATCGCGAAGGTGCCGACGAGCACCGTCAGCGCGCGCGGACGCGCGATGGTGCTGCCGACGACATCGCCCAGCGTCCGCACGCTCACCGGCGTTTCCGGTTCCAGCGAGTGGACGAGGTGCGTCACGCTGGTCGCAAGCCGCATCGGGTCCTGCGCCGTCCGCGCGAACAACCTGATGGCATTCGACGGCCGCTGCGATCGCGGAACGAAGATCGTCTGCCGGACCGGGCCGTCCAGCGTCGATCGTGTGTCTCCCACGATGCCGACCACCGTCCACTCGACGTCGCTTCTCCCGTTCGCATGCTCGAAATTGATCCGCAGGCGCCGCCCGATCGGGTTTCCATCGGCGAACTGCTGCCTCGCGAGTTCCTGACTGACGATGGCAACCGGCGGAGCGTCCACCGTGTCCGCGTCCGAGAAGTCGCGCCCCGCCACGACCGGAATGTCGAGCGTCCGAAAGTATCCCGGTGTGACCGGCCGGATGTGGCCGGCTGCCAGTTCGCCGTCAGCCGGCCTCGGCCGGTCGACGCGCCAGAAGCTGGTGCCGATGCAGGGGAACGGCACCGGCAGGCACGAGGCGCCGGCCGCATGCAGCACGCCGGGCAGCGCGGCGATGCGCGTCAGCGACTCGTCGAACAGCCGGCCCGCCTGCGCCTGGTCGTAGCGCGCGGTCGACAGCTGGACGCCCGCCGTCAGCACGTCGTCCACGCGAAACCCGAGATCGACGCGCTGCAGCTGCATGAAGCTCCGCATCAGCAGGCCGGCGCCGGTCAGGAGCACGAGTGACAGCGCGACTTCGGCGACGACGAGCGCCCGAAGGGCGCGGCGCAGCCGCCGGCCGCCGCCGTGCCGGCCGCCGTCCCGCACGGCGTCGCTCGCCGAGCTTGTCGCGACCAGCGCCGGGGCGAGACCGAACAGGATTCCCGT
>Ga0310810_10009894_pt1 | contig 11062 bp, 7 predicted proteins | sample NCmetagenome_FD_207641 | JGI IMG/M metagenome (GOLD analysis project Ga0310810, IMG submission 207641) | Soil microbial communities from experimental microcosm in Duke University, North Carolina, United States - NC | ecosystem: Engineered > Artificial ecosystem > Soil microcosm > Unclassified ... | reverse complement strand
CCTCGGTCTCGAGCAGCTCGCGCGCGAGGGATTCGGCGCGGCTGCCGGCGGCGTCGCCGCGAAGCTGGCCGTTCTCGAGCTTGTCGTCGTCGACGCGCACGAGCCGCGCGGTGAAGCGCTCGTGCGCTGGCGTCTCGTAGTCGACCTCGATCGTCCAGTATTCCTCGGCCACGAACGCCAGGATCTCGGTTTCGCGGTCGCAGATCAGCCGCAGCGCCACGCTCTGCACGCGCCCGGCCGCGAGCCCGTACTTGACCGTGCTCCACACGAATGGGCTCACCTTGTAGCCGATCAGGCGGTCGAGCACGCGGCGCGCCTGCTGCGCGTTCACCAGGTTCATGTCGAGGTCGCGCGGGTTCTTGAGCGCCTCGGTCACGGCGCGCTGCGTGATCTCGTTGAACGTGAGCCGGCGCACCGGGCGCTTGGTGCCCTTGAGCTGCGACGCCAGGTGCCAGGCGATGGCCTCGCCCTCGCGGTCGGGGTCGGGCGCCAGGTAGACGTTGCTCGAGTTCCGTGCCGCGACGCGGATGCGCGCCAGCACCGCCTGCTTGCCGTGGATGGGCTCGTACTGCGGCTCGAAGTCGTTGTCGACGTCGACGCCGAGCTTGCTCTTCGGCAGGTCCATGACGTGGCCGTTGGACGCCAGCACCATGAAGTCCTTGCCCAGGAACTTGTTCAGCGTCTTGGACTTGGTCGGGGACTCGACGACGACGAGGTTCTTGCCGCTCGCCTTGTCGCCGACGGCCTCGAGCTCGGCCTCGCTGACCACCGGCTCGGGCTTGGGAGCCGCGGCAGGTCGCCCGAAGCGACCCCGCCGGACCGGAGCCTTCGCCCCGGTGCCCGCCGGCTCGGCGGCGGGGGTGCCGTCCGGGTCCGGCGCCGCCTTCCGCGCGGCCGGGGCGCGCTTCGCGCGGGGCGCCTTCGCGGTTGCGGGCTCCGCCGGCTTCTTCTTCGACTTCTTGTCTTCGGCGGGTGCCCCCGCCGTGCCCTCAGTGCGCGACTTCCTGGTCGCCATGCGGATAGTCCCCGGGGATCGTTCCGTCCTGTGGTTCGAGCGCCACGCGCGCCGCGACGTCGCGCGCGCGCGCCAGCTCGACCGGTCGCTCCTCGTAATTGGTGAGTGCCTCGAGCACGCGCTCCAGCTGGTGCGCGTCGAGCGCGCCGCTGGCGCGCAGGTCCAGGAGATAGCCCCACGCCTCGGTGGTGAGCACACCGCGCTCCTCGGCGGAGAGCACGCGCTGGATCTCCCGCGGCAGCGGCAGCGACGCGGTCTCGGCGGGTTCACGACCCGCGACCGCGCTGCTCGCGAGCCCGCGCAGGCCGAGCACCACCATCTGCACGTCGTCGGGCGTGACGTCCGCCTCCTCCAGTGCCTCGGCCAGCGTCTCCAAAGCCATCTCGTCGCCGTCCAGGTACTCCTCGAGCTTGCGCGCGAGCAGGCGCAGGACGCGCGCGGCGCCGGCCTCGTCGTGCATGCTCAAGCTCCGGTCCCCACGCTCTCGTCCGCCGGCATGTGGCACTTCTTGTACTTCTTGCCACTGCCGCACGGGCACGGGTCGTTGCGGCCGACGCGCGGCATCGCGCGCACGGGCTGGGCCGCGGGCTTCTGCGCCGGGGCGCCGGCGGCCTGGCCGGCGCGCGCGGGCTGCTGCGGCTGCGGCGGGGCTTCAGCAGCGGCGCCACCACTCCCCCACGCCTCGACCTCGGCATGCTGCGCCACCATCTGGCGCGGCTGGCGCGGCGCCTCGGCGATCACCTGGCGCGCCGCGGCGGGCTGCACCTGCACGCGGAACAACCGCTGGACGAAGTCCTCGCGCACCTCGCCCATCATGGTCTCGAACAGCGTGAACGCCTCTTTCTTGTACTGCACCAGCGGGTCGCGCTGGCCGTACGCCTGGAGCCCGATGCCGCCCTTCAGGTAGTCCAGCTCGTGCAGGTGCTCGCGCCAGTGCTCGTCGAGCGTGAACAGGTAGAGGTGGCGCTCGAGCTCGCGCATGACCTCGGGGCCGAACTGCGCCTCCCGGGCGCGGTAGGCCTTCTCGGCGAACGCCACCGCCTTCTCGGCCACGGCGTCGCGCGTCTCGGCCTCGACGTCGGCGGGGCTGGCCGGCGACATGCACAGGTAGGAGAGCTCGTCCGCGAGACCGCGCAGGTTCCACTCCGCGCGGTGGAGCTTGTCTTCTACATAGCGCTCGCTGCGCTCGCTTGCCGCGTCCCGGAGGTCCTCCAGGACACGGGCACTGATGTCCTCGCTCAGCAGCGCCTCGTCGCGCTGGCGGTAGACCTCCTCGCGCTGCTTGTTCATGACGTTGTCGTACTCGAGCAGGTGCTTGCGGATGTCGAAGTTGTGCGCCTCGACACGCTTCTGCGCCTTGCCGATCGCCGACGTCACCATGCCGTGCTCGATGACCTCGCCCTCCTCGACGCCCATGCGCACCATGAGGTTCGAGATCCGCTCGGCGCCGAACAGGCGCATGAGGTCGTCCTCGAGCGAGAGGAAGAACCGCGACGAGCCGGGGTCGCCCTGGCGGCCGGCACGGCCGCGCAGCTGCCGGTCGATGCGGCGCGACTCGTGCCGCTCGGTGCCGAGGATGTGGAGCCCGCCCAGGTCCGCGACGCCGGGCCCGAGCTTGATGTCGGTACCGCGGCCGGCCATGTTCGTGGCGATCGTCACCGCGCCGCGCTGTCCGGCGTTCGCCACGATCTCGGCTTCCTTCTGGTGGTACTTCGCGTTCAGCACGTTGTGCGGCACGCCACGGATCTTGAGGAAGCGCGACAAGAGCTCGCTCACCTCCACCGAGATCGTGCCCACGAGCACCGGCTGGCCGCGCTGGTGGCAATCGGCGATCTCGTCGATCGCCGCCTTGAACTTCTCGCGCTTGGTGCGGTAGACGACGTCGTTGTGGTCGGCGCGGCGCACCGCCTGGTTCGTGGGGATGACCGAGACCTCGAGCTTGTAGATCTCCCAGAACTCGCCGGCCTCCGTCTCGGCGGTGCCGGTCATGCCCGCGAGCTTCTTGTACATGCGGAAGAAGTTCTGGAGCGTGATCGTGGCGAGCGTCTGCGTCTCGCCCTCGACCTTGACCGACTCCTTGGCCTCGATCGCCTGGTGGAGGCCGTCCGAGTAGCGCCGGCCCGGCATCAACCGGCCGGTGAACTCGTCGACGATCACCACCTTGCCGTCCTGCACCACGTACTCCACGTCCTTGTCGAACAGCGAGTAGGCCTTGAGCAGCGCCTGGACGGCGTGGTTGCGGTTGTTCGCCACGCCATAGGCCTGGTAGAGCCGGTCGCGCTCGGTGATCTTCTGCTCGGGCGAGAGGTCGTCGCGGCCCTCGAGCTCGGAGAGCTGCGCCGTGAGGTCGGGCACGGTGAAGCGGTCCGGGTCCGTCGGCGACATCAGCCTGCGGGCTTCCTCCAGCAGGTCCGCGTTGCGCGACTTCTCGTCGATCGTGTACAGCGCGTCCTCGTCCAGCTCGTGCATGCGCTTGTCGCGCAGGTACTCGAGCTCGACGCGACTGACGAGCTTCTTCAACTCCGGCCGCTCCGAGAGCAGCTTGATGAAGCGCTTGTGCTTCGGCATCGCGCGCTGGACCTTGAGCAGCAGGATGCCGGCGTCCCATTCCTTCTCCGGATCGGCGAGCAGCTTCTCGGCGTCGCCGAGCGCGGTCGTCGCCCACTGCTGCTGCGCGCGCACCACGCGCTCGACGAGCGGCTTCATCTCGTCGAACAGGTCGTCGCCCTTGTCCTCGACCGGGCCGGAGATGATGAGCGGCGTCCTCGCCTCGTCGATCAGCACCGAGTCCACCTCGTCCACGATCGCGTAGGCGAACCCGCGCTGCACCCGGTACTCGGGCCGCACCGCCATGTTGTCGCGCAGGTAGTCGAAGCCGAACTCGTTGTTCGTGCCGTAGGTGATGTCGCAGGCGTACTGCTCGCGGCGGCGGGCGGGCTCCATGTTCTGCTGGATGCAGCCCACGGTGAGCCCGAGGAACTTGAAGATCTCGCCCATCCACTCCGAGTCGCGCCGCGCGAGGTAGTCGTTGACCGTGACCAGGTGCGTGCCCTTGCCGGAGAGCGCGTTCAGGTAGAGCGGCAGGGTGGCGACGAGCGTCTTGCCCTCGCCCGTGGCCATCTCGGCGATCTTGCCCTCGTGGAGCATGACGCCGCCGACGAGCTGCACGTCGTAGGGGACGATCTGCCAGGTGAGCGGGATGCCGCAGACGTCCCAGGTCTTTCCGCACAAGCGTTTACAGGCCTGCTTGACGGCCGCGAACGCCTCCGGGAGCAGGTCGTCGAGCGTGTCCTGGCCCTGCTCGAAGCGGGTCCGGAACTCGGCGGTCTTGGCCTGGATGGCGTCGTCGGGAAGCGCGTCCCACTCGGCCGAGAGGCGGTTGATCTCGTCCACGATCGGCTTCGTCCGGCGCAGCTCGCGCTCGTGCCGGGAGCCGAAGACACTCTTTAGAAGGTTCTCCAACATGGCGGGCAGGATAGGGCCTCCCCCACAGCGGGGCAAAATCTGGCCGCTCGGGGGTCCCCGGCAGCCCTGGTGACCGCTGATGGGATGCGAGCGAGCCCGCCGCGGTGCAGGGGCCTCGCCGCGGGCTCGCGCACGACGCAAAGCGTCGTGGGGCACTTCGCGGCTTGTCACGCGAGGGTCAATCGCCTCGCGTGCGCGCGTGCGCGCGTGCCCGCGCGCGAGGAGATGGCGACGAAAAAGCCACGCGGCCCGATGCGTCGCATCGGACCGCGTGGTGGGTCGTCGGGCGGAGTGTAGAGACGTCAGACCTTCAGGACGTGGGCCGCTTCGTTACCTCGGGTACTGCTCACGACTTCGAACTCGACTCGTTCGCCTTCGTGGAGCGTCCGGAACCCGGCGCTCTCGATGGCGCTGAAGTGAACGTAGACTTCGGAACTCTCCTGGTCCTCGGGTGTGATGAACCCGTAACCCTTCTGGTCGTTGAAATACTTGACCGTGCCACGCGCCATGGATGTTCCTCCCTGGCTGGCTGAGGGACGATTGGGGATCGCCCTGACCCGTGTCCAGAGTGCTCCCGGCGCGGAGCGGCGGTCAAGGAATTCGTGTTCAGCGTCGGCCGTACGCTGCAGGGGCCCGCGTCTGCGCTGGACGTCGCGGCACCGGGCCCCGTTCGCCTGGTGTCTGCGGCGCGTCGCCTGGCCCGGGAGGCATCAGGGGGATCTCGTTTCCGAAGGACCGTACGAGACCCCGGTCGCCCCCGGTCCCGGCGATGCGGCGCCGAGTCCTACTTCTTCGCCGTCGTCTTGTGGTGGTACTTGTCGATGATGACGTTGTCGCGGGATTTGTCGGGGGTGAGTTTGCTCTTGCCGAGCAGGGGTTTGGTGAGGGCTTGCGAAGTGATCATGAGCTCGCTTGGGCGGCGTGGGTCGTGTACGAGGCTGACCTGGTTGTACCAGACCACCTTGCCGCGGTTGGCGTCCACGAGCATGGCGGCCAGGCTGGTGTGGTAGGGGTCGGACATCGACGGGGAGCCGCCCATCAGCAGGGACACGCCGGCGAGCACGCCCTCCTTCACCGCGGCACCTGTGGATTGGAAGGTGCCCTGGCCGGTGACGAACAGCAGGTGGTCGGAGCCGGTCCGGTCGGCGATCAGGTCGAGGCTCGCCGTGTAGGGGATGTCGATGGTCGACGACTTCGACCTGGCGAGCTTCGCGAACACGTCCGCCATGGCCTGGTGCTGTTCGAAGATCGCGGTCCGCAGCTCGGCGTCGGCCGCCAGCGCGCTGTCGCTGAACTGGAAGTCGCTCAGCTTGTACTGGCTCTCGCGGACCAGCGAGCCCATGGCGCCGTCCACTTCGCGCTCGATGTCGTGGGTCAGCTGGGTCATCTCCTGGCTCGAGAACGCCGCGTCCTCCTTGACGGCGAACGTCGTGGGCATGGGCGCGACGACCTTCATCTCCTGGGTCACGTCCGCGAAGTCCTTGCTGGTCTTGGGCAGGCTGGCGGCGCAACCGCCGACCATCAACATCACCGCGATCGCGGCAAGGTGACGAACCCAGCGGTTCAGGGAGACCATCTCAATCCTCCTTTCGTGGATCGGGGGATCTGGATGACGCGGTGGAGTCGGCGGCAGCGGCCCCGGCTCCGGTCGAATCGATCAGGGCGGGAGCGCCGAAGCGGGCGCGGAACGCTTCCAGCTTGCGGCGGAACTGGCGCCGGTCGCGGACCGGGGCATCCCCTTCGAGGTAGCGCTCGAGGTAGCGGACGCAGGCGGTGGAATCCCCGCGCTTCTCGGCGACGAGCGCCAGCCCCCGCAACGGGGCACGATCGTCCGGCGCGAGGATGCGCGCGTGCTCGTACGCGGTGACCGCGAGCGCGAGCGTCTCGGGGCGGGCCGACTCGGCCAGCGCATCGCCGATCGTGGTGAGCATGCCCGCGTCCTCGGGGAAGAGCCGGCCATAGTCGTTCGCCAGGCGCAGCGCCTTCCCCGATTCGTGCTGCGTCACCCACAAGCTCGCCGAGAGCTTCGACATCGGCCACTTGTGCGGCGCGTAGTCGTCGGCCACGTGCGCGCTGTCGAACGTGCATTCGCCGGCGTGGGAAGCCTCGCGCAGGTAGCGGACACGATCGGTGAGCAACGGATGGTTGCCCCAGAACACGTTGCTGAGCCGGCCGGGCTCGTGCTCCTCGTGGAGCTGGAGCGCCTGCATCGCCTCGATCCCGCCGCACGGAGCGCGCCCGGCGCTGGCGAGGAACTGGACCGCGGCGAGATCGGCGTCGCGCTCCAGGGCGCGCCCGTAGCCATTGATCGCTGCCGCGGCGCTGAGGCCGAGGCCGAGCTGCGCGAATTGGTCGATCAATCCCGCGTTCGACAGCCCCGAGGTCGCGAGCGCGAGCGAGGTGATGAACGAAGCGGCCTCGATCAACGCGATCGTGGAGTTGGCGGACTCCATCTGCTTCAAGGCATGTTGGCCGAGGGCGTGCTGGGCCTCGTGCCCGAGCACGAAGGACACCTGGTCGAAGTCGGTCAGCGTGGAGAGCAGGCCCGCGAACACGAAGATCGAGCCGTCGGGGAGCGCGAACGCGTTCAGCTCCGGACTTCGGAACACGTGGACGCGGAGCGCGACGCCCTCGGGGCGTGGCACCCCCACGGTCAGCGTATCGAGCGTGCGCTGGAGAAGGCCGTCGAGGAGCGTGTCCCCCAGCGTGAAGCCGCGGCGCCACAGGATGTCGGCCTCGGCGCGGCCCTTTTCGACGAGGTCGCGCTGCACGTTCGCGGCGCGCGCACAGGTGGCGGCGGCCATGAGCCCGGCGAGCAGCGCACACGTCGTCAACGCACGATGGACGCGACCCGCGGTGCGCGGCTCGTGACGCAGCTCAACGACGGTCCGGCGCGGCCCTGCCGGTTCCGCATTCATCGACGGTCCTGACGGGGGAAGTATCGATTATGCAGGACGACAGCGCGCGGACGCCATCCCATGGACTGTGTGACAACGCGCGTTCGCGCGATCGGTTCAGCCCGCCATGAGCTTCATCGTGTAGCCGGCGGCGAGCGTGATGCCGAGGTTGTCGTCGAGCGGGATCGGGAGCACCTCGACGAGCGTGGCCACGAGCGCGCCGGCGACCGTGATCTGCAACGGCAGTCCCGCCGCGTGGGTCACGCATGCCGCCCATACGAGGCAGGTGACGAGGCAGCCGAGCGTGCCCTCCCACGACTTGCCGAACAGCTTGTGGCGGCCCCAGGCGCGGCCGACGAGCGCGCTCGCGGCGTCGCCGAGCACGGTGAAGCCGAGCGCCACGGCGGCGATCGGCTGCGGGAACACCTCGATCGCGATCAGCGCCGCGAGCAGCAGGTACGTCGATCCCAGCAGGCTCAGCGCCTCGTGCTGCCGGATCAGCTCACCGAAGAAGCGGCGGAAGATCGTGCGCACCCGCCGCTCGTGGATGCGCAGCACGTCGAGCGCGATGGCGGTGGCCGTGAGAGCGAGGAACAGGATGCGGAACTCGCCGCGCGAGCGCGGCCACGGCAGCGGCTCGAGGAGCAGCACCAGCGGCAGCACCAGGAACGAGAGGTGGATCGCCTTGCGGCGCGCCTCCGCCTGCCACTCCTTCCGACTGAGCGGTTCGAAGAAGCCGTCCCGCCTCTCGCTCACGGGCCGTCCGCGGTGACGGGCTTCAAGTCGCGGTACGCCTGCCGGTAGCCGAGGATGCGGCGCACGTAGTCCTGCGTGTCGGCATTCGCGGCCATCTCGCAGTAGAGCGCCCAGCCGCCGCGCTCGATGAGCAGCCGCCAGTCGGCGCGCACCTTCCCCGGGCCGGCGTTGTAGGCGGTGAGCGCCACGGGCGTGACGTTCTCGAAGCGCTCCATGAGCTGGTGCAGGTAGAAGGCGCCGTAGCGGAGCGCGCGGTCGGGCTGGAAGAGCAGCGTGTCGGCGGTGAAGCTCTCGTGCAGCGCGCGCGCCACGTCGCGCGCCGTGCCGGGCAGGAGCTGCGCCAGGCCGAGCGCGTTGCTCTTCGACACCGCGCGTGGATCGAAGCGGCTCTCCTGTCGCACCAGGCCCCACAGGAGCGCGCGCTCGACGCCGAGCGACATGGCGGCGGCGTTCAGCTCGCGCTCGTAGGCGGGCGGAAACGCCCACGGCACGAACCCCCACGCGGTGCTGTCGTCGGAGGGCGCGATGAGCGCGCGGTCGGCGGCCTTGGTGGCGCCGAACAGGTCGCCGCCTGCGTACGATGCCACCGCGATCGCGCGCCACGAGCTGGCGGCGAGCCCGCGCTTGCCCGGCAGGCGCTGGTCGCCGCGGTCGCGCGCGGAGACGATGCGCGTCGCCGCGTCGGGCAGCGCCAGCGGCCCGGAGAGCGCCACGACCGCGGCGACGAGCTTGGGCTCGGACGGATCCTCCTCCGCGGTCCACACCTCGCCGGGCCAGCTCGGGAGATCCAGCGTGTCGCGCGCCGCCACCGCGTAGACGTCGAAGCCGGGCTTCATCGCGAACTCGGCGCGGAGGATGCGATCGCCTTCCGGATCGCGCCGGCGCCGGAGCGCGACGCCGAGCCAGAAGCGGGCGCGACGGTCGTCGCTCGCGCGCCACGCCGCGATCGCCTGCGGCTCGCGGCCCACGATCCAGTCCATGAGCCCCGCGAGCGTCAGCGCCTGCGGCACGCTCGCGCGCGCGTCACTCGAGCCCGCGGCAACGCTGTCGGCGGCGCGGAACCCGCGCGCGGCGAGCGCGAAGCGACTCTCGTCCTGCGCCTCGCGCGCGTACTCGTACCAGGCCAGCGCGCGCATCGCGGGCGTGGCGGCGTCGGTGCCGAGCCGCGCGTAGGTCACCATCGCCGATTCGCTGTGCCCCGCCGCGCGCAGCGAGCGCGCACGCTCGAGCAGGGCGCGGTCCTCGTCCGCCGTGCCCTGGGTCCACGCCACCGCGGTGTCCGAGGCGGAGATCGCGGCGGTGAATCGCCGCCACTCACGCAGCCACTGCGTGCGCAGGATGGCGTCGCCGCCGCGCTCGGAGGCCGGCGCCGCTGCCATCACCGCCGAGTTCCGGGCGAGCGCGCGCGCGCGGTTGCCGTTCGCCCACTCGGCCAGCGCCGCGCGCCGCGAGAGCCGCAGCGCGAACGTCTCGCCACGCGCGCGCGCGAGCGACTCCAGGAGCTTCAGCGCATCGCCCGAGGCGGGGACCGCCCCCGGCGTCTCCTCGAGCACGCGGCGCGCCAGCGCCTCGCCGCCCGTGGTGTCGCGCGCCGCCACCATCACCGGCGCGAACATCGCCCGCCACGCCGCCTCCTCCCCCGCGGTCCACGCGCGCCGGTCGGCGGCATCGAGGATGTTGCCGGCGGCCTGTACGTCCGCTCGCGCGAGCGCGAACGCCGCCCGGCGCTTGACCGCGTCCCACGCCCACAGCGAGCGCCCGAGCCGCGGCTGCGAGAGCAGCGAGTCGGCGCGCACCGTGTCGCCGCCGGCCACGACCGCGTCGGCGAGCGGCACCAGCACCGCGGTGCCGGTGAGCCCCGTGTCGCGCGCCGCGGTCCACCAGGCGTCGACCGGGCGCCGGGCCCCGGTGGCGCGACCGCCCAGCACCGCCCCGTGCCAGCGCACCCCGGCACTGGTCGCCTCCAGCCTCGGCGCCGGTGCCGAGGCGACCGGCGGCGTGCGCGCGCACGCCATCGCCAGCGCCAGCGGCAACGCCCGGAGTGCCGCGATCTGCGAGCGCCTCATTCCCATTCGATCGTCGCCGGCGGCTTGCTGGTCACGTCGAAGACGACGCGGTTCACGCCGCGCACCTCGTTGGCGATCCGGCTCGCGGTGCGCGCGAGCAGCGCGTGCGGCAGCCGCGTCCAGTCGGCGGTCATGCCATCCACCGAGTCCACCGCGCGCAACGCCACGACTTTCTCGTACGAGCGCTCGTCGCCCTTCACGCCCACCGTCGAGACGGGCAACAGAACGGCGAAGGCCTGCCATGTCTTCGCGTACCAACGAGACTTCCGCAGCTCATCCAGGAAAATCGCGTCCGCGTGCCGCAGCACGTCGAGATCGTGTTCGTCGATCGCACCCAGCACGCGCACCGCGAGGCCCGGGCCCGGGAACGGGTGACGGTCCACGAGCGCGGACGGCAGCCCCAGCTCGCGGCCCAGCTCGCGCACCTCGTCCTTGAACAGCCACCTCAAGGGCTCCACGAGCTTGAGGTGCATGCGCTCGGGAAGTCCGCCGACGTTGTGGTGCGTCTTGATCACCTGGGAGCCGAACCCGGCCGAGGCCGACTCGATGACGTCGGGATAGAGCGTGCCCTGGGCGAGAAAGTCGATCTTCCCGAGGCTCCGCGCTTCCTCCTCGAAGACCGCGATGAACTCCTCGCCGATGATCTTGCGCTTGCGCTCGGGGTCGGAGACGCCGGCGAGCTTGTCGAGGAAGCGACGCTCGGCGTTCACGACGCGCAGGTTCAGGTGCCGCTCGGCGCCCAGTGCGCGCGCCACCTCCGCGGCCTCGTTCAGGCGCATGAGCCCGTGGTCCACGAGCACGCACACCAGGCGCTCGCCGATGGCGCGGTGGATGAGCGTCGCCGCGACCGTGGAGTCCACGCC
>Ga0310810_10009893_pt1 | contig 11062 bp, 6 predicted proteins | sample NCmetagenome_FD_207641 | JGI IMG/M metagenome (GOLD analysis project Ga0310810, IMG submission 207641) | Soil microbial communities from experimental microcosm in Duke University, North Carolina, United States - NC | ecosystem: Engineered > Artificial ecosystem > Soil microcosm > Unclassified ... | reverse complement strand
GACGTCGGTCGGCTCGGACGGCGGCCGCGCGGCGGGCGCGCCGCCGTAGCGGCTGAACGCGCGCGCGATCTCGTCGAGACGATCGATCTCGGCGAGGATGCGCGTCACGTTCTGCTCGAGTACCGCGTCGAAATCCTCGCGTCCGCGGGCGCGGCGGAGGTGCTGGACGCCGAGCCGGATCGGCGTGAGCGGATTCTTGATCTCGTGCGCGACCTGACGCGCCATCTCTCCCCACGCGAGGACGCGCTGGGCGCGCGCGAGCTCGGTGACGTCGTCGAGGGTGAGCACCGCACCGCCGCTGGCGAGGCGGGAGAGCTGGCCGCGAAGCGCACGACCATCGCGCTCCATCTCGAAGGCATCCTCCTCGCCGCTGCCCTGGAGGAAGCCGGCGAGGCGCGCCGCCACCGCGGGCGACGCCATCCGGCTCACCGGCTCGCCGGCGCGCGGCACGTCGCCGAGGAGCGTCTCGGCGCGCGGATTGGCGAGGATGACGCGGCCCTGCTCGTCGACCGCGACGACGCCGCTCGCGACGGTGCGCAGCACGGCGTCGGTGCGGCGCTTGGCTTCCTCGAGCGCGGCACGGCTCGCGCCGAGATCTTCGGCCATCGCCTCGAACGCGCGGAAGACGGGGAGAAACTCCGTCGGGGGCTCGCCGCGGAAGGCCAGCTCGCGCTCGCCGCGTGCGACGGCACCCGCCGCGCTGCGCAGCACGCCGATCGGCCGCGCGAGCTGCCGCGCGGCGACGGCGCTCAACCAGAGCGCCGCGACCGCGCCGACGGCGGTGGCGAACAGCACGAGCACGCCGAGGTCGCGTCGGCGACGGTCGAGCTGCACGTCGTCGACTCGCGCGGGGGCGGCCAGCACGAGCGCACCGCTCGTGCCGGGCAGCACCCGATAGCCCATCATCCCCGTCGCGCCGGCGAGCGGCTCGGAGCGCGTCACGCTCACCTCCTCGGCCACGTCGAGCGCGAGACTGACATCGGGACGCAGGAGCGATCCGAGCGGCGCCAGCTCGGCGAAGAGCGAATCGCTCGCGTCCACCAGGACGCCCGCGTCGTAGAGCAGCAGCTTCGTGTCGAGCCGGCGGCTCTCGGCCTGGAGCCAGTCGGGGCGCATCCGGTCGTTCGCGACGGCGCGCATCGTCTCGGTCACGAGCAGGCGGCGCGACTGCTGCGCGTCGTTGTAGAGCTGCTCCCAGCTCCAGACGGCGAACGCCGCCGCGGGAACGAGGAAGAAGAGGAAGAGCGCCACCGAGAGCCGCGTGCGATAGCTGCGCAGCCGGCCGCGGCGCATGCGCAACCATCGGGCGAGCCGCCCGTCGGCCATCGCGGCGATGAGCCAGACGAGCCACACCGCCACGAGCGCCACGAGCACGAGAAGCCCCCCGCGCGGGATGAGGGAGTCGAGCCCGCGGAGATCCACCTCGACGTGCGCGCGCGCCGCACCCTGCGGCGTCGTCACCGGCCAGTCGCCGTGCAGCTCCGTGCCCTCGCGTCGCCAATGGATGGATTCGCGCGGCGCGATCGAATCGGCGACGAGCTGCACGGTGTACGGCGGCTCGTTCGTTTCTCCGGGCGAGAGGCCGTACCACCGCGCGTAGGCATCGCTGCCGATCAGGCGCGTGCGGGGCGCGACGAGAATCGTCACGGCGCCCCCGGTCATCGGCACCGCGACGATGCGGACCCCGTACGCGCTGGCGCGGACGTCGGCGGACACCGATGCGCCTCGCTCCGCGGCGAGCGCCACCGCGGCGACCGTATCCCATGCCACGTCGAACGGGGCGGAGCCGAAGGTGGCGACGAGCCGCGACCCCTGCCACGCGGCGAGCGCGGCGGGATACCCCGAGGCGGCGAGGTCCGAGCTCACGTATCGCTCGAGCAATCCCTGGGAGGTGCGCGGGAGCGTGTCGCCCTGCAAATCCGCGGCGAGGCGGTCGGCGAGCGCGTCGGCGTAGGAGTCGGGAGCGGCGAGGTTGCGCACGTCGCGGTCGGCGAGATCGACGCGCCCGCGCGCCGTGCTTCCCCACACCACCGTGGTCGCCGCGAGCGCCGCGACCGACGCGGCGGAGAGGAGCCAGTAGCGCCGCGGTCGCGCCGCCACGAGCGCCGCCACGGCGGCCGCCCAGAGCAGCACGTACCAGCGCGGCCACTGGCCCGGCACCATCCACACGAGCGGCCCGACGATCGCCGCGAGCGCGGCGAGCGCCGGCCCCGCGGACGGATCGACGACGCGCCGGCCGCCGAGCGCGGCGCGGCCGCCCCATGCCGCGAGTACGAGCAGCGTGGTCGCGGCGAGGCACAGCGGGATCGCCCACGTGATCCACAGCGACGCGCCCGCCCCTTCGGCCGGCGGCGTGATGCCGCGCGAGAGGGTGCGCACGAGATACGGCCCGACGAGCGCGCCGAGCAGCGCGAGCGCCGCACCGATCGCGCGCGGAGGCCCGCGGCGCACGCGGCGGACGACGAGCAGCGCGGCGAAGAGCAGCACCGCCGCGGTGAGCGTCAGCGCGCCCGCGTTGGCGGTGAATGCGCGCCCCGCAGGAAAGAAATAGACGGACGCGTCGAAGAGCCGCGCGCGTGTGGAGTACTCGCTGAGCGGCACGACGGCGATGCACCTGAGTACGACGAGCACCGCGACCAGCGCGGACGCAGCGCCCGCGTCGCGGCGCGTCGCGGCGACGAGGAGCGCGCCGAGCGCGACGAGCACCGCGAGGCCGGCGCGAACGCGCGCGCGCTCGAGCATGCGATAGCGCACCTCCTCCGCCGAGGGGAGGATCGCGCGTGCGATGAAGAGCGGCCTGCCGCGGTCGACGTATCGCAGCGCGTCGGCGCCCGCCGAGTCGCTCGGCGGCGCGAAGCTGAACCCTTCGGTGACCTCGGATCCCGGAATGCGCTGGGCGAGCCCGCGCGCCAGCCGGTCGGACGGTGGGGCGGCATAGAGCAGCGAGGTCGCGATACCGCGCGCGCCCGCGCTGTCCGACGTGACGTACAGCGTGAGCCCGAACGGCGTGGCCACCACGCCGGACGTCTCCGTGAGCGTCCGCGGGTTCGCGTGCAGCGTGCCGGCCCAGGCGACGAGCGTGTCGCGGTGCAGGACGAGCACGCTCCGGCGCACCGGATCGCCGATGAGATGTTCGAGCCGGCCGAGGAGCGCGGTGCGGTCGGCATGCAGCCGTCGTGCTCGCGTCGCCGCCTCGCGCAGCAGCGCGAGCTCCGCGTCCATGTGCGAGGCGAGCAGCGCACGCTGGGCCGCCGATTGCTCGGAGCGCACGGCAGCCGGCGACTCCGTGAATCGCGCCAGCCGGCGCTCGGCCCGAGCGGCGACGAGGCTCGCGGCGAGGAGCGCGGCACATGCGATGGCGATCGGCATGCGCTGCGTACGGCCGGTGAGCCGCGCTGCCGCGATGGCCAGCGCGGTGGCGAGCACGCAAGCAAGCAGATAACCTACGCCCGGCTCGGCGAGCCATCCGCTCGCCGCCAGGACGCCCGCGGCCACGGCCGCCGGCGCGAGCAGCGCCCGCGGACCGGCCGCCGGCAGCGATCGCCCGAGCAGAGTGGTCAGGATGACCTATCCCTCCACACCGACGAGGACTCCGCGGCGCATCAAGGAGATGCGCCCAGACGACGTGCGCGCCGCCATCGGAAGCGACCCGCGTCTCATCGTCCCCGTGGGCACCTGCGAGCAGCACGGCCGGCATCTGCCGCTCGGCACCGCCACGATGATCGTCGAGCACCTCGCGGACGACCTGTCGGCCGAGTTCGGCGTGTGCGTCGCGCCGACACTGGAGTACGGCGTGAACGTGGCGACCGAGCGTGGGTTCCCGGGGAACGCGTCACTGCGCAAGAAGACGCTGCATCGGATGCTCAACGATCTGCTCGACAGCTGGGAATCGACGGGGGTGATGGAGTTCATCCTGCTCACCGCGCACGAGCACGACCCGCATCAGGAGGCGCTCGCGACGGTGATCACGACCGTGGCGAGGGTCCGCTCCGTGGACGTGTTCGCCATCGACTTCCGCTCGATGCTCGATGGGCAGTCGGAGCCGATGCACGGCGACGAGGTGGACACCTCGTTGATGCTGTATCTCGCGCCGCAGCTCGTCCGGATGGACCTGGCGGAGGACTATATGATGTCGCGCGACGAGTTGCGGCGATACCGCCGCGGCTGGCTCAAGGTTCCGCGCAGCAGCGGCTCGGGGTCGATCGGACGGCCGACGCTGGCCACGGCGGCGAAGGGCGCGGCCCTCTACGCCCACATCCGGGAGAAGGTCCGCGCGAAGGTGTTCCTCGCGCCGGAACCCGAGGAGGACTAGCCGCCACGCTGACGCGGAGCGGCCGGGATGATTATCCTCGGGTGGCTCCGCGCCGCGCCGCAGCCCGTCCTCCAGGCGCGTGAAACCCCTCGCGCGCGCCCGCCGTACGAGCGGGTGACCAACAATAAGGAATTCCCTCCGATGCGCATTCCGTCGTTCGCCGCGCTCGTCGTCGCGACCATCCCCCAGGTCGCCACGGCGCAGCAGACGGCGCCCTCCTTGCCTCCGTCCGCCCCCGCGGCCGGCTCGCAGACCGGACCCCTGTTGACGCTCGACGAGGCGATCGCCCTCGCGCGGCACAACAATCCGACGTTCCTCGCGCAGGCGAACGACCGCCGCACCGCGGACGCCTCCGTGCGCTCCGCGCGCGGCGCGCTGCTCCCCTCGGCCGATGCGACCTTCGGCACGCGCTACCAGCAGGGCGGCCAGCAGGTGTTCAACGGCCTCTCGTTCAGCAACAGCTCCGACGCGATCCAGTCGAGCTACGGCCTGAGCCTGAACTATCGCGTCGGCGCGGCGACGTTCGTCACGCCGAAGGCGGCCATGGCGAACCGGAACGCGGTCGAGGCGGACATCACGGGCGCGAGCGAGCAGCTCCGCGCCACGGTCACGCAGCAGTATTTGAGCGTGCTGCAGGCGCAGGCGCGTGCCGCGCTCGAGGATACGCTCGTCACGACCGCGGAGACGCAGCTCGCGCTGGCCAAGGCCAAGCTGGAGGTGGGCTCGGGCACGTCGCTCGACATCCGCCGAGCCGAGGTCGCACTCGGCCAGGCGCAGGTCGCGCTCCTCACGGCGCGGAACAACGTCGAGGTCGAGAAGCTGCGGCTGTTCCAGCAGATGGGCGTGGCGCAGCCGGAGGGCGTGGTGCTCACCACCGACTTTCCCGTGTACCCGCCGACGTTCTCGCTCGACTCCGTGCTCGATCTCGCACGGAGCCGGAACCCGGCGCTCCTCGCGCTGCGTTCGCGGGAGCGCGCCGCGGGGCTGAACGTCAAGGTCGCACAGGCCGCGTACACGCCGACGCTCAACCTGAGCACGGGGTGGGGCGGCAACTCGTACGAGTACACCGATTCCGACTTCCTCGTGAACCAGGCGCGCGCCGGGGTGCTCGGCCAGCTCGCCGGCTGCATGTCGCAGGATTCCATCCGGACGCGCGTCGGGCTGCCGTCGTCGAACTGCGAGACGCGGTATCAGTTCACCGACGCGCAGGCGGCGTCCATCCGCTCGCAGAACAATCAGTTCCCGTTCAAGTTCCAGCGGTCGCCCCTCGCGCTCTCGGCGTCGCTCTCGATCCCGGTGTTCGACAACTTCAACCGGGAGGAGCGCGTCCAGCGCGCCGCCGTCGATCGCGACGACGCGGCCTACAACGTCCGCGCGAAGGAGCTCGCCATGACGGCGGACGTGACGCAGGCCTATCTCACCCTGAGGACGGCGGCGCAGACGGTCGCGCTGCAGGAGCAGAACTCGCAGAAGGCGCGCGAGGAGCTCGCCTTCGCCGAGGAGCGGTACAAGGTCGGCGCGAGCACGTTCCTCGACGTCGTCACGTCGCGCGGTACGTACGAGCAGGCGCTGATCGACCGCGTCAACTCGGTGTACGATTATCACAAGGCCTTCGCCGCGCTCGAGAACGCGGTCGGGCGTCCCCTCCGCTAACTCCCCCCGAGAGACTGACATGAGCAAGCGCGTGAAGTGGTCCGTGGCCGGCGGGGTGGTGCTCCTCGTCGTGGCCATCGTCGGACTGACCGCCGCGAAGGGCAAGAACAAGGCGGTGGAGGTGCGCACCGAGCAGGTGCAGCGCCGTGATCTCGTGGCGTCGGTGACGGCGAGCGGGCAGGTGCGGCCGCGCACGAAGGTCGACCTCAGCTCCGACATCACCGGCCGCATCGTGCGGCTCGCGGTGAAGGAAGGCCAGATGGTCACCCAGGGCCAGTTCCTGCTGCAGATCGATCCGCAGCAGCAGGAGGCGGCGGTGCAGCGCGTCGAGGCGGCGCTCGCGTCGAGTCGCGCGCAGATGGCGCAGGCCCAGGCCAACCTGCTCCAGGCGCAGAAGACCTTCGAGCGGACGGCGGCGATCAAGAAGTCGAATCCGCAGCTCATCTCGGACGAGAACATCGAGCAGCTGCGCACGGACGTCGACGTGAATCGCGCCCTCTATGAAGCGGCGCGCCACGCCGTCGACCAGTCCACCGCAGCGGTGCGCGACGCTCGCAGCTCGCTCGGCAAGACGACGATCTATGCGCCGATGTCGGGCCGCGTGACGCGCCTCAACGTCGAGAACGGGGAGACGGCGATCATGGGGACGCTGAACAAGGATGCCGCGACGCTGCTGACGATCGCCGACATGAGCGTGCTCGAGACGCGGGTGAAGGTCGACGAGACCGACGTCGCCCGGATCTCCGTGGGCGACTCGGCGGTGATCCAGATCGACGCGTTCCCGGACACCACGTTCGTCGGCCGCGTGACGGAGATCTCGAACAGTGCCGTGAAGTCGGCGACCTCGCAGCAGCCGAACGCCGACCAGGCGGTGGACTACGAGGTGACGATCCAGCTCGTCGACACGCCGCCCGAGACCCGTCCCGATTTCTCGGCGACGGCCAAGATCGTGACGGACACGCGCAAGAACGTCCTCTCGATCCCGATCATCGCGCTCACCGTTCGCGAGAACGAGGCGCTGGCCAACGCCGACACGGCGGTGGGCCTCGGCCGGCCGCGGCCGAAGAAGGAGGTCGGCAAGAAGGACGTCGAGGGCGTCTTCGTCGTCGGCGCGGACAACAGAGTGACCTTCCGGCCCGTAAGGGTAGGGATCGCCGGCGAGAAGCACTTCGAGGTCCTCTCGGGCCTCAAGCAGGGAGACCGCATCGTCGCCGGCACCTATCAGGCGATCCGCGAGCTGAAGGACAGCGCGCAGATCCGCGAGGCGAAGGTGGACCAGAAGAAGCCACAGGCGAAGACGTGAGCCAGGACATCGTGCGGGACTCGCTCGAGGCGCCGCTCGGCGCGACCGCGGAGCGGCAGGCGGTCGTCGGCGAGGCGGGCGCGACGCCGGGCAGCGACTGGGTGATCGTGACGCGCGGCATCAAGCGCGAGTACGACATGGGGGGCGAGGTCGTCCGCGCGCTCCGCGGCGTCGATCTCGCCATCCGTCGCAACGAGTACGTCGCGATCATGGGCCCGTCGGGCTCGGGGAAGTCGACGTTGATGAACGTGATCGGCTGCCTCGACACGCCGAACGCGGGCGAGTACTGGCTCAACGGCACCCAGGTGTCGAAGATGTCGGACGACCAGCTCGCGCGGGTGCGGAACAAGGAGATCGGCTTCGTCTTCCAGACGTTCAACCTGCTCCCGCGCGCCAGCGCGCTCCACAACGTGGAGTTGCCCCTCGTGTACGCCGGCGTTCCCGGCGAGGAGCGCCGCCGCCGCGCGAACGAAGCGCTCGAGAAGGTGCAGCTCGGCGGCCGCGTCGACCACCGGCCGAACGAGCTCTCGGGCGGCCAGCGCCAGCGCGTGGCGATCGCGCGCGCGCTCGTCAACAACCCCTCCATCCTCCTCGCCGACGAGCCGACGGGCAACCTCGACTCGGCGACGTCGGAGGAGATCATGAAGGTGTTCGAGAGCCTCGCCGATCAGGGGCAGACGGTCATCATGGTCACCCACGAGCCGGACATCGCCGCGCACGCGCGGCGGATCATCGTCCTGCGCGACGGGCTCGTCGCGAGCGACGAGCGTCGCTCGACGTTCGTCGAGAAGCTCGGGCTGCCCGCCTAGCATCCGCGTCCGATGCCTTTCTTCGAGGCGATCCGCCTCGCACTCCAGCAGATCCGCGTGCAGAAGCTCAAGAGCTTCTTCACGCTCACGGGAGTGATGATCGGCGTCACCTTCCTGATCGCCGTCGTGTCGATCGTCGGCGGGATGAGCCGCTACATGACCGACCAGGTGGTCGGCAAGATCATGGCGGTGAACTCGTTCGAGCTGCGGCATCGCCCGAACATCAACATGGGGGAGATGACCGAGGAGCGCTGGCGCGAGCTGGCGCGCCGGCAGCGCATCCGCGAGACCGACGTGCAGCCGGTGGCCGAGGCGCTCCCGCCCGACGTGAAGTGGGCCGTGGTGGGGCAGGACAACCTGAGCGCGCAGTCGCGCTACGTCGCCAAGCCGCGGCAGGTGATGACCTTCACCGTCAGCGAGGACTACTTCGACATCAAGAAGATGGCGCCGGTGAACGGGCGTCTCTTCTCGCCGCAGGAGTTCGAGCGCGGCATGCCGGTGATCGTGATCGGCCAGGACGTGGCGGACTACTTCTTCCCGAGCCTCGACCCCGTCGGGCGCGAGCTCGTGGTGCGCGGGCTGCCGTACACCGTGGTCGGCGTGATGGAGAAGCAGGGGAGCGCGTTCGGGATCTCGTTCGACAAGTTCATCATCGGCCCGCACAAGTCGTCGCTCAACCGGTACGTCAACGCGCACGGCGTCATCGACGCGATGATGATCCAGACGCCGAGCCGCGAGGGGATGCTCTCGACGATGGAGAGCGTGCGGCAGGTCATGCGCGCGCGGCACCATCTGCGGCCGAACCAGAAGGACGACTTCGAGCTCGAGACGTCGGATTCCGCGCTGGAGTTCTGGAACAAGGTGAAGAGCTATCTCGTGTTCGCCGGCGTCGCGCTGCCGGCGATCGGGCTCGTCGTCGGCGCGATCGTGATCATGAACATCATGCTCGTGGCGGTGGCGGAGCGGACGCGGGAGATCGGGATCCGGAAGTCGCTCGGCGCGCGGCGCCGCGACATCATGAGCCAGTTCCTCGTCGAGAGCGCGACCCTCAGCACGGTCGGTGCGGCGTTCGGCGTCGCGGCGGGATTCGCGTTCGCGAAGCTCATCGCCGCCGTGACGCCGTTGCCCGCCGCCGTCGAGCTCTGGTCGGTGCTGCTCGGGATCGGCATCGGTGCCGGCGTCGGCATCGTGGCCGGCGTCTACCCGGCGAGCCGCGCCTCGCGCCTCGACCCGATCACCGCGCTGCGAGCGGAGTAGCCGATGTCGAAAGCGCAGCAACGGCTGCACATCCTGAGCGAGGGCGTGACGATCGCCCTCGATTCGATCCGCTCGAACAAGGTGCGCGCGGGGCTGACGATCCTCGGCATCGCCGTCGGCGTGTTCGTCGTCGTGGTGATCTCGGCGGCGATCCACGGCATCAACGAGAGCGTCGCCAAGGATCTCGAGAGCACGGGGCCGACGACGTTCTTCGTGTCGCGGTTTCCGATCAGCTTCGAGGCGTGCGACGGGACCGACGAGACGTGCAAGTTCTTCCGGAACCCGAAGCTGAGGCTGTCCGACGTGGATGCGCTGCAGCGGCTGCCGACGGTGCGCGTCGCCGGCGGGCGGCTCGATACGCAACGCAACATCGCGTACAAGGACCGCCGGCTCCGCTCGATCGACGTGAACGGCTACACCGGCAACTGGCAGCAGATCGACGGCGGGGGCGACATCTTCCCGGGGCGCAACTTCACGGCGAACGAGGCCACGACGGGCGAGCGCGTCGTCGTGATCAACGACGAGCTGGCTACCCAGCTCTTCGGCGACTCCGATCCGCTCGACAAGACGATCCAGATCGGCGACGCCCCGTTCACGGTGCTCGGGATCTATCACTACCAGGCGAGCTTCCTCTCCGGGGGGAACAAGCCGCGCGCGATCATCCCGATCGAGTCGGCGCGCAAGCACCTCAAGGCCAACTGGAACGACATCGGGATCGCCGTCATCCCCCTCTCGGGCGTGTCGCGCGCCGAAGCGATCGACGACGTCATCGCCGCCATGCGGCTGCGCCACGCGCTCCGGCCGGGCGCCGAGAACGACTTCGCGATCATCACGCAGGATCAGCTGTTCAACGTCTACAACAAGATCTTCGGCGCGTTCTTCCTCACGATGCTCGTGTTGTCGGCCGTCGGGCTGATCGTGGGCGGGGTCGGGGTGATCGCGATCATGATGATCTCGGTCACGGAGCGCACCCGCGAGATCGGCGTGCGCAAGGCCCTCGGCGCGACGCGCGGCACGATCCTCTGGCAGTTCCTCGTCGAGGCGGTCACGCTCACGGGGATCGGCGCGATCATCGGCCTCGTGCTCGGGATCGGCGTCGCCATGGTGATCAAGTCGGTGACCCCCGTGGCGGCGAGCGTCCCGCCGCTCGCGATCGCGTTGGCGCTCGGCGCGAGCTGCGTGACCGGGGTGCTGTTCGGCATGCTCCCCGCCGCGCGCGCCGCGAAGCTCGATCCGGTGGTGGCGCTGCGGTACGAGTAACCGAACTGCCGACTGCCGTATCGAGTACGACGGCGTATCCAGTACATGCCGGCACAGGGCGTGACGGGGACTGCGGCCCGCCGTGCATTCTGGAGACTCGTCTGCCAGTCCGGGTACCCCGTGCCTCGGTACTCCGTCCAGCAGTCGGCAGCTCGCCCTGACACTTTCCCTCCCGGCGCCCCGTAGACCCCCCCATGCCCTTCCACGAGGCGGTCCGGCTCGCGCTCCAGCAGATCCGCGTCCAGAAGCTGAAGAGCTTCTTCACCCTGCTCGGCGTGATGATCGGGGTCATGTTCCTGATCGCCGTCGTCTCGATCGTGACCGGGATGAGCCGGTACGTCGAGGAGGATTTCATGGGTCGGATGCTCGGGGCGAACACGTTCACCCTGCGCCGCTTTCCCTGGTTCGGGAACAACGTCACCGAGGACACGTGGCGCGAATGGCAGCGGCGGCCGCGAGTCTTCCACA
>Ga0310810_10009891_pt1 | contig 11062 bp, 10 predicted proteins | sample NCmetagenome_FD_207641 | JGI IMG/M metagenome (GOLD analysis project Ga0310810, IMG submission 207641) | Soil microbial communities from experimental microcosm in Duke University, North Carolina, United States - NC | ecosystem: Engineered > Artificial ecosystem > Soil microcosm > Unclassified ... | reverse complement strand
CTGGCAATCGCCGTGTTCGACAACGGTCATTATGCCGAGACCGGCATGCAGCGCAGCCATACCGATCACGGTGTCAGCCTGTGCGGGGTCGCGCGCAGCTGCGGCATCGAGAGCGTCTACGACATCACCGACCCGGGAGCGCTCGACGACTTCACGAGGCTGGTGCGGGCGCAGAGCGAGCGGACCTTGTTTGCGCGTGTCGCGATCGAAGCCAATGAACCGCCGCGCGTGCTGCCCTCGCGCGACGGCGTCTTTTTGAAGAACCGCTTTCGCCACGCGCTCGGTGTGGAATGACGGCTATTTCAGCGGCCTCAGCGTGCGCAAGTAATCGACGATCGCGTTGACGTCGTCCGAGCTCATCCTGTTGTAGGCGTCGAACGGCATCGTGCGCGCCAGCTTGATGCCGTCGGGACGATGGCCGAGCAGGATCGCAGCCTTGATATCGGCATCGCTCCATTTCCCAAGCCCCGCATCCGGGTCGGAGGTGATGTTGCGGCTGACAGTGCGGGCTTCCGGATTGCCCAGATCGGGCAAGTCGCGGCCCCCGGCGCCGAGCCGGCTGAGGTCGAGGCGCGGCCCATCGCGCGGCGTGTGGCACTCCATACAATGCGCGACCGGCCCGGCGAGATAGGCGCCGTAGGCGATCTTGTCGCGCGGGTTTGGTTCGCCGACATGGCCAACAATCGGGCCATAGGAGGGCGGCAACGGCACCTTGTACTGCGAGCGGGCGACCTGATGGCGCACCGGCTTGAGGCTCTTCAGATAGACCGCGATCGCCTCGGCGTCCCGGTCCGACAATTGGCGATAGAATTCGATCGGCATCGGTGGGCCGATCAGCGTGCCCTCGGGACGCTTGCCGTTGCGCAGCGCGTAGACGATCTGCCCGATGGTCCAATCGCCGATCCCGGTGTCCCGATCGGGTGTGATGTTGGGGCCGACGATATGTCCGGCCTCGATGTCGAACTCGCGCCCACCGGCCAACTCCATGCCAGGGATCGGTTTGCTGGCAGCGTCATGCGGCGTATGGCAATTGCCGCATGCCGCGAGGGCGTCGACCAGATAGGCGCCACGCTCGCGGTAGGTCTGCGCCACGCTGCGAAGGGAGCCAGCACCGAACAGCGCGCCGATGCAAAGGCCTGCCACGAGCACGACCCGCGCTATTCGCTTGCGCCCCGTCACCTGCGTCTACTCGGTCCCGGGCGGTTTCAGCGTGCGCAGAAAGGCGACGATCGCGTCGAGATCGGCGGGCGCCATCCGCTTGTACCATTCAAACGGCATCGTGCGTGCCAGGCGCGTCCCGTCCTCGCGCACCCCTTGCGTGATTGCGCGCTTGATCTGCGCGTCGGTCCAGTCGCCGATCCCATGCTTCGAGCCGGCGCTGATATTGCGGCTGACGGCGATCCCGCCGGGATGGTCGAAATCGGGCAATTCGCGCCCGCCGAGATAGGCGAGGCTCATGTCGAACGGCTTGCCGCCGCCCGGCGGTGTGTGACACAGCACGCAGTGCCCGGCCGGCCCGGCGAGATACCCGCCATACCCGACCTTGTCATCACGCGGTGGCTCGGGAACGTGCGTGATCGGCGCGCCATAGCTCGGCGGCAGCGGCACCTTGTAATGCGCCTCGCCCACTTTGTTGCGCACCGGCTTGACGCTCTTCAGATAGGCGGCGATCGCGGCGGTATCGCCATCGGATAGCTGGCGGTAGACCGGGATCGGCATGGGCGGCCGGATCAACGTGCCGTCCGGCCGCTTGCCGTCGCGGAGGGCCGTCACGATCTCAGCCTCGCTCCATTGGCCGATGCCAGTCTCCGCGTGGGGCGTGATGTTGGTGCCGACGATATGCCCGAGCCCGGGGTCCTCAAATTCGAAGCCGCCGCTGAGTTCGCGGCCCGCGATCGGCTTTCCGGCGGCGTCGCGCGGGGTATGGCAGTTGCCGCAGGCTCCGATCGTCGTCACGAGATAGCGGCCGCGCTCGACCGGCGTCTCGGCGGCAGCCCCAGTCGCAGCCGTCGCAAACAACGCCATAGCAAGCGCGATCCGGCTCCAGAAGCGCATGGTCCCCCCTCGGCTGAAGGCGGATGCTTTATCGGGGCGAGAGCAGGGTCAAGCGGTGGCGCATAGGTCCTTTGCCGGCCCGATCCTTGACGCTGCGACCGGCCGCAGACCAAAGTGGGCCAGACCTTCTGCCCTCTCATTCACAGGGAAACCCATCGTGAGCATCGGAAGTCTGCCGCTCTCCCGCTTCACCGTGCTCGATCTGACGCATGCCCGGGCGGGGCCGACCGCGGTGCGCCAGCTCGCCGATTGGGGCGCCAAGGTCATCAAGATCGAGCCGCCCAACGACCGCGGCGATGTGACCGGCTCGCGGCGCGACGGCTTCGACTTCCAGAACCTGCACCGCAACAAGCGCAGCCTCTCCCTCAATCTCAAGACCGAGGAGGGCAAGGCGATCTTTTTCAAGCTCGCCGAGAAAGCCGACGTCATCGTCGAGAATTTCCGCTCCGAGGTGAAGTTCCGCCTGGGCGTCGATTACGAATCGGTCAAGAAAATCAACCCGCGGATCGTCTACGGCAGCATCTCCGGATTTGGGCAGAGCGGGCCCTACGCGAAACGCCCCGGGGTCGACCAGATCGCGCAGGGCATGGGTGGACTAATGTCGATCACCGGTCTTCCGGGGCAGGGCCCCGTCAGAGTTGGTATCCCGATCGACGATCTGTGCGCCGGGCTCTTGCTCGCACAGGCGATGCTGATGGCGTTGATCGAGCGCGAGCAATCGGGCGAAGGGCAATGGGTGCACACCTCCTTGCTCGAGGCGCAGATCTTTATGCTCGACTTCCAGGCCTCGCGCTGGCTGATCGCCGGCGAGGTCGCGAAGCAGGCCGGCAACGACCATCCGACCGGCATCCCGACCGGCGTCTTCCCGACCGCTGACGGGCACATCAACATCGCCGCCTCGGGCGACCACATGTTCCGCCGCTTCTGCGAGGCGGCCGACGCACAGCATCTCTTGAACGATCCCGATTACGCGACCGGCGCGGCGCGCTCAAAGAACCGCAAGGCGCTCAACGAAAAGATCGGCGAGATCACGAAGAAGCGCCCGGCCCAATACTGGATCGAACTTATGAACGAGGTCGGCGTGCCGTGCGGACCGATCTACACGATCGACAAGGTTTTTGCCGACCCGCAGGTGGAGCACCTCGAAATGGCGCGGCCGGTGAAGCATCCCAAGCTTGGCGCACTCAAGGTCGTCGGGCAGGCGATCAACATGACCCGCACCGCCGAGCCGGCCGAATTGCGCCCGACCCCGGATCTCGGCCAGCACACCGATGAGGTATTGCGCGAACTCGGCTACAGCGAAGCGGCGATCGCCGATCTGCGCGCCCGAGAAGTCGTCTAAGAGGAAACCGAAGCCATGCTCGACCAGCCCATCACGTCGAAGATGCTTGCCGAGAAGGATGGCGCGATCGGCCGCATCATCTTCAACAACCCGGCCCGCCATAACGCCGTCTCGCTCGACATGTGGCAGGCCGTGTCGCAGATTATGGACGATTTCAACGCCGACGACCGCGTCCGCGTCATCGTCCTGACCGGCGCCGGCGGCAAGGCCTTCGTCTCGGGCGCCGACATCTCCGAATTCAAGGAGAAGCGCGCCAGCGAGGAAGCCGCCGCCGAATACGCCAAGATCTCCGAGACAGCGCGCGTCAAATTGCAGGATACGCTGAAGCCGACGATCGCGATGATCCGCGGCTACTGCATCGGCGGCGGTCTCGCGACGGCGATCGCCTGCGACCTCCGGATCGCCGCCGAAGGCTCGCGCTTTGGCGTCCCCGCCGCCAAGCTCGGCCTCGGCTATGCCTATGACGGCATCAAGAAACTGATCGACCTCGTTGGCCCTGCCTATGCACGCGAGATCTTCTACACGGCGCGGCAATTCAGCGCCGAAGAGGCGCTCGCGATGGGGCTGATCAACCGCCTCGTGCCGGATGGCGAGCTCGAAAGCTATGTCCAGAATTACTGCGACACGATCGCCGCGAACGCGCCCTTGACGGTGCGCTCGGCCAAGGTCAGCGTGCGCGAGGCTTTGAAGCCCGAGAGCGAGCGCGACCTCGATTTGTGCAAACGGCTCGTCGCCGAATGCTTCGCCAGCGAGGATTACGCTGAGGGTCGCACCGCCTTCATGGAAAAGCGCCGCCCGGTGTTCAAGGGCCGCTAGCCCCGAGCGGCCAGGAAGCTCCCCTGATGAAGCTCCCTGGGCACGGCCGCTATGATTATGTGCCGATCACCAAACGGCCGGTCTATGACTGGCCGGAGGGGAAGCGGCTCGCGGTCTTCTTCTGCAACAATATCGAGCATTTCGCGTTCGGCGCCGGGCTCGGCGCTGACCCATCCGGCAGTGGCGGGCCGCAAAACCAGAGCAATTATGCCTGGCGCGATTACGGCAACCGGGTCGGGCTTTGGTATTACCTCGATCTTCTCGACGAGTTCGGCCTGCCGGGCGCGCACAACGTCAACTCGGCGGTCCTCGAATACTGCCCCGAAATCGTCGAGCGGCTGCGCGGGCGCGGCGACGAATTCATCGGCCATGGCCGCACCAACTCGGAGCGGCAGGACATGCTCTGGGAAGAGGACGAGGGGCGGCTGATCGCCGAGGCAACCGAGATTGTCACACAGCTTACCGGCAAAAAGCCCGACGGCTGGCTCGGACCCGGTCTCGCCGAGAGCCGCGCGACACCGGATTTATTGAAGGAGGCCGGTTACCGCTACGTCATGGATTGGGGCATGGACGATCAGCCGATCTGGCTGCGCACCCGCGCCGGGCCGATCCTGTCGGTACCCTACCCCGTCGAAATCAACGATCTGCCGGCGCTCGTCTTCCGCCGCCACACCGGCCGGCAATTCGCCGAGATGATTGTCGACCAGTTCGACGAAATGCTGGCGCAATCCCGCAAATACCCGCTGGTCTTTTCGGTCGCCTTGCATCCTTTCGTGATCGGCCAGCCGCACCGGCTGCGCGCTTTTCGCGACGCGGTGCGGCATATCATGGCGCATCGCGACGCAATATGGATCACGACCCCGGGAGAGATCGCGCGTTACTGCGAGAGCCTGCCGAAGGGCACCGTCCCGGGCTCTGGAGGTTAGGCGCTCGCGGCGGCTTCGCCGCGGCGCTTGTCGCCAAGCCACGATCGGCAGCGATGTTCAGCGCGAGGCTCCGGGCCAGTTGTTGCGGCGCGCCGCGTCGAGAACAGATTGTGCAATGGCGTGCCCGAGACGCGCCGCCGCGGCTTTGACGTCGCCGCCGGCACCTCCCACTTGGCGCGAATCGAGCGCGAAATTTGAGATCCGCTGAGCCGCGGCGCCCGGCCCGGTTCGGTAATCGACCTCTCCATAGGCCGAGACGCTGGGATTTTCCGCGCCGACACGGCGGCGCTGGCCTTCGTTGATGCTGCGGAAGGCGCCCGTGACGATCAAGGCTCGGCCGTCCGGCTCAGGCATTGTTCCGTCCGAGAGCACCGCATCGTAGCCGGCCCGGCGCAGCTGCTCGACAATCGCATCGCCGACGTTAAAGGCGACGGCGCGACCGACCGAGGCGGCGCGCTGGCGCGGCGGCACGCCTGGGGTGCCGCGATACAGCGAAAACCCGAAGGTTGGATCGAGTGTGATCGCCGCCTGATTCAGCGCGAACTCGCGGACGATAATCGCATTGGGCCGTCCCAGCGCGGCGGTTTGCTGCTCGGCGCAGGCCGTCGCACAAACACAAAGGAGGACGGCTACAGCCGCTCTGAATTCCAGACGCATCGCGTTACCCCCACCATCGGCGATGTGAACTCTCGGAAAATAGCCGGAACGGGCAATACCGCAAACCTTGCCGCCAAGCCGGCCCGGCGGTAATCGCGGCGTTGACATTCGGCGGGGGCGCTGCTGTAAGCGCGGCGATGAGGCTCTTCTGCGCGCGCATTCTTTGCCTGACGCTGGCTTTCGCCGTCCTCCCGCTACTCGCGGCCGGGGCCGAGGAGAAACGGCTGCATGTCTACAACTGGTCGGATTACATCGCGCCCGACACGATCGCCAATTTCACCAAGGAGACGGGGATCGAGGTCACCTACGACGTCTATGACGGCAACGAGGTGCTCGAAGCCAAATTGCTCGCCGGGAACTCCGGGTACGACCTCGTCGTGCCCTCGGCGAGCCCCTATATGGCGCGACAGATCGCGGCGGGCGCATACCGCGAGCTCGACAAAGCCAAGCTGCCGAATCTCAAGAACCTTGATCCGCAGATCCTCGCCCAGGCAGCCACGGCGGATCCCGGCAATGCGCATGGCGTGCCGTATCTATGGAGCGTAACCGGCATCGGCTTCAACATTGCGTTGCTCGACCGCGCGCTGGGCGACGCGGCGCCGCGCGACAGCCTCGCGCTGCTGTTCGATCCGGTTTACGCCAAAAAGCTCGCCCCGTGCGGCATCGCGTTGCTCGACACGCCGCAGGAGATCGTGCCAGCGGCGCTCGCCTATCTCGGCCGCGACCCGAAGAGCCATGCCGAGGCCGACCTCGCCGATGCGATCGCGCTGATCGACAAGGTGCGGCCCTATGTCCGCAAGTTCCACTCCTCGCAATATATCAACGATCTGGCGACCGGCGATATCTGCATCGCACTGGGCTATTCGGGCGATGTCATCCAGGCGCGAAACCGAGCGCGCGAAGCAGAGAGCCCGGTGGAGATCGCGTTCCGCGTGCCGCGCGAAGGCGCGCAGATGTCGATCGACATGCTCGGCATCCCGGCGGATGCGCCGCATCCGGACAACGCGCATGTGTTCATTAACTATATCCTCCGGCCGGATGTTATCGCTGCGATTACAAACGCCGTGTCGTATCCGAACCCGAACCTTGCAGCGACGCAATTCGTCGATCCGGAAATTCGCGATGACCCCGGCATCTACCCGCCGGAGCCGCTGAAACGGCTCCTCTATATCGACCTGCCGGCGCCGCGCGCTTATGAGCGCGCCCGCACCCGTGCCTGGACGCGCATGAAGTCGGGCTGCTGAACGGGGATGGCGCTTCTCCAAATCATTGGGGCGAGCAAGCGGTTCGGCGCAGTCACCGCGGTCGATCGCGTGTCATTATCGATCGAGCGCGGCGAATTCTTCGCGCTGCTCGGGCCATCGGGCTGCGGCAAGACGACACTGCTGCGGCTGATCGCCGGTTTTGAGACGCCGAATGAAGGCCGCATCGTCATCGACGGCGCCGACGTCACCGCGGTGCCTCCCTATGCGCGGCCGGTGAACATGATGTTCCAGTCCTACGCGCTGTTCCCGCATCTCGATGTCGCGGGCAACATCGCCTTTGGCTTGAAGCAGGAAGGAATGGCGCGGCCGCGGCGTGCCGCGCGCGTCGAAGAGATGTTGGCGCTCGTGCAGATGACCGGATTTGCGAAGCGCCGCCCCCACGAATTGTCGGGCGGACAGAAACAGCGCGTCGCACTGGCGCGGGCGCTGGCCAAAATGCCGAAACTGCTGCTTCTGGATGAGCCTCTGGCGGCGCTCGACCGCAAATTGCGCGAGGAGACGCGACTCGAATTGACCGGCATACAGGAGCGGGTCGGCACAACCTTTCTCGTCGTCACCCACGACCAGGAGGAGGCGCTCGGCCTCGCATCGCGCATCGCGGTGATGAACCGGGGGCAGCTCGTCCAGATCGGCACGCCGGCCGACATCTATGAGCGACCAGGGTCGCGCCTTGTCGCCGATTTTGTCGGCGCGGTGAATTTGTTTGACGGCACGCTTGTCGCCGGTGTGGACAGGCTGGCGCTGCAGGTCGCCGGCATCGAGGCGCCGCTGCCATTGCTCGCGTCACGGGACGTGGCAGTCGGCTCCGCCGCGGCTCTCGCGGTGCGGCCGGAGAAAATGCGCCTCTCGTCTGCGCGGCCGGAAGGATTTGCGCTCCCGGTGACGATTGTCTCGGTCGGGTATCAGGGCGGCCATTCGACCGTGCATCTCACGACAACATCCGGGCGCTCCTTGCGCGCGCATCTGCCAAGCGAGGCATCGCTCGGCCTCGCGCGTGGCACCACGGTTTGGGTGAGCTGGTCACCGCCCGACGCGGTGGTGCTCACGGAATGACCGGCATGGGCGCTGGGTTGCGGCGGTTCCTGATCGGGCTGCCGTTCGTGTGGCTCGGCGTGTTTTTTCTGCTGCCGCTGGCAATCGTCGCTGCAATCAGCTTTGCCGAGAGCGCCGATGCGATCCCGCCCTTCAAGCTCGATTGGACATTGGCGAATTACCGCGCTCTGTGCACGGGCTGCCTCAGCGTCTACACAAGCTCGCTTGCTCTCGCGGCGCTCGCCACAGTGCTGTGCCTCCTGACCGGCTATCCCGTTGCGTTTGCGATCGCACGAGCGCCGGGCGTGTGGCGGCAGCTCCTGCTGTTTCTTGTTATGCTGCCGTTCTGGACAAGCTTTCTGATCCGCGTCTACGCCTGGATCGCAATCCTGCAACCGAGCGGCCTGATCAATCGCGTCCTGCTTGCGAGCGGGCTGATCGAGCAGCCGCTGCCGCTGCTTTACAACGCCTTCTCGGTGACGCTCGGCCTCGTCTATTCCTACCTGCCATTCATGATTCTGCCGCTCTATGGCAGCCTGTCGCGGCTCGACGAGAGTCTTATTGAAGCAGCCGCCGATCTCGGCGCCCCGCCGCGCCGCGTCTTTCTCGACGTGATCCTGCCCTTGTCACTGCCGGGCGTCGCCGCCGGGTGCCTGCTGGTCTTCATCCCGGCGATCGGCGAGTTCGTTATTCCCGATCTGCTGGGCGGGCCGGGCACGCTGATGGTCGGGAAGATGCTGTGGCAGGAATTCTTCGACAATGTCGATTGGCCAGCGGCGGCAGCGATTGCGATGGCTTTGATCGTGCTCTTGACGCTGCCGCTGCTCGTCGCACAGCGCTTCCTCGAACGCGAGGTGCGGCGTGATCGCGCGCCGTAGTGGCGGGTTGTTTCGCCTCAGCGCGCTGTTCTTCGGGTTTGCGTTTCTGTACCTGCCGATCGCGCTGCTCGTTCTTTATTCCTTTAACGGCTCGCGGCTCGTGACGGTGTGGGGCGGGTTCTCGATCCGCTGGTACGGCGCGCTGATCGACAATGAGAAGTATCGCGACGCCGCGCTCACCAGCCTCGAAATCGCAGTCATGGCGGCGACGATCGCGCTCGTTCTCGGCACCTGTGCAGGTTTTGCGATGAACCGCTTCCGCCGCTTCCGCGGCCGGCTCGTCTTCGGCTTTATGCTGATGGCGCCCCTCGTTGTTCCGGAAGTGATCCTCGGCCTCTCGCTGTTGTTGCTGTTCGTCGCCGCGCAGAGCTGGATCGGCTGGCCAGCGAGCCGCGGCATCGTCACCGTGACGATCGCGCATGCGACCTTTGCCGCGTGCTTTGTCGCGGTGCTCGTGCGGGCGCAGCTGACCGTGTTCGACCGCGTGCTCGAAGAGGCCGCGCTCGATCTCGGCGCGCGACCGCTCGCCGTGTTCTGGCGGGTCACGCTCCCCGGCATCAGCCCGGCGCTCGTCTCGGGATGGCTGCTCGCCTTCACCCTGTCCCTCGACGATCTCGTGGTCGCGAGCTTTGTCTCCGGTCCATCGGCGACGACCTTGCCAATGGCGGTCTATTCGAGCGTACGGATCGGCGTGACCCCGGAGGTCAATGCGCTCGCGACGGTGTTTCTCGGCGTGGTTTTTGTCATGGTCGCACTGGCCGGCTGGCTCATGACGCGGCAAGAGCGGCGTCGGCTGGCGACTGCAAGCCTGACCGCCTAGGCACCGTGCAATTCGAGAAACTCGCGCCAGTCGGAAGTCATTCCGCCACCGCCAGCGCCGCTCAACATATTGATTAGCTCCTGGTCGATGTCGAGCGCGGTGCCGCAGGGCAGCGCGACAGCCGGTACCTCCTCCGCTTTGCCGAGACGCCTTCGCAGCGCGCGGTTCAGCGGGCCGACCGGGGTTCGCGTCGTCTCGGCCGGGCGCACATCGCCGGCGGCGCACAAGGCGAGCATGTTGGCAATGAGGTCGCGCTCGGCCGCGAACCCACTCGGAATATCGCCCAAACGACGGATACCGGACATCAGCGACGCGATGATCGCGCGCGCCGCCGCATTATCACAGCGCACCCGGCCAGCCGGCGTCGGCATCTCATAACTGATGACGGCTGGCGGGCGCACCAGCGCGAGACCCGAGGACATGAGCCGCTCCCGCTGCTTCGGTGGGGTCAGCGGCGCGGCATCACGGGCGAACACGTCGCAGCGGAAGCGCTGGTCGATGCAGAAATCGCGCACCAATTCACGCCGGTCTGGGTGGGCGATGCTGGCGACGAGCTTGCGTGCGCGCCGGCCGAGCATCCAGCCGTCAAAATTCTCGGCGAGCAGCGCCGAGCCGACCGGCACTAGGCCGATCTCCTTGAACTCGCGACGCAATTCGGTGACATAGAGAGGCTGCCAGCCGGCATGCATAAATTCGTGCACGAGATAGCCCGGCCGGTAATCGGCGGGACGGCGGTGCAGCTCATTAGCGACGAAACTCGCCGCGAGGCTCGGTGCGCCGGCTTCCGCGAGCCTGCCGACCAGCGCGGCGGCGCCGGAAAACCGCGTGGCGCTGTTACCCGGCAAATCCGACGCGAGCTCGCGCACCAGATGCTGAAACGGCAGGTCGCCGGTCCAGCCTGGTAGCGCGTTGTAGCTGACGTAAACCAGACCGCCCGATTTCAGGTGGCCGTCGATAAACCGGCGCAGTTCCGCGCGTACCGGCCGGTCGATCCAGCTGTAGACGCCATGCGCGACGATGTAGTCGAAGCGCGGCAAGGGCAGCGACCGCGCGCCGGCAAAATCGACGGCGTGAAACTGCGCGTTCGGCGCATCCGCCTCGGCGGCAAGGCGGGCCGCGTGCTCGATATGCGCCGGCATCGCGTCGATGCCATGAAACGTTCCGGTCGGATGCGTCGCGGCAAGGATTGCGGCGGTCACCCCCTGACCGCAGCCGAGATCGCACCACGCAAAGCCTTCGTTTCGCGCCGGCGGCGCGACCCCGCCGAGGAC
>Ga0310810_10009889_pt1 | contig 11063 bp, 14 predicted proteins | sample NCmetagenome_FD_207641 | JGI IMG/M metagenome (GOLD analysis project Ga0310810, IMG submission 207641) | Soil microbial communities from experimental microcosm in Duke University, North Carolina, United States - NC | ecosystem: Engineered > Artificial ecosystem > Soil microcosm > Unclassified ... | reverse complement strand
ACGGTGTCGCCAAGCGAGGTGGTGACGTTGGTTTTGGCGACGGCCGGTGTGTCGAGGATCGCCGCGAGCCGGTCACCGATGGATGTGTGGGTCGATCCGGTGTCGAGGATGAACAAAAACGGTCCCGAGCCGTTGACTTCAACCTCGACGATTGGCTCGTGATGCGGCCCCACGCGGAAGGCTGTCGACACGCCGAGTGTCCCAATCGCTGCTTTCGGTGATTCGACCAAAGCCGCGAGCAGAAGCAAACACAGACACACGCGCACACCACGCACCCATCACCCCCGAAGAAGACTCAAATCTGCGGGAGACCGCTGCCTCAGGTCGTGATGGAGCCATGAGGAAATCGCGGGAATTCATGATTCTTGAGGCCTTGGTCTAGACTGGGCCGATGCTCGGGGTGCTCCTCGCGTACTTGATCGGCTCGGTCCCGTTTGCGCTGATCGTGGCCAGACGATGGGGAGCGCCTGACCTGCGTCGGGTTGGCAGCGGGAATCTGGGCGCGGCCAATGTCCTGCGTGCTTCGGGAGTGAAGGCCGGGGTCCTGGTCGCAGTCCTCGATATGTCCAAGGGCGCCGCCAGCGTGATGCTGGCGTCGAGGTTGGACGCGTCAGGCGCGGCGCCGGCGGTTGCCGGACTCGCGGCCATCGTCGGTCACATCTATCCGGTGTGGTTGCGCTTTCGGGGCGGAAAGGGCGTGGCCACCGCCTGCGGCGTTTTCGCCATGCTCGCGCCGCTGGCCATACCACCGGCGCTGGGCGTCTTCTTCCTCGCGGCCTGGCTGACAAAATACATCTCCGTGGGGTCGGTTCTCGCGTCGGCTGCACTGCCTCCGATTGCGTATGCGATAGGAACGCCGTTGCCAACCGTCGCGGCCGCGGCGGCGGCGGCCGCGCTCATCGTGTTCCGGCATCGTTCGAACCTGGCGCGCGTGTGGCTTGGCACCGAACGCCGCATCGGAGTCCGGGCGTGATGCGTCGCGTCACGGTGCTCGGCGCGGGCAGCTGGGGTACGTCGCTGGCCGTCCATCTGGGACGCATCGGTCACGAGGTGCGGCTGTGGGCGCGTGATCCGGCGCTCGCGTCCGACATCGCGGAGCGGCGCGCCAATGCGGTCTATCTGCCGGATGTTTCGTTGCCTGATTCGGTGCTGGTCACCGACGTCATGGCCGAAGCGCTGTTCGACACGGAACTCATTGTCTCGGCGATCCCGTCGCACGGCTGCCGTGTCGTGATGCGGACGGCAGCGCCGTTCGTCTCGCCGCGGGCCACGATTGTCAGCGCGACGAAAGGTCTCGAGTCTGAGACGCTGCTGCGCATGTCGGAGGTGATTGCCGAGGAACTCGGGCCAGGTCCGGCGATCGTCGTGCTTTCGGGACCGAGCTTTGCGGTCGAGGTCGCGCAGCAACTGCCGACGGCGGTGCTGGCCGCATCCAGCGATTCGCGCGCGATCGAGACCGTTCAGGGAGAATTCCGCAGTCCCTATTTCCGGTTGTACGGTTCCGCCGATGTCGTCGGTGTCGAGCTGGTGGGCGCGCTCAAGAACATCATCGCCATTGCCGCCGGCGTCGTCGAGGGATTGGGGTTGGGACACAACGCGCTGGCGGCGCTCATCACGCGCGGTCTGGCGGAGATGTCGAGGCTGGCGGGGGCGGCTGGCGGACGTCGCGAGACGCCGTCCGGCTTGAGCGGGCTTGGGGACCTCGTGCTGACGTGCACGGGTTCACTGAGCCGCAACCGCCACGTCGGCATCGAGCTCGCGCGCGGCCGCCATCTCGGGGAAATTCTGTCGAGCATGAAGATGATTGCCGAGGGTGTGAAGACGACCTCCGCGGCGCTGGCGCTGGGCGCCCGTCACGGCGTCGAGCTGCCGATTGCGACACAAATGGCGGCCGTGCTCGACGGCCGATCTGACGTGCGCACCGCGGTTGAAGCCCTGATGCTGCGCCCGCAGCGTCATGAAACGGAGTCGCACCCGAGCGCGTCCCACTGAGTGAACGCAGTAATATCAATCGAATGAGTGTATTCGGGCGCATTCGCGAGAGTCTCACCCGCACCAAGCAGCAAATCGTCGATCGGTTCGACGAGATCGTCCGGCGGGCAGACGAACCCGAGCGTCGTTCTCGTCCGGTCGACGTCGATACCATCGAGGCGCTCGAAGAGCTGCTGATTTCGGCCGACATCGGCGTGGCCGCGACCGATCGGATCATCACGTCGGTGAAAGGTCGTTCACGCGGCGGCGAGAGCCTGCGCGACCTGGTGAAACAGGAGATTCGCGAGATCTTCGAATCGGTCGATCGACCAGTCGCCGTCGCCGAACATCCGCAGGTGACGTTGATCGTCGGTGTCAACGGCACCGGCAAGACGACGACCGTCGGGAAGCTGGCAAATCTGCTGAAGCGGTCCGGGCAGCAGCCGCTGATCTGCGCGGCCGACACGTTCCGCGCCGCGGCGGTCGAACAACTCGAGATCTGGGCGGGTCGCGCCGGTGTGGACATGGTGCGGGCGCGCGAGGGATCCGATCCGGCCGCAGTGGTCTTCGACGCCATCAGTTCGGCCAAAGCGAAGAAGCGGGATCCGGTGCTGGTCGACACCGCCGGCCGCCTGCACACCCGCGTGAACCTGATGAACGAGCTCGACAAGATTCGCCGCATTGCGGCCCGGGAAGTGCCGGGTGCGCCCCAGGAAGTGCTGCTGATCCTCGACGCTACGGTTGGTCAGAACGGTCTGACCCAGGCCCGCGAATTCACGAACGTCGCCGGCGTCAATGGCATCGTGTTGACCAAACTCGATGGCACCGCCAAGGGCGGCGTCGCGGTGGCGATTGCCAACGACTTGAAACTGCCGATTCGATTCGTCGGTGTCGGCGAAGGCATCGAGGATCTCGTGCGGTTTTCGGCTGATGAGTACGTCGACGGTCTTTTCGAAGAGAAGTGGTGACGTGACCGACGCCGACTACATGGCACGGGCGCTGTTTCATGCGGCGCGCGGACGCGGGCGTACCAGTCCGAACCCCGTCGTGGGCGCGGTCATCGTGTCTGCTGACGGCGTGGTGGTCGGCGAGGGATTTCACGCGCGTGCCGGCGCGCCGCACGCCGAGGTCAACGCGCTCGACATCGCCGGGGCGCGGGCGCGGGGCGCGACGCTGTATTGTTCGCTCGAGCCGTGCTGTCACACCGGCCGCACCGGTCCCTGCGTCTCCCGGATCTCCGAAGCCGGGATCACGCGCGTCGTGGCGGCCGTTCAGGATCCGAATCCGCTGGTGCGGGGACGCGGTTTCGAATTTCTCGAATCGCGCGGCATCAAGGTGGATGTGGGCACTGGACGCGCGGCGGCGGTCCTGCTCAACCAGCCGTTCTTCACGTTGATGAACGAAGGCCGTCCCTTTGTCACGCTCAAAGCCGCGGTCAGCGCCGACGGCTGCATTGCGGAGGGGCCGGGTCGTCGCACGGCGCTGACCGCGGAACCCGCTAATCGCCACGCGCAGCGCGTTCGTGCGGAAATCGACGCCATCGGCGTGGGCGTGGGGACCATCCTCGCCGACGATCCGTTGTTGACGGCGCGCGGCGCGTATCGCGAATTGCCGCTGGTCAGGGTGATCTTCGATCGCCACTTGCGCACGCCGATTACGGCTCGCATCCTCTCGACACTCAAAGCCGGCCCTGTCATGATCATGACGGTGCCCGAAGCGGCGGCCCGATCCGATCTGCGCACGCCGCTGGTCGAGCGTGGCGCGACCATCATCACGACTGACGGCACGCTCCGCGGCGGCCTGCGCGCGCTTGGCGAACGCAGCATCACGTCGCTGCTGCTCGAAGGCGGCGCGGCGCTGCACGAGGCCGCGTGGATCGAACAGGTCGTCGACTACGTGCGGGTCTACGTCACCCCGCGCTCGCTCGGGTCGGGCGGACTGAAATTCCTGAACGGTCGTCATTTTTCGATATCCGACTTGATCGAGCCCCATGTGGAACACCTGGGACCCGACGTCATGACAGAGGGCTATGTTCACGGGCCTCGTTGAAGCGGTCGGCGAGATCACCGACCGGCACGCCACCAGCGGCGGGGCGCGTCTGAGCATTCAATCGCCGTTGACCGCCGAACTCGGACTCGGCGACAGCGTCGCCGTCAACGGCGTCTGTCTCACCGTCACGGCGCTGCATGGCGGCGATTTCCATGCCGATGTCGGCCCCGAGACGCTGCGGGTGACAACGCTGGGCCAGTTTGCCCCGGGCACGAAGGTGAATCTTGAACGGCCGCTTCGCGCCGACGGCCGGTTTGGCGGCCACTTCGTCCAGGGGCACGTGGACGGTGTCGGCCGGATCGAGGACTGGCGTCCCGAGGCCGATTTTCATTGGCTCACCGTCAGTTTTCCCGGCAATCTCGCCTCGTACATCGTTCCCAAGGGGTCGATTGCCATCGACGGGATCAGCCTGACCGTGGCGCACCTGGCGAGCGCCGCGGTGGATATCATGATTGTGCCGTTCACAATTGCGCACACCAACCTCCGGGCGGCCCGAAAGCACGACGCAGTGAACATCGAATGCGATATGGTGGGTAAGTACGTAGCCCGTGCCGTGGAACTCGCCGGCCTGAAGTAGGGGACACGCTGTAGGGGACACCCTTTAGGGTGTCCCGAACGATGTCCCGAACGATGTGACCCGTCGACACGCTAGAAAACGAACCATGCCAAAGTCGAAAACCGGAACCGCCAAGTCCATCAAGATCGCCAAAGGGGCGCGCAAAGCCAACAGCCCGTTCGCGCGAATCGAGGACGCCGTCGAGGCTTTCCGCCAGGGCCGGATGATCATCGTTTGCGACGACGAGGATCGCGAGAACGAAGGGGACCTGACGATCGCCGCCGAGAAAGTGACGCCGGATGCCATCAACTTCATGGCGCGCTATGGCCGCGGACTGATTTGTCTGTCGATGCTGCCCAGCCGTCTCGACGAGCTCGAAATTCCGTTGATGGTCTCGCAGAACACGTCGCGCTTTGAAACCGGCTTCTGCGTCACCATCGAGTCGAAGGGACGGACGACCACCGGCATTTCAGCCGCCGACCGTTCCGAAACGGTGCGGGCGGCGATTGATCCGGCCACCAGGCCCTCCGATCTCGCCCGGCCTGGTCACATGTTTCCGTTGCGCGCGCGGATCGGCGGCGTCATGGAGCGAGCCGGGCAGACCGAAGCGGCAGTCGATCTGGCGCGCATCGCGGGGCTCTATCCGGCCGGCGTCATCTGCGAGATTCTCAACGAGGACGGCACGATGGCCCGTGTGCCGCAGCTCGCGAAGGTCGCGAAGAAGCACGGCCTGCTGATGATTACCATCGCGGATCTCATTCAATATCGAATCAGGACTGAGTCATTGGTGAAGCGGATTGCAGCGGCGAAACTCCCGACCGTCTTCGGCGACTGGCACGTTCACGTCTTTGAAAATCAGCTCGACAAGCAGGAGCACGTGGCGCTGGTGAAAGGCGACATCTCCAGCGGGCAGGAGGTGCTCGTTCGCGTTCACTCGTCGTGCCTCACCGGCGACGTGCTGCACTCGATCCGCTGCGACTGCGGGGCTCAGCTCGACGCCGCCATGGAGATCATCGCCGCCGAAGGCCGCGGCGTCGTGCTGTACCTCAATCAGGAAGGCCGCGGTATCGGCCTCGGCAACAAGATCCGCGCCTACGAGCTGCAGGACGAGGGATTCGATACCGTCGAAGCCAACGTTCGCCTCGGGTTCAAGGCCGATCAGCGGGACTACGGCATTGGCGTCCAGATCCTGCGCGAACTGGGCATCCGGTCGATGCGCTTGCTGAGCAACAACCCGCGTAAGCTCGTGGGCATCGAAGGGTATGGGCTCTCCGTGACCGAATGGTTGCCCCTCGAGATTCCTGCCTCCGATTCGACTCGCCGCTACCTGAAAACGAAGAAAGAGAAGCTCGGACACAAGCTCTCTTCCGTATGAATTGACTCCCTTCGACCCCGTCCGTTACGATAATGGTTTGCGGTAGAGGCATTTAGCGCGGTTTGGTGTTGGTTTCGGCCGCCTTTCCGGTTCGATTGATCCCATGTTCGATTCGCTGAGCACACGCCTCCAGGATGTCTTCAAGTCTCTGCGAGGACAAGGTAGGCTCACACCGGAGAACATCGAGGCCGCGCTGCGCGAGATTCGGCTGGCGCTGCTCGAGGCCGACGTCAACTTCAAGGTCGTCAAGGCCTTCATCGACCGTGTCCGCGACCGGGCGATGGAGGAGGAAGTCCTCAAGAGTCTGACGGCATCGCAGACGATCGTCAAAATCGTCCGCGACGAGATGCTCGCGCTCTTCGGCGACAGCCAGGGCGGGCTGACGACGTCGACCAAGCGGCCGAGGGTCGTGATTCTGCTCGGCCTGCAGGGCGCAGGGAAGACGACGACGGCGGGCAAGCTCGCGATGTGGTTGACGAAGCAGGGACGTCACCCGCTGCTCGTCTCGACCGACGTGAAGCGTCCGGCGGCGATTCAGCAGCTGAACGTGGTCGCGGAAAAGGCGTCGGTCCGGGTGCACGACCCGGCCGGCCAGATGGATCCGGTCACGCGTGCCAGGAGCGCCGTCGCCGAAGCCACGAACCTCGGGTTCGACGTGGTGATTGTCGACTCGGCGGGTCGTCTGCACATCGACGACGACCTGATGTCCGAGCTGGTCGGCATCAAAGCGGCGACCGACCCGTCGGATTTGCTTTACGTCGCTGACGCGATGACGGGGCAGGACGCGATCAAGAGCGCCGGCGAATTCAACCGGCGCATCGGCGTCACCGGCGTCGTGCTGACGAAGTTGGACGGCGACGCCCGCGGGGGCGCGGCGCTGTCGGTAGTCTCGGTGGTCGGCGTGCCGATCGCGTTTGTCGGCAGCGGTGAACGGTTGGAGGATCTCGAGCCGTTTCATCCCGACCGCATCGTGTCGCGCGTGCTCGGCATGGGCGACGTGCTGTCGCTGATCGAACGCGCCGAAGCGGCGATCGATCGCGACGATGCGGAAAAGCTCGAAGAAAAGATTCGAGCCAACGAATTCACGCTCGAGGATTTCCGCGATCAGCTCAAGACGATCCGGAAGATGGGTCCGATCGAGCAGATCATGGGCATGCTGCCAGGCTTGGGCAGCATGAAGGCGCTGGCCGAGAACAAGCCGGATGAAAAGCAGATTTCGCGCGTTGAAGCGATCATCTCCTCGATGACGCCGGAAGAACGCCGGAAGCAGCACATCATCAACGGCAGCCGGCGGAAACGGATTGCGAAGGGCAGCGGTACGTCGGTCGAAGAAGTGAACCGGCTGCTCAAGCAATTCGTGCAGATGCAGAAGATGTTGAAACAGCTCGGCGGGATGGCCGGGCTGGGCGGCGGTGGCAAGAAAGCCCGTCGTCGCGCGATGGAGATGCTGCGCAACCGTCACTAGGGAGTGGCGGGCTCGTCAGGAGTCTCAAGTCGCTGGTCGCCGGTCACGGGTCGATTCGACTCGCGACTTGTGACTCGGGACTCGCGACTACTATGCGCAGCGAAACAGCGGATCGAGACGCGAGCCTCGAAGCCGTATTCAGGAGACAGGCAGATGGTCGCTATTCGTTTGCGTCGGGCGGGTTCCAAGAAACGTCCCTTCTTCCGCGTCGTTGTCACCGATTCGCGCGCCGCGCGCGACAGCAGCTTCGTCGAAATCCTCGGCCACTACAATCCGCGCACGAAACCGGCACTCGTGACCGTCGATAAGGATCGCGTCGCTTACTGGCTGGGCAAGGGCGCGCAGCCATCGGATTCGGTTCGGACCCTGATTGCGCGTCACCTGACGCCGATGCCCGAACCGGCGGTTGAAGCCAAGTGAGTGCGATCCGCGAAGTCGTCGAAGTGGTGGCCCGCGCGCTGACCGATCGGCCGGACGATGTGCGGGTCGTCGAATCGGATCATCGCGGCACGACGCTCGTGGAGTTGTACGTGGCGCCCGGCGAGCTGGGCCGTGTCATCGGCAAGCAGGGGCGGACGGCAGCGGCGTTGCGCACGCTGGCCGCTACCGCCGGAGAAAAGATCGGCAAGACCGTGACGCTGGAAATCCGCGACGGCAAGCCGTGAACTGGGACGAGATGGCGGTGGTGGGGCGAATCGCCCGGCCACACGGCATCCGCGGGCAAGTGGTCATCAATCTCGAGACCGACTTTCCCGATGAGCGGTTTCAACCCGGCGCTGAGTTTTTCGTGCAGCGTGCCGCAGGACGAGCCGGGGTTGTGGGGGATGGTCTTCAGGCCGTCCTGGAACGCCCTCAAGGGCGTTCCCTACAGCAACCTGGAATCGGTCGCCTGGTAATCGCGACGGTCAGGTTTCATAACGGGCGGCCGGTCGTCGGGTTCGAAGGCGTTGAGGACATGAATCAGGCGCGCGCGCTGGCGGGGATCGAGCTGCGCGTGCCGCTCGATCGTCTGGCTTCGTTGCCGCCGGAAATGTTTTACCGGCACGACCTGGTCGGATGCAGCGTCGAGACCACAAACGGCCTGCACGTCGGCGAGGTCACCGAGGTCGAAGGCACGCTCGGCGGAAGCCGGCTGGTCGTGGCGACGCCACGCGGCGACGTGCTGGTGCCGCTCGCCGCGGAGATTTGCCGGGCGATTGACGTGGCCGGCAAGCGGATTGTCATCGAGCCGCCAGAGGGGTTGCTCGAGCTGAATCAGAAGTAGTGCCCGGCTTCAGCCGGACCGCCGGGCGAGCACCTGTTATGCGCATCGACATCGTCACGATTTTTCCGGCGATGGTCGACTCCGCGCTGCGGGCCGGAGTGGTCGGACGCGCGATCGAACGCGGGATTCTGGACGTGACGGTTCGGGACCTGCGCGAGTTCACCACCGATCGCCACCGTGTGGTCGACGACGTGCCGTACGGCGGCGGACCGGGGATGGTGCTGAAACCGGAACCGCTGTTCCGGGCCATCGATGCGGTGGCGCAGGATCGTGAGAGCCGGCCCCATGTGGTGCTGACCTCGCCGCAGGGAACGCCGCTGACGCAGGAAGTCGGCGGGCGTCTGAGCCGGCTGCCGCATCTGGTGGTCTTGTGCGGCCGCTACGAAGGCGTCGACGAACGCGTGCGGTCGCGCGTCGACGAAGAGATTTCGATCGGCGATTACGTCTTGAGCGGCGGCGAACTGGCCGCGCTCGTGATCACCGATGTCGTGGCCCGCTTCATTCCTGGCGTGGTTGGGGATGAGCAATCGGTCGCGGCCGACTCGTTCAGTCGCGGTCTGCTGGACTTCCCGCAGTACACGCGTCCGGCGGAGATTGCCGGCGCGGATGCGGAAACCCGGTTGAAGGTTCCCGAGGTGCTGCTGTCCGGGAACCACGCCGAAATCAGGAAGTGGCGGAAGCGCGAATCGCTGACGCGCACGCTGGCGCGGCGGCCCGACCTCCTGAACGACGCGTCACTGGACGACGAGGAACAGGAAATACTGCGCGAGCTCAAAAAGACGTAGCGCGGACCTTCAGGTCCGCGCGTGTGGTGGAAGGAGCAGGACAATGGGCGCCATGGAAGTGGTTGAACAATCGCAGCTGGCCGAGCGGCCGGCGATGAAATCGGGCGATACCGTCCGCGTGCACGTGAAAGTGCGCGAGGGCGACAAAGAGCGCATTCAGATTTTCGAGGGCGTCGTGATCGGGCTGCACCGCGGCGGCACGCGCGCCTCGTTCACCGTGCGCAAGGTGTCGTTCGGCCAGGGTGTCGAGCGCATTTTCCCGCTGCACTCGCCGACCATCCAGAAGATCGAAGTGATGCGGTCGGCCAAGGTCCGCAGGGCCAAGCTGTACTACCTGCGCGATCTCAAGGGCAAGGCCGCACGCATGAAGGACACCGCGAAGAGCTAGTCACGGCGTCGACATGGGTCGCGTTCCAGCTCAACGTACGCTGGAGAATGCGCTGCGCCGCGTCGGCTTCTGCCGCGTGGCCGGCGTCGACGAAGTTGGCCGCGGGTGCCTTGCCGGCCCCGTCGTGGCGGCAGCTGTGGTGCTCGACCCCTCCCGGCACATCGCGTGGGTCAGCGATTCGAAAGCCGTGCCGGCGGCGGAACGCGAAGAGCTCTTCGAGCAAATCACCCGCCACGCGCTCGGCTGGGCGGTGGCGTCCGCCGATCCGCGCGAAATCGATCACATCAACATTCATCAAGCCTCGCTGACGGCGATGCGTCGCGCCGTCCTCGCGCTGGCGCCGCTGCCCGACATCGTGCTGGTGGACGCCTTCCGGATCCCCGAATTACCGATGGCGCAGCGCGGCGTGCGGCACGGCGATCGCCGCTGCGCGGCGATCGCGGCGGCCTCGATCGTCGCCAAGGTCACCCGCGACCGCGAGATGGTCGTTCTGCACGGACAGTATCCCGGCTACGGATTCGACCGGCACAAGGGCTACGCGACCGCCGATCATCTCGATGCCGTCGCGCGATTCGGATATTCCGACGCGCACCGCAAATCGTTCCGGCCTCAGACCTCGTTTGATACGATGGACTGATCCGTGGCCATTGATCGTGTTGCGTTGCTTCGCAATGCCGAAAAACTCCTGCGGCAGGGAAAGCTGGATCAGGCGATCGCGGATTACCGCCGCATCGTCGACGACCAGCCGCGCGACTGGAACACCGCCAATGTTCTCGGTGATCTCTATTTCCGGGCCGGAAAAACCGACAAGGCGGTCGAGCAGTACACCCGCATTGCCGACAGTCTGAGCGTCGACGGCTTTTACTCGAAGGCCTCCGCGCTCTACAAGAAGATCCTCAAAATCCGACCGCACGATGAATATGTCCTGTTACAGGCGGCCGAAATCGCTGCCGGTCAGGAGCTGTTCGTCGACGCGCGCAGCTATCTGCATAACGTCGCCGAGCTGCGCCGCGCGCGTGGCGACATGGCTGGTGTCGCCGCGATCACGATCCGGCTCGGCGGGCTCGATCCGTCCGATTACGATGCCCGGCTCGCCGCCGCCCGTGCACAGGTCGCCGTCGGTGATGTCGACGGCGCCGCCGGGTCGTTCAAGCAACTGGCCGCCGAACTGATTGAAATGGAGCAGTTCGAACCGGCGCTCGTCGCGCTC
>Ga0310810_10009885_pt1 | contig 11065 bp, 7 predicted proteins | sample NCmetagenome_FD_207641 | JGI IMG/M metagenome (GOLD analysis project Ga0310810, IMG submission 207641) | Soil microbial communities from experimental microcosm in Duke University, North Carolina, United States - NC | ecosystem: Engineered > Artificial ecosystem > Soil microcosm > Unclassified ... | reverse complement strand
TTCCCGGGGTCGGCCGCGTCGATGTGCAGGGCAGCGATGTCCGCGAAGTTGAAGTCGTCGCCGATCCGGCGCGGCTGGCGGCGCAACGACTTACCTATGACGATCTCGCAAGCGCCATTCGCGATGCAACCGGCGTCAGTGCCATCGGCCGCTTGCCTCAGGACTACAAGCAATACCTCATCGTGGCGGCACAGGAGGCCCACACGCCCGAGGACATCGCGTCGATCGTCGTCGCGCACGGCCTCCGGGTGCGCGATGTCGCGACGGTCAGCCTCGGCACCGAAGATCACGTCCGGATCATTGCCGGCGATGGAAAGCCCGCCGCGCTGATCAACATCACCCGCCAGCCCGGCGGAAATACTCTGGAGATCGTCGACAGCGTTGCCAGTCTCGCGAAATCGGTGGCTGGCTCGCTGCCGCGCGGCGTGAAGCTCAAGCCGGTCTACGATCAGGGTGCGCTCGTTAGAGACGCCATCAAGTCGGTTCGCGACGCGATGATCATCGGAGCCATTCTCGCGGTGCTGATCCTGCTGCTCTTTCTGCACCACGCGCGCATCACTGCGATCAGCGCATCGTCGATCCCCCTGACGCTCGCGATCAGTGTTTTCGCGATGTCTCTGCTCGGCCAGACTTTCAACCTGATGACCCTCGGCGCGATGGCGATTGCCATCGGTCTGGTGATCGACGACTCGGTAGTCATTACCGAGAACATCGTGCGTCACCTCGGCGTGAACTCCAATCGCCACGAGGCCATTCGCGATGCGCTCAACGAGCTGATCTGGCCAGTAACGACATCCACGCTTACGACTGTGGTGGTCTTTCTGCCCTTGAGGCTGTTGACCGGCGTCGTCGGCCAATTCTTCGCGGCACTCTCCATCACTCTTACGGTGGCGGTTCTGGTCTCTCTCATTCTGGCCGTTACCATCATCCCGCTGATGTCCGACCAGTTTCTGACCGCGGCGGACGCTGATACAACCGAGTTCGAGAGGGCGGTGGCGACCCCCCGCACCGGTTTCGCCGGAATCATGCGCCGCGTTCGCGACTCACTGGACGCCCTCTCGGTGCGCTACGAGCGGTCGCTCGCCCAGGTGCTTTCTCATCCGCGACGCATGCTATTCGCTGCCGCCGCGCTCATCTTGGCCGGCGTCATTGCCCAGCGATTTGTCGGGACTGGCTTTCTGCCGGAGATGGACGAGGGAGCGTTCGTGCTCGACTATTTCACTCCCGGTGGCACCGCGCTCGCCGAAACCGACCGTCAAATCCACATCGTCGAGGAGATTCTCGCCAAGACACCCGAGATCGAAGGCACTTCGCGACGCACGGGTGCGGAGCTCGGACTTTTTGCCACCGAACAAAATACGGGTGACATCGTCGCGCGGCTCACCCCGCCGGGCCAACGATCCCGGTCCATCTTCGACGTCATCGACGATGTGCGCGTGAAGGTGGAGACTGCCGTACCGCGGCTGCGGATCGAGTTCGTTCAGATCCTCTCGGATGTGATCAACGATCTGGCCGGCGCGGCGCGTCCCGTCGAGATAAAGCTTTACGGGCCCGATCTGGATCGTCTCGAGAGCTACGCGCGGAGCATCGAGCCCAAAATCTCCGAGATTCCTGGCATCGAGGATCTCTACAACGGTGTCAGCGAGCCGAGCGCGGAGCTCGACATGCACGTCAACGAGGCAGAGGCGAATCGCGTCGGCCTCACCCCACAAGCCATTGCCAACGCCGCGATGTCGGCCCTGCTCGGCGCGCCGGCTGGCGAAGTTCGACTCGAGGATCGGTCGATTGGCGTGAGGGTACGCGCGCCGGACACCGTTCGCTACAACCCCACGCAGCTCACCGTGCTGCCGATCGTTTCGACGCAGACCGGGGCGCCGGTTCCGCTGGGGACGTTGGCGACCTTCGAGCCCGTCGAAACCCGCGCCGAGCTGCTGCGCGAAAATCAACAGCAGATGATTGCGATGACTTCCGACGTCAGCGACCGCTCGCTGGGAGATGTTATCAAGGATGTGAAGCAGGTTTTGCAAAAGCAGCCGCCTCCGCCATCGATCAGGCTCGAGCTGGGCGGACAATACGCCAGCCAGCAGGAAGCATTTCGTGGTCTGCTGCTCGTGCTCGCGCTCGCCGCGGCAAGCGTGGTGGCGGTGATGGTGCTCCAGTTCCAGTCCTTCGTCGAGCCGCTGATCGTTCTGCTGGCCGCGCCCTTGTCATTCGTCGGCGCGATCGGGCTTCTGCTCATCACCGGCACGCCGCTCAACGTCTCGTCGTTCATGGGACTGATCCTGCTCGTCGGCTTGATCGTGAAGAACGGAATCATCCTTCTCGACTTTACCCGCCGGCGGATGTTGGCGGCAAATCTCCCACTTGCGGCTGCCATTACTGAGGCGGCGCGGGTGCGACTACGGCCGATCCTGATGACGACCCTGTGCACTCTGTTTGGTCTGCTTCCCCTGGCGCTGGGAATCGGCGCGGGGAGCGAGCTGCAAAAGCCCCTGGCGCTGGCGGTCATCGGCGGACTGGCGCTTTCCACTCCGATTACGCTGTTCGTGGTCCCGACGCTCCTCGTCGCAATCCGCGGCCGCGCTTACACCCTGCGCTAGTTTTAGCTGATGACCAATTCTCCGGTAGCGCATCCGCCAGAAACGCTCGAAGGCTGGTACGTCCTGCACCAGGTTTTTCGTGCGTCAGCTGCAAAGAGTGGCGCGCCGAACATCTCTGGCCTCGCCAGGCGTGCGCGCGCTTCTCTCGCTCCAGCGCGAACCGGCACCCGTAAAAAATCTGGCGCGAGCTCTGGCTGGAGCTGCTTCGCCCGGCTGATCGGATCCGCGTCCGACCTGATGGCGATCCATTTTCGCGAGTCGCTCGATGAGCTCACGCTCGTCCAGGACGCGTTTGCGGCGAGCGCCGTCGCCAAACAGCTCTCTGTGACTTACTCGTTTCTCAGCGTGACAGAGGCGGGCCTCTACCACATCACCGCCGAGCTGGCGCGCGATGCAATCGCCAGAGGCGGCGCTGTCGGCGACGCCGAGTACACGAAGGCGCTCACCGATCGCGCCGCGGCCGAGCGGCAGAGCGCTCATATCAGGCGCCGGCTCTATCCGGAGCTACCCGGGAGCATGCCGTACGTCTGCTTCTATCCGATGTCCAAGCGCCGCGACGACGGCCAGAACTGGTACACGCTCTCGCTCGATGAGCGCAGCCGACTAATGTATGCGCACGGACTTACCGGCAGGCGCTACGCGGGGAAGGTCCAGCAGGTGATCAGCGGCGCGATCGGACTCGATGCCTGGGAATGGGGCGTCACCCTGTTCGGGCGCGACCCGCTCGACTTCAAGAAGCTCGTCACCGACATGCGCTTCGACGAAGTGAGCGCGAAGTACGCTCTATTCGGCGATTTCTATGTTGGGCGGCTGATCGAGCCCTGACGCGAGCGGGCGCTATCCCTCGCGCGGCAGCGCCAGCGTAAAGGTCGAGCCCACCCCCGGTGCGCTTACGACGGTCAGATTCCCACCCATGCCTCGCGCGAGGTCGCGGCTGATCGCCAGACCGAGTCCGACTCCCTCGTGCGCGCTGGTGAGCGTGCGTCCGAGCTGAACGAAAGGCTCGAAGATGGATTCCTGTTTTTCCGCCGGGATGCCGACACCGTTGTCGATGACGTCGATCGACGCCATGTCGTCCGATACCCTGCAGGTCACTTTGACCGAGCCGAGCGGAGCAGTGAACTTGATCGCGTTCGACAGGAGGTTGATCAGGATTTGGTCGACTTTGGCGCGATCGCCGGAGGCTACGCAGGTGCGATTCACCGTCTCGATCTCCAGCCGGATGTTCTTCTTTGCCGCCTGCGGCCGAACGAGGGGCCCAACTGCGTCGATTACGTGAGCCAGCGAGATCGGCGCGATGTCGTAGGTCAGGTGACCGGCCTCGACGCGGCTGAAGTTGAGAAGATCGGTGATGACGCCCATCAAATGCTGCTGGCTGCGACGGATCCGCTCGATGTACTCCGTTTGCTGCGGCGTCACGGGTCCCCCGAGTCCGAGGCTCAGAAGGTCGGTGTAGCCGCCGATAGCGTTGAGCGGGGTGCGGAGCTCATGAGACATCGCGGTCAGGAATTCGCTTTTCGCGACATTGGCAGCCTCCGCTTCCGCGACACGCCGCGCGTCGGCGATCGCGCGCAGCTGGGCGTTGCGCCTCTCAGTCAGATCGCGGGTAACCTTTGCGAAGCCGATGAGAGCGCCGTTCTCATCGCGGACCGCCGTGATGACAACGTTCGCCCAGAACTGCGAGCCGTCTTTCCGGACGCGGATCCCTTCTTCCTCGAACCGCCCGGCTTCGGCCGCTACCTTGAGCTCGTACTGCGGGTGACCTATCTCGACTGCGGATCGCGGATAGAAAACGGAAAAATGTTGGCCGATGATCTCGTCTGCAGTGTACCCCTTGATGCGCTCGGCGCCCTGGTTCCAGCTGGCGACGTGCCCCTGTGGATCGAGCATGAAGATGGCGTAGTCGCGCACGGCCTCGACCATCAACTGGTAAATCTTTCCGCCGTGCTTGATCGCATCGGCGAGTCCAGAGTGGGAGATCGGGGTGATCGGTGTCCCCTCGGGCGGTGTGTCGCCCGAGCTCGAGGAACCACTCGATGTGCGGCGCTTTCTCGCTTTATCGCTGCTCATTCATGTGCCGGCTGCCCTATGTACAAGCGTCGCCCGACCCATTTGACCAGAATCGTTGATTTCGGGTCGAGCGGGAGTGGCCTTGGATGGCGAGACGACGAATCGGCCAAAAACTACCGCAACGTTTGTGCGAGCGATTGCGGCGGGAGGATTTCCACTGAGTCGCTCGGTTGATGGAGGGGGGTCGAGCCGCTATACTGCGGGTCTGTTTTCGCCGTGAAAAATCGGTGAAGAACGGGACGTAGCGCAGCCCGGTAGCGCACCTGAATGGGGTTCAGGGGGTCGCGGGTTCAAATCCCGCCGTCCCGATTTTTTAAGTGATTGAGTCAGCGATGGATCAGAGCGGCTGCCTTGAGAGTTCGGGTCTGCCGCTTTGTTTTTTGGTGCGATAATGGTGCGACGTCTTTTCTTGCGCCGCCGATATTGAAGGGAATTGATTCCCCAACTCGATCAATGGCGCGTCGGACTCCTCACACGCGCGGGCCGACTGCTTCTCGCCTTTTCATCCGTCTGTCGCCCACAAGCATTCCGCAGCTCGCGGCGTCCCGAACCTTTCGCTGACTCCCTAGCCAGGACGTCTCGCTCCTCGATCGTCCGCTTCTCGAGTACCGTGTCACCCCCGCATACGATCGACGTTGCCAAGTGTGCACGTGTGCGTTTATAAGACGTCGATCAATAAACAGACGGTCGGCAAGAGGGGATCGACCGTCGAAAGTGAGCCGGCGTCCAACACAATAATCGAGAAAGGAACGAGCCATGTCCGACGCGTTCTTCCATAAAGTATTCGGGGATTCGGAGCCGACCCAGGTCGGAAGCGGCTGGATCAGCGGCGTCCTCGGCGTCTTTTTCGGGCTGCTCGGCTTCGGAGGCGCGCTGTGCCTCCATTTTCCCGCCCTGCTGACCCTGCCCGACGCGCGGGCGCACTATCCGATCGCCATAATGCGTTTGCTCATCCAGGGGATGATCGCGGCAGCTTTTGTATGCTCCGCCATTTCCGCGATCCTGCGGCAGCGTAAGGTTCTCGCGCTGACCGGCGGGCTCCTCGCGGCCGCGGCAGCGCTGCTGGGTGGCGGAAGCACGCCACTGCCAAACGAGGTCGCGACACACTATGGCATTGGCTTCGACTGGTTCCTGCTCGATCTGCTGGTGATGACCCTTGTCTTCGTTCCGGTGGAGCGGTTCTGGCCGCTGCATCCCGGCCAGAAGACCTTCAGGCCGCAGTGGACCACCGATGCATTTTATTTCGTGGCCACCCATCTGCCGGCGCAGCTGCTCACGTTTCTCATGGTCGCGCCCGCCCTCTTGCTCACCAAGTGGTTGGCGATTCCGCCACTCCAGCATTTTGTCCAACGGTGGCCGTACCTGGTGCAGCTCATCGCGGCGATCTTCGTCGCGGACCTTTTCCAGTACCTCGTCCACCGGATGTTCCATACGGTCCCATTCCTCTGGCGCTTCCACTCGATTCATCATTCGATCGAGACCCTCGACTGGATCGCCGGCTCGCGTTCGCACTTCTTCGACATCGTCATCACTCGCGGGCTCATCATGATTCCGATGATGATGGTGGGCTTCCCACAGAGCGTGCTGGCAGGCTACCTCGTATTCGTTTCCTTCCACGCCACTTTCTGCCACACTGATTTCCGCCCGGATGCGCCCTGGCTGGAGCGATATTTCGTCACGGTGCGCTATCACCACTGGCATCACGCCGCGGACAAGAACGCCGTGGACGTCAACTTCGCCATCCACTTGCCCTTCCTCGATCGCCTCTTCGGAACGCACTACCTTCCGAAAAACGCCTGGCCGGAGCGCTATGGCCTGATCGACGACAAGCTCCCTCCCGGCTTTTTCGCCCAGCTCTTGTCCCCGTTCAAGCGCGCTGCACGATCAACATGAAGACACACAATCTGATCGGTTACTCGATCATCCTGCTGGTTGCCGCGGCTTCGGCGTACTTCGCGCCGCCGGCGCTTGGCCCCTGGCTCGGCATGACCCTGGGGATGCTGTACTTCACGGCGATCTGGTTTTTGAGCGGCGTCTATTTGTCCGACATCATCCATATGGGAATCACCCACGGCGCGCTCGACTACAAGCCGTGGTTCATCAAGACTGTGACGGTTGTGAGCAACACCTTCGGCATCTACGTCAATCCAGTCACCTGGGTGAATCGTCACCGTCATCACCACAAGTTCGCCGATCATGACGGCGACCCGAACAAGCTGCACGGCGACGGTTTCTGGAGAACGATGTATCTCTGTCTTTTTCCGTATCCCTGCCAGCACGACTACGCCAAGGACGACATTCTCAAGTCGGCGCCGTTCCGCATGGTTTCAAACCCCGTCTATGCGGTGCTCTCGCAATTCATCAGCTTCGGCGTCGTCTGGCTGGTGTTCCGCGACTGGAAATTCGCACTCGTGCTTTGGGGCGGCCTGCGCATTTTCGCGCTCTGGGTGAACCTGATCCAGAATTATTGGACGCACGATCGGCGCTTCGGCACCCGCCGCTACAACGACGCGCATGACAATGCAATGAATATCGGCGACTGGCTGCCGGTCATGGCGACCTTCAGCGCCTGCCTCCAGAACAACCACCACCACTACCCGCACTTGCTGCGCACGAGCCACGATCCCTCCGAATTTGATTTCGGATTCATGACGGTGCGCATCATGAAGTCGCTGGGCCTTGTGAAGTCCTCGGCGACCGGCGACGACATGCCACCGGACCTCCCGCTTAGAGAGCTTGGCTTTTGATAGGAGCTGTGGCAGAGTTCGGCCCGCTAGGTTCCCCGGTGTCGCGCAGGGTTCCCTCGAGGCGGATGTCGAACGCGGATTGTGGACAGCTGGTCTTAGGCTAACCGCCGTGCGGCGCGTCGGATGCGGCGCGGCGATGCCGCGGAAGGACGAGAGTGAAAACCGACCCGCGACCAGGCTCGCTCTCCGCCGTTATTTCGCCGCCCATGGCCCTCGCAAACTCCCGGCTGATCGCGAGCCCGAGTCCGGTTCCCTCCGCCGTTCTGGTCAACGGAGCCTCGCCCTGAACGAACGGCTGAAAAATCTTTTCGAGCATCTCCGGCTTGATGCCACGGCCGGAGTCGCGAACCTGAATTCGAACATCGGCGTCATTGACCGAGCAGCTTAGTTCGACGCTGCCATTATCGGTGAACTTGACGGCATTCGACAGCAGGTTGAGCATGATCTGCTCGACCTTATCCTGGTCGATGGATATCACCACGTCGGCTCCGCACCCGTCGAACCGGTAGGTGACGTGTTTTTGCGCCAGGCTCGGCGCCACGAAAGACTCCAGCGACGCCAGGACCGAATCGATGTGCACGTCCTCGTACTGGTACTCGAGTCGACCGGATTCCAGCTTCGCGAAACTGAGCACGTCTTCGATCAGTCGAAGCAGCGTTTCCTGACTTCGTTTGATCCGGGAGATGTCCTGCTTCTGCTCCGCGGTCAGTTGGCCTCTGATCTCGAGCTCGAACAGATCCACGTATCCTGCAATTGCATTCAACGGCGTTCTCAGCTCGTGACTCATCATCGCCAGGAACTGACTCTTCGCCGCGTTGGCATCTTCGGCCTGACGTTTCGCTTCCTCCGCCCGACGTGTCGCATCTTCCGCCTGACGCCGAGCTTCCTTGGTACTGGCCAGTGAGCGAGCCAGCTCCTCATTGGTTTGCTCCAGCTCCTCCATCAGGGATTGTCCTTCTTCGACCTGCTGCTCCAGCTCGCTGGCGAGCTCCTGGAGTTGCTCCGCCTGCTCACGCTCGAGTCGCCTCAGTCTTTTTGCTTCGGAGATATCGCGGGCGATCTTCGCTGCGCCAATGATGCGGCCCTGAGCGTCGCGAATCGGCGATACGCTGAGCGATACCTCGATCCTGGTGCCATCCTTTCGAAGCCGAACTGTCTCGAAATGGTCGATGCGCTCGCCGCGGCTGAGCTGCTCGATGATCTTCGGCTCTTCGTCGTAGCGCTCCGGTGGCATTATCAGGTAGACCGTCTGACCAATTGCCTCCGCGGCCTCGTAACCAAAGACACGCGTGGCACCCGCGTTCCAGCTTCGAATTACACTATCGAGCGTCTTCCCAATCACGGCGTCGTCTGATGACTCTACGATCGCCGCTAGCCAGGCTTCCGGGTTCGTCGCGAAGAGGTTCCCGGGCGGCTTCGGAATGAAAGGGTCTTTGTTCGAGCGTTGGTCCATTGCAGCGCAGTGGTAGTGGCGTTGGCGGGAAACTCCCTCGCCAACACCGTGCCTACACGGCTGAATTGCCTTTAAGCTGCGACTGACTCAGGCCATTCCCCGCCCATTTTCCGTCGACCGGCAGGATGCGAAAACGGCGCGGAGAGATCCGCGCCGTTTTCTACTTCTATGTTGGGTGAGACTCGCCGCTTAGTGGGGCAGGGCGAAGGTCACGCTGAGACCGAAGATCGTGTCGTCGATCAGATCCGCGCCGGCCGCGAGGGACAGAGCGGGACGAAGCACCAGCGAAGGCGTGAGCTGGAAACCAGCGCCCATGCCGAGCAGCAAGTAAGAATCAGTGCTGGTCGTCGAGTTGCCATTCAGCTTGGCGGTGCCGCGGGTGTAGCCGAATGCGGCCGAGCCAAAAGGAAGAATGTTGACGGTCTTGCTCATCGGCACCGACGTACCAACTGAAGCGCCGAGCGTAAGAGTCTGCGTCGACAGGTGCATGGTGCCCGCGCCGACGTCGAAGCTCGGACCGAACCCGAGGGAGAGCGTGCCGCCCGGGCAGATCTGCCACTTGCTGCGGTTTTGCAGCGGCATCGAGTAGCCCATTCCGCCGTTCAGCGCAACACCGTTTCCGTCGATGTTGCTGTAGCTCGCCAATCCGACCGAAGCGCCGGCGTACAGGCCCTGGCGATGGCCAAAGGTGGCGCCACCACCGAATGAAGTCGCGTTGTCGCTGACTGCGAGCGCGGCTCCAAGATGCGTGGAGCTGTTACGGAACGAGAGGTCGCCCTGACAAACCTGGGCGGCGGCCGTACCCGCGCAAAGCGCCAGGCCTGACACCGCTGATACAATTAAACCGAACTTCATTTGGCCTCCAGGCCGATAGTTATCCGTTGGCGAGATCGCGTGTGGCGACAGGCCGAAACGGAGCTCGCACACCTTTTGGACGACGACCATCTGGGGGTTGTCACTGAATTGGCGCGGGAATAGCACCTGGCGGGGATTAATGCCAAACCAACGCAAAGTCGCCGTGCTGGTCGGAAGCCTGCGCCGCGAATCGCTCACGCGAAAAGTCGCGCTGACCTTGATCGAGCTCTCGCCGCCGGAGCTCCAGATGGAGATCGTGGAGATCGGCGGAATCTCGCTTTACAACCAGGATCTCGAGCCGACCCCACCGCCGGACTGGGTCGCCTTCCGCGAAAAGGTTCGCTCCGCCGACGCGCTCCTGTTTGCAACCCCCGAGTACAATCGCTCCGTGCCCGGTGTCCTCAAGAACGCCATCGACGTCGGATCGCGGCCGCGAGATAGCAGCGTGTTCAATGGAAAGCCCGGCGCGGTGATCAGCGTTTCTCCCGGCGCGCTCGCGGCCTTCGGCGCGAACCAGCACCTTCGCCAGTCGCTGGTCTTTCTCGACGTCCCCACGATGCAGCAACCGGAAGCCTACATCGGCGGCGCCGCCAAGCTGTTCGACGAAACGGGCAAGCTGACCAACGATTCGACGAGGCAGTTTCTCAAGGCATTCATCGATGCGTTCGCGCGCTGGATCGAGGTGATACTCGCGGGTAAGAAATAAAATCTCGCGGATTTTCGTACTCGGCTGGTTCGTCAACATCTAACAGTACTGAAGCACGGAGCCGTTAGCCGCTGAGCAGCTACGCCGAGAGCCCGGCTCGTCCGAGCCCTTCGCCATTCCAACTGCGGATTACGACGACGAGACGCGATGCTTCCCGAGAGCTCTCGGCGTAGCAGCTGTCTCGCTAACGGCTCCGTGCTTTCTTTCATGTGGTGGCCCGCCCAAGCGCACAGGTCCGAGAAGCCCGGGGTATCAAAAAAAACGGAGCGTCGAAAGACGCTCCGTTTCTTTCAGGCTAGATAGAAGCCTGATCAGGTGCAGGTGATCACACCGTTGGTCATGTCGCAGGTCTTAGCGGTCTGCGTGTGCGTAGCGGTCGCGCTCCACGACGGGGGCGGGCCACCAACTGCGGTCACGACAACCGTGACGTTCTGCGAGGGGCTAAAGCCCTGGAGAGGAGCCGCAGCCGTCGCGGTTCCAGAGAAGTAGGCACCACCGTTGTCGGCAGCGTACTGCTCTTCGTAGGTCGCCATGTTGCGAAGGTCAGACTTCATCGCAGCGAGGTAGGCCTTCTCCTTCGTATTCGCGAACTTCGGAATCGCGATCGCGGCAAGAATGCCGATGATGACGACCA
>Ga0310810_10009883_pt1 | contig 11066 bp, 9 predicted proteins | sample NCmetagenome_FD_207641 | JGI IMG/M metagenome (GOLD analysis project Ga0310810, IMG submission 207641) | Soil microbial communities from experimental microcosm in Duke University, North Carolina, United States - NC | ecosystem: Engineered > Artificial ecosystem > Soil microcosm > Unclassified ... | reverse complement strand
ATAGCCCGCAAAATGCCGCTTGGCTGAGCCCGGCTGAAAAACAAATCATCGCCGCGCGGCTCGATCCGCCGGCTCCTCAAGGCAAGCGTGACGTGTTCAGCGGCTTGCGCGACTGGCGAGTCCGCGTTTTGGCGCTCGCCGGTTTCGCCCATGGGCTTGCGCTCTACGGTCTGCAGCTCTGGCTGCCGCTCATTGTGCAGGACATGGGCTTCTCGACGCGCGCCACAGGTTTCGTCGTGGCGGCCCCGAACCTCGCCGCCGCCATCGTGATGGTTTACTGGGGCCGGTCGAGCGACAAGCGCAACGAGCGCGTCTGGCATCTTGTGCTCGCGTGGCTGCTGTGCGCCTCCGGGCTTGCGATCGCCAGCGCAACGCAAGCGACCGCGATTGCTCTGGTCGGGCTAACCTTTGCGATGGTTGGCATCCTGACCGCCATCCTTCAGCTCTTCACGTTGCCGTCGATGTTTCTGCGCGGACCCGGAGGCGCGAGCGCGGCGGGCTTGATCAACGCTCTCGTTTCGCTCGGCGGCGCGACCGGACCGGCGGTCATTGGGCTCGTCAGGGAACAGACCGGCGGCTATGCGCCAGCGATGGCAGCGATCGCCTGCGGACTCCTGTTGTCCTCGACGCTCGTGCTCTCCATTCGCCGCAGTCTCGCCCCAAGCGCGGTCGAGACGCCTAGCCTAATCCCTCACCCTAAGCCTGTCGAAGGGTGAGCGGACGTTGCCGCCGCCGGCTTGCACACCTGCTGCGCCGCCTTCAGCGCGATCGGGTTCAAGCCATCGCCGCCATGCGCCAGATGCTCGGCCATCATCTTCCGCATGCGCGGATCCCAGAATTTCTTGATGTGGTCCGCCGTGCCGGCCACCGCTTCCTGCTCTGGCTGAATCTTAAAGAAATCCGCAATCTGGTTCGCCATGCGGACCAGCGTATCGGTCGAGGATGCCGTCATTATTCCGCCGCCACCGTCTCGATGCGCTGCAGCTTCTGCAGCTCCGCGTAATCTTCCTGCCAACGCGACTCGCGATTGGTCAGCCGCACTTCCACCGCCGTCACCTTGTATTCGGGGCAGTTCGTCGCCCAGTCCGAATAATCCGTGGTGATGACGTTGGCGCCCGATTCCGGATGATGGAACGTGGTGTAGACGACGCCCGGCTGCACGCGGTCGGTGATATGCGCCCGCATGCTCGTGTCGCCCGCACGGCTGACAAGCGCCACGCGGTCGCCTTCGCGGATGCCGCGGTTCTCCGCATCGTGCGGATGGATTTCGAGGATGTCCTCGTCATGCCACACATTGTTCGCCGTGCGCCGCGTCTGCGCGCCGACATTGTACTGCGACAGGATGCGCCCCGTGGTCAGCAGCAGCGGGAAGCGCGGCCCCGTGCGTTCGTCGGTCGGGACATATTCGGTGAGCACGAACTTGCCCTTGCCGCGCGCGAAGCCGCCGATATGCATCACGGGCGTGCCTTCCGGCGCTTTTTCGTTGCACGGCCATTGCACGCTGCCGAGCTCGTCGAGCTTGTCATACGACACACCCGCAAAGGTCGGCGTCAGGCGCGCAATCTCGTCCATGATCTCGGACGGGTGGTTGTAGTGCATGGGATAGCCCAGTGCCGCCGACAGCTTCATCGTCACTTCCCACTCGGCCATGCCGCACATCGGCGGAATTGCCTTGCGCACGCGCCCGATGCGGCGTTCCGCATTGGTGAAGGTGCCATCCTTTTCCAGGAACGATGCGCCCGGCAGGAACACATGCGCATAGGCCGCCGTCTCGTTGAGGAAGAGATCGTGCACGACGATGCATTCCATCGCGGAGAGACCTGACGTCACGTGATGCGTGTTCGGATCGGACTGCGCGATGTCTTCGCCCTGCACGTACAGGCCCTTGAAGGTGCCGTCGATGGCCGAGTCGAACATATTGGGGATGCGCAGACCCGGTTCCGGATCGAGCGTGACGCCCCAATCCTTCTCGAACAATTTGCGCGGGCCCTCTTCGGAGATGTGACGATAGCCCGTGTATTCGTGGGGGAACGAGCCCATGTCGCACGAGCCCTGAACATTGTTCTGACCGCGCAACGGATTCACGCCCACGCCTTCGCGGCCGAGATTGCCGGTCGCCATGGCGAGATTGGCCATGCCCATGACCATGGTCGAGCCCTGGCTGTGCTCGGTGACGCCGAGCCCGTAATAGATGGCCCCGTTTCCGCCTGTGGCATAAAGCCGGGCTGCCGCGCGGACGTCCTTCGCCGAAACGCCGGTGACGCCTTCCGTCGCTTCGGGCGAGCATTCGGGCCGGCTGACGAACTCGCGCCACGCTTTGACTTCCGCCGCGTCGCAATTCTTCGCGGCGAATTCTTCGTCCATCAATCCTTCGGTCACGATCACATGGGCGAGCGCATTGATCATGGCGACATTGGTGCCGGGCTTAAGCGGCAGATAATACGACGCCTCGACATGGGGCATGCGCACGAGATCGATCTGGCGCGGATCGATGACGATCAGCTTGGCGCCTTCGCGCAGGCGCCGCTTCATGCGCGAAGCGAACACCGGATGCGCATCCGTCGGATTGGCGCCGATCACCATGACGACGTCGGCTTGGTCGACCGAGTCGAAATCCTGCGTGCCGGCGGACGTGCCGAACGCGGTCTTCAGGCCGTAGCCGGTCGGCGAATGGCAGACGCGCGCACAGGTATCGACATTGTTGTTGCCGAAGGCCGCGCGGATCATCTTCTGCATCACGTAGACTTCTTCGTTGGTGCAGCGCGAGCTGGTGATACCGCCAATCGAGCCTATGCCGTATTTCTGCTGGATGCGCTTGAACTCGGACGCCGTGTAGGCGATCGCCTCGTCCCACGACACTTCGCGCCACGGGTCGGTGATCGACTTGCGGATCATCGGCTTGGTGATGCGTTCCTTGTGCGTGGCATAGCCCCACGCAAACCGGCCCTTGACGCAGGAATGACCGTGATTGGCCTTGCCGTCCTTGTACGGCGTCATGCGCACGACGCGGTCGCCCTGCAACTCCGCTTCGAAGGTGCAGCCCACGCCGCAATAGGCGCAGGTGGTGATGACCGAACGCTCCGGCGTACCGTGTTGGATCACCGTCTTTTCCATCAGCGTCGCCGTCGGGCAGGCCTGCACGCAGGCCCCGCACGAGACGCACTCCGAATCGAGGAAGTCCTCGTTCATCCCCGCCGACACGTGCGAAGCAAACCCCCGCTCGTCGATGGTCAGCGCAAACGTTCCCTGTACTTCCTCGCAGGCGCGCACGCAGCGCGAGCACACGATGCACTTCGACGGGTCGAAGGTGAAATAGGGGTTCGACTCATCCTTTTTCTGGTTGAGATGGTTTTCGCCGTCATAGCCGTAGCGCACTTCGCGCAAGCCGACCGCGCCCGCCATGTCCTGCAGCTCGCAATCGCCGTTCGCTGCGCACGTCAGGCAATCCAGCGGATGGTCGCTGATGTAGAGCTCCATCACGCCGCGGCGCAGCTTTGCGATGCGGTCGGTCTGCGTGAACACTTTCATGCCGTTCTCGGCCGGCGTCGTGCACGACGCAGGCGTGCCCTTGCGCCCTGCGATTTCGACCAGGCACAACCGGCACGAGCCGAACGCTTCGAGCGAGTCGGTCGCGCACAGCTTTGGCACCTGGATGCCGGCGAGCGAGGACGCCCGCATGACCGACGTGCCCGCCGGTACCGTTACGGAGATGCCGTCGATTTCCAGCGTCACCGATTGAGCGGCGGTCCGCTCGGGCGTGCCCCGGTCGATTGTAGCGCGGTCGATGTCGGTATGGACGGTCATGGCTGGCCTCTTACGTCGTCATTCGGCAGCCGCGGCACGGGCCGGGCTGCGGTCGAAATCTTCGGGGAAATGTTCGATCGCGCTCATCACCGGCATGGGCGTCAGCCCGCCGAGCGCGCACAAGGACCCATCGCGCAGCGTTTCGCAGAGATCGCGCACGAGATCGAGATTCTGCACCACGCGCTCGCCGCGCATGATCTTGTCGATGGTCTCCGCGCCGCGCGTCGAACCGATGCGGCAGGGCGTACACTTGCCGCAGGATTCGATGGCGCAGAAATGGAAGGCGAAGCGCGCCTGCTTGGCGAGATCGACGGTGTCGTCGAACACCACCACGCCGCCATGGCCGACCATGCCGTTCTTCGCGGCGAACGCCTCATAATCGAACGGCACGTCGAACAGGCTTTCCGGCCAATAGGCGCCGAGCGGCCCGCCCACCTGCACCGCGCGCACCGGACGGCCCGAATAGGTGCCGCCGCCGTAATCGTAGATCAGCTCGCGCAGCGTGGTGCCGAACGCGAGCTCGATCAGGCCGCCCTGCTTGATGTTGCCGGCAAGCTGGATCGGCATCGTGCCGCGCGACCGGCCCATGCCGAAATTCTTGTAAGCGCCCGCGCCCTCCGCGAGGATGATCGGCACGGTCGCGAGCGACACGAGGTTGTTCACCACCGTCGGCTTCTTGAACAATCCTTCGATCGCCGGCAGCGGCGGCTTGAACCGGATCTGTCCGCGCTTGCCTTCCAGACTCTCGAGCAGCGACGTTTCCTCGCCGCAAATGTAAGCGCCTGCGCCAAGCCGCGCTTCTATGTCGAAAATCTTATTGCTCCCGAGCACCGTCATGCCGAGCAGATTCTTCTCCCGCGCGATCTCGATCGCGCGCACCATCTGCTTAAACGCGTGCGGATATTCGGAGCGGATATAGACGTAGCCCTTGGTCGCGCCCACCGCGACGCCGGCAATCGCCATGCCCTCGATCAGCGCGAACGGATCGCCTTCCATGATCATGCGGTCGGAGTAGGTGCCGCTATCGCCTTCGTCGGCGTTGCAGACGATGTACTTCTGCGCCGCCTCCGTGTTCAGCACGGTCTTCCACTTGATGCCGGTCGGGAAGCCGGCGCCGCCGCGGCCGCGCAAACCGGAGTCGGTGACTTCCTGAACGATGGCCGCGGGCGCCATCTCGAGCGCGCGCCGCAAACCCTTCAGCCCGCCATGCGCCTCGTAGTCTTCCAGCGACAAGGGATCGGTGATGCCGCAGCGCGCAAACGTCAGCCGCTGCTGCTTCTTAAGATATGGAATCTCATCGACGACGCCCAAATTGAGCGGATGCTTCGCACCCGATAGTCCCGCATCGAAAATCGCCTTGACGTCGGATGCCGCCACCGGCCCATACCCGATGCGTCCGTGCCCGGTCTCGATCTCGACCAGCGGCTCCAGCCACAACAGACCGCGCGAGCCGTTGCGCACCAGTTTCGCGTCGAGCTTGCGCGACGCGATCTCGCCCGCCACCGCATTGGCAACCGCCTCCGCGCCCATCGCAAGCGCCGCGGCATCGGATGGTACGAAAATCCGCATTGTCATGAGCGGTCTCCGACCAGCGCCATCACCTTGGCCTCATCGCAGCGCCCATACAGCTCGCCATCTACCAGCACCGAGGGCGACAGCGCGCAATTGCCCAGGCAATAGACTTCTTCCAGAGTCACGCGGCGGTCCGATGTCGTTTCGCCGAACGCGATGCCGAGCGCGCGTTCGAGCCGCGCCGCCAAGGCTTCGCTGCCCATGCTCTGGCAAGCTTCTGCCCGGCACACCTTGACCACATGACGGCCCGCGGGCTCGCGCCGGAAATCGTGATAGAACCCGACCACGCCCTGCACCTCGGCGCGCGTCAGGTTGAGCACATCGGCGACCAGCACCATGGCTTCGTCATTGATATGGCCAAACCGTTCCATGAACGCGTGCAGGATCGGGAGCAGCGGCCCCTCCAATCCCTTCAATTCCTCGGCAATTTCGCGGGCGGCCTCCGCATCCCAATGGCTTGCGAACGCCGCGCGATCTCTTCCCAACACCTGTTACTCCGTCAGAGGCTCAAACGGCCTTCCTATATCGCCTAATATAGGGGATGTCGCGGGCGAAATCCTCAAACTCCCGCACGCTGGCTTAAGCCCGCGTCAGCGCTGATTATCCATAGCGCCGAAGGGGTTATTGAAGAGCAGGACCGAATCGCCCCGGGCCAGTGCCACCAGCGTCAGATCGGCTTTCCGCGCGATTGAGACGGCGAGCTCCGTGGGAGCCGAAATCGTCGCCAGAATCGGGATTCGGGCCAGCACGGCCTTCTGCACAAGCTCGTAGCTGCAGCGGCTGGTCAGGAGAGCAAATCCGGAAGCCGGATCGAGGCCGTTGCGCGCCAGATGGCCGATCACCTTGTCAAAGGCGTTGTGCCGGCCGACATCCTCCCGGACTGCGACGATTTCGCCTTCAGCGGTGCAGAAGGAGGCGGCATGCACCGCGCCGGTCTCCTTGTTCAGCTTCTGACGGCCGGGCAGCTCTTTCAGCGCCCGGAATAGCGCCGCCGATTCAAGCCGCGGCGCGCCCGTAATGGGCGCTAGCTGCGGCAGCGCCTCCTCGATCGAGGTCAATCCGCACAGCCCGCAGCCCGATTGCCCCGGAAGCGACCGGCGGCGCTCCGCGAGCCGCGCCGTGTGCTCCTTCTCTAGCCGCACATCGACGCCGATGCCGCGCGTGCCCTCGCGCACGTCGATGCGCGCGATTTCCGACGCCCTTGCGATGATCCGCTCCGAGAGCGCGAACCCGACCGCGAAATCTTCCAGATCGGCCGGCGTGAGCATCATCACCGCATACGCTTCGCCGTCGAATTCCAGCGCCACCGGCACCTCGTTGGCGAGCACCCGGCTCGCCGCCTCCGCTCGCTCCGGCGTGACCCGCACGGTGCGATACTCCCCCGCGGTTTTGTATTCGACCAGTTCGTCCTTATCCAAAGGCTGTCATCCCCGGCGAGCCGAGCCCGTCAGGGCGAGGCGAGGGAAGGGGATCCATTTCGCGATAATCACTCCGGCGTCTCCGAACGGTTTCTGTTTCCTCAATCTACGTCATGCTGAAGCGCGCGCGAAGCGGCGCCCGTTTTGCGCCGTCTCCCAAAGCGAGCTACCCTTCGATGGATTTTCCAGGGAGGGAGCGATGAACAAACTGATGATCCCCGCGATGATCGCGGCAATGGGAATGATCGCAGCTGTCGCATGGGCCGCCGAGCAGGGCGGCAACGGCTCGGGCTTCCAGCCCAAGCCCTATTTCGTGATGCCGCTGGAAAAGGATCCCACCCGCCAGGTGCGCATGCAGAACGTTGTCCTGCCGCCCGGCGCGGCCAACCAGTTTCACCGCCACCCCGGCGATCAGTGGTGGACGATCCAGGAAGGCGAAATCACCTACACCATCAAAGGCCAGGCGCCCCGCGTGCTGAAAGTCGGCGACTATGTCTACGTTCCGCGCGGCACCATTCACCGCAACCAGAACCTCTCCAACCGCCCGGCCCGCGCCGTCGAGATGAACATCACCGACAAGGACAAACCCCAAACCGAAGAAGTGCCGAACTAGCGCGTATTCCCGCCGCTGGGCAGAGCTAGCGCATACGACGCGGTGCTTTGGTCGGCTTAGCCGAAACCAAATTCCCCTCCCCCAACGCGGGGAGGGGTTAGGGGTAGGGGGCTTTTTTCCCGCTATCTCGCTTCGCTGGTCAACATCTCCTCCGCGCGCGCAAGATCGTCGGGCGTATTGATGTTGAAGAACGGGTCGATCGGATCGGCTTTGAATTCCACGCGCGTGCTCGCAAACAGCGCGACGAAATCGTCCATCTTGCGTAAGGCCTGATCGCGCAACACGGACTCTGATGTGACCGCGAGGTCCGCACGCCAGACGGCAAACACCGGATGATGCCCTCCGCCGCTCGCCGCGACCGCAACGGAAGCGGTCTCGCTTTCCGCCTGCGCGATCAACCTAGCGACCAGATCGAGCGGAAAGAACGGGCAATCGCACGCGAAGCTCGCAAGCCATTGCGCTTCGGGGCGATGGGCTCGCATCCATTCGAAGCCGGAGAGGATGCCGGCGAGCGGTCCCAGGAATCCGCCGATGCGGTCGGCAATCACCGGCCAGCCAAAGCCGCCGTAACGGGCGAGATCGCCATTGGCATTGATCAGAAGCTCGCCGATTTGAGGTTCGGCCCGCGCAATCGTCCGTGCAAGGAGCGTCTCACCGCCGAGCGTCAGGAACGCCTTATCCGCGCCGCCCATGCGCCGCCCCCGCCCCCCGGCGAGGATCAGTCCAACCACGTTGCTAGAAATTGTCATCCCCGGCGAGCATCGCGGAACGCGATGCGAGGGAAGGGGACCCATTTGGCTGTGACTAGCCTAATCCCTGAAGAATGGGTTCCCTTCCCCTCGCGGCGGCGCCGCTCGGCCGGGAATGACCGCATCTGTCAGAACAAGCCCACGATCTTCCCGTCCGCGCCGATGTCGATCGCTTCCGCCGACGGCACCTTGGGAAGTCCCGGCATCGTCATGATCTCGCCGCAGATCGCCACCACGAATTCCGCGCCCGCCGACAGCCGCACTTCGCGCACATTCACCGTGTGATCGAGCGGCGCGCCCTTCGCGTCCGGATTGGTCGAGAAGCTGTACTGCGTCTTGGCGATGCAGATCGGCGCCTTGCCGTAGCCCATCGCTTCGAACGAGGCCAGCTGATCGCGCACCGACTTGTCCGCCGAGATGTCCTTCGCGCGATAGATCTCGCGCGCAATCGTGCGGATCTTCTCGATCAGCGGCATGTCGTCCGGATACAGGAACTTCAGCTTGCTCTTGCCGCTGTCGCAAATCTTGACCACCGCGCGCGCGACATCGGCAGCACCTTCGCCGCCCATCGCCCAATGATCGGCCATGTGGCATTCGACGCCCAGCTTGGCGCAGCCGGTTTTCACCATATCGATCTCCGCCGCCGTATCGGCGCTGAACCGATTTATCGAGATCACCGGCTCCAGCCCGAACTTGCGCACGTTCTCGACGTGCCGCTGCAAATTCGACATGCCGGTCTCCAGCGCGCGCAGATCCTCTTTCTTCAAATCTTCCTTCTTCACACCGCCGTGCATCTTCAGTGCACGGATGGTCGCCACCAGCACGGCGCAGGAAGGCTCGATCCCTGCCTTGCGGCACTTGATGTCGAGGAATTTCTCGCCGCCCAGATCGGCGCCGAAACCGGCCTCGGTCACGACGTAATCGGCAAGCTTCAGCGCCGTCGTCGTCGCCAGCACCGAGTTGCAGCCATGCGCGATGTTCGCGAACGGCCCGCCATGGATGAACGCGGGCGTGCCCTCCAGCGTCTGCACCAGATTTGGCGACAGCGCGTCCTTCAAAAGCGCCGTCATCGCGCCATGCGCCTTCAGATCGCCGGCGCGCACCGGTTTCCTATCGCGCGTATAACCGACGATGATGTTGCCGAGCCGCTTCTTCAGATCCTCCAAATCGGACGCCAAGCAGAAAATCGCCATCACTTCGGACGCCACCGTGATGTCGAACCCGTCCTCGCGCGGGAAGCCGTTCGCCACGCCGCCCAGCGAATTGACGATCTGCCGCAGCGCGCGGTCGTTCATGTCGAGCACGCGGCGCCACGCAACGCGGCGCGGATCGATGCCGAGCGTATTCCCCCAATACACATGGTTGTCGATCATCGCGGCGAGCAGATTGTTCGCGCTCGTGATGGCGTGGAAATCGCCCGTGAAGTGCAGGTTGATGTCTTCCATGGGGACGACCTGCGCGTAACCGCCGCCCGCCGCCCCGCCCTTCATGCCGAACGAAGGGCCCAGCGATGGCTCGCGCAAACACAGCATCGCCTTCTTGCCGATAAAATTCAGTGCATCGGTCAATCCCACCGTCGTCGTCGTCTTGCCTTCGCCCGCCGGCGTCGGCGTGATCGCGGAGACCAGGATCAGCTTGCCGTTCGGCCGATTCTTCAGCGACTTCACGTAATCCATCGACAGCTTGGCCTTGTAGTGGCCATAGGGTTCGAGATTCTCCGCCCCGATGCCGAGCCGCTCGGCCGCGATCTTCGCGATCGGCGTCATTTTCGCGGCTTGCGAAATTTCGATGTCGGATTTGGGGTTCTGATGCTGCGAAGCGGGCATGGACAGTGATCCTTTGAATAATCGTTCAGCTAAGGCGCGTGCCGGTGGTGAGGTCCGCCGTCTTGGCGAAATCGGCCGCGCCCACTTTCCCGCCGTCGGCGGGCTTCACGCGTAACACTTTGATGCGGCCGTCGGCGCACGCAACCGAAAATCCGTCAGCGGCAATCTCGACGATCTCGCCGACTTTGCCGCCGATGCCTTTGGGGTCTTTCGCCGGCAAGGGCTTCACGTCGAAGACTTGCAGCGTCTTGCCGTTCAGCGTCGTCCATGCGCCGGGCGCCGGATTGCAGCCGCGGATCAACCGGTCGATCTGCCGCCACGGTTTGCCCCAATCGATTCTGGCGTTGTCGGCGAGGCAGCGCCCTTCATACGTCGCGAGACTCTCGTCCTGCTTGATGCGCGGCGCCTTGCCCGCTTTCACCAGATCGATCGATTCCATCATCGCCTCGACGCCCATCGGAAACAGCCGGTCGAAATAGACGGTGCCGAGTGTGTCCGTGTCGCTGATCGGCGTCTTCTTCTGCAGCAGCACGTCGCCGGTATCGAGGCCGTTGTCCGGCCAGAAAATCGACAAGCCGGTTTCCGTCTCGCCCTGGATGATCGGCCAGTTGATCGCGGATGCGCCACGCCCTTTGGGCAGCAGCGAGGGGTGATACTGGATAGAGCCATAGGTCGGGATGTTCAGGAATTCCTCCGGCACGAACAGCGTCACGAACGCCATCACCTGCAGATCGGGCGCCAGCAGGCGGAACTCCTCCCACACTTCTTCTTTGCGGTAGGACGCGGGCTGCACCACGGGAATGCCCGCTACCAGCGCCGCTTCCTTCAACGGATCGGCTTTGGCGCCGGGCTTTTCCGGCGCGACATAGACGGCGACGACGTTCTCTCCGCGCCGGATCAGTGCGTCGAGAACCGCTTTGCCGAATGCCTGCTGACCGTGAACAACAATGCGCATGATCTTCCCTTCCCCATGATCATTCTCCCTCTCCCCCCGTGGGAGAGGGCGGCGCGCCGCGTGCGAAGCACGCCACTGGCGCGCCGGGTGAGGGGGAATACTGCCCCCAGACCCGAATTACAAAATCAT
>Ga0310810_10009882_pt1 | contig 11067 bp, 9 predicted proteins | sample NCmetagenome_FD_207641 | JGI IMG/M metagenome (GOLD analysis project Ga0310810, IMG submission 207641) | Soil microbial communities from experimental microcosm in Duke University, North Carolina, United States - NC | ecosystem: Engineered > Artificial ecosystem > Soil microcosm > Unclassified ... | reverse complement strand
CCAACCCGACCAGGTCCACGTGGGACAACATGGCCTCTTGGTTTCTATGGCGGGACGGCGCGGCCTGTTGCTTCCCCAGGTCGCCACCGAGAACGATTGGGATCGCATCACCTTCCTTGAGCAAACTTGTTGCAAGGCCGGCCTCTCACCCGATGCATGGAAAAAAGGAGCGACGCTGGAAGCCTTCACTGCTGAAATTTTCGGAGATGAGGATACTTGCTGAAATGGCTGGTGACTCGGCTGTAAATTCCTATCTGCGGCTTTCCTGCGCCTCGCTTTGCCCGTGAGTTGAGGAGTTCAAGACCGCGACCGCTTGTCGCAGAGTTGCGTCGTAGTGCTGACGAAGATCACGCAGGGTAAGTGGGACGACAACATCGGGGACAACTCCGGATCCTTCCAATCTCTTGCCTTTTGCGGTGATCACTCCGAACTCGCTGATGTCCACTTCGGCGCCGCCCTTCAGAGCATGAGCAACGCTCGCAAGCACGCAGCCGCAGGTCTGCCGCCCAATGATGCCGGCGCGTCCATTCTCCTGCATGCCGGCGGCGAAGATTTCCGCAGCGCTTCCCGACGCTTCGTTTACCAAAATGAGGACTGGACCGCTATAAGCGGCGGCTCCGGCGCCCCCCGCTTGCAACTCCGAAGGCACCCCCAGCAGGCGCAGAATCAGCGAGGGGCCCTTTCCCGACCTCGCGATGACTCGGCCAAACGAAACTTTGTCGGAGAAAAAGTGGCTGGCGATGTGTAAAACAGCATCGAACTCCCCCCCGGGGTTTCCGCGCAGGTCTACGATAATACCCGGCGCCCCTTTTGCCCGCGCCAGTTCCGCGGAAAACTCCTTGGCTACCGGAGCTCCGAAAAGATCGAATTTGATGTAGACATATCCGGACGGCAGGCGGCGCGAGATTATGGGTGCAGCCAGCGGCACAACATGACGTTGCAGCGAAACCTGGTAGCTGGAACCGTCTTCCCGTTGCAACTCGAGACGGACCATCGTATTAGGTTCGCCCGCTAAAACTTCATAAAAGCTGAGCAGGGCCGCAGCTCGGCTCGACGACGATATTCCCACTTCTGCCCTCGCCTTGGCCAGACGCTCAGAAAATGGAATTCCGTCAATGCTTGTTACCTCCATACCGGGCTCGACTCCGGCGCGCGCCGCTTCTGATCCTGATTCCACGCTCATGACCACCGCATGTCCGTCGACTTCGCCCAGACTTATCCCGGGCGTCGTGGCTTGCAGCCTGCGCGCGCGCTCTCGCTCGGCTGGAGACCGGAATCGGGTGTGCGCATCGTGCAGTTCCCCCGTCATCTCTTTCAGTGATCCGTAAAATTCTTGATCGCTGCCCGCAGCTTCTGCTCGCGGACGATAGCGATCTCGAACATCATTCCAGTTCACACCATTGAATTTCCCGTCATAGTACTTTTCTCCCACCAGCCGCCATACTTGTTCGAAAAGTTTTATGCGCTGTTTAGACGAGAGCTGGTGCGGCCGCGCGGAAAAGAGAGATCGCCCTGGTACCAGAAGAAAACTGACCAATATCAGGACTGCACCGACTCGATATAGGAACCCAGGGCGGGAAGGCATCCATCACCACCGACTTGTCCCTCCTAAGATAACCAACATCAGTGGGGTTGGGAAAGCTCTGCTGTTGGCAAACAATGTGATCAGAAAATGAAAAAGGAGGCTTCGCAGCCTCCTTGGGTCCGATGTTCTGGAAGGTCTACTGTTCGCTCGACAGTTCCACCCCGTCACCCGTATGCACATCTTCCAGGGCGAATGTAACCATCGCCGTCGATGTGGTTGGAGTGACGCTGAGCACGACTACCTCTCCGACTGCGCGTCTCGGGAACTGGCTCTCATCGATCTGGATTCCCTTATTCCGCCACAGTCCGAACGTGTGGGCGTAGGACGGCCTCTTCTTCTGGCTGTCTTCCCCGATCGGAGCGTCAAAGGATAAAGAGTCAACCGGATTACTGCGATCCGTTGAATAAGATCGAACAGCCTTGAAGTAGTCTCCTACTTTAACCCCCTGGTTGGATCCAACATTCATGTAAACCTTCATGCCGGTGCCTACAATGTTGTCGAAGTCCTTGGCGAGGACGATCCGCCCGCTCAGTTTCCCGGATGGAGGCGCGAAGCGGTCGAATTTGATAGGTGGATGATAGGGAATTGGCGTCTTTTCCGCGAAGGGGACCGCAATGTCCCCGGGAAGCAAGCTGTCACAGCTGAATTCCACTTGCGCCACAGCGGTCTTGTTACGTGTATCCAGCACCTTCACCCGACCGACTTCAGCATACGGTTGACCTGTCGCAGCCAGCAACGCATGTTGGCCGGAATAGGCTTCGAACCGATTGATATCGTAAAGCTCCCGCACAATCGTGTATTGCGCGCCCGGCTGGTAGCCACCACCAGCGAGGTACACGATGTCGCCGTTCGCGTATTTGGTCGTGTTAGGCGTATGCAAGCCACCTGCGACATAGTTGGCGTCCGGCACAACTTCTTTGCTGATGAATCCAGCGCAATATAGGTCCGCATACGTCGGAGTCGCCAGCTGCACGCGGGGATAGTTCGCGTTGGTCTCCACATTGGCCGGCGCATCCGCAGGCCCTGCGGCATCAGTGGCCGTCGCCACCGTGTTCGCGTCGTTCTGCTGGGCGAAACCGGCTACCGCCAACAGTAGCACTAAAACTAATGTTTTCTTCATGTTACCTCCGAGTCACAGTGACTCGATTCGCTCACAATTCCGGCTAAGTGTTGCCAAACACAGGGGGTGCATTCGGAAAGTAACAACCGCGGCGGGGTGGGTCAAGGTTACGAGGGTGTCATCTTGAAACAGGACACAAAGTTTAGTCTTCCTCCAACCATAATCCTTTGTTGCATCTACGATTACGCGCCTGTAATATCGCGCCGACTGAAAACTACATGGGTCCTTTTTTCGGCAATTCCAACCCGGCACCCCGGCTGCCCCTCCGGTTACCGAAGATTTGCGTCGCCGTCATCGGCAAGGACGCCGCTGAAATGATCGAAAAAGCGGAAGCGGTGGTCCGCGATAACCCTTTTGTGGAGTTCAGGTTAGACTACCTGGCTAGGCCCGCTCTGGCAATTCCTAAAATCAAGCGATTCGTCGAACTCCATCCCCACGTGTTCTCCATTGCTACCTGCCGGCGGGTAGCCAGCGGTGGAAAATTCCGCGGTTCAATCGCTACTCAATTGCAACTACTAAGCAAGGCCGCCGACAGTGGGTGTCAGCTGGTTGATCTGGAAATACAGAGCGCACAGCGCGCTAAACCAGCTCAGTTGCAGAAACTACGCAACCATGCCGCGATGATCATCTCCTTTCATGACTTCCGCACGACGCGGAAACTGGAAGAAGTGCTGAAGAAGATGACCGCCATACCGGCTGACTTCTACAAGGTAGTCGCAACGGCTACTAACCTTGCCGATAATGTCACCATGATGAAGTTCCTTGAGGTGCATGGAGATCGTCTATCCCTGGTCGGGGTCTGCATGGGGGAACAGGGCATTACGAGCCGAGTCCTGGCAGTACGTGCGGGGAGTGTTTTCACCTTTGCCGCGGCAGTTCCCGGCCAAGAGACGGCACCCGGGCAAGTCACCGCACAGGAACTTCGAAGCATCTATCGCATTGAGCAAGTGGACGCCGCTACACGAGTTTACGGCGTTGCCGGAGACCCGGTTTCGCATTCTCTCTCTCCCATCATTATGAACACCGCCTTACGTCGGGAGAACGTCAATGGCGTCTACCTTGCTCTCCATGCCAAAACCCTCCCCGATCTGATGACCTGCGTTCGCGAAATTCCTATCCACGGCCTCAGCATCACCATGCCCTACAAGGAATCTATTCTGGATTACCTCGACAACACCGACTCCCACACCACCAAGATTGGTGCGTGCAACACCGTGGTGCGCGCCCAGGACGGCAAGCTCTATGGCTTCAACACAGATACCTCGGGGGTGGTACGCCCTCTCGAGCAGCGCATGTCTTTGCAGGGAGCGAAAGTCCTAGTCTTGGGCGCCGGTGGGGCCGCCCGCGCGGCGGTTTTCGGCCTGAGAGAACGCGGCTGCGAAGTGCACATCCTGAATCGCAGCTTGGCTCCCGCTCAGAAATTGGCCCGCGCAGCGCATGCTCGCCTCATCAAACGTACTGATCTGAAGAAGCTGAGCTTTGATGTCATCATCAACGCTACTCCGGTAGGTATGGGGAATTCCAAAGAATCTCCTTTGCACGATAACGAGATCAACGCGCGTTATGTTTTTGAAATGATCTATGACCCTGCCGAGACAAGACTTGTGCAGTTAGCGCGAGCCCGCGGCTCCCAGATCATTCCCGGCCTGGAAATGTTCGTTCATCAAGCTGCTCGGCAATTCGAAATTTGGACTGGCAAGCCTGCCCCCTGGGACGAAATGCTTCGCGTGGTGAGTATGACCGTTCAGGAACGAGCCGCGCTGAAGTCCATGGCCAAAAGCGCCGGCCGCAAAAGGTAGCATGACCATCAGTCATTCATGGACACAGGTCTGCAACGAAAAGGTTGCATTTTTCTAGTAAGCCGAAGTAAGATGCTCAACAGGATGCAGACATAGCATCCGGTCACAGTGGTACCGCCCTTTCTTCCAGATTCGAAGTTCCAAGCTTCGTAAACGCTCTTGGTCATTTTGACCTCGAGTCCAGGTTCGGAGAAACATACATGGCGTGGTACGCATATTGCCTCACTGAGTTACAGACCCTCTCTAATGGCAGCCGCTCCCGTCGTCCATTCCTCTTGCAGCAATTACAAGGAGTGAACAACGCACCTGTTTTTGGATACCCGAGCGGGGATTTTGCTGTCATCGTCAGCGAATATGAACGCACAACCGCCCAACTGGATGAGAAATCCGTTCTCGAGCATGCTCGTGTTGTGAGCATTTGCTTCCGCCAGGGTACGGTTTTGCCGTTCCGATTCGGAACCGTCTTTGACACCGACGACGCCCTTCGGCAAGCCGTCAGGGCCAACCGCAAGGCCTTCGAAACCAGCGTGCAGCGGCTCCGCGGTAAGGCAGAGATGCACCTGAAACTCGTGGTTCGCGATGGCTCCTTGCGCGATGCCATGACCGACACCCTCTTGCCCGACACTGTCGGGCGTGAATACTTGGCCCAGTTGCGCGTCAAGGCCTCACGCGATCGCGAACGTCAAACTAAAGCCAGGGCTCTCTCCGTCCAGGTGCACAAGCTGTTTAATCCCCTGGAGGAAGAAATCAGCTGCAAAAAAGTCGATGCCGAGGGCATGCTGATTGATATTGCTCACTTGATCGATTCCAAATCAGTTGAGAAGTATCAGAACCGCTACAGCACGGCGGCAAAGCAACTCAAGAACTGCGAACTCGCCATCAGCGGACCTTGGCCCCCTTACCATTTCTTGCCGGGCAAGCTCCGCACCGTCACCGGCAATAGCTGAGCATCAAGGTCGTCCAGAAACAGGCGCGGAATTCCGCGCCTGGCTGTTCCCTTCCGACCTCGAGCCTTGCGCTTCTTCTTCAACATCCCTGTCCGCGTTTGCCTGCATAGCAAGTGCAGATTCCTGCACCATGGCTCTACGGGTTTTTCTTGGCCAGTTTCGTCAACTCGTCGTCGTTAAACGCTTAAGTTAGTGCCGGAAAAGGACTTCGCCAAGAATATGAGCGCCTGAGCAGAATTTTCCCTTTTTGGTCCCGCAAGTGCACATTCCCTCCATAACGAAGAGGCCGCTGAAGCATGAGTTTCCTCTCACTGTTCTCGAAAACCCGTTTGATGGTTCCGGCTCGCGGAACCACACCTAGCTTTCGCCTTTCCTGATTCCTTCCGATTCCGCCTCTTTATTGTGGCCCCAGCAATGGGGCCTCTTTATTTCTTTCGTCAGAATTTCTTCGCCATCAAACCACCAGATCCAATTCACACTTCTGCCCTACCACCCGCAGTTGACGCATCTTCCTCCTCACGCATATCATTTTTGTTTGGCCCAAAGTTAAAGAAGGGTTCAGGGAGGCGGTCATTAAAACCGCGGACCGTCCGTACATGGACAAAAAGAAGCTGGAACAATTCAAGAAGCGTCTGGAAACGCGTCAGCAGGAGCTTCGCCGTATGGTCTCTCGCACCGAGCAGGATGGGCGGAGCGCGGACGAAGAGAGCACCCAGGACATCGCGGATCGTGCTGCCAGTTCCTACACCAAAGAATTTCTGTTTCACCAGAGCAACAATGATCGCCAGTTACTGCAGATGGTGGAAGGTGCTCTGGAGCGGGTGCGCGAAGGAACCTTTGGCGAGTGCATCTCGTGCGGCAAGGAAATCAATTCCAAGCGCCTTGAGGCCGTTCCTTGGACGCGCTACTGCATTGAGTGCCAGGAAAAAGTGGAACAGGGTTTGTTGGAAGAAACTTCGCGGTAGTTCTCCACTCGTTTAACCGCCTTCCCGGGAATAGAAGGGGATTCAGTGCGCGCAGAAACTCGACACTCGCTCAAAGAAGACCGATTCAGTAAGGTCACCATTAACGCCGCGGAGAAAACGGTTCACTGGACCGTTGAGCATCAGAAAACGCTCACCATAGCCGTGATCGTTGCCCTCTTGGTCCTCGGCGCCGGAGTTGCCGCATGGTACTACTTCAATCAGCAAGACCAGAAAGCCAGTCTCGAATTAGGGCAGGCCATCCGCACCCTGGACACTGCTGTAAGGCCGGCAGGATCCCCGCCGCAACCTGATTTCCCGTCTTTCAGCTCCGCTCAGGAACGCGCTACCACGGCACACAAACAGTTCCAGGCCATCGTTGATAAATACCCGCACACTCACGCCAGCGAATTTGCCCGGTATTTCGCCGGCATTACCGCCTCGAACATGGGTGACAATGCGTCCGCTGAAACGGAATTGAAGAAGGTCAGCTCCGCCGGCGACAAGGACCTTTCCGCCCTGGCGAAATTCGCCTTAGCATCTCTCTACCGGAAGACCAATCGGGTGAAGGAAGCGCTCGATCTCTACAAGCAGCTCAGTGACAAGCCTACCACCTCGGTGGCGAAGTCCACTGTCCAGCTGCAGCTGGCTGACTTGTACCAGGATCAGCACCAGCCCCAGGAAGCGAAGCGAATCTACGAACAGCTCCAGAAGGATAATCCGAATACGGACGTTGCCAGCATAGCTGGCTCGAAGCTTGCCCAGTTGAAGTAGCCGCAACCCGCTCGCTTACGAATTGCCAGAAACTCTCCGCGTCAAATTTGCCGTTACGTAGGAACCGGTTCAAGAATCCGGCCAGCCGGGAACTGGGATCAAACGGTGAGCATTGCCAGATCTCATCGAGAGTTCGGGCAAACTGCTTCTCTTGCGGACTACGCATACACACCTATATCGGCCAGGCTGGAATGTGAAGAAAAACTAATGGACGGGCAGGAACTCTGGAATGGCACACTCGGGTAGCGCGATGGCACCGATGGGCGATCACTAGTCCCATTCTCCCCCTGCACCAACGTGCCCGCTCGAACCACTTCCGGAATTGACGCCAACCGCATTCCCCATCCAGACTGATGCTTCATGAAAAAGCTAAGAATCGGTGTCCTGTTTGGCGGACGCAGTGGTGAGCATGAAGTCTCGCTGCTGTCCGCCGCTTCGGTCCTGAACGCCATCGATAAGGGCAAGTATGAGGTCGTCCCCATCGGTATCACCAAGGAAGGCCGCTGGCTGACTGCCGAACACGCGGAGCATTTGCTGACCGGCAAGCATGAACGGCATCTCCGCGCCGGCGATCCTGAAACGACTCCCGGGGCCGCCTTGCTGGAGACCGGCCAGGCCGTGATGGTTCCTCCCGAACCGGTTCACCGCCAAGGTGGCGGCATTGTCCCTTTCCAGACCGACGCGCAGGTGCTGGCTCGCCGCGCCAGTGATCGCGCCATCAATGTCGATGTGATCTTCCCCGTCCTCCATGGGACCTTTGGCGAGGATGGCACGATCCAGGGACTTCTCGAATTAGCTGACATCCCTTACGTCGGCGCCGGCGTACTGGGCTCCGCCGCGGGCATGGACAAGGACATAATGAAGTCTCTGTTCCGCGCCGCGGGACTGCCCATCGTGAGGCATGTCACGTTCGTCCGAAGCGAGTGGACAGCCAATCCCAAGAAGGTCCAGAAGCTGGTCGAGAGCAAGCTGAAGTACCCGGTGTTCGTGAAGCCGGCAAACCTGGGATCGTCGGTCGGAATCACCAAGGCCCACGACCGCAAGCAACTGCCGGGCTGCATCGAGGAAGCCGCCAAGTTCGATCGCAAGATCATCGTGGAAGAAGGCGTCGGCAAGAAGAAGAAGGCCCGCGAGATCGAGTGCTCGGTGCTGGGCAACGATCATCCCGAGGCCTCGGTCCCGGGAGAGATCGTTCCCATCAAAGAGTTCTACGACTACGCCGCCAAGTATCTGGACGAAGGCTCCGAGCTGGTGATTCCCGCCAAGCTGACGAAATCTGAAACCAGAAAAGTTCAGCAGCTGGCGGTCGCGGCGTTCCAAGCGGTGGACTGCTCCGGCCTGGCCCGCGTTGACTTCCTCATGGATCCGGCGACTCGCAAGATCTACCTGAACGAGATCAATACCATGCCTGGCTTCACCGCGATCAGCATGTATCCCAAGCTCTGGGCCGCTTCCGGATTGTCGTACCCCGATTTGATCGATCGCCTGATCCAGTTGGGACTGGAGCGGCATGCCGAGAAGCTGAAGAACCAGTACAGCCGATGAGAAGGGTAGTCAGCTGCGATGCCGAAGCCGAAAGCCACACGGCGAATTGATCAGGCGTATCGCGCGGTGCAGGAGATTCGGGAAGGGTCGGCCGGGCGCCGCTGTCGGAAAATTCCTACACAACTGACCACGGGGCCGTTCACAGTACAGTATGGTTACGATGCGGCCTCCAACCGCAAGACAATGACGGACCCGCAGAACGTGGGTACGACGTACGGCTATGACGTGCTGAACCGCCTCAATTCGCTGGGCTTCAACGGGCAGAGCTTTGGCTTCGCCTACGATGCGCTGAGCCGGCGCACGTCGCTGACCCGGCCCAACGGGGTGACGACCTCCTACAGCTACGATGCGGGTTCGAACCTGCTGTCGGCGCTGCACAAGAAGGGGAACACCACGCTGGATGGGGCGACCTACACCTATGACCTGGCCAACAACCGCTTGTCGAAGCAGGACAACCGCAGCAGTACGACGACGAGTTACACGTATGACCATATCTACCAGCTGCTGACGGCCAAGCAGGGGACTACGACCAAAGAGAGCTATACGTATGACGTGGTGGGGAATAGGCTGTCGTCTTTAGGCGTGTCGCCCTACACCTACAACTCGTCGAATGAGCTGACCGCGCTGCCCAGCGGCAGCTACACCTACGACAACAACGGCAATACCAAGACCAAGTCTGACGGCACGCAGTACACCTGGGATTTCGAGAACCGGCTGGTGCAGGTGGTCTTGCCGGGAACGGGCGGCACGGTGAGGTTCAAGTACGACCCGTTCGGGCGCAGGATTCAGAAGTCTGGTCCGCTCGGAACGACGAATTACCTCTATGATGGCGCGAACGTCGTGGAGGAGACGGATTCGTCAGGAGCGACCGGTGCGAGGTACGTTCAGAATCGCACCATTGATGAACCGCTGGCCGTCCTCAGCAGCGGTGTGATCAGCTACTACGAAGGCGACGGAATAGATTCGGGCTCCATCACGTCGCTGAGCAACGCCGCTGCAGCTCTCACCAACACCTACACGTACGACAGTTTCGGGAAACTCACGATCTCAACCGGATCTATCGCGAACCGCTTTCGCTACACTGCGCGGGAATTCGACTCAGAAACGAATCTCTACGGCTATAGGGCGAGATATTACGACCCAGCGGTTGGTCGCTTCTTGAGCGAAGACCCTCGATACTTCGATTCGGACATTGATTTCTACACCTACGTCTACAATCGGCCGCTCGACTTCACAGACCCGTCTGGCATGCGGGGCAAGAAGAAGCCACCGCGGCCGCCACAGCCTCAACCCAATCCAGACGCAGCCTTCTACATTTGCTGTCAGGGAGGCACATTTGGCGTCTGCGACGGGCCACTAGCAAATAGCTTCGGGGGCAACACTAATCCCTTTTTTAGAACGTGGCACCTAAAGTGCCAGAAAGAGCACGAACAGCAGCATGTCGATGACTTTAACGCCGGACTGGGCAGTCCGTGGATTCCCTCCGATTTTTGCAAGGGAAAGCCAAATGGCTTTAGGCCTGGCATACCAAAGGGAAAACCACAGGATGAAGAAGAATGCAGGGGCTACCAGAGGCAATTGGAGTGCCTGCAAAACTCTCCGCTTGCGAAATCCGGTGCATTAGATAGTGACATCAACGGAATCAGGAATAACCAGTTCAAGCAGTTTCACTGTGGTTGCGACGGGCAAAAGTAATTTCTGTCGGAGGTGTGCTGTGCAACGACGAATCGCGTTTTGCGGATTCATCCTAGCCGGGAGTTGCTGCTTAACGATCGTAGCGATGGCATCCGGCGGATCAGGCACTCCGAAGGGCCTTAAGCCGGATGAGTATGATGGCGTCGCGCTCATCTACAATCAAGAACTCGCAGCTCTCGAGAATAGAGCACTCTTTCCGATATGCATTGCGATGCCCTCGGAAATGCCTACCGCGCCTCTCGTACGACATTTGCGCAAGGGCGGCTTCGAAATCAGCGACGAAGCTGTGTGTGAACCAGCAATGGCCCCTAGCGGGCAACATCATCCCAAGGATTATCCACACGGTCTCCGAATCTTGATCGATAAGGTCGAGCGCGACCCAGCGGGAGTGGTTACCATGCGCGTACAAGCCGACGATCTTACAGTTCGACCAGGCGAACACGTTGCCCAAATGCTGAGGCGTGGAACCTTTCAGCTTAAACAGGACCAAGCAGGGAAATGGAAAATCGTCGACTACAAGAAGGAATATGACTCTGCGGAAGAGAAGGGCGGGGGCAAGTGCAATTGTGACCAGACGCCGGGCATAGCGAAGTGACCTGCGGCTACGATTTAACAGCCTATGCCTACGATGCGCTTGCTA
>Ga0310810_10009881_pt1 | contig 11067 bp, 6 predicted proteins | sample NCmetagenome_FD_207641 | JGI IMG/M metagenome (GOLD analysis project Ga0310810, IMG submission 207641) | Soil microbial communities from experimental microcosm in Duke University, North Carolina, United States - NC | ecosystem: Engineered > Artificial ecosystem > Soil microcosm > Unclassified ... | reverse complement strand
AATCCGGTTGGGTGAAAATCAGGAACGGCTGGATAAAGATTTCCGTATCCCAAAAGACGTGACCGCGATAGGCAAAACCAGAGAGGGTTTTAGCCGGGATGCTCACCGTATCATCATGACGAGGTGCACTGATGAGTACCTGGAACAGGTTATAGCGAATCGCCAATTGAGCTTTAATGTCGCCCTCAATCACCACATCGCTGGATTGCCATACCTCTTCCCAAGCCGCTTCGTGAGCGGATAGCAGGGTTGTATAGTTGGGTTGTTGTTTAATCTTATCTACCGCTGCCTGGGCAGGAGCTTTCTCTTCCCGTGAGGTAAAGACAGTTACCAGCTTCTCTAACGTCACCGTCTGTCCAGACTGAACGGGGAATGTCGCCGCCAAACTCGGATAACCCTGGCACCCACTGACGCGCACGGAGGCATTCGCATCCGATACCGTGACGCGAGTCGCCATCCCCAACTCAATACCCGTGTTTCGCGTGCGAAGGTGCATCCAAGCGGCGTGATCACCCTCGTCTGTGGTGACATCGCCCTGGTTGAGCCATTCCCAGTGCATCACCCCCTGATTGTCGGGGTAACCGTTAATGCTGGCTTGAATCTCAACCTTTCCCTCAAAATTGAGGGCGGTTACCTGGCAGCGCAGCGCTAACACATGCTGATCGGCTAAGCTTGCAAAGCGTTCGAGATGAATGTCTACCGTGTAACCCGATCCACTGCGCCATCGCACATCCCGACTCAACACACCTCGCCGCACATCAAGTTGACGCCTATAGCTGAGGATTTCCCCCTGATCGAGGCGGAAGCGATCGCCATTGATGATTACCACCAACGGCAACCAATCAGGGCAGTTCGCCAGTTCAGTATGGACAACCGGAACATCATCATAGACGCCGTGAATCAAGGTAGCTCCCATCGCACCTAGATAGCCTTCCTCAAAGCTGCCCCGCGTACCGAGGTAACCGTTTCCTACAGTGAAAACCGTTTCCTTATAATGCAACTGAGTCGGGTCAAACTGGGTTTCAATGACAGCCCAGTCAGTATAAGTATTATGGCAATTTTGTTCTTTGTGCTTAGTCATTTATCCGTTGTCCTTTGTGCTGTGCTAATTGCTGTCCTGACTTATGAGTTGACCCCTAACCTTTCAAGGTTAGATACCCGTTGCCGTACCGTGAGCGGAGCACGATAGCGTACATTTTCGATTGTTTAGTTAGCCAACTTTACTTCAAGCACCCTGATTGATTTGTCATCGATTCCTCAAAAATCCTAAATCAAAACTCCAAAATTAATACCTCCTACTGTTGCATGTGTTTCTGTAACAATTGCTCAGCTCTCGGCTTGTAGCAGAGATAAAACAAGGCTTCCATATAGCGAAGGAGTGCTTCCCGATTTTCAACAGAAGCATAATTCCAAAAGCCGTAGATTTTAGCTAAGCCAAGCAGTTGTTTGGTGTGGCTTTTCCAGGTGTATTTGTCGTGAACTCGCTTAATGGAACGTTGAGAAATTTCATTCCAGTAGTTGGGTTCTTGGTCGCATCGAGAAATAAATTGCAGAAGTTTTTCAGCCATTCCTGCTAGGTCAGTCGAATTGATATGAAAACCACATTCTCCGTCCTGAATGATTTCCAACGGGCCACCAAATTGAGTCGCAAAAGTGGGTAAACCCGAAGCCATCGCTTCCAAAATTGACAAGCCGAAAGCTTCAAAGCGAGCTGGATGAACAAAAATTCCGCCACAATCCGCGATCGCACGGTAGACTTCTCCACTATCGGGTGTGGTGAAGCGCAGTCCTAGCCAGCGTACTTTACCGTGGAGATTGTACTGGTCGATGAGCTGCTGGAACTTTTCGATTTCACGTTGTTCTTCTGCATCTTTTGCCTCCTCCGGACGTACTTTGCCTGTCACTACGATCAGGTTGCAGCGCTCCTGTAAGTCTGGACTTTGACCAAAACATTCCACTAAACCCGTGAGGTTTTTGCTGGGGTAGAGGGAAGCCAGAGCCAAAAGGGGTCGCTTGCTCGTGTCGTCAAGGTGACCTATGATCTGCGAATCTTCGTGAGTAAAAAGCAGCGCTTTAATTCGTTCCGTTTCGCTGGAAACTCGCTCTGAACTTTGGGTATAAGGGAAGAAAACGCTTTCATTCACCCCAGGTGGCACTACATTAAATTTGGGGCTGAACAAATCGATGCCATCAACCACATGATAAAGATCGGGCATCGTGAAATATTTGTAGGATTCATACTGTCCCCACTGTTCGGGTGTCCCCACAATTTCTTGATACGTGCTGGTAATGATGAAATCAGCAGCATTCATCCCAATTAAATCAGCGGTGAATTGCAGGGAGAAATGATACTGCTCCTCCAGATCTTTCCAGTAAAGGTTACTGAAGAGATATCTCGGTTTTTCGAGGACGTGACCAATACTGCACTGCGTCACCTTGAAGCGTCTGGCTAGCAGAAAGGCGACTAAATTGCCATCAGAATAATTCCCAACGATTAAGTTAGGACGCCCCTGAAATTCTGCCAGAAGTTCTTTTTCAGCCTCCAGGGCAAAGGATTCCAGGTAAGGCCAAATCTCAAACCGAGAAATTCGGTTTTGAGTCACATTTGGATTACCTTCGGGGAAGGGAACTCGCAAAATCCAGGCATTTTCGGTACCATGAATTTTTTCTAGGCGTTCGTGTGATTTAGTTCCCTCGCTATTCGGAATCAGACGTGTGAGGATAATCACCTTGGGCTGAACACCCACTACATCCAACCCAGCTAACTTAATATCTTCTCGGAGCTGCTTTTCTAAACTCCGTGCTTGATTGAGGACGTAAACCACTTGACCAGTGGTTAGAGGACGACCTAAGCTATCCTCTTGATTGACCCAACCGTGGATGGCAACCAGGACAATGCGGAAGACGAGTGGAATGTGGGAAATGAAGGCGTCTAATACGCCATGATCTGGCGAATCAATTAGGCGATCAAGCAATTCTAAGGTTTCTCGCACCCGACCGGCAGTATTGCCCCATCCGGGTTCAAAGCCCAAAACTTGCAGTTTGGCGCGAAACTGTTCGTAGGGCTCGTCTGCTGGGCGTTCCCCCACAAAGGTTAAGGCTCGTTTGACTTGTTGAGACAACTGAGTGGTTGAGTTAATCCGCTCGTTAATCATCAACGGCGTTCCCTCGTACTCAGAGTTCTGTAATAGGTCAAGAAAAGCCTCTAACCACTGCTGGGAAGGGACATTATCTCGTCCTGATTTGGTATTGGCAAATAACTGGCTCGATAGGTAACGGTGAAGAAACTCTATCCCTTTGCCAATATTTCTGGGGTCGCGAATCGTGGGGAAAGACTCGTAAAAGGGACGAACATCAATTTCGAGTACGCCACTGGTAGCGACAGTGCCTTCGTGTCCACTCGGAGAGTCGGATAACCCAGTTGTCTCACCGGATATAAAACGATCTTGTAAGTTTAGCCACGCCTGCACCGGCATCGACTCAACATAGCTTAAGTCTACTGCCAGCCGACAGATATCTTGAGAGGCAATTTTAGGCCGGACAATGAACCAGACGCTCTCCTTCTCCAGAATAATTTCATGGGTATAGTGGATGAGTTCGCCCAGAGCAGACGTGCGGGAAAAGTAAGCGGGTTTTTGGTAGTTGTTGCAGTAGTCTTCAAAAGCTTGTAAAATTTGATTTTTCAGGAAGTACCGCTCTCGATGATTGGCACGTAATTGATCCAGTAACTGGCGCAAATCGGCCTTCTCGTCACCATCAAGAACAGCTCGTAACAGTTCACACATGGTTCCTCCCTGTTGCATTTGCGTAATGGATGAGAGCGACTTTTAACATAAGTCCTGCGACCTCGGTTGGTTGCATAGTCAATCGGCTCCCTTCGGGTGAATCGGGGAATTTCAGTAGAGAAGAAACAATCGTTTTCCTCTACTATTACCCACTACCCATTATTAACAGCGCATTACTTCCCTCCTCTGGAAGAATATAGAGGATTGTGCGCTTCCCAACAGATACCATTAGGTGTCAGCTCTCTGGGACGCACTCACGTCCTGCATCACGGCGCTTGCGTGAAGCCTTCGCTCTATTGCGGAGCAGATACAGCTGGAATTCGCGCTAGAGACGCTAGGCCAACGTCTGATTGCGCTTGATCTGATACCTATACGCAGGGATATAAAGACGTAAGTGTTTTGGCGCTTACGCCTAGGGTTGTAGGCTTCTAACTTTAATTAGCAGGAGCAACAAGACACAAGAAAGACGAACCCGAAAACCAAGTCCGATCCACTGAACTTGTTGAGTATACCTTATACCTCGGAAGTCGTAGCGAACTCCGCCCGTCTTCTATCTAGAGGTGTAGGCACAATCGCAGCCTAGCGTGATACTGCATCCGATGCATCCCTTGAACAATTCTAGGCTGCCTAACCTGTCCTTTGCTCATTCTTAGCAGAGTCTTCAAAATTCTCCTACCCGAATGGGAGGGATACTCCCGACTGAATTCATCCTAGTTCAGATCTCGCCTTAGTAAAGAAATCTTATTCGATCACATCCAAGCGATCCGGATAGTCGTGATATGCCTAGGAAGAAAGAAATGGTAGATGCACCCTGTAATTCACCCTCCAGCTCTCAAGGTTGGGGGGTTTTTTCTTACAAAAGATAAAAGATTCACCATGTTTTAGCTGTGTGCCATGTTTTGCGTGATTGGATATTATCCAATACATCAAGCGCGATCGCATCTAACACCCCGATCAAGCGCATCACAAATAAGCGCACTCACACAGCAACGCTATAGAGCGGGTACGTCAGGACGCACCCTATCTCTTTTAGCCTTTCCTAAATTTTAGTACGGTCAGTTAGAATTTCGTAGCCATCCTCAGTCACCAACACTGTATGCTCAAACTGAGCAGATAGAGCATTGTCGAGGGTCACGGCTGTCCATCGATCAGCTAGGATGCGCGTGAACTTTGAACCAGCATTTAAAATCGGTTCAATAGCCAATGTCATCCCAGCTTTGAGCTTAACATTACGCATTTCATGGGTGCGGTAGTTAAAGACGGCAGGCTCTTCGTGCAGATTCCGCCCAACACCATGACCCGTGAAGTCTTCCACCACGCTAAATCCATTCGCGTTCACATGGTCTTCAATCGCACCGGCAATATCAAGTAAGTAAGCTCCCGCCTTAACTTGTTCAATTCCTTTATAGAGGGTTTCTTCTGCCGCACGAATTAACTTAGCAGCTTCTGGTGTGACATCACCGATCGCTAAGGTAATGCAGGAGTCGCCATGAAAGCCCTCAAAGTAGGCACCTGTGTCTACTTTGAGCACATCTCCAGTGCGAATCACTTTCTTGCGGTTGGGAATACCATGTACCACTTCGTTGTTAATGCTGGAGCAGATGGAGGCCGGAAAACCGTGATAACCCTTAAAACTCGGTGTTGCACCCATCTCACGGATACGCTTTTCTGCGTAGGCGTCTAAGTCAGCCGTGGTCATCCCTGGCTCAACCCTCTGGGAAATTTCTTTGAGTACGGTTGCAACAATCTTAGCCGCCTGTCGCATGATTTCAATTTCACGCTCAGACTTGATTTCAATACCCCGGCGTTTTTTCTTAGGAGTGGGGGGAGTAGCGGGTTTGAAAAGTAAGTTGCTAAAAATTTTCTTCATGCGAATGACACAGGGCTGAGATGTGGACGATCAATGAGAGGCTTCTATCTTTTAAGGTAGCTTAACATTGCTTCAAGCAAGACCACTGAGATGCTCAGGGTTAAGCGAGTGCGGATTTAACAGGTAAGTTTATGAGGCGTTCGTGTACAACTGCAAGTAGCTTACTGGGCAGACACGGTAATTATCCCTGTCATCCCAGCTTCTGTATGGCCTGGAATTGGACAACGCAAGGAATATTTTCCTGGCTTCATGGGGACAAACACCCACTCCGCTTCTCCTCCCGGCTTCAGTTCTAATTCATGAATCGCGCCTTTAATTTCAACTTTGCCGGCTTCAACTTTTTGAGTCCAGCTGATATCGGCAAAGTCTTTAGCGGTGAAGTAGTGTTTTTGAGGGCTAGGATTATCGAGTAGTAGTTTGTAACGCTGGCCTACGACAAACTGCAAGTTATTCGGGAAAAATTTCAACTCGTTGGCACTGTTGCCCAAACTAACTTTAACCTCAGTCACCTGGGGGGCGGCGATCGATAAAGGTGTTGAGAGAACACCTAAACCGAGAAGGACGCCTAGCAGAACCGAGAAATATCGACTGAGGCAGTGGCGACGGCAGAAGTTACCCATTGAGATGACAAAGTGCATCATAATCCAAAAACCAATTCTTCCAAAAATTGTAGGGATGGTTTGGCCTCAGCGATTAGGTTCTTCACCGAATGATGCGATTGAGTCCGACCCACCCCTACTGATTAAGACTAGTAGCGTGTCCCAAACGACTGCCAGCTTGGTCTATTTATTCGAGGCTGACACAGGAGGGCCAGCGGTTACAACGACGAGGTTTTCTGGATGGAGCAACTCCTTAGCCGCCTGATTGACTTGTTCTAAGGTAACCGCCTCAATTTTACTGACGAAATTGCGTAGTTCTGAGGCACCCAGACCATACACCTGATTGTTCAAAATCGTCTGCGCTAAACTGTCGGGTTCGGCAAGGCCAACGGGATATTCGCTAGTAATGGAACGTTTGGCAGCCGCTACTTCACTACTTGTAACCCCCTTTTGTTGTATTTGCTGAAGCAGGGCTATAGTGCTAGCGATCGCTTTTTGAGCATCTTCGGGAGCGGTCTGCATTTGAATCAAAAAGGGCCCCTGATGCAGTCCTGCTTGGAAGTAGCTGTAAATCCCATAGGTCAAACCTAGGCGATCGCGAATTTCCGTCCCTAGTCGGCTCGATAAGGTATCACCCCCTACAATCTGATTCAGAACCAATGCGGCATAGTAGCGGGGGTCTTTCCGTTCAATTCCTCGATAACCGAGTAAGGTAATGGACTGAGCTTTCCCCGGTAGCACAGGGTTCAGTTCCACCCTTGTTTGCGGCAAGGGGACTTGTGGGTAAGTGGCAACTGGAGGTTGACCGCTATCTTGCCAAGAGGAGAGTTGAGTTTCGAGGAGCGATCGCACTTTGGCTGAGTCAAAGTCACCCACCAAGCTCAATACCGTCGTATCTGGGCGATAGTGCTTCTGATAAAAATTCATCACATCCTCACGACTAATGCTTTTCAAACTCTCCTGTGTGGGAAAGGCGTAGAAGGGGTGATTCTTAGGATAAACGGTCTGTTGGAATGTTCGGATTGCCACCTGGGATGGCGTATCCAATTTCACCTTCAGAGCCGTCAGCATTTGTTGGCGGGTCAATTCCAGCTTATCTGGGGGAAATGTGGCATTTTGCACGACATCCGCAAACGTTTGAATCAAGATGGGTAAATCGGCGGCTAAACTGTTTCCCTCAATATTCACACCTTCTCGGTTCGCCCCAAACTTCAAACTTGCGCCTCGCTCTTCCAACGCTTTGGCAATCTCCAAGGCATCTCGCGTTTTCGTGCCATTGATTACGTTATCTGCGGTTAAACTAGCCAAACCCGCTTTGGCTTCGGAGTCAAACTCTGTACCGCCACGGATATAGCCAGTTAGCGTTACGGTTGGCGTGCTGCGATCGGGTAAAAGCAAGATTCGCATCCCATTGGCTAAACGAATCTCCTCCGGTAACGCCTGAGCCGTCGGTGTGGTAGACGAGTCTATTTGAGGCAGGTATTTCGCCACCTCTGCGGGGTCTACTGGGGAACCAGCGCTGAAGTTTTCGCTGGTTTTACCTGCACCTGCCGAATCTGCACCAGCCTTGGCATCCAACTGAGTCGGCTCAAAAAAGCCCACGGTTCGATTCTCTGACTTAAGGTAAGTTTGAGCCACGCGCTGCACATCAGCGGCACTAACCTTCTGAACAGCTGCCAGATAACGGTCTGTATAGCGATAATCACCAGCCGATAATTCGTCATAGCCGAGTTGCGTTGCTTGGCTGGTAATATCTCGGTTCCCTAAAATCACATTGGCGGTGAGTTGCGTTTTTGCCCGATTCAGCTCTTCCTGAGCAACGCCCTGATCTCTCAACTTAGCCAACTCAGACGAGAGAACCTGGTCAATTTTCTCTAGCTTTTGACCGGGGGCAGCGGTAGCCGATAATTCATACCAGCCCGCTCCAATTAAGTTGACGGCACCCCCTGATAAATCGCTAGCGATTCCTGACTCCACCAAAGCTTGGGTTAGGCGTGAATTCCGTCCACCCGTCAAGACATAATCCATCAAATCTAACGCGGGTACATCAGGATGATTGATAGCGGGTAATGGATAGACTTCATGCAAGAAACTTGCGCTGCCCTCTTCCCGGAGAATAATTGGATTTTGGATTTTGGATTTTGGATTTTGGATGGGAGAGGCGGGGGTTTTTTCGCTCTGCGCAGCTGAATGCTTTCCTTGTACCTTACCAAACGTTTCTTTAACGGCTGCTAGGGTCGGTTCGGTTTGGAAATCGCCCACGATGATTAATGTGGCATTGTCTGGGCTGTAGTACTTACGGTAGTATTCCAGTACTTGGTCAACGGTAAACTTCTGTACATCTGCTTTGGTACCACCCACGGGTAACCCATAAGGTTGGGTAGGAAAAGCCGCACGCATCACAGCACGGTTGAGGCGGTAGCTAGGGCTGTTTTCGTACCCCTGCAACTCAGAAATTACGACACGTTTTTCTTTTTCGAGCTGTTGCGGTTCGATCAGAGAGTGTTGCATACGGTCTGATTCGAGAACCAACAAGGCTTTGAGTTTTTCTCGCTCGACTGTGCCGAAGTAAGCCGTCTGATCGTAGCTGGTGAAAGCGTTGGATGCGCTGCCTAAGGCACTGAAAAGACGACCAAATTGAATGGGACGCTCTTTGGTGCCTTTGAACATCATGTGTTCTAACTGATGGGCAATACCATTCACTCCAGGTGCTTCGTTACGTGACCCAATTTTGTACCATACCTGTACGGTGACTACGGGTGCCGTATGCACTTCCTTAGTGAGAACGGTGAGGCCATTGTCCAGTACTGTTTTACGAACATCTTGAGTCAGTTCAGGCGTTTTGGTCTCGGTGCTGGTAACCGACTGTGGGGGCGTTGGACGCTGGGACACTAAGACCTCGGAGGGAGCCGAAGAGGCTTTCGTCGTGAATACTACAGCACTCAAGCAGAGGCTGAAAAGCAAAATGAGAAGTCCGCGACGACGAAAATTAGACCGAAAATACATAGGTTTATATTCAACAACTCAGAAGAGGGAAGGGGAGAGTGAGGAAATTGGCTTTGAGCAGGTCATACATCGATATAGAGACTCTAAGAATAATGTTCTATGTATTTAGTTTCAAGAGAAACAATCTGATCTCCCTTGGAGGCTAAAGAATCCTTGGCGAGTCTCATCTTGAGTCCACTTCAGTGAACTTGAACGCTGAGTAAGGGGTCTGAACCCCTGGCAGGTAATGGGACTTGATTAGCTGAATGTGTTCAGCCTACTCCTAACCCTTTGGATAACAAGGTGAACAGCTAACAGCGCAGCAAGCTCATTTAACGAGGATTGGACTTATTGAGTGCTCAGGACTCGGAGAAATTCTAGCGGTAGACCATCGCTGTCGGCAATAAAAGCCACTTCGTAAACCCGTGAACCGATCATCTGTTGAGTCGGTTCCAAAAGAATTTTCAGGGGTTGCAACGCTTCCGAGTTGCTGCTTGATGCTTCGGCAAAGCGCTCTTGTAAGTGGCTCAACCAAGTCGGGAGGTCAGTTACCACATCGGTAAGATCGAAGGACAAATGGTAATATCCGACATAGTGCTCATCCCCAAAGGCATCGGGAGCAGGACGTGGTTCGGGAATTTGAATGAGTTCGATTCGTCCTCCTAACCCCTCCATCCAGCAAGCCAGAGTGATACCGGCACTAAAGCGTTCACAGACGGTAAATCCCAGCTGTTCGTAAAATGCGATCGCACGAAAAATATCTGCTGTACGAATTGAGGCGTGATGCATGGGAAAAAGAGTTGAAGGTTGACAAGTTGAAGGTTAGAAGGTTAGCTTTTTCACCCAAGCTTCTCCCAAATTTAGGATTCAGTGCTGAAAGAATGTTACCCAGGTGAACAGGTTACAAGGTTAGCAAGTTATTGATTATGACCTTCCAACCTTCAACCTTCAACCTTCAACCTTCAACCTTCAACCTTCAACCTTCAACCTTCAACCTTCAACCTTCAACCTTCAACCTTCAACCTTCAACCTTCAACCTTCAACCTTCAACATTCAACCTTCAACCTTCAACCTTCAACCTTCAACCTTCAACCTTCAACCTTCAACCTTCAACCTTCAACCTTCAACCTTTCAACCTTCAACCCAGTCTCTCTCTGAGCATTTCTACTCGAATATCCTGAAGTAGGGATAACGCACGGGTATCCCTGGCTCTTTTTCCAAATCAAAATTGATAACTTCCCAGCAAGGTTCCTCTTGCGGATCGGGGCTAAATTCTACGGGTAAGCCATAAAGCCTGGGTTTTGCTGGTTCCGAAGGCGATCGCCAGGGTGTGCTACGCTCCAAGTAAGCACTCACTAGCTCTTTATAACGACTGGCAATAATTACCCGTGTTGCTCGGTAGCCTTGAGTGTAGAGTCGATCTAGCGCTTCGTGAATTTCAAAACGAATTCCGTCCGGATGCGTATGCTGCCGATACCACTCATCATTCCACTGACGCCAGTGACGCCCGGATTGTAAATGAATCAATTCCCCAGTTTTTGGGTCTGCCTCAAAGGCACCATGACGCGGACAGAGATAGGTATCGGTCAGGGTCAATGCCGGAATCATCTGACGGCAGTGAGGACATTGAATCTCTGAACCAAATATGGGGTACTGCAAGCTTGAATTGATCATTACATACCTATAGCCGTCTTTACCCATGTGTGCTAATCCTGTGGCTTTATTATATCTAGGGATCTGTTTCCTTCAGAAGATGTTTTGCGTAAAGATATAGAATTAACCCTAAATTGTGAACGATCTCAATCAGCCATTCTCTTTAACTACATCC
>Ga0310810_10009880_pt1 | contig 11067 bp, 9 predicted proteins | sample NCmetagenome_FD_207641 | JGI IMG/M metagenome (GOLD analysis project Ga0310810, IMG submission 207641) | Soil microbial communities from experimental microcosm in Duke University, North Carolina, United States - NC | ecosystem: Engineered > Artificial ecosystem > Soil microcosm > Unclassified ... | reverse complement strand
CGGCACCGCCGTTAGCCCATTCATGCGCGCGAACACCGGAATCATGGGAAATGTGGGGTCGGGCAGGGCAATGTGATCGCCGGGCTCCGCGAACGCGCGGATCGCCGAGTCGAGCACATCGTCGGAGCCGCAGCCGGTCACGATCCAGGACGCGTCGACGCCCGCGTAGCGCGCCAGCGATTGCTTGAGCGACTGCGCATACAGCTCCGGGTACCGCGCCAACGCATCGCTCGGGATCTCGCGCATCGTGCGCTCGGCGCCGGGCGGCATGCCCCAGAGGTTGGTGTTGTCGCTGAGGTCGACGGCGCACGGGCGCCGGTCGGGCGCGTACAGGGACAACTCCGCGTAGGAGGCCCGGGCGCGCGGGCTGGTGGTTCGCGCCGTCATGTCAGGCCTCCGGCGCGCAGCGCGGCGGCGGCGTGCGCGGGCAGTCCCTCGCCGCGCGCGAAGACGGCCACGTCGCCGGCCAGCGCCGCCGCCGCGTTAGGCGACACGCGCTGGTACGTCGTCCAGCGCACGAAGTCGAGCGGCGACAGCCCCGAGTACGAGCGTGCCAGGCCGCCCGTCGGCAACACGTGGTTCGCGCCGGTCATGTAGTCTCCGAACGACACCGACGACGTGCCGCCGACGAACACCGTTCCGGCGTTGCGGATGCGTGCCAGTGCGGTGTCGGGCTCATCGAGTACGACACACAGATGCTCGGGCGCGTAGTCGTTCGCGAACGCGATCGCTTCATCCACCGACTCCGCCGAGAGCACGCCGCCATGGTGCGCGAGCGCGCTCGCGATGATCTCGCGACGGGGCTGGTCGGGCAGGATGGCCTCGAGCGCATCCGTTAGGCGGCGCGCGGCGCCGTCGCCGACCGCCACCGCGACGACGCATGCCCGCGGGTCGTGCTCGGCCTGAGCCACCAGCTCGAATGCTGCCGCGCGCGGGTCGCACGTGTCGTCCGCGAGCACGAGCAGCTCGCTCGGTCCGGCTGGCGAATCGATGGACACGACGCCCGTCACCTGCAGCTTCGCCTCGGCGACGTACGCGTTCCCGGGGCCGACGATGCGATCCACGCGCGGGATCGATTCGGTGCCATAGGCCATTGCGGCGATCGCCGACGCGCCGCCGGCGGCGAACACGCGATCCACCTGCGCGATCGCCGCGGCGGCGAGCACGAGCAGCGACGGCGCCGAACCGTGTGCCGGCGAGCACAACACGACCTCACCCACGCCCGCCGAGCGCGCCGGCACCGCACCCATCAACACGCTGCTCGGGTACGCCGCGCTGCCGCCGGGCGCATACACGCCGACGCGCGCCAGCGGGTCAGGTCGCCGCCCAACGACCACGCCCGGCTCGGGCTCGCACTCGAACGGCACGGGACGCAACGCCGCCTGCACGCACGCGATGTTGCGCGCCGAGCGCTCCATCGCGCGGCGCAAGTCGGCGTCGACGTCGTCCAATGCGCGCATCCAATGCGGGCGCGGTACCTCGATCGAGTCGAGCGACGCGCCGTCGTAACGTACGGCGATTTCGCGTAAGGCGGTGTCGCCTCTGGCGCGAACATCGGCGATGATGGCCGCTACATGCTCGCGGATCGCCGCGTCGGTGGACGTGGATCGCTCGCACAGCTGCCGATAGGCCGATGCGTCGAGGTCGCGGATGCGCCCGCGGTAGCGGAGCGCCATGGTCGGCGTCGCGCTCATGGCATGAGCCGCTCGATGCGGGTGACGAGAATCCCTTCGGCATCGAGTGCCTTGAGCTCGGCGACGGTACGATAGACCTGCGACGCCGGCACGACCGCGTGGACCGCGACGTGCTCGCCGCTGTTCATGATGTCGACCACCGTTGGGCCGTTGAGTCCCGGCAGCACGCGCTTCACCGCCGGCAGCCGGGTACGCGGCACGTTGGCCATGAGGTAGCGCTGACCGCGCGCGCGCAGCACCGACTGCAGCGCACCCACCAGCTCCTCGAGTGCGCGCCGGTCGTCTCCGTTAGGCGCGGCCCCGTCCGGCGCGACGATCATTCGGGCCGATGACTCGAAGATCGTCGCGACCTCGTGCAGTCCGTTCACGCGCAACGTCGATCCGGTGGAGACGAGATCCACGATCACGTCCGCGATCCCAATGTGCGGCGCGATCTCGGCCGCGCCGGACACGGGCACGATCTCGACGTTGCGGGCGGCGCCGGAGAAGTAGCGCCGCGAGAGCCGCGGGAAGCTCGTGGCGACGCGCGCACCATCGGGGATGGCGTCGACCGACTCGATCTCGCTGCTGTCGGTCGCCGCGACCACGAGGCGGCATTTGCCGAACTCGAGGTCCGCGAGCGTGCAGAGCGCGCGATCGGACTCGGCGATGAGATCCGCGCCCGTGATGCCCGCGCCGGCCGCGCCATCGGCGACGAACTCAGGGATGTCCTGCGCGCGCACGAAAATGGCCTCGAAGAGGTCGCCGAGTGTCGCGGTGAGGGCGCGTTCGTCGCGGGCGCGCACGTCGACGCCGGCGTCGCGGAAGAGCTCGCGCGTGTCGTCGGCCAATCGGCCTTTATTGGGCAATGCGATACGGAGCACGTGTGGGATCGTTGGGAAACAAAAAAGGCCCGTCCATGACTGGACGGGCCGCAGCGTGGCGTGAATTGGTGGATGCTTACCGAATCATCCGCATACGCGCCTCGCCCCGACCCGTCGGGCCGTGATGATGAAGCGCATGATGGTGGGTGACGCGAGCAAGCTGCATGGCGGCAACGTACGCGCGGTGCGGCTGAATGTCAAAGGGTGTCGTTTGTGCGTAGGTCGACGGGAAGACGTCCGCCGCGTCTCGGCGAACAGCCATGGACCGCAGGACTGTCCGGGATTCCCTGATTGCTGCTTTCGCGCTGCCGCAGAATATTGGTTCCGCGTTCACCGCACGGATAGCGATGAACGGAGCTTTCCCGCGGGACGCCGTCGGAAGGTAGTCCATCGACATTTCGGCGTCGATGAACGGATTGTGAGGTCGCTGGACACAATCGAGGCCCCGAGATCCCGGGGCACCTGAGTCGGGTCCGTCCGACGAGGGCAAGATTGTCGTTTCTGACCACGCTCGCATTCGATTTCACGATCGACGGCGAGGTGGATGACCGAACCGAACGAACGACGATCGCCAGCGAAAGGGCCCCCACACCGGTCGCAATACCGGTGTGGGGGTTCTGTTTTGTGCGGCATCGCATCGCGACCGTCGTCGTTAGGCACCTCGCGCGCTCGCGCATCGGGGTTCCCCGGACAGCCTGTCCGCCAGAGCGCGACAGCGCGCACGGGGCGGTGTGTGCTAGCGTGGATTCGATGTCACGCCGGGTCACTCTTCGAGGAGGGGACATGCGCTGGTCCTGGAAGCTCGGGCGGGTTGCGGGGATCGAGCTCCGCGTTCACGCCACGTTCCTGCTGCTGCTCGCCTGGGCGGCGCTCACGTACTACCGACTCGGCGGAACGACGGCCGCGGCCCTGCGCGGCGTGGTGTTCACGCTTGCGTTGTTCGCGTCGGTCGTGCTCCACGAACTGGGGCACGCGGTTGCTGCACGGCGGTTCGGCGTGCCGACGCGGGACATTACGCTGCTTCCCATCGGCGGCGTGGCGCGGCTCGCATACATCCCGCGACAGCCCAAGCAAGAGCTGGTCATCGCGCTCGCCGGGCCGCTCGTGACGCTGCTCATCGTGCTCGCGCTGTACGGCATCGGCCTCGGCTTCTCGCTGCCTAACGGGACCATCGCTGCGGCGTTGGGCGCACGAGGCGGATTCGTGGGACAACTCATGTGGGCGAACGTGTTCCTGCTCGTGTTCAACCTGCTGCCGGCGTTCCCGATGGACGGAGGACGCGTGATGCGGGCCGCCCTCGCGTTGCACGGCGACTACGCGAAGGCGACGAACGCAGCGGCGCGCGCCGGCCGTGCGTTCGCGCTCGTCTTCGGGTTGGTCGGGCTGCTCTACGACCCGTTCCTCGTCCTCATCGCGCTCTTCATCTGGCTCGGCGCCGCCGGAGAAGCCGCCGAAGAGAGACTGCATTCGTCACTCGAGGGCGTACCGGTGGAGCAATTGATGATCCGCGATGTGCAAACGCTCACGCCGCGCGACACCCTCGGCGTGGCCCTCCGACACGTCCTCGCCGGCTTCCAGCATGACTTCCCGGTGATCGACAACGGAAATCTCGTCGGGATTCTCACCAGAGGCGCGCTCGTCAAGGCGCTTGCACGTCACGGCGAGAATGTTCTCGTCGACGAGGTCATGGACCGCGGCTTCCGAACAGCCGCACCGGGTGAGTTCGTCGAAGGCGCGCTGGCGCGACTCCGCGACACTGACTGTCGCACGATCCCGGTGATGGCGGATCATCGCCTCCAAGGCGTGCTCACTCTGGACAACATCGGGGAGTTCGTGATGATCAACAGCGCGCTGCACGGCGCGACGTAAAGGATGCGATCCACCGGCGCACCGATGCGATGATCACGGCTGCGATGAAGATGCCGGCTGCGAGCAGCACGATCATCGGGCCTGTTTCCGTACGGTATCGCGCGGCGAGCCAGCTTCCGGCCAACGTGCTGAACACCGCACTCACCGCCGAGAGCACGAGCATCTGGGTGAGATTTCGCGCCAGCACGCGCGCGGCGGCCGGCGGAATGATCAGCAACGAACCCATGAGGAGCACGCCGAGGTAGCGCAGCCCGAGTGCGACCGTGAGACTCAGCGTGAGCAGATACAGGAGATCGAGGCGCCTAACGTCGACTCCGCTGGCGTGGGCCATGTCGCCCGATACCACGGCGAGCACGAGCCGATCCTTGGCCAGACGGACGAAGAGAATGACGAGGATCGCACCCGCGATACCGGCCGCCATCTCCCAAGGCGCGAGCCGTCCGGGAGCGCCGAAGAGGGCGTCGATGAGCTGCTCGCCGCTGGTAAGCAGCGCGCCGGTCGCGAGCGCCGCAGCGAACACGACCCCGATCACCGCGTCCGTACTGAGGCGGGTGCGACGTTGCAGCGCCCATATGAGCACCGCCGCAGCGAGAAGCGCGGCGGCCGCGCCGATCAGCGGGTCGATTCGCAGGAGAATCGCCACACCGATCCCGGGGAGCGCGACGTGCGACAGCGCATCCGCGGCCAGGGTCATTCGGCGCAGCAGGACGAACGATCCCAGGAGTCCGGCCGCGAGCGCCATCGAGGCCGCCACGAGCACTCCGCTAGTGTTCATGGTCATCGTGGCGGAAGAAAGCGATGGGCTCCCCGTACGCCTCGGCGAGCATCTCCGATGTCAGCAACTCGCGCGGCACCCCGAAATACCTGTGCTCCCGCGTTAGGCAGAGGACGTGCGTCGCGTACCGGTACACCACGCTCAGGTCGTGGGAGATGAGCAGCACCGTGACCCCTTCGTCGCGGCGGAGCCGATCGAGCGTCGTGTTGAGACGTTCCTGGCCCGGTTGGTCCACCCCCGCCGTCAGCTCATCCAGCAGGAGCACGTTGGGCTCGCCGAGCAAAGCAGACGCCATCAAGAGGCGCTGAAATTGTCCACCGGACAGCGTTCCGATGAGCCGGGGCAGCGCTTCGGGTGGGAAGCCGGAGCGGCCCACCGCGCGCGCCATCGCCGCACGCGACGCACCGCCGAGCCGCGCCCGCGCCTCGAGGAGGTCCATGGCGGCGATGGGGACATCGCGCTCCATGTCGAGCTTTTGCGGAACGTATCCAATGCGCGCTCCTTTCGCCCATCGAACGGTGCCCTCGTGCGGAATGGCTCCGATGATCGCACGAAGGAGCACCGTTTTCCCCGAGCCATTCGGCCCGATGATGGCCACCGCGGACCCGCGATCGACGACGAACGACAAATCGCGAAGCACCGCGACGCCGTCGAACTGGACCGAGAGGCCGTCCACCGTCAAGACCGGTTCGTGCACGGCCTCAGCACGCATTCCTGGTGCTAACGCAGCGCCCGTCACCGTGTCGGCGGTATGGAGCGCGTGTGCATTTCGCGCGTGGTCGAACAGGAACGATTACGCATCTCATGCCTGCGTACGCGTTGCGGCGGCCCCGGCCGTTTGCAGTTCGGCACGGTCCGTTGTGCTGGACGCGGTCCATTGCCGGCGAAGCGCCGAAGCCAGCGAATCGGTGATGTCGATGCCGTTCGAAAAATGGGGAATCGTGTTGGTCGTGACGACGCGCGCCGCGCCGGCGGCGACCATCGCGTCGTGTGCGCCGGCGGTGAACAAGGCGTGGACGCCGATGCAGACGGCGGATGCGCGCGTCGACGGAAAGCGCTTTTGCGTCTGGACTAACGCGGCGATCATCGTTCGGCCCGTGGAAATGATGTCATCGACCAGGACCGGGGTGCGCCCCTCTTCGCTCGGCGCATCCGGCAGCGTCACTACGACGTGGGTGTCGCTCCGTCGCTCCTTCCGCAGTACGATGAACGGCGCGTTCGCGGTGGTCGCAACCTGGCGTGCCCACTGCCGGCTCTCCTCGTCGGGGCCAATGATGAGCGGTTGTGGAACGTGCACGCGGATCCAACCGCCGATCGCCTCGGCAACATGGAGGGCTGTGGCGGGGATTTTGTAGATCTCCGACAGGCGCGAAATTCTGTGCAAGTGCGGATCGATCGTGAGCAGCCACTGCGCCTCGAGCGAGATGAGATCTGCGAGAATGCGCGCCGTGACGGCTTCGCCTGGGTGAAACTGCGTGTCCTGACGCATGTAGGCCAGATACGGCGCGACGACGCCAGTGCTTCGCGCACCCTGCGCCCGCGCCGCTCCCAGGACGAAGAGCAGCGGCAGCACTTTCTCGTTCGGTTCAGCCAATGTGCACACCACGGCAACGTCGCGGTCCTTGGGATCCGTCTTCAGTCGGACGTACGTCTCGGCATCGGGGAAGGACCGAACCGAGAGCTCGCCAACTTCGGCGCCGATCGCGAGCGCAAGCCGCTCGGTCATCACCTGATTCTCGGGGAGGGAGAACAGCAGCGGGGCGCTGGCCGACATCAGGAATCCTCGAGGGCGATGACCTGCGGATTGGCTGCCAGGTAGGTTCTCGCGTAGTCCAGTTCGCCCGCCGACTCGGCGTGCAGCGTCAAGAGTGGTTGATCGCGCTCCACTCGGTCGGCGATTTTGGCGTGCAGCACGAGTCCCGCCGCGGGAGCGCGCGGGGCGCCGGCCAGTTTCGCGATGCGTGCGAGCCGGCGATTGTCGATGCCGGCGATGCATCCGCGGCGTGTCGCGCGAACGTCATACGTGAACGTGGCGCGCGGAGGCGTACGCATTCCACCCTGCGCCTCACAGATCTTTTCGAACTTGGCGAGGGCGCGGCCGCTCGTTAGGACGTCGGTTGCCTTGGCACAGCCCGATCCGACCGCTGCGAGGCCGCCGAGCTCCAGCACGTGACCGGCCAGCATGAGGGCGCGATCGCGCAAGTCCGCCGGGGCGTCGTCCGCGCCGCGCAAAACGGACAGTACATCGGTCGCTTCGAGCGCGGGGCCGATGCCGCGACCCACCGGTTGCGTGCCGTCGCTCCGGATCACGCGCAACTCGGCGCCGAGCTCTCGCGCCACCGCGTTGAAGAGCGCGTCGAGCGCGTCCGCGGCAGTGCTCGACCGAACCTTGGCCGTCGGTCCTATCGGCATGTCGATGACGATGTGCGTCGAACCTGCGGCGACGTTCTTGGAGAGCACCGAGGCGACCAGTTGGGTGCCGCTGTCCAGATCGAGCGGGCGCTCGACGCTGATGATGATGTCGTCGGCCGGCGCAAGGCGCACGCGGCCGCCCCAGACGATACAGGCGCCTTCGCGTTCGACGACGCGCCGCATGTGCGCCAGGTCGAGGTCGACCGGCGCCACCGTTTCCATGGCGTCCGCGGTCCCGGCGGGCGACGTGATGGCGCGCGAGGACGTCTTCGGCATCGTTAGGCCGCACGCCGCGACGATCGGCGTGACGATCATGCTCGTGCGATTGCCCGGGAGGCCGCCGACGCAGTGCTTGTCGACGATCGGCGACCGCCCCCAGTAGAGGCGGTCACCGGTGTCGATCATCGCGCGGGCGAGCGCCGTCGTCTCCGCGGCGTCGGCCCTGACGCCGGCAAAGGCGGTGACGAAGGCGGCGAGATCGATGTCGGAATAGCTGCCGGCGACGATGTCGCGCACGATCGCATTCAGGGCGTCGCTGTCGAGTCGCGCGCCGTAGACTTTCGCGCGCACGTGACCGAGCGAGTCGAGTGGCGGTGCGTACGAGAGGCGGACCAGGTCGCCGTCGGACGCGTCCACGTGCGACCACGCCACCTCGGAGAGCGAGGCTTCGTCGGGACCGAGAAGGTTGGACGTGGTCACACTCAAGGTGGCGATGATCGACTTGTGTCGATGGGTGACTTGTATGCGCGCCTGTGCCATCCAGCCTTCGGAGCGACAGACCGGCGAGCTCGACGCGAGGAACACGACCGGCTCTTGATAGGTGTCGATGCCGAGGCGCTTGAGGCGGACGACGTTCGCTTCCTGGTGCGCAGCACGAGACATTTGGTGCCTAACGTTGAAAGTCGCCGGCCAGCTTTCTCCCGATAGTCTATGGGCGCGATGCCGGGGCGCGCTGTAGGCGACGACCTGAGCGGACGTCAGGGCTTCCTTTACCCGATGTGGTGCCAACGCCGACTGCCGCGCTGCCGGGCCGGTGACACGTTGTACATCGTCCTTCACGGTTGGTGAATTATGCACGCACCGTTCGTGGACCGGCGTGAGGCCGGTCGGGCATTGGCGGGAAAGCTCCGGGAGTACGTCGGCCAGCCGAACGTCCTCGTCCTCGGCCTGCCGCGGGGCGGCGTTCCGGTGGCGTACGAGGTTGCGATAGCGTTAGGCGCTCCGCTGGACGTGTTCGTGGTGCGGAAGCTGGGTGTGCCCGGCCACGAGGAGATGGCGTTCGGTGCCATCGCGAGCGGAGGGGTGCGGGTGCTCGACCCGGTCGTCATCGCCGAGCTCCGGATTTCGGACGCGGCGATCGACGCGGTGACGCGCGAGGAGCGCATAGAACTCGAGCAGCGCGAGGAGCTCTATCGGCCCGAACGCCAGTTCAGCAGCGTCGCAGGTCGAACCGTGATTCTGGTCGACGATGGCATTGCGACCGGCGCGAGCATGTATGCCGCCGTCCGTGCGCTGCGCCAGGAGCGGCCGGCGAAGATCGTCGTCGCGACGCCCGTGGCCTCGGCCGACGCGATTCGCGCATTGGCCAACGTTGCCGACGAATGCGTGTGCGTCCTGAGGCCGGCGATCTTCCAAGCCGTGGGGCTGTGGTATCTGCACTTCGATCAGACCTCGAACGACGAAGTGCGACGGCTGCTGCGCGAGGCGCGTGATCGTCCGACCGGCCTGGCCGCGGCCGGCAGCGCGCCTCTCGGTGCCGATGCCTAACAATGACGCCGCCTCGGCGGTTCCAGCGGGAGGAGACCATGACAACGGAACTACAAACCACCGGACTACGGATACCCGCGCGCGGCGTGATGCTCGACGGAGACCTGATCGCTCCGGAGATGCCAGCGGGCATCATTGTTTTTGCACACGGCAGCGGCAGCAGCCGCCTGAGTCCGAGGAACCGGCAAGTGGCGGCGGCTCTGCGTACGTCCAATTTCGCGACGCTGCTGTTCGACTTGCTGACGCCGGCGGAAGAGGCAATGGATGCGAATACGGGGTATTTTCGTTTCGACATCGACTTGCTCGCGGCCCGGCTCGCTGAGGTGACCGACTGGTTGCTCTCCCGTGCGGAGACTCGTGACCTGAAAATCGGCTTTTTCGGCGCGAGCACAGGCGCGGCGGCGGCGCTCGTGGCGGCGGCACTCCGGCCCAACGCCGTTGGCGCCGTGGTCTCCCGCGGCGGACGACCCGACTTGGCGGCCAACTTCTTGCCGTTGGTGTACGCGCCAACGCTGCTCATCGTGGGCGGCAACGACCGCCCCGTGATCGGCATGAACGAAGCGGCGATGCGCCGAATGACAAATGCCAGGACTGAACTGGTGATCGTCCCAGGCGCTACGCACCTGTTCGAGGAACAGGGTGCGCTCGAGGAGGTGTCGCGGCTGGCGCGGGAGTGGTTCGAGGTCAACCTCCGAAACGCGCGGCAGGTCTCGGGAGTGCATCCGTCTCATCCAGGAGCCGTGAGCCAGAGCTCGCCGGCTGCGTCTCTGTGACGGTTTTGCTTGGCGGCCGGTAGCCTGGAAATTGGATTCGCCGAGCCGCGCCGAGTGAGGCTGCCGAGCGAGTCCGGTCCTGCCGCCCAGGTGCGGCTTGCTCGCTGTGCCGAGGAGTCCGAGTGACGAAGCGCCGCGATGGACACGAATAGAAGGATCACGATTGCGTTCGGCGCCGGTCTCGTTGCGGTCGCGACGGTTGTTCTATTCTCCGTCGTCGTCACGCAGCGGCTGATTCACGAGTCGCAGTGGGTGGCTCACAGCCACGAAGTGCGGAGCACCCTTCGCCAGCTGGATGCGCAAATCCGTGAATCCAAGAGCGACGTGCGCAGCTTCATCATTAGCGGCGACAGCGCCTACGTTCTCCGCTACGCCGCGAGCTTCGACAGCGCACAGGCCGCATTTGCCTCGCTGCAACACATGACCCGCGACAACGCGGAGCAGCAGGGGCGGCTGCGTGCGCTGCGCACGCTGCTCGACGAGCGTCATCAAAGCCTCGAGAGTACGCTGACGCTGTGGTCCCGGCGCGGCGTCGGTTCGACGACCGAAGCCTCCGCGTCGCCTCAGCTCATTGCGCAGCTTGCCATGGGCGAGGATCTGTCGACGCGGCTTGGCCGCATGCTCGACACGCTCGATCGCTCCGAGGTCACATTGCTGAGCGAGCGCTCCGCGGCGCAGCACGACAGCGAGTTGGCCATCCGCGCGATGGTCGTCGCGTTTGCGTTGGCGGGACTAACGCTGGCGTGGCTGATGCGGCGATCCGTCCGGCTCGATCTGGAGGCACGCAGTCGCGTCGAGCGAGCGCTCAGGGAGTCCGAGGCAAAATTTTCGGGCATTCTCACCATCGCCGCCGACGCCATCATCACCGTCGACGAAGAACAACGCATCCGCCACTTCAATCACGGGGCGGAACA
>Ga0310810_10009879_pt1 | contig 11068 bp, 9 predicted proteins | sample NCmetagenome_FD_207641 | JGI IMG/M metagenome (GOLD analysis project Ga0310810, IMG submission 207641) | Soil microbial communities from experimental microcosm in Duke University, North Carolina, United States - NC | ecosystem: Engineered > Artificial ecosystem > Soil microcosm > Unclassified ... | reverse complement strand
TGAAGCCTTCGCGCTCCATCCGTTCAGCACGAAATTGTGGTCGTACCCTTTGCCTCGCCGGATTTGCTCGTCGTCGGCATCGATGTGAGCGCCGACAGGCATCGGCTTCCGGAAATCGAACGGCGTGCCGTCGACCGGCGCGAGCGCACCGGTCGGAATTTGGGTCTCATCGGTCGGCGTGTATCGGTCCGCGTCGATCGTCAGCAGGTGCTGCAGGATGTCGCCGCGCCCGTCGCCCGCGAGGTTGAAGTAGCTGTGATTCGTCAGGTTGATCGGCGTCGCCTTGTCCGTCGACGCCGCGTAGTCGATCCGCAGCTCGTCGCGTGAGGTCAGCGTGTACGCCACCGAGACGTTCAGCGTTCCCGGATACCCTTCGTCGCCATCCGGACTCGTGTGCGTCAACGTCACGCCGACGTCCTCGCCGCGCTGGAACGGCGCGCCCTTCCAGACGACCTTGTCGAAACCGCGGCGCCCGCCGTGCAAATGGTTCTTGCCGTTGTTGGCGGCAAGCTCGTACGCGCGTCCATCCAGCGTGAACCGCGCATTTGCAATCCGGTTCGCGTAGCGCCCGGCGATCGCGCCGAAGAACCGCGAGCGCGTCACATAGCCCTCGAGCGTGTCGAAGCCCGTGACGATGTCGTCGAAGCGTCCGGTGCGGTCCGGCGTCTTGACCGACACGAGGACCGCCCCGTACGTGATGACGCGCACCTCGAGGCCGTGCGCGTTTGTGAGCGTGAACATGTCGACGACCGTGCCGTCGGGCATCGTGCCGAACGTCGCCTGGGTCACCGACACCGCTGCCGCCACCACGAGCGCGCCGACCATGTCACAGCCTCTGGGAGCGGCATCGTAGCATGGAATTGGGCCAAAATACGTTGACTTTACCGGTAAAGTATAGTACTTCACCCGGCGGGAACCGCGTGTTTCAGCTCACGGGCAAGCTCGCCGTCGTCACCGGCGGCGGCTCGGGCATCGGCGCCGCGATCGCCACCCTCTTCGCGCGCCAGGGCGCCGACCTCGTCATTCTGGACGTGGACGATGGTGCCGCGCGTCGGACGGCGGCGGCGATTGCTGCCGTCGGCGGATCTGCCGAAACGCGCGCGTGCGACGTCTCACGCGCGGCGCACGTCGTCGACGCGATTCACGCGGTGACTGCGGCGCACTCGCGCATCGATATTCTGGTGAACAACGCCGGCATCGCCCACGTCGGCACGATCGAGCAGACTGAAGAAGCTGATTTCGATCGCCTGTACGCCGTCAACGTCAAGGGCGTGTTCCTGTGCACGCGCGCGGTGATTCCGATCATGGTCGCGCAGGGCGGCGGCGTCATTCTCAACATGGCGTCGATCGCATCGCTCGTCGGCGTGCCCGACCGCTTCGCCTATTCCATGACGAAAGGCGCCGTGCTGACGATGACGATGTCGGTTGCGGTCGATTACGTGAAGCACCACATTCGGTGCAACTGTATCTGTCCCGCGCGCATTCATACTCCGTTCGTGGATCAGTTCGTCGCCCAGTACCACGCCGGACGCGAGGCGGAAACGCTGCGCGCGCTGGCCGCGTACCAACCCGTCGGCCGGATGGGCACGCCCGAGGAAGTGGCCTCGCTTGCGTTATATCTATGCTCGGATGAGGCAGCGTTCGTGACCGGGCAGGCGTACCCGATCGACGGCGGCGTGCTGGTATCGTGACAGGGAATCCCCGATGACTCGCCACGTGCTGCTCGTCCACCTTCGCGACGATCCGGCCGCGATTGCGACGTACCGCGAGCACCATCGGCGCGTCTGGCCGGAGGTTGTCGAGAGCCTCCGGCGCGCCGGCGTCGAGCATCTGGACATTCACCTGCTCGGCCGGACGGCCGTCATGATCGTCGAGGTGACCGACGGCCTCGACATTCGCCGCGTCTTCGCGGCGCATCAGGCGTCCAGCCCGCGCGTCGCGGAATGGGAGCGGCTGATGAAGTCGCTGCAGGAACCCTCGTCGGACGCGCGCCCCGGCGAGTGGTGGGCGCGCATGGAACCCGTGTTCCGCCTGCCGGCCAGGCCGTCGACGGTGGCCGGATGATCGATCTGCCGCAGGCGTGGCCGCCGCCGTCGCGGCCGCGTCCGATCGGGATCATCGGCGCGGGCTCGATCGTTCGCACGGCGCATCTCCCGGCATATCAGCGTCTGCGGCTGCCGGTGGCCGGATTGTTCGACGTGTGTCACGACGCCGCTCGGCGGACCGCTGCGCAGTTCGGCGGCATGCGCGTCTGGACGACGCTCGCGGAGGCGACGGCTGCGGAGGACGTCGTCTTCGACGTAGCGGTGCCGGGAACGGCGATCGCCGGTGTGCTCGAGCAGTTGCCTCGCGGCGCGGCCGTCCTGATCCAGAAGCCGATGGGGGAGACGCTCGCGGACGCTCGGCGCATTCTCGAGATTTGCCGCGATCGCGGCCTGGTCGCGGCGATGAATTTTCAGCTGCGGTTCAGCCCGAACGTCATCGCCCTGCAGCATCTCGTGGCGAGCGGCCGCCTCGGCGATCTCACCGATATCGACGTGCGTGTCGTCGACCGGCAGCCATGGGAACAGTGGCCGTTTCTCAAGGACGCGTTGCGTCTCGAAGTCCTGTATCACTCGATTCACTACCTCGACACGATCCGCTGGATCGCCGGCGAACCGGACGGCGTGATGTGCCGCGCGCTCACGCATCCATCGTTCCCGGATTTTCAGGATACGCGCAGCACGATCGTGCTCGATTACGGCTGTCGCATCCGCTGCTCGCTGGTGCTCAACCACGCGCATCGCCACGACGCAACACACAAAGCGTCGTCGATCGTGGTGGAGGGGACGAAAGGCGCCGCGGCATTGACGCTCGGCGTCAACCTCGACTACCCGGGCGGACCGCCCGACCGGTTGGAGGTCTCGCTCGAGAGAGCGTGGGAACCGGTCGGCTTGCGGGGATCGTGGTTCACCGAAGCGTTCGAAGGTCCGATGTCGAACCTGCAGCGCTTCGTCGCCGGCGAAGATTCCACGCTCGTGTCTCCGGTGTCCGATGCCATTCGGACGATGGCGGTCGTCGAGGCGTGCTATTCGTCGAGTGCGAGTGAGTCGACACCGATTCCTTCCGTATGATCATCGACGCGCATCAGCATTTCTGGCGGTACGCGGCCGAGGAATACGGCTGGATCGACGAGCCGATGGCGGCCCTGAGGCGCGATTTCACGCCCGAGGAATCGGCGCACGAAATGTCGGCAATCGACGTCGGTGCGTGTGTCGCCGTGCAGGCGCGACAGACGCTCGACGAAACGCGTTGGCTGCTCGAGTTGGCGGAGGCGCATCCATCGATTGCCGGCGTCGTCGGATGGGTCGACCTCCAGACCGGCGCCCGGCAGGTCCGCGCACAGCTCGCCTCGTTCGCCGGGCATCCACGGCTGGTCGGCATGCGACACATCGTCCAGGCGGAGCCGGACGATCGGTTTCTGCTGCGCCCGCAGGTTCTCGACGGTCTCGCGGTGCTCGCGGACTTCGATCTCGCGTTCGATCTGCTGCTGCATCCCCGTCATCTCCCGGTCGCCGCCGAGTGCGTGGCGCGCTTTCCGGATCACCGGTTCGTGCTGGATCATCTGGCGAAGCCGAACATCCGGGCGAAGGCAATCGATGTGTGGGAGCGGGACATCCGTGCGCTGGCGGCGCATCACAATGTGTTCGCGAAATTGTCCGGCCTCGTGACGGAGGCCGACTGGAGTCGGTGGACGCCGGCGGACATCCGGCCGTACCTCGACGTGGCGTTCGACGCATTCGGATGGCAGCGGCTCATGATCGGATCGGACTGGCCGGTCTGCATGGTCGCCGGCAGCTATTCGCGCACGATGCGCGTGGTGCTCGACTACGTCGCGGTGCGCCCGGCACACGAGCAGGCTGCGGTGCTGGGCGGCAACGCGCAGCGGTTCTGGAGGCTGAACAGTGATGAAGCGGGCGACGCGCGCGGCACTCGCGCTCCTGCTCTTCGCAGCCGCGTGTAATCGCGGCGGATCGACAGGGTCGGGCACGCTGACGATCGCCGTCGTGCCGAAGGGCACGTCGCACGTCTTCTGGCAGAGCATCCATGCCGGCGCCGCGAAGGCGGCGAAGGAGCTCGGCGTCGCCATCGTGTGGCGCGGACCGCTCCGCGAAGACGAACGCGAATCACAGATCTCCGAGGTCGAGCGGTTCGTGACGAGCGGCATCTCGGGGCTCGTGCTCGCTCCGCTCGACGAAGTGGCGCTCGCGCAACCGGTCGCCGACGCGAAACGCAACAACATTCCCGTCGTCGTTATCGATTCCGGGTTGAAGGGGAGCGATTACGTCAGCTTCGTCGCGACCGACAATCACCTGGCCGGGCGGATGGCCGGCGATCACGTCGCCACGCTGCTCCACGACAAAGGGCGCGTCGTGCTGCTGCGTTATGCGGAAGGCTCAGAGAGCACACTGCAGCGTGAAGCGGGATTCCTCGAGGCGATCAAATCCCGACCTGGCATTCAGATCGTTTCGGACAACCAGTACGGCGGCGCGGACGTCGAGGGCGCCTACAAGAAGAGCGAAGCAATCCTCAGCGGCCTCAAGCGCGCCGACGGCAGCCTCGACGTCGACGGCATTTTCACGCCGAACGAATCGACGACGCTCGCGATGATGCGCGTGCTCGTCGACAACGGCTGGGCCGGCAGGGTGCGGTTCGTCGGGTTCGATGCGTCGGATGCGCTGCTCGCCGGGATGCGCACCGGCTCGATCGATGCCATCGTCGTGCAGGATCCGGTCAAGATGGGCTATCTCGGTGTCAAGACGATCGTGGCGCATATTCACGGCGAGAAGGTCGAGTCGCGCATCGACACCGGCGTCACGCTCGTCGCGCGCGATCGCATGGACGATCCCGCGGTGCAGGAGCTGCTGCATCCGGATTTGAAGCGATGGCTGAATCCGTAAGGCTCGAGATGCGCGGCATCCGCAAGATCTTCGGCGCGACCGTCGCGCTGGAGGACGTGGATCTCACCGTCGCTGCCGGCGAGGTGTGCGCGCTCGTCGGCCAGAACGGCGCGGGTAAGAGCACGCTGATGGCAATCCTCGCCGGCGCCCTGAAGGCCGACGCCGGCGCCATGCGGCTCGACGGTGCGGCGTATGCGCCGCGCGATCCGCTCGCGGCGCGTCAGGCCGGCGTCGCCATGATCTACCAGGAGCGCTCGCTTGCTCCGCGCCTGACGGTCATGGAGAACATCGTGCTCGGCGTCGAGCCGGTGCGCGGACCGCTCGCGATCGTCGACCGCGATCGGATGCGGCAGATCGCGGCGAAGGCGCTCGCAGAGCTTGGCCACGCGGATATCGCGCCGGACGACGTTGCCGGCGATCTTTCGCCAGCGGCCCAGCAGTTGGTCGAGATTGCGCGGGCCCGCGCGATAGGATGCCGTGTCCTCGTTCTTGACGAGCCGACCAGCAGCCTGGGCCACGCCGACGTGGCCGCGCTGTTCGATCTGATCCGGCGGCTCAAGCAGAGCGGAATCGCCGTCGTGTACATCTCGCATTTCATCGAGGAAGTGAAACACGTGTCAGACCGGTTCCTCGTCTTGCGCGACGGCTGCAACGCGGGCGGCGGCGTGACGGCCGACACGCGGAGCGAGGAGATCGTTGCTCGGATGGTCGGCCGGAGCGTGGACGACCTCTATCCCCGCGGCACCCACGTGCGGGGCGAACCCATCCTCGACCTCGAAGGCGTCGGGCCCGCCGAAGCGACGCTGACGCTGCATCGCGGCGAGGTGCTCGGCATTGCCGGGTTGCTCGGGGCCGGCCGCACTCATCTGCTGCGAACCATCTTTGGTCTCGAGCCGGTGACGGTCGGCCGGATTCGGGTCGCCGCCTTTGCGGGACCGGCGTCGCCGCGCGACCGCTGGCAGCACGGCGTCGGAATGCTCAGCGAAGATCGCGCCGGGGAAGGCCTCGCGCAAGGGCTGAGCGTGGCCGACAACCTGACGCTGTCGCACCCGGGTCCACTGGGTCCGCCCGGCTTCGTGCTGCCGTCGCGCCAGCGATCGGTTGCCGTGCGATGGGCCGATCGGCTCGCGATTCGCTGCGCCGACGTCCGACAGCCCGTCGCCGAGCTGTCCGGCGGCAACCAGCAGAAGGTGGCGTTTGCGCGGCTGCTGCACCACGACGTCGACGTCCTGATCCTCGACGAGCCGACGAAGGGCATCGACGTCGCGAGCAAGGCGCAGATCTACGAGCTCATCGACGAACTGGCGCGCGCGCGCAAAGCCGTCCTGCTCGTCAGCAGCTATTTCCCGGAACTCCTGGGCGTGTGCGATCGGATCGCGGTCATGTCGCGCGGCCGGCTGGGTCCGCCGCGCAGCGTTGAGGAATGGAACGAGCACTCGCTGTTGATGGAAGCGTCGGGCGCCCGCGCGTCGTAGCGTCGCGGCGGCTGCTGGACGAGACCGGGGTCCTGATCGGCCTCGCCGTCGTCCTCGCGATCTTCGGCGCGCTCATCGGGCCGCAGTTCTTTCGCGCGGCGAACCTCGAGCTCGTCGCGCGGCAGACGGTCATCGTGTGCGTCGCGGCGCTCGGCATGACGATGGTGATCGTGTCCGGCGGCATCGATTTGTCCGTTGGATCCGTCGTAGCCCTGAGCACCGTCGTCACCGCCGTGCTGCTCCAGCATCAGGGGCCCGCGGTGGCCGCGCTCGGGGCGCTGGCCGCTGGCGGGGTGTGCGGCCTCGTGAACGGTGTGCTCGTTACCCAGCTGCGCGTCGTACCGTTCATCGTCACGCTCGGCACGATGCTGCTCGTGCGCGGCGCGGCGAAGGGCCTCGCCGACGAACGACGTATCGAGGCGCCCGTGACATGGCTGAACAGCCTGCTGCGCACGGTGCGTGACGGCAGCGGCCTGCTGCTGCCTACCGGTATATGGATCACGATCGTCCTGGCGATTCTCGTGGCGTTGACGCTGCGGTACACGCGCTTCGGCCGCCACCTGTTCGCGATCGGGTCGAGCGAGCGGACGGCGCGGCTCTGCGGGGTCCGCATCAATCGCGCGAAGATCGTCGTGTACACGATTGCCGGGGCGTTCGCGGCACTCGCCGGCGTCATGGAGTTCTCGAAGCTCTCCGTTGGGGACCCAACCGTCTCGATTGGTCTGGAGTTGGACGTCATCGCCGCCGTCATCATCGGCGGCGGAAGCCTAGCGGGCGGCAAAGGCAGCGTCGTCGGCACACTGGCAGGCGCGGCGATCATGGCCGTCATCCAGATCGGGTGTTCGCAGCAGGGACTGTCGAACTGGGTTCAGCAGATCGTGACAGGCTCGATCATTGTCGGCGCGGTCGCGCTCGATCGGTTGCGGTCATAAGCGATGCAGATTCGCGCCCTCGAGGTTCTCGACCTCCGGTTTCCGACGTCGCGCACGCACGCGGGCACCGACGCGGTGCACGTCGATCCCGACTACTCGGCGGCATACGTGATCCTCTCCACGGACGCAGGCGTTGAAGGTCATGGCCTGACGTTCACGATCGGCCGCGGCAACGAGGTGGTCGCCGCGGCAATCGACGCGTTTCGGCATCTGGTCGTCGGTCGGCGGCTCGCCGACATCACCGCCGACTTCGCGGGCTACTGGCATCAACTCGCCGGCGAATCGCAGCTTCGCTGGCTCGGTCCCGAGAAAGGCGTGATCCACCTCGCGCTGGCGGCGATCGTCAACGCGCTCTGGGACCTCTGGGCGCGCACGGAAGGCAAGCCTGTCTGGAAGCTGCTCGCCGACATGACGCCGCGGCAGGTTGTCTCGTGCATCGATTTCCGTTACATCTCGGACGCCATCACGCGCGACGAGGCCATCGATCTGCTCGAGCGCCAGCAGGCGACGAAGGCGGATCGCGAGGCGGAGGTCCTGCGGGTCGGCTACCCGGCGTATACGACGTCGGTCGGATGGATGGGGTATTCCGATCAGCGGATTCGGGAGTCCTGCCGCGCCGCGATCGCGGGCGGGTGGACGCATTTCAAGGTGAAGGTCGGCGGCCGTCCCGACGACGACCGTCGTCGAGTCGCGCTCGTGAGGTCGGCGATCGGCGCCAACCATACGCTGATGATCGACGCGAATCAGCAATGGGACGTCGCCGAGGCGATCGATCGCGTCACGGAGCTCGCCGGCTGCCGGCCGTGGTGGATCGAGGAACCGACGAGCCCCGACGACGTGCTGGGCCATGCGGCGATCGCAAAGGCGGTACGACCGCTCGGGATCGGTGTCGCAACGGGTGAACACTGCGCGAACCGGATCGTGTTCAAGCAGCTGATGCAGGCCCACGCGATCGATTTCTGCCAGATCGACAGCTGCCGGCTGGGCGGCGTCAACGAGAACCTGGCCGTGATGCTGATGGCGGCAAAGTTCGGCGTGCCCGTCTGTCCGCACGCCGGCGGCGTCGGGCTCTGCGAGTACGTCCAACACCTGTCGATGTTCGACTTCATCGCGATCTCGGGCACCATGGATGGTCGTGTGATCGAGTACGTCGACCATCTGCACGAGCATTTCGAGGAGCCCGTGATCGTGCGCCGCGGGCGGTACGTGGCGCCGATGACGCCCGGATACAGCATCGCCATTCACGAAGCGTCGCGCGTGGCACATCGCTTTCCGGATGGAAAGGTGTGGGTATGACGATCGGCCGCTCGGCTAGAGCCTTCGCGCTCCTGGCAATCACGCTCGCCATGTTTGCAGGAGTCGAGACGCCCGCGCAGCAGACGTTCGACGTCCGCACGTTCGGCGCAAAGGCCGACGGCAAGGCGCTCGATACCGAGGCGATCAACAAGGCGATCGGCGCGGCGCACGCGGCCGGCGGCGGCACGGTGCACCTCCCCGCGGGCACGTATCTGTCGACGTCGATTCACCTGCAGAGCAACGTCGGCCTGTTTCTCGATCACGGCGCGACGATCGTGGCGGCCGACGTGACGAGCGGCCCGTACGACGAGCCGGAACCGAACCCGCTCGACACGTATCAGGATTTCGGGCACAGCCATTGGCACAATGCGTTGATGTGGGGCGAGAACGTCGAGAACGTTTCAATCAGCGGGCCCGGGATGATCCACGGCAAAGGCCTGGTCCGCAACCACAACGATCAAACGCCGCGTGGGAGCGGCGACAAGGCGATCAGCCTCAAGAACAGCCGCAACGTGACGATTCGCGATGTTTCAATCCTGCACGGCGGCTGGTTCGCGATTCTCGCCACCGGCGTCGACAACCTGACGATCGACAACATCAAGATCGACACGAACCGCGACGCCATCGACGTCGACTCGTGCCGGAACGTCCGAATCTCGAACGCGACGATCAATTCGCCATTCGACGACGGCATTTGTCTCAAGAGCAGCTACGGCGTCGGCGCCGTGCGCGCGACCGAGAACGTCACGGTGACCAACTGCCAGGTCAGCGGATACGACGAGGGCACGCTGCTCGACGGCACGTTCAAGCGCACGGTGAAATACAACCGAGGGACAACGGGACGCATCAAGTTCGGGACCGAGAGCAATGGCGGCTTCAAGAACATCACGATCTCGAACTGCGTGTTCGACTACAGCCGCGGGCTCGCCATTGAAAGCGTCGACGGCGGGCCGATCGAGGACGTCGCGATCACCAACGTGACGATGCGCGATATCGTGAACGCGCCGATCTTCATCCGCCTCGGCAACCGCGCCCGCGGCCCGAACAAGCCGCCGCCGGGAGTCATCAGGCGCGTCCGCATCAGCAATGTCGTGGCGTCGAACGTCGACTCGCGCCACGGTGTGCTGATCGCCGGCATTCCGGGCCACCCGATCGAGGACGTGACGCTCAGCGACGTGCGGATCGCCTATCAGGGCGGCGGCACGGCAGCCGACGCGGGGCTCGAGCCCGAGGAGAAGGAGACCGATTATCCTGAGCCGGACATGTTCGGCACCATTCCGGCCTACGGCGTCTACGCGCGGCACGTGAACGGCCTCGCCGCACGCAACGTCCATTTCACGATTGACAAGCCGGACGCGCGGCCGGCGCTCCGCCTCGAGGACGTGAACGGCGCCGACATCGATCATCTCGTTCTGCCGCCGCGGACCGCCGGGGCGCTGTTCGTTCTCCGGAGCGTCCGCGATTTCCTGCTGCGAAACAGTCCGGGCATCGCCGACACGAAGCGCGCGAGCGTCGACAGGGAATCGTTTTGAGCTATCCCCGCGTCGCCTCGCTGAAGACGCCGGCGGCGTTCCGTGCTCATCTGGAGCGCTCGGCGATCGCGCTGCCGTTCGACGACGCGCTCGCGGCGCCCACGGCGTCTCCACTGGCGCAGCCGATCGAGGTGGACGGCGTGCGTGTCGGCAACCGGTTCTGCATTCTGCCGATGGAGGGTTGGGACGGCACGCGTGAGGGTGAGCCGAGCGACCTGACGCGGCGCCGGTGGCGCCATTTCGGCATCAGCGGCGCCAAGCTGCTGTGGGGCGGCGAAGCGGTGGCGGTGCGGCACGACGGCCGCGCGAATCCGCATCAACTGCTCCTGTCGCCCGCGACCGAGCGCGCAATCGGATCGCTGCGCGACGACGCGATCGCGGCGCACCGCGATCGCTTCGGGTCGAACGCCGACCGCGATCTGTGGATCGGCCTGCAGCTCACGCACTCGGGCCGCTACGCGCGGCCCGACGTCTACGATCAGCCGGCGCCGCTCGCGGGCGCGCACCATCCGATCCTCGACCGGCGTCTGCCTGACGGCGTCCGCGTCCTGACCGACGAGGAACTCGATCGCCTCGTGGACGATTTCGTCGAGGCGGCGCGTCGCGCGTATGCGATCGGCTACGCGTTCGTCGACGTCAAGGCCTGCCACGGGTATCTCGGCCACGAGATGCTCGGCGCGCGCACGCGTCACGGGAAATACGGCGGCTCGCTCGAGAATCGCACCCGCTTCATGCGGCAGATCATCCAGGGCATCCGTGCCACAGTCCCGGCGCTTCGCATCGTCGTGCGCCTGTCCGCGTTCGACACGGTGCCGTACCGAAAAGGGCCCGGGGGCGTTGGGGTGCCCGACGGGGACGTTGCGGAATGCGGATTTGGCGTTGCGGCCGACGAC
>Ga0310810_10009878_pt1 | contig 11068 bp, 20 predicted proteins | sample NCmetagenome_FD_207641 | JGI IMG/M metagenome (GOLD analysis project Ga0310810, IMG submission 207641) | Soil microbial communities from experimental microcosm in Duke University, North Carolina, United States - NC | ecosystem: Engineered > Artificial ecosystem > Soil microcosm > Unclassified ... | reverse complement strand
CACCGCGCGGGAAATACCTACCCTTGGTTCATAGGGACTGCCACTGGAGATCAGCTTTCGCATGAGGTGCTCCTGCTGAGGACGCAGCCTGACGGTGAACTCGAGAGGCCGCCGATCAGTGCCCGATGAGAGCTGGCGGCGTAGAAAGCCGTGATCGCCTCCGAAAACCACAGGGCCGCGGCACGCCATTCAGCGGGCGACATGCCGACAGGCGGCTGATCTGGTAGTTCTATTTCGGCCTGCCCGTCTCGGTGCCTTACCTCAAAGTCGAGGCCGCTTGGGCATCCAATTATCAGGACATCATCTGAATCGCCTTGTGCGTACCTCACGTGGCCACAGTGCGGAAATAGTTGCTCACCAACCCGGTGGTCGGCGGTGCGCTCCTCATTCAGAGTACGAAGCAGCATCAGCGCGGCAGCGCTAAGTGCCCACTCTTCATTCCGCTGATCCATGAGCGCTCGATTCCCGCGCTCGATCATTACTCCGCCATGAGCGCACAGATCGTTCTGCAGTGCCTCGACTGACAGCCAATGGAGGTTATGAGGTTTGATCGACAGCACTATCACGCTCTGCGTAACGGGGAAATCGAGAATAAGTCCAGAAGTTCCTGGTACGCATCCAACCATTTTCCATATCCATAGCCTTGCGGTCATTTTTTTATGGTGATGACGTGCGCTTGAATCTTGCCATCGACGTCGTGCGTTCCGAACCTTCTGGCGACAAAGGCGGTCGCCGTGTCAGTCGCTTCGCCCAGTAGTGAAGGCTCGCGGGCTTCGATCTCGCTTCGAAGTGGTGTGCCTTGGCAGTACGCAAGCGCAGGCACGCGGGGAGACTGCGCGCGGCTACGCGCTGTGACCGTGACGATTTGAGGTGATCTGGTGAACCCACCCATCGCAAGATCGCGCTCGACGGTCGGGCGGTCGTGGTATCCGTGGGGTGTCCTTACTAAAAACCGCGGCGGATCCGTAGGAAACACCGCTGCAAGCGCCGCCGTTACAGTATCGGCGAATTCGTTCTCCGAGATCCGGTCCCAGATGTTGAAGATGAAGACGCCTCCTGGTTTGAGCACCCGGCGCGTTTCGGAAAAGGCCTTGCACTTGTCGGGAAAGAACATCACGCCGAATTGACACACGACCGCGTCGAATTCGTTATCTGGAAACGGCAGTGCCATTGCATCCGCTTGCAACCATTGGACTGGGCGTGCCGTCCCTGCAGAGGCCGCCTGGTCGAGCATGGCTTGATTCAAATCGGTTGCGACTATGGAACCCCTCTCGTTCGACGCCGCTGCCAATGCACGGGTCACGACGCCGGTACCCGCGGCGACTTCCAGTATCCGGGATACGTTCATGGAGCCTACGCGCTCCTTCAGGTCGCTCGCGTACGGCTCGAAGATCAACGGTACGAGATGAGTCTCGTATATGCGTGGAATTGATCCGGCGAAAACCTTGTCGATGGTCACGACAGCGCCCTCAGCGCAAAGACGACCCACAAAGCATGATGTCTGCGACCGCGGCCACGTCACCTATCAGGAGGAGCACAGCCCCCAGGCTTCAAAACGCGCTCGGTTGCGGCGGGGTATCTCGCGAGTTTATCGGTGGGACGGCGTGGCCTGGCTACCAACTCGCCACCGCAGTTTGGGCAGGTATTCTTCAGGACCGTCTCCGCGCACACCCGACAGAACGTACACTCAAACGAGCAGATGACTGCGTCCGAGGATTCAGGTGGCAGGTCGCGATCACAGCATTCGCAGTTGGGCCGAAGTTGAAGCATTACGCATACCTCCAACGGCAGCACCGGGTTGGCTGCGTAATTACTTTAGCAGCCACCCCCAGATGCCGTCCTCAGTGCTAACTGCTGCCGCTTATTTCCGGATCGGTAGTTCGATCCAGGCGCGCGGTTGTGCAGGCATAGTCTTACGTTAAGGCTTCCTGTTTTTTTGGGTAGCGGGGTCAATCCACTCCTCCAACGATGCGCAGATCGCGCTCGGCAGCGTTTCCGAGTGCACGGAGGGCTTCCTGATAACCGGGACTGTCATGTGCTGCGATGGCCTGCGCGACGTTGTCAAACTCAATCAGGACGGTGCGCTGATCGAGCCCATTCTCGTAGGTGCGTGCTGGCAATCCTCGCGCAAGCAGGCGGCCGCCTGCCGCCCGCAGTGCAGGAACGGCGAGCTTGGCGTATGCGGCGAGCGCCTCTTGATCACCAACCGAGCGGTACGCAGTAATCCAATATGCTTTAGCCATAGTGCTCTGATGATGTCCGTGTAAGTGTGTTGATGAATGTCACATCAGTAGTGAGGCGTGCCAAAGGTAGCTTGCCGTTCGACGGTGAAGTTGAAGCGCGCGCCGCCCATAAGCGCCCGATGCGCGGATCCAGTGGACACCGTCTGCTAGCGTACATGGCGTTGAGCTACCGCCGTTCACTCATCGCTAACGATTGCTGGAGCGTCGCCGGTCGGCCTCTGGCGTTATCAATATGAAATTCATAACACAGACTAGTCTCGTCTGTGACATGTTCGCCAAAAGCTTCGATCCGCCTGAAACCGTAGTTTTCGTAAAATGCAATCGCCGACGCCTGCTTATTTCCGGTTTCAAGGATAAGCCGCTCGTAACCGAGCTTGCCTGCACTGGCAATCAAGTGCTCCAAAATGGCCTGGCCCACATGCTTACGCCGGTGCTCGGGGCGAACGTACATGCGTCGTACTTCTGCGGTAGTGCGGTCAAACTCGCGCAGTGCACCAGAACCTACGGGCGAGCCGGCCACAAAGGCGGCAACGTACAGATCGCGTGCTCCCGGCGGATCGTTTGTGAGTGCGGATATCGGTTTGGCAGCAGGCTGCGTGTAGAGAGGGCGCACCTCAGCAGCAGCATCGCGCAGTAGTGCTGTGGCGATCTCCCCAATGGGGTCAATGTTGGCGATGCGCACAGCCGCAGCGATCTAACGTACTAGCCGGGACGCCGGCTAGAAGCGCCGGCTAAGCGCCGCGGGTTCACACTCTCTGCGCCCACCCGCGGCGACATCGCCGACGTTCATGGACCTCCAACGATTGTCAGGCAGCCTTTTTATATGGGGCATATCCATAATACTTCGGCCGGTCGTCAAGTCGCACATGCAACCACGAGACCCCGGCTCCGGCGGTGCTCAGCCATACCGGCTCGCTGCCAACGCGCGCCATCGCAGCCTCGCCGACTGCACGCCACAAGGCGTGCCGCTGCCACTCGGGCGCGCCGCGGACGAATGCCGCAAGATGTGCATAACACGACTCTGCTGCAATGGGAGACGGTACGACCATGACTGCATCCCGGCCTAGATTGGGGAAAACCACTACCCCCTGATCATTCGAACCGCCAAAATGCTGCGCGAATGCTTTGGGATCAGCATCACGCGCCAATGCTGGGCTCTCCAACAGCACGAACTCGAAGTGCCGCCCTACCGTAGCGGCGGTGACCGGTGGCGTCTCCCACCGGAACGCTGAAAATCGTGAGTTAGCCAGGAGGTCGCTGAACTTCGCGCGGAACGCTCCGTCCTCGAGCCACCCGCGAAAGACCTCTGCAAACGTCGCGTTACGTGAATCAAGCTCAATGCTGAAACGAGAACCTCGATCAGCGTCGAGTTCATCGCATCGGGTGGACCACATTGATTATCCCTGAGTCACCTGACGGTGAAGTCGACGGACCGCCAAAGGGTCCCAACGAGCGCGGCGGGTACATATCTTTCTGCCAGCGCCCGCGGCAAGGTTGCCGCTGACCGCCCAGGGCCCCTCCCACGATTGTTACGACTCACGGGCGGCCCGGAATCTCAAGGCTCGCTTGGAAGTCGGGAGCGGTCCTCAGCGTCACTGTTGCTGGCCTGCAGGACAAGGTCGCCAAAGGTACTCTTACGGTCTTTGTATAGGGCTTCGTCGCAGCATCGTTCCACTGATCATCGAGAATGCTCACGTCTATCGTCTGGTGCACCGCATGGTCCGCTTGGTCGACCTTGCGGCAGTTGCCCCATTGGATAGAGAAGTGATGATCCGGATTGGTACCGTCATAGATCATGGTGGCGATGATCTGATCGCTATTCGGATCGTAGCTCACAGATCCAAAGTTGGCCGCGACCACTGTAGTCGTACCGCTAGCCATCGCGACGATTACTGTAATCAGCAAGAAGGCTCGAAAGCGTTCAAATAGCCGTGCCGCGGCGGGCGCCGACGCCAAATCCATAGTTGCCAACACCTTGTAACTCCCGACGGTGAAGTTAAGAGCCCCCATGGGCTCCCCAAACGCCGGCGCATACTGCCTTCCCGCGCCCGCGGCACATAACCACCAGCTGTTCACGGACCCTCCAAACGATCGTTAGGGGTTACGGGCCTACACAGTGAGCTCAAGCCGATTTCCATCCGGGTCGATAACGACGCTCTCATAGTAACCGTCACCAGTGCGACGGGGTCCCTCTTTAACTCCAAACCCTGCTTCGCGCAACGTGGCTGTCAGTTCATCCACGCGATTCTCCGAACCTAACGAGAAGGCGAGATGCGTCAATCCCATGCGGTTAACCCCGGAGTCACGCTCCATCGGACGGAGCACTGCCGTTTTCATCAGCTCCAGCCGAGCGCCGTCCTGAAACGTCAAAAACCGTGACTCAAAGCCTTTGGAAGAGTTCGCGTACTTCGGGCCGATACTCGCACCAAAGTACTCTGTATAGAACCTCACGAGGCGGTCAATGTCCTCCGTCCAAAGTGCGACGTGCTCGATTCGTGGCACGCGGATCCTAACGCTGAAGTTGACCGGCGGGGCGCCGGCAGCAGAGTTTCACCGAGACCTCCAACGATTGTTAAAGCGCAGACGTCCTCTGCAACCATTGCTAGATTGCACCGTCGCTTCCCCGATGCGAAAGGCGCCATGGCGGGTTGCAGCGTGCGTCCCCAGCACGATAAAGGCAAATGACGTTTCCATTCGGGTCGCGCAGATAGGCTTCGCGCCAACGCCAGGTTGATCAGTCGGCGGAGTGTCAAAGATGACTCCCCGATCCTTGAGCTGCTGGCAAGTCGCATCAAGGTCCACGCATTCGAAATACACGACCACACCAGAGCTCTCAGGAACGGAGGCCATTTGGTGCAGCGAAAAAGGTTGCCCCACCGATGGGGCACTCAAAGCGAGTGTAGCAAGGTAGACCGCTGACGATTTGTGTGAAGCCGAGCGCACGGTAAAAGGCAGCCGATCGCGCGACGTCGGTGGATGGCAGCGTGACCCGGTTCAGATCCATCACGATGCGCCGAAATATGCTGCAATCTAACGCTGAAGTTGGGCGGTCGCACAGAAGCGCCGCTCAAGCGTCCGGGCGCACACTCCCTTCCGGCGCGCGACGCGTAACCGCAACCCTTTCATGGACCCTTCCAACGATGGTAAGGCAGCCAGTCACTGCTCTGCTTTCCGGTAAGCAACATGTTTGAGGCCCACCAACCGTTCAGAATACGGTACCACGCGATGCTGCACGTCGAGATCCCAAGGTGCTGGAAAGTCTGCAATGAGTTCTGTGGCGGCGACAGAACAACTTTCCTTAACCCTGGCATCCGGGGGGCCGTCATACTCAAACCTGACTCGGACGAGTTGAGAGTTAGGATCCAGCTCAATCGATGCCTGGCGCAGCTGCGAATTTACCCCGAGCAGTGCACGCTGAAGGGACAGCAGGAGTTGAGAACGGTCAGGAATCGCGTCCATCTGCAGCCTGACGGTGACGTTGAGGGGCGGCCCAAAAGCGCGGGCCAACCGCCGTTGGCGCACACCATCTTCCCACGCCCACGGCGCCTACCACCGACCGCTCACTGTCCCAGTCCAAGGACTGTTAGCGCGCCGCATAAAAAGGGGCGCATACCTTTTCAATATGCGACTCCTGACTGGAGTCAGCGAACACCATATCCAGCGGGCAGTCCCGATGAAATATCTCCGCGTAGGGAACACGAAGTGCTTCAAGCAGCGTCTGGTCCGCACTTGCTCTGGAGCAAAGCGCGAGCACCACGTGCATCTCGTTCGAGCCTTCATAGGAGGCTCTTACTAGAAACGCGCGGCGGATTTCCGGACGTGCCGAGAGTATCGCAGACCACTGCGCCTTAATCGTGCGTTCCACCGGACCATTCTGTTCGCCTAAGAACTTGACCTTCGCTACGTGCAAGTGCGTCGCCGTCTTGCGCTTGGGTTTGATCTTGAGCCAGGACAGAAGACCCAACGGGGACATGATGGCTGCCTAACCGTGACCTTGCGTGACCGGCTGACCACACGATCCAGACGCCGCGCACGCCCACGCGGCATCCGCAGGACAGTGAGGAGCGGGATCCACAGTGCTACCTATCACGGACACTTTTCACGATTGTTGGAATCGGCAAGCGAAGCATCGCAACGGCCCTAAGGACATCGGTAGGCAATGCCTTCAACAGGCTCCCAGGTTGGTCCGTTGGTAACTACGCCGATATTACCGCCGAAACCGACGACCATGTTCCGAAACTCCGTGCGTGAGTTAGAACCACTGGAGTTGACTCTGATGTGGCCAACGGCGCTACAGGTCGATACCTCCGAGGCGTTTCTCGTGAGCCGGACCTTTTCAGCGCCCGGCACTGGCGCCACGGCGACGACGCAAGAAATAAGCCCAACAGCCAAAGCTACCGGGATCACGATTATTCGGGTGTGCAGCACGGCGCACCTCAGGGAGCAGGACGGGAGAAAGACTCTCTGGCTATATCCAGAGGTGAAGTAATGCGCGTTAAAGCCGAAGCAAATATACGGGCGCGAGAGCCGCAACAGCAGCGACGACCTGGACTAGAAGAATAGGCACGGACCTGCGCGGATCTTGCGGCAACCACCTGAGCACGAAATACGCAATGACGGGCAACTGGCCGGCCATCAGGAGCTGCCAAGTATGGGCCGTGGAGCCCTCGTCGGCTCCCCGGCGCGGAATGCCATAGATCGCAAGGTGCCCAAGCACAAGCGCCAGCGCGGCTAGAGACATGGCGATAGGAGTCCAGGCGCTGGGCCTTCTAAGAGTCGAGATATCCATGAGAGTTCTCCGAGCGCCGTTCGAGCGCTTTACGGGGGGCTGAGGGCGACCCGAAGCGCGTGATCGAGCGACACGCGCGCGCGGTCCTTCCGCGCCCACGGTGCGTAACCAACAGCCGTTCCCGGCCCGCTAAGGTGTTAGACGTCTCGACCGCATACACCAAGGCGGCTAGCACTCCGCTCACCCAGAGGTTAACTGGGCGTTTTGTTTTCCTTATCAAATTCCTGCAGCTTTTGCCGTAGAAAATCGGCTGAGAGAACCACTTGGCCGTCCGAAAACCGAATCTCATATGGTCTGCCCGAAACAGACGATGCCGAGGCGCAATAGCTGATGAAGTCTTCGGCCGTCTTTATACGCGAATCGGCAGCGCGAAGCTTGAGTCGCAAGTGCTTGACCGCGGCGGCGCTGTCATAGGAGGTTCCATTACGAATGAACTGTGCATCGTACAAGGATGCAACGATTCCCAACAGGTACTCAATTCGCGCATTTTCCGCCGGCGAACGGTCGCCAGCGTTTGCGGCTACCGCAAACGTCAGAAATGTGATTGCGAGCAGGCGAGCCATCCAACCGTCGTATACGAGTGCATACGTAGGGTGTCCAGGGTAACCTGAACCACGGCGCTGCGCTCAGACTGACGTCTAACGTTGACGCTGAGCAGCCACCCCGAGCGCCTAATACGTAATACGCCGCCAGGCGCCGTTCCCTCAAACGATCAACGTCACCGTCACTCGACGACTTCAAAGTGCCAAGTCACAACAACCGCCATTTCAGGATGACTGCGACTGCGGCCGGAACCGAAAAGATCAAAGTGAAGATCGGAAGTTCGTCTGCTACGGTGTAGCCGTTCTTAGAAACACCGACCCATAAATTGAACGCGGAGATCAGCAACCAGCAGACTATGAACGCGACCGTCGCCGGCGTATTTGGCACTCAGGTAATCGGCTGAGAATAGTCGGGCCAAAAGTAGGACAGCAGCAGAAGCAAGAACCCAACGGCAAGAAAGAGGACTGTGCGCATGGTGCACGTCTAACGGTGACAGCCGATCACGGACCCCTGCAACGATTGTTAGAAGCCCGCGCCCGCCTCACACCACATGTGAACGCCTCACCAGCACTCGCCACTGGCCCCAAATCTTAATAAGCCATAGCTGCCCGAAGGTCGTAGAGGTGCCAACCGCTACTAGCATCGTACTCTGCGTGGGAGCCGACAAGACCTCGAGTTTGAGGTAGTCATTTCGGCCACATGGCGCCAGCGGGGTCGCGCTTGCAGTCGCGGCGCAGCCATGGTCCACCGGCCGTTCAGAGAACGACGTCAGCCGCAGCGATGGATGAGAGGCTTTAAGCTTTTCGAGGAGGCTAGTGCCGACAGAGGACTTTACGTATACAACTGAATTTCTTGGAAACTGATTCAGCGAACCGTTCGCGACAACCGCCAGCGCGTCAACCATGTCATCCGCCATGATCACGCCAGGACCCGTGCAGAGCGCCACATATAGGGCTAAGAATGCAGTGACTACTCCGGCAACGAAGGCGCTGATTGGAACTGCAACGCGGACCATGGCAAACCTCTACCGGTGGAATCGAGCGGCGGCCCAGAAGCGCCCGATCAGGGGCCGCGGGCGCACGATCTCTCCAGCTGCCGCAGTGCGTAACGACAGACCGTTCACGGTCCCCTTACGACGACTGTTAGCGGCGACTTAGATCGCCAGATATGCCCGCGGAACCATACGCATCCGACTCTACGTAGGTAATTACGCTATCCACAAGAAATCGGAGGTTATCGCCTGCGGTGCCCCGGACTAACCGTTCGAGGTCGTAGCCGACAACAGTGAATGGACTTGTTAATTTCATTTCAGCAGGTCTCAGTACGGAACGGTGCGCGAGCTCGGCTTCACGGAACAGTTTCAGCAGCTTCGATTCGAGCGTTGATCGCGCAGGTATTAGTTCATCGTCGAAATAGAGCAGCCCAGTTGTGCGGTTGCCATTGGAATCGAAGCCGCGCGGAAGGTAAACACGATGTTCGCTGCCGTTTTCATCCGTAGCGCAGAGGGTGGTGGATCCACCGTCTAGCGCGTAACCCGCGGAGTAGAAAGTGAGATGTCCGGGTACGTTCATAGGAAGGGTCCGACGCCTAACGGTGAAGTTGAGGGACCGCCCAGAGGGGCAGAGGGGCTGTCAAACTGGCAAAAGCCGCAGGCGCACACCGTCTTCCAGCGCCTGCGGCGTGTAACCACCAGCCGTTCACAACCCGTCCAACGATTGTAGGCCGCACTAGCGAACCCTGACTAAAGAGACAAGGAGCGGGTCGTCGCCACCCTTAACAACTATTTCCCTCGAAGCATAGCCGTCGGCAAAAACAACGATGGTGCCACCAGGCGGAATCGATCTGTAAGGAGCGAGCACAAAGATACGTGTCGTGCGCGTAGTCGGCACCAAAACGAATTGTCCGTCGGAGTTCGTTTGCGTAAATAAGCCCGGCTGGTTGTCCACCGAAATAGTAGCTCCCGAAATCGGCTTTTTGGAGGTGCCGTCAATTACCGTCCCCGACGCGGCGGGCGAGACATATGTGGTTATCTCGATGCACCCGCCGAGCGATATAAGAAACGGGAGAGCTATCGTACGCCGCCATTTCCCCATGCGCGGCCTAACGGGGAAGTTGAGGGTCCGCACAGAAGTGCGCAATCAAGCGCCGTGGGTATGCAAACTCTTCCGCGCGCGCGTCGCGCGAGCACCAGCCGTTCACGGTCCCCTCCAGCGAATGTTAGATACCACTAGTGGCACAGTCGACTCTTTCGGCAACTGTGCAGGTGAAACGACGGGGTGGCTGCCCGCCGAAGCTCTCCCCCTCAACCGATAATGTTCGCCCAGAAGCGGCCCACTTAAGTGAGAAATACGTTTGCTGCGTCGAAACCGGTAAATGACCTTCAAGGACCACACCCCGAATGATGTCGGCCACTAAGAGTTTGTTGTCGCAGCCGTCATCCGCACAAGACGCAAATGCGACTAGATTTTCCGTCACATTAGGCTCGGGCTCGCCCCAGACCTCTAATGCTTGCGTTTGACCCTGCCTGTTCCGATACGAAAGGCGACAAACCGCTTGGCCGCCTTCGTGAACACCGGTCCATTGGAGTGTTACCGGTCCAACAGCCAGATGTAGCACCGTACTCCAATGCTTTGCGCTAGGGTCGCCGCACTGTCTTCCCAACGCTGGGAGCGAGCATAGGAGCATGAGGAGCAGGCCAGCGAGCTTCATGCGGAATCTAACGGCGAAGTCGAGGGGCCGCCCAGAAACGGTTGATAAAGCGCCAGCCGCTCACGGACCTCTCAAATAATTGTTAGGAGGCAGCAGCAAGTCGACGTTGGTGAACATCAGGTAAAGCATCAAGGGCACCAAAACCAATCCAACGATCACCGCGGCGCGCACAAGTCTACGGGCGAACTCTGATCGGGAATTGGGCGCACACCGCCAAAGGATCACAGACTGCAAAACCCCAATGACAAGCCCGAGCAACACGTACACAGTAAGGCCACCAGTCGTTTCTGGGAATAACAACCCAACGAACGAGTACACAAGGGAACCGCCGAGGCCGTACAGCCAGATAGCACGCCTAAGGGAGGTCTTGCCAGTGAGCGGATCAGTCAACCACCGAGGCCACACTGCTGCCTCCTAACGGGGAAGTTGAGCGGCCGCCCAAAGCGCCCCAAGCGACGTCGGCACACAATATCTTCAGCGCCCGCGCCGTAGCCACCTACTAGTGACGGACACCGCCAACGATCGGTAGCTGTCACTTGCCTCGCTCGATACTTCGAATCTGGCTATTAACAATGATTACTATCATGGGTGCGGAACTAGAACCTCGGTCGTAGCGCCATATTTCCGTAGTCCAAATGCCCACCTTCGCTCCGTATTCGTTTCGGTCATCCTCAGTAGAAATTTGTTGGGAGCAAGGTTCGCCACACTTTTCTAGAAGTTCGGCCACTGACGTATCAGCCGACACAAGCCACCGCCGCACCGGAAAAACTCGTCAGACATGCAA
>Ga0310810_10009877_pt1 | contig 11068 bp, 11 predicted proteins | sample NCmetagenome_FD_207641 | JGI IMG/M metagenome (GOLD analysis project Ga0310810, IMG submission 207641) | Soil microbial communities from experimental microcosm in Duke University, North Carolina, United States - NC | ecosystem: Engineered > Artificial ecosystem > Soil microcosm > Unclassified ... | reverse complement strand
ACCAGTTGGCGCTCGACAGTCTCGAGATCCACGCCCTCAGGTGGAAGACGGAACGTCGCTGGCACAGACGTCCTCGACAAGGTCGCGAAATCTTCGGAGCCGAGCAGACCATTGTCCGCCAGCAGCATCGCGCGCTCGATGGCGTTGCGAAGCTCGCGCACGTTGCCAGGCCAGCGGTAGTGATCGAGCAGTGCCTGAGCCGCCGGCTGCAGGCCGCGCACACGCTTGCGGAACTCCCGGTTGTACCGGTCGATGTAGTGAGCGACGAGCAGGCGGATGTCGCCGACGCGCTCGCGCAACGGCGGCAGCCTGACGGGCATGACCTGCAACCGATAGAACAGATCTTCGCGGAAGCGTCCGCCCTTCACTTCGTGATCGAGGGCACGGTTGGTCGCTGCGATGACGCGCACGTCGACGCGGATGTCGGTGAGGCCTCCGACACGCTTGAAGGTTCGCTCTTCGAGAAACCGGAGCAGCTTCGCCTGGAGGCCCGGCGTCATCTCCCCAATTTCGTCGAGGAAGACCGTCCCGCCATCGGCAGTCTCGAGCAGGCCCCGCTTCTGCTGCCGGGCGTCGGTGAATGCGCCGCGTTCGTGGCCGAACAACTCGCTTTCGAGCAACTGCTCGGGCAGCGCGGAGCACGTGATGTTGACGAACGGCTTCGACGCCCGCTCGCTGTTGTAGTGAATCGCTTTCGCAGCGAGGTCCTTCCCCGTTCCCGTCTCCCCGGTCAGCAGGACCGTCGTCGCCGGGCTCGTGGCGATCCGTTCGAGCAAGGACTTCGCCTCGACCATCGCGGGCGACGACCCGATGATCGCGTCAAAGTCGTAGTCGCGACTCTGGCTGCCGCGCAGCAGGCGCACTTCCCTGCGCAGGCGACTGGTCTCGAGTGCTTTCTCCACCGTCGCCGAGACCTCGTCGAGATTGAACGGCTTGTTCAGATAGTGATACGCGCCATGCTTCATGGCGGCGACCGCGTTCTCGACAGTTGAGAACGCCGTCATGAGGATCACGAGCGTGTCGGGCGACAGCTCTTTGATCTGACGCAGGAGCGTCAGACCGTCGCCATCCGGCAGCCGCTGATCCAGTAGGACCAGATCGACGGCCGGCGTCAGCTGCTGCAGCGCGTCAGCAACCGAACCGGACTCGAGGACCCTGTAACCGTCCCTGAGGAACCGTTCCCGCAGCGACCAGCGAACGAGATCCTCGTCGTCAACGATCAGCAAAGTGGCTTGCGCCATGACTCAATCCCTAGAAAGCGTTTCCGATGAAGGGGAGCATGCGCCCCCAATAGATGACGAAGAACCACGACACGATCGACACCGCTCCGATCACCTTCAATGCCATCGGTCCACTCTCGTCGAGCGCCCTGGTTTCGATTTGCCGGCGGTAGAGCGCCTCGAAGTACACCGCGTTGACGTTGGCGACAATCAGGAAGAAGACCTTGCAGTAGAAGGCGGGGTTGGTGACGTATTGATCGGGCGCGCCGATGAAGAACGTCACCCCGGTGAGGGCGGCAAGCGCGAAGCCGAACTTGGCCCACGGCATCAGCGTCCACGCCGCGCTGATCGGCACGCGCTTCATGAATCCCAGAAGACGCAGGTCGAAGAAGCCGGCGATGCCGATGAGCAGCGAGAGGCCAAAGAAGTGCAACATCTCGCACAGCGGCCACAGCCACGGAGCGACGCGGATGGCTTGCGAGAGTGACGTTCCACGAAGCCAGGCCGCAAAGAGTTCGAGAGTCTCGTTCATCGGAAGCCTCCTACACGTAGGCCATGTATCGCCCGGTCACGATCGCCAGGAACCACAACGCGAGCGATGCCGCCGCGAGTGCACGGCTCGTCGGTGTTTCGACCGCGGCTGCCTCACCTCGCCCGTAGACGGTTCGCTTGAGCGCCAGCAGCAGGACGACGCCGACCGCGATGATCGCGAGCTTCGACATGAAGACCCACGTCGTCCCCTTGGTGGTGGCGTCGCCAACGAAGAGCGCGACACCCGAAATCGCGTTCACCCAGAACCCGATCCACATCACCGGAAACAGCTTCTCGAGCGGCGCGAGCGGGATCGCCTTGCCCCACCCGAGCAGCCGCAGGTCGAGCACGGCGTTGCCGCCGACCAGCACGCCGAGACCGATGGTGTGAAGGGTGAGCACCGCGGGATACGCCCAGATCGACGGCGACTCCCTCAGCCAAATGCCGAATCCGCTGTTCTCCAACGACGCGAGCAACTCCATCATTCGTCGATCTCCTCGTTGAGGACCCGGAGTGCAATTGGTCCGCCACTCGACAATCAGGCTCGGAATAGGCGGATTGACTGGAAGAACAAGCGGATTCATGGGAGCGGCCCGCTGACGAGGCGCGGGAGATTTCCCACCGCCGGGGAAATTTCAGGCCCGACTCGGTCTCCGATTCGCAACAATCAGGTCGGTTGATGGCGACAAGCCACTGGCCACCCCCTTGCACCCTGGTGATGCCAGGGGAGCAAGCCATGGCCAAGATCGCAATCGCCACCCAGCAAACTGCGTGGGACTGTAAGTGGAGCCGCCCTGGCTTCCGGCTCGCTGGCATCGAAGAGTCGGCGCAGCCCGAAAGCGTCTGGGTCTGCGTGCGCACCGGCGTACGCCGCAAGCTGTCAGAGCACACGTGCGACCACTGCCCGTACTGGCAGAAGGACGAATTCCGCAAGAACTAGCGGCTGGTCTGCGCGAAATAGTCGATGACCGCGCGAGCGGCGTTCGCGCCGACCACCTGTTCGAGCTCCTCACGCGTGGCTCGACGAACTCCTGCGAGGCTTCCGAATTTCGTCAGCAGCGCGCGCCGGCGGCGCGGCCCGATGCCGGGAATGCCATCGAGCTCCGATCGCAGATCGCGCATCGAGCGCGCCTTGCGATGGAAGGTCACCGCGAAGCGATGAGCCTCGTCGCGGATCCGCTGAAGAAGCAACAGTGCAGGGTCATGCTCGGCGAGCACGAGTGGCTCCATCTGGTCGCGCGTGAAGAGCAACTCCTCCTTCTTGGCGATACCCACTGCCACCAGGTTCGCCAACCCAATCTGTTCGAGTGCCTCGTAGGCCGCGGACAGCTGGCCTTTGCCGCCATCGATCAGGATCAGATCGGGAAACGGTCCGCCACCTTCGAGTACCGCTCTATAACGGCGTTGCACCACTTCGCGCATGGCGGCGAAGTCGTCTAGAATCACTCGGGCTTCGGGATTCGGGATTCGGGATTCGGCGTCTTTGACCGAGGACTGAAGACCGGCGACCGTGGACCGAAGACCGCGGACGCGAAACTTGCGGTACTCGCTGCGCTTCATCCGCCCGTCTTCGCATACCACCATTGATGCGACGGTCTCGCTCCCCTGAATCGTCGAGATATCGAAACAGTCGATGCGACGCGGTATGGCCGGAAGGTTCAGTCGCGTTCGCAAGGTTTCCAGCGCGTCGAAGTGCGCAGCCGTCGTCTCGTTGAATCGCGTGCGATAGGAGAGCTCCGCATTGCGAGTTGCCAGCTCCACGAGCGCGCGCTTGTCGCCGCGCTGCGGTACGAGGATCTTCACCTTGCGGCCGGCCCGGGCGGTCAGCCACTCCTCCATCGCATCAGCGTCTTCGATCTCCTCTGGCAGGTTGATCTCGGACGCCGGGACACGCAACTCGTAGAACTGCGTCAACGCGGCGTGAAGAACGTCGGCGGGGCCACCGGCTACTGCGCCGGGATCCGTTCCTAGCTCGACGCGTTCGACGACGCGGCCTCCTCGCACCTGAAAGACCTGAATTGCGCCACCGCTGGCTCCCACCTTCAACCCGAAGACGTCGCGATCGCCCAGCCCGGCGCTTGCCACCTTCTGCTGCCGGTCGCGCAACGTCTGCACCGTACGAAGGGCATCGCGCAGTTGCGCCGCCTGCTCGAATCGTTCGTCATCCGATGCCGACTGCATGCCGTCACGAAGACGCTCGATGAGCTCGTCGTTTCGCCCTTCCAGCAGTAGCCTCGTGTTGGCCACCGCTGCGCCGTACTGCTCTTCGGTACAGATCGCCGCGACGCACGGCGCAAGACAGCGTTTGATGTCGTACTCGAGGCAGGGACGTCCCCGCTGCCCCGTGATCACCTCATTACACGATCGGATGCCGAACACGCGATGCGACAGCGTCATCGTCCGCCGAGCGAGCTTGGCGGGGAGGAACGGCCCTGCGTAGAAGTCGCCGGTCTTTTCGACGCTGCGTGCGACCAGGATTCGAGGAAAGGCCTCGCTCGTCGTGAGACGCAGATATGGATAATTCTTGTCATCCCGCAGCAGGATGTTGTAGCGAGGCGATCGCTGCTTAATCAGGTTCGTCTCGAGGACGAGCGCCTCCATGACCGAGTCGGTGACGATGACCTCGACGCGTGTGATTTCGTCGAGCAGGGCGTCGTGCCGCGGGCTCAGGCCGTACGCGCCGAGATAACTGCGGACCCGATCGCGAAGCGAGCGGGCTTTTCCGACATAAATCGTTTCGCCCGCGCCGTTGACCCACAGATACACGCCTGGCTGCTCGGGCAAGCGCGCCAGCTGATCCTTGAGGTCATGAACGGGCATGGGCTACCATGACTGGTTCGTTCTTGGTTGAAGAACCTTCAATTGTACTCACTGAACTGCTGCTATGAACTTTCGCCGTCAGGACAGATGCTGACCGGACGCTGCGCTCACGAATGACCGTTACCGGATTCATCGGCACTGTCTGCATGTTCCCGTTGCGCGCCATCATCGGCGCGAGCGTGGCACTTGGCATCCACCCCAACGTTCTCACGCTCATCGGCGTTCTGATCAATGTCGGCGCGGCCTGGGCGCTCGGCAAGCAGCACTTTCTGCTCGCCGGCGTCATCATGATCGTCGCCAATATCTTCGATTTCATCGACGGTAAGGTGGCGCACATCACCAACACCGTCTCGCGCTTCGGCGCCTTCTGGGACTCGACGCTGGATCGCTTCTCCGATATCGCCCTCTTCCTGGGCTTGATCTACCTCTACGCGACGCTGAGGCGGACCGACTACGTGATGGTCACCGCGCTCGCCATGATGTTTTCGATCATGACGAGCTACGCGCGGGCACGGGCCGAGTCGCTCATCGACAAGTGCAAGGTCGGTTTCATGGAACGCCCCGAGCGCATCGTTCTGTTCATGATCGGGGCGTTTCCGTCTCCGCTGCCGCCATTTGACCATCGCATGGCGGCCGTGCTCTGGGTGATCCTGATCCTGTCGATCGTCACCGTGGCGAATCGCATCCACTACACCTATCTGGTGTTGAACGACAAGCCGATCCCGACTGGATCGAACCCCATCTCGAAGGTCTTCTGGCGCGCCTTCTTCTGGCGGGACGAGCGGTCAACGCTCCCCTACGATCTCTGGGTGATCGCGATCCTGGCGTTCGTCTGGCTGACTCCGCCCGATTGGCTCCGCGACCCCACAGCGAGCGGCCTCGGTATCTGGGAGTGGCTCAGATAGATTCACGGGACGCATCCGCCGTATCCGACGCTGCCGAAGCGTCGCGAATCCTGCGCGAGCTCAACTCGTTCGGTCCGGTCCTCGCGGTCAAGCTGTATCGTGTGACGCTCGATCCCGCGCCCGCGATTCCGACGCTTCCCTGCCTCGACCACGAGGCGATGCTGCACGAGGGCGTCGCGCCGCATCTGGCTGCCTATATCCAGGACGGCTCATCGGGCGACATCCACGAGGTCGTGGTCATCCCGTCCGAGCGCCGCATCGAGGAGGACATTATCTCGACGTGGGGCGAGTGTTCACCGGAGTCGCGCGCGCGGCTGCTGGCCGTCGTCACACAGCGCTTCCCCAACTACAAGGCCGCGGAGGCCACACCTTCGTGGTGGCGCGGCGACCGTCGGGTCGCGACCGCATGCCGCGCGCAGGTCACGCTGCGAGATGTCCTGCTCGGCACCGACATCGCGCGTGTGAAGGACCGCGTGGATCGACTGCAAACGATCGCATCGCTGATGGAGAAGCAGTCACGCGCCGCATCGTGGGGCGTCCGCACGGTCAGCGGCCCTCTGGTCGCCGCCGGCGGTGTGATCATCTATATCGTGTTCGGCGCACTCAGCTTCGGCATGAGCGAGTCAGCCGTCGCCATCATGCGCTACCTGCTGATCGGTCTGCTTGGTGGCTGGTTTCTCTACTACGGCGTGAAGGCCGTCCAGCTCACAGAGATGTCGAATCGGGTGTGGAAGCGCACTGCGGAGTACAACCTCATTCTCGCGGAACGCAAACGCCTGGGAGTCTGATTCCAACCAACCGGGAGCGAGAGACACGCCGCTCTGCGAACCGCTCGACGGCGCGGGAAACCGCGGCTCAGGGTTCTGGTTGCAGCAGGCGCAGGTCCGTGACCTGCGCCGGACTTGGCCTGCGCTCGCGGTTTTCCGGTCTGTCGCGTGCGACGCGCCGCTCGCATGGTTCGCTGCCGCGGCATGTCTCTCGCTCACGTTAAATCGTTGCCACTGCTTCTTCACGCCAGTCGCGACGCAGCGTCCCCTCTTGAACTCGTAGCCCTTCGAGAGCTCCGTGTTCGAGGTTCCGCAATTCATGTCCGTCAGCGCCCGCGCAGCAGCTCTGTCACCGGCGACGGCGGTTCGTCGGCAGCGACGACCGCCCTGAGATAGGCCGTGTCGTCCGCGGTGCCGGGCTCGGGAAACTCGATCCTCGTCTGCCGATGCCACACGTACGCCGACGGGCCCTCCAGCACGAGGCACGCCGGCGGGCGGCCGTAGAACCGCGAGAGACCGATGTCGACGTTGATCACGCGGGCGTTGTACCTGGGAAGGATCGCAGTGAGGGTCACGGTGTGCCCAATGACGATTCTCCGAACCCCTTGCGCCGCGAGTACGCGCTCGACGTGAGAGTCAGGTGCCTTGTCTTCGTCCTCGGCGAGGCCGCGGTAGCGCAACGGCGAGGCGATCTCCTCCGTCATCGGTGCCGGCGAGTCAGGAGGCCGCGCAAGTTCCGCGCGGATCCCGTCGTTGATCGTCGACGGGCTCATCACCGCGTACTTGGGTGAGATGCCGCCGTGCACAAACAGCGTGTCGTTGATCTTGACGATGGCGTTGTTGCGCCGAATCCACGTTCCGTAAATTCCCGCCGGCGCGAAGGCCTCGCGATGCTCGACCCAGCCGGGCGGATGCCGCTCGAACCACGAGTTACGGAACGCATCTCGAGCTGTCGCCGTCGTTGGCCATTCGCCTCGGCGCTGCATTGCCGTCACCTCACGGTCGTAAGCGGCCTGCAGGCGCTTCTCGGAATCCGCGGTCCGAAACTCTCCGAATTCAGCGGGCACCACGTTACGCAGATCGCCGCGCATGAAACCCGACTCATGATTGCCAATCAGCGCGTGGAGCCTGCCGCCGACGGCAAGCGCTTCGCGCTCGAGGCGCATCAGGAGATCCAATGCCTGGCGTGTCTGCGGGCCGCGGGCCGGCACGTCTCCTATCTGGACCACGTGCGCCGTCCCGCCAACCCACTTGTCACTCGAGTCGATGAGTCCCGCCATGCGGAGCACGGCCGCCAACGCATCCTTGTCGCCGTGCACGTCGCCAACCGCGACGACTCGACTCACGCCCTGCCAGTCGGAGCCGGTGGTATTGGTCTGCCCGCGGGCGACGGCCGACATGGCCAGCCACGCAAGGAAAGACCGGCGGCCGAGCCTCACGGTCTCTCTCCGGCGCCGGCGAGCAGCACCGGGGGCGTGGCGAGCGTCGCTGCGGCAAGACTGAGCCAATGCCATCGGCCTTGTCGCTTCTCGAAGAACGCGCGATGGCCCACAGGGCTGTAGACGTCCGTTCCGCCAAGGTAGCAGAGCCCGAGCTCGGGGTGCTGCACTGCCACAAATGGCTGCTGGCAGAGCATGGCGGGCGGCGTCAGCGGAGTTGCGAGTGGCACGATGGCGTGCTTCAACATGCCGACGCGAGCGCTCGCGAGGTTCGGCTTCGCGTAAACGGTGACATCACCCGTCGCGACGACGTGGCTCAGGCGATCGAGGTCGTAGGGAAAGCGCGTGTAGACGTACGGCGCCGCAAAGAGCGAATCCGAATAGAACGTGCCGCCAAGTGTGAGGAGCCGGTCCAGGACCGGCCACACCGCGCTCGTGGAGGTCTCGCTGCCCCACTGACGCCGGAAGACGTCGGGCCCCTTGCCGACGTCGAACTCTACTTTGAAGTCGCGGGCCATCAGTGCACAGAGCGCCGTGCTGTCCTTACGTCGAACGATCGACTTCATCGAGCCAAGCAGTGCCTGCAGCGACTTGTCGCGCGTCGATTGGTCTTCGGGGCGGAGCACTCGCAGGTCGGTCTCCGCTGGAGACGCATAGGATGGCGCCACGACAGCTGTCGTCACCAACTGCAGCCACGATCGTCTGGTGAGCCTGAGTCCGCGCGGCTCACCCGAACAGGACATTCTTCTCGCCCTTCGTCTTCACCTCTTCATTGAAGAACGCCACGAGGCGATCGCGGCGCGCGAGCAGCGCCGTGATTTCGATGCGAGTCAACGACGTACCGACGCTTTTCGCGATCGCGGCTTCCGTGAGCGCCGACATCCGCGTGAGCAGCGCGCGGCTGCAGCGCGTGAGGTTCGCTATGTTGCGGATGTTCTTGTACGGCGTGAACGAACGCGTGTGATCGATCAGCACCACCTGCCACGAATTGGTGATCAGCATGTTGCCGAGGTTTCGATCGATGTTGATGATCAGTTCGTCGAACACCGCGCCGACGGCTCGCTGCTGCTCGAATCGCTCGGGATCAGGCGCCGCCCATTGCTCGCGCACCCGCTGCGTCTCCTGTCCCTTCACATCGTCGACCCACCAGGTGAAGGCGCCGGGGCTGCCTTCGTAACTGCGCGCCACTGACACCGGCACCATGTTCAGTTGAAGCAGTCGATCGAGACGATAGGCGGCAACGTTGAACCGCCACGCATCACGCGCCGGCAGCACGGTGCCGTCCTTGCCGAAGAAGTCCGGCAGCGGGCGATCGACCCGCTGGATCTGCGCGGAGTGCATGACACCCTTCCAGCTCAACTCCGCCCGAATCGGCTTGGTCACGCCTTCCCCGATGTCCTGGATGGAGCCGACCATGCCGCCACGGAGGAATGCCTCCCGGTCGGCGTCGGTGTAGGACGCGAAGTCCTGCGCGTAGATGCTCGCGAATCGCGCATACGAAAGCACTCCCCCGAATGCCAGCAGCAGATCGCGTCGAGAGTGTTTCACGGTCTACTCCAGTGGAGGCGCGGGCGTCGTGTAGTAGCCGGTCCTGGTGCGCACGGTCAGCTTCCGGTTCTTCGGATCCTTCACCTTCACTTCGATGCGATGGTAGGTGGGCTTGGTGTCGACGGACGGCGGGGAATACGACAGCGTGTACTGGTTGCGCATGGTCAACGCAATCCGCTCACACAAGCTGCGGACGTCGGCCAGCCGCTCGGGGAAGAACGATTCGCCCCCGGTCCGATTGGCCAGATTGCGCAGGGTCTTGGGGTCGGCATCGCCATCGTCGGGGTCGTAAATCCCGATCCCGTAGAAGGAGGCGCCCGAGAGATCCGCACTTTTGACGACCTCGTCGAACTTTATCTTGCTCACGTTATCGCCGCCGTCGCTGATGACGATCAACGCCTTCTTGGTCAGGTTCGACTTGCCGAGATGCGACAGCCCTTCGGCAATGGCGGCATAAAGGGCGGTCTGTCCGTCGAGCTGCATCCGGTCCAGCGCCTCGCCCAACAACGCGCGGTCCGCGGTGAACGGGACGTCTTGCGGGAGGCCATAGCTCAATCGCTCGTTGAAGTGCAGGACGAAGATTTCATCCTGAGGATTGGTTGCGCGCACGAACGTCTTGGCGGCTTCCACCACTTCGTCGCGCCGAGTGAGCATGCTGCGGCTGTTGTCGACCAGCAGGCCGATGGCCACAGGCACGTCCTCCCGCTGGAACTCGAGGAGCTTCTGCTGCTTCCCATCCTCGCGAATCGTGAAGTCGGCGGCGGTCAAGTCGGCCACGAAGCCGTCTTCGCCCCGAACCGTTGCGTACAGAACGACGCGGCGTACCGACTCCGACGCCGTGAACGTCGGCAGATCCTGCTTGTTCTGTTGGTTCTGTGACGCCGTGGCCTGGTCGATGGCCAGGGCACCGGCAACGAGCCACGACGCAAGTGCGAAGGCGATTGCGCGATGTCGGACAGTCGTCATCGCGCGCTCGCGAGCAGCGTCGTCCGCGTCGAGTCATCGGGCACGGCCCGGACGACGAGCCGCAGCGGCGCAGACCCGACGTATTCGAACGGGAAACAGGTGATCAAGGTGATCGCAGGCCCGTACTCTGCGTCGAGCACCTGGATGTCCCCCGGCTTGAAGATCCGCGACCACTCGACGCGATAGACGTACTTCTCACCACCAGGAGACGTCAACACGATCTGATCGTCGCGTTGAATCCACTCCAGCTTGCGGAAGTGCCGGTCGCGGTGTCCAGCTATCGAGACGTTGCCGGCGCTCCCGGGCATGCCGGTGCCCTCGACGTGCCCGACGCTGCGGTCGAGTGTGCGGCTGTCGGTTCCCTCGAGAAGCACATAGGACAGCCCGAGGCGAGGCACGTCGAACTGACCCAGCACCGAGCCTCGAGCTACCGTCGGCTCGGGAGCGGTTCCAGGTTTGCGGACGACGATCGTTTCCTCCTGCGCGTCACGCACGGGTGCCTGAGATTTGAGGGCGTGCTCCGCCTGGACCGCGCGCGCCAGTTGACGACGGCCGGACCACTGGGCGATTGCGGAGTCGGTCGACACGTAGACCGGCCACGCGATCAACGCGAGGCCGGCCACGATCAACACACGAGAGACGAAGACGCTGCGCACGTCGCGCTGCGGTTACGTCCGCGTCAGGTAGGCGGATGCGCGAAGTGCCAACCCGGCACCGAGGAGCAGCAGCCCGGCAAGACCCACCGCGTAGACAGGCGACGCCGTCCGCGGCAACTCCGCTCGGGCTTGCGTGCCTCCGCCTGCTGCGGCCACCTGGACCGGTTCACCCTCGACACCTGCGGTGTCCCTCGCGTCGACTGGCTCGAAGACCTT
>Ga0310810_10009875_pt1 | contig 11071 bp, 10 predicted proteins | sample NCmetagenome_FD_207641 | JGI IMG/M metagenome (GOLD analysis project Ga0310810, IMG submission 207641) | Soil microbial communities from experimental microcosm in Duke University, North Carolina, United States - NC | ecosystem: Engineered > Artificial ecosystem > Soil microcosm > Unclassified ... | reverse complement strand
GATGTGGAATGCTTCGGAGGCCTGATTTGTGCCGGGCCATTGGGTGGCCCCGACACGCGCCACAGTCCACGCGAACCACGACACACCTACGGCCACCGCGGCGATCGTCTTCCGCATATCCAGTGCCTCCCCGGAGGCGCCGGATTTCGCGACGTGGCGACCCGCCCCGCCCCGTCACGTGACGCGAGAACTTCCGTCGAAACTCATCACGGACACGAGGCCAATAAACGATTGACTTGGAATCGAGGGGCACGCCACGATTCGGCGTGGCCGCCACGTCACAGGTTGATGTGACAGCGTTGCTGCGAGCCTGGGCTGGTGGCGATGATGCCGCCGGCGATCGCCTCATCCCGCTGGTGTACCGGGACCTGCGCCGGCGTGCCGGCGCATACCTTCGCCGCGAGAAGCCTGACCATACGTTGCAGCCGACCGCGCTGGTTCACGAAGCGTATCTACGACTTGTGGATCAGCGACAGCTGGCGTGGAAAAACCGGGCGCAGTTTCTCGCGCTGGCGGCGCAGATGATGCGCCGCATCCTCGTCGACCACGCGCGGCGGGGAAAGATGGGAAAACGCTCCGGTCGCTGGATGCGGGTAGAGCTGGACGCTGCCGCACTGCCCTCCCCGGACGCCGGCCTGAACGTTGTGGCGTTGCACGATCTGCTGAACCACTTGGCGGAGTTCGACCTGCGAAAGAGTCGTGTCGTGGAGCTGCGGTACTTCGGCGGGCTCTCACTGGAGGAGACCGCCCATGTGCTGGGCGTCTCTCCAGCGACTGTCGACCGTGAATGGCGGCTCGCCCGGGCGTGGCTCCGCCGCCAGTTGAACCATGGATCCTGAGCGCTGGAAGCTCGTCTCAGAGCTGTTTCATGCGGCGCGGGATCGGCCACCGCACGCGCGAGAGACGTTCCTCATCGACGCGTGCAGCACGGATCCGGGACTGCGCGCCGACGTCGAAGCACTGCTGGCGGCAGACCAGGAGGCTGAGGGAGTGAGCGACCCATTCCGGATCCGGGCGGCACGATTGCCGTCGGGTTCGCGTCTCGGCCCATATCGCATCGAGACACTGCTCGGCGCAGGCGGCATGGGTGAAGTCTACAAAGCGCGCGACACTCGGCTGAATCGATGGGTCGCGCTCAAAGTCCTGCCGGCGCACGTCAGCACCGATCCTGGATTTCGGGCGCGCTTCGACCGTGAGGCGCGCGCGATTGCCGCCTTGAATCATCCGCACATCTGCACGCTGCACGACGTCGGTCACCAGGATGGAATTGACTTCCTGGTGATGGAGTTCCTCGGAGGCGAGACGCTGGCGGCTCGGCTGGCCAAAGCATCCATGCCGATCGACGAGGCGTTGGACATCGCCGTTGACGTCGCGCATGCGCTCGACAAAGCACATCGCGAAGAGATCGTGCACCGGGATCTGAAGCCCGGCAACCTGATGTTCTCCGACGAGAACCGGATCAAGATTCTGGACCTCGGTCTCGCGAAGCAACCGATCGATCGCTCGTCAGGCGGCGGTTCCCGCGCGCATACACACCTGGAACCGGCGACGCTGACAGGGGACGGCATCATTCTCGGCACCGTCGGCTACATGTCACCGGAGCAAGCGGCGGGAAGAGACGCAGGCGCCGCATCGGACCAGTTTTCGTTCGGCATCATTCTGTACGAGATGCTCGCCGGGCAGCATCCGTTTCGGCGGGGCACCGACGTGGAGACCCTCGCCGCAATCCTTCGCGACAACCCGACGTCGATCGCGGACCTGAGTCCACGGGTGCCGTCGTTGCTGCGCCAGGCCGTTGAGCGTTGTCTGGCCAAGGAGCCCGCCGATCGTTTTCCGACGACCGGGGACCTGGCGAGAGAGCTCGAACGCATCCGCGATCACTGGACGCGCGGCACACAGTGGTCGGTATCCGACGTCGGCGGGACCGCGTCCGGATTTCGTCTGACTCGGCGCGCGACCCTGCGCTTGGCCGGTGCAGCGGTGACGACGGCAATCGGCGCGCTTGCCGCTAGAAGAATCTGGTGGGCCGGGCCGGGAATCCGATCGCTGGCAGTGCTTCCGTTCGTCAACGTCGGCAAGGACGAGGACTTCGAGTATTTGTGTGATGGCATCACGGAGAGCTTGATCCAGCGGATCGGACAGCTGTCGACACTGAGAGTCATGGCGCGAAGCACGGTCTTCAACTTCAAGAACCATTCGACCGATCCGCGAGCCGTGGGGAGGACGCTGGGAGCGGACGCGATCATCACCGGAACCGTCGCGCGGCGCGACGGCCGCCTTCGGATCTCCGCGGAGCTCGTCGACGTGGCGAGCGGCGTGCGTCTGTGGGGCACTGCGTACGACCGGCCCGACAACGACGTGCTCTCGGTTCAGGATCAGATCGCGGGCGCGATCGTCGACGAGGGACTTCGCATGCGACCCAGCCCGGAGGAGCGGCGCGGCCTCGCGAAGCGGCCGACCGATGACGCCGAAGCGTACGAGCTGTACCTGCGGGCGCGCCACGCATGGCTGGCGGACACCGAAGAAGGCTATTTGACGGCGAGGCGCCTGCTGGAGCAAGCGGTGAAGCGGGATTCGAACTTCGCGCTTGCGTTCGTGGGGTTGGCGGGGACTTACGGCCTCATGGCCTTCGATGGCTTCGAGCGGCCCACCGACGCGCTGCCGGAAATGATCCGCAACAATCAGCGCGCTTTGCAGCTGATGCCGGAGTCCGTCGACGCCCGCGCGCATCTCGCGGCCTATACATTCACCTTTCTGTGGGACTGGGAGCAGTCCGAACGCGAATGGCGACGGGTCCTTCAGTCGCGAGACGTGATGTTGGACCCGGGCCTGCTGCGCCCGCTCGCGCTGTTGCACTGGGCGCTCGGTCGACCGGGTGAGGCGCTCGACATGATCCGCCGCGTGCGCGCGATCGATCCGGTCAGTCCCGCGTTCCGAGTCGCCGAGGGCGACTTCTTACAATACGTTGGCCGTGTGGACGAATCGGCCGCGGTCTACGAGAAGGTCATCCAAGACGAGCCCGGGGATCCGCGCGCATATTTCGGGCTCGCCGAAGCTCGAGCCGCGCAGCGAAACTTCGATGCTGCCATCGACGTTCATCGTCGGGCGCATGCGGCGATGCACGATGACTCGCTGGACGATGTCATCGCGGACGCGCGCGGCGAGGAGGGCTACCGGCGCATCGAGCACCAGCTTGGACGATCCCAGATCGACGCGTTGGTTGATCGCGCGCGGCACCATGCGTACGTGTCGCCGCTCGACCTCGCCCGCGCGCATGCGTTGGCGGGTGACGCCGAGCGATCGTTCGGCTTTTTCGAGGCCGCCTTCATCGATCGCGCCCCAGGCCTGGTCTTTCTCAATGCGGATCGCGCGTGGACGTCGATGCGCCGCGATCCGCGGTTCACCGCCGCGGTGCGGCGGGTCGGTCTGCCCGTGGTAAAATCGGCGTCATCATGAAGCAACTTGTCGTGATCGGTCTGTTGATTGGCGCCAGCGCGGCTGTCCACACTGATCTGCTGGCGTGCGGCGACAAGTTCCTCATCGTCACTCGCGGAACCCGATTCCAACGCGCAGCTGCGCGTACGTCTGCATCGATTCTGGTGTTTGCGAATCCCGCGTCGAATCTGTCCAAAGCGCTCGTCAACGTGCCCATCGAGGCGACGCTTCGGAAGGCCGGATACAAGCCCACCACCGTGACGACTGTTGCCGAGCTCGACGCGGCATTGAGTCGCGGCGGTTGGGATGTCGTGCTGGTCGACGTCGCCGACAGTCGCGTCGTCAGCGGCCGCACGGGTTCGGCGCCGGCGCCGGTCGTCCTGCCGGTCTTCTACAACGTCACGGGTGACGAACTGGCACGGGCGAAAAAGCAGTACCCGGCCGTCCTCAAGTCGCCGACGAAGAGCCAGCCGTTCCTCGACGCTGTCGACGATGCGCTCGCCGCACGGCTCGCGTCATCGGCGAAGACGGTTCGCACCACCGGAAACTGATCAATACTCGCAGGGCAATGCACGCTCCGCGGACCGTCTTCCGGCGCGGCCGCGTGTTGGCGATAACAGCCGGCCTGCTGGCCTCATTCAACGATTCGGCCGTGGCGCAGGCATGGACGCCGCCTGCAGGCACGGGATCCATCAGTCTCTCCTATCAGGTGATCGAGAACGTCGGCCACCGCGCGACCGACGGCACCGTGATCGACGAAGGGAAGAGCACCAACATGGGGGCTGGGCTCGATATCGAGTACGCGCTCACCGATCGGCTGATCGTGTCGACGGGCATCCCGTACGTGTTCTCGAGGTACCTCGGCCCCAACCCGCCGGCTCCGCCGGTGCCGTATCTCCCAATCGATTCGTGCCGGTGCTGGCACGGCGGGTGGCAGGATGTCACGTTTGCAACGCGGTACAACCTGGTGAACGCCACGTTCGGCCTGACTCCCTCGGTGTCGATGGGTGTTCCGAGCCACGACTACGACTTTCGCGGCGAGGCAACGCTCGGCAGCCACTTGAAGGAACTGCGGCTGGGGGTCGACGCCGGGCAGCGGCTGGATGTGATCTCGACGAAGCTGTCGGTGCAGGCGCGTTATGCCTATGCCGTGGTGGAGCGCCCGCTCGGAATCGGCCACAACCGAAGCAACGCTGCGGTCGAAGGCGACTACGCGTTCACGCGCCGCTTTGCCTGCCGCGGGCTGGTGTCGTGGCAGCACACGCACGGCGGCCTGCGGTTCGGATCGGGCCCCGGAGCGGATTTAGTGTTTCCCGGCGAAGTCAATACACCGGAGCGTCTTTTTCAGCACGATCGGCTGCTGAGAGACAACAACTGGCGCCTGGGCGCCGGGGGCGCGTATTCGAGACAAAGCCTCGAGGTCTATGCGTCCTATATCTATTATCTGACGGGAACCGACTCGCACGCAGGGCGCGCCATCACGGCCGGCGTCAGCTGGCCGTTTGAATTGAGTCGGACGCGAACGCCGTAGATCGCTGCAAGGGCGCATTTCGATGACGCTCACAAGACAAGCGAGCGATGAAACTCGGCGCTCCGTCGGCGCCGCAGTCTTCTGCGTGCTCGCATGGCGCTCCGTCACCGCAGACGTTCGAGGGTCGCAGCGATCGGCAGCTCGATTGGCTCCGATGGCGGCACCGGCACAGCCTGCAGGTGTTGAGTGATCATGATCACGCCGTCCATCGTGGCCAATGACTGCGCGGTGCCGGCGGCAGCGGTCTTCACCAGACCCGAAATCGAGCACCTTGACGAAATCCTCTCGGCAGCCGACCCGTCCGACGTGAATGTTGGCAGTGGATCTCCTTGACTCGTTCGCGCAGCGTAAACAAAAACACAAATAGATGTAAGGGACAGGTCGACGAGGGCGGCCGCTCGACATAATCGAGCAGCAGTGCGCCCGCGCTTGCACTCCAGCGCGGCGCGCGTCCCGGACCGTGCATGCCCGAACCCGCGCTCGAAGCGCTCGGCATCTCCAAACGCTACCCAGAATCCGATGCGCTCTCGGGTGTCAGTCTGATCGCCAACCCGGGCGAGTTGCACGGCCTCCTCGGCCCCAACGGCGCAGGCAAGACGACGCTGCTGCGCGTCGTGCTCGGCCTCGTGCGCCGCGACGCCGGCACCGTCCGCATGTTCGGCCGTCTCATGGACGCTCCGTTCGGCCCGATGCCCGACGGCGTCGCCGGATTCGTGGAGACCCCGGCCTTCTATCCGTACTTGTCGGGTCGCCGGAATCTCGAACTGCTCGCTCGGCTCGACGATCGGCGTGCGGCGAGCGGCGCCGGCGTGGCCGACGTCCTCGAGCGATTGGCGCTTGCCGACGCCGCGAACGTCGACGTCGCCGCGTACTCTGCCGGGATGCGTCAGCGACTGGGCATCGCGGCCTGCCTGCTGCGCTCGCCCAGACTGCTGCTGCTCGACGAGCCGACGAGTTCGCTGGATCCCGCGAGCGCTCACGCGCTGCGACAACTCGTGCGGCGACTGGCGGCTGACGGGGTCGCGGTGGTGCTGAGCAGTCACGACATGTCGGAGGTCGAGGCGCTGTGCGCAGCGGTCACGATCATCGACCACGGCCGCGTCCTGTACTCGGGGACGATCGACGGTCTGCGCAATGTCGCGCCCGGCGCCGCTCACGCGCTTCACACCAGCGACGATCGCATGGCGCTGACGCTGGCCGCCGCGCGACCGGGCCTCCGCGTCACTGCGGCCGTCGATCGCGACGGCCTCGATGTGGTGGCCGACACTGCGTCGCTCGATGCGTACGTGCTGGCGCTCGCGCAGATCGGCGTCGCCGTCCGCACGCTGGAACAGCGCGAGCGCTCGCTCGAGTCGCTGTTCCTCCAACTCACCTCCGGCCCGACCAAGGACGCCGCGGTCCCATTGCCTCCGCGAAACCCGTTGCATGCCGCGGAGGTTTCTTCGTGAGGCAGCGAGCCGTCGCGACCGTGATCGGCGTCGAGTGCGCGAAGCTGCGCGATCAGCTCGCTCCGCGCGTGCTGCTGGCCGTGTGCGCGATCGGCCCCTTCGCATTCGTCGCGGCGATGCGGCTCCAGGCCAGCGTGCCGGAAGACACACTGTTCGGTCGCGGCGTCAAGGAATCGGGCTTCGCGACGCCGCTCGTCGTCCTGGGCTTCGCGACGTTGTGGGTCATTCCGGTGTTGACCGCGGTGATCGCTGGCGATCTCTTCGCGGCAGAGGACCGATACGGCACCTGGGGAACACTGCTGACGCGTTCGCGCAGTCGCAGCGACATCTTCGTCGGAAAAGTCGTGACGGCCCTTGCCTTTTCGGCGCTCGCGCTGGCCGCGCTGGCGGCGAGCAGCATCGCCGCCGGCATCGTCGGCATCGGATCGCAACCGCTGGTCGACCTGTCCGGCATTTCGCTCGCGCCGGCGCGCGCCGTGTCCCGAATTGCGCTGGCGTGGGCATCGGTGCTGCCGCCGGCCTTTGGATTCACCGCGCTCGCGGTGTTGCTGTCGATCATCACGCGGAGCAGCGTCGCCGGCGTTGGTCTGCCGGTCGTCGCGGCTCTCGCCATGCAGCTGTCCGGGTACGTCGACGGCCCTGATGCGCCGCGCCGGCTGCTCATGACCTACGGCTTCGACACGTGGCACGGACTCTTGACCGAACCGCCGTTCTATCGTCCTCTCATCTACAGCACGGCCGCGAGCATCGCGTACTGCGTTTTGTGCCTCGCCGTTGCCCACCGCGTGTTCGGGCAACGGGACATCAACAGGTAGACCGATTGGGTGTGCGTGTCCATCGAGTGCTCGGCATGGCAACAGCCGCCGTCGTCGCCGCCTCCGGCTGCGGCCGCAGCGCGATCACCTCGACCCGAATCGAGGCCTCCGTCGCGGCGACGTTCGCCAATCTCGTGAATCTCCAGTTGTCACGTCTCAATCTCAGCGACGTCGCCGCGTCGGACATCAAAGCGCGCGCAGCCTGTCGCAAGGCGGAAGGAGACCGGCGCGCGGTCGGCGCCGGCGACTGGGTGTGCACGCTGGATTGGTCCGGCCCGAATCACATCCCGCTGCGGGATACCTACGATCTCTCGGTCGCCGCCAACGGCTGCTACACGGCCACGGTCGATCGCGGCGAAGCCCACCTGGGCGGACCCAGTGTCGCCATGCCCGACGGGAGTCACCTCAGAAATCTGCTCTACACGTTCGACGGGTGCTTCGATACGACCTGACCGGGATCACGACCGACGAGCTTTGCCGGGCGCGGAAATCGGTGGCTCGAAGGCCGCCGCGGCATGCTAGAGTGCGGCCAACGGGCGTCCGGGACTCTTCACACGGAGGGACGGGAATGAAAAGGCTCACTCCGGTCAGCGTGTTCGCGGGGCTCGTCGCGGGAGCCGCCATCGCCGCCACGGTGCTGGTCGGCGCGCAGACGCCAACGCGCGCATCGTCGTCGGCGGTCACCTTCGCCAAAGACGTGGCGCCGATTCTCCAGCGGTCGTGTCAGAGCTGCCATCGGCCCGGCCAGATGGCGCCGATGTCTCTGCTGACGTACCAGGACGTCCGGCCCTGGGCGCGCTCGATCAAACAGCGCGTCACCGAGCGCACGATGCCGCCGTGGGGCATCGACCCGCATGTCGGTCTCCAGCATTTCAAGAACGATCCGACGCTGCGCCAGGACGAGGTCGACACCCTCGTGAAGTGGGTCGACGCCGGCGCGCCGCTCGGCAACGCCGCCGAGCTGCCGAAGCCGCGCGAGTTCGACGATGCGGATCGCTGGCACATCGGCAAGCCGGATCTGATCGTCACCTCGCCGCAGCACGTGGTGCCGGCGGAGGCCGCCGACTGGTGGGGCAGCTACTACGTCGACGCCGGCCTCACCGAGGACCGCTACATCAAGGCCATCGAGAGCAAGCCGGGCAACACGGCGGTCGTCCATCACCTGCTGACGTATGCGGTCGACGCCGATGCGTCGGGCGACAGCAACGGCGACGACAGCAACCCGGAAGCGGCCGGCGATTTCCTCAACGAGTTCGCGGTCGGGAAGAACGGCGATCTGTTTCCGGAGGGCACCGGCCGCCTTCTCAAGGCCGGCTCGAAGATCAAGTTCGACTTCCACTATCACTCGATTGGCAAGGACCAGACGGATCGATCGCAGCTCGGCATCGTGCTCTATCCCAAAGGCTACGTCCCGACGCACGTCGTCTACTCGAAGCAGCTGGGTCAGCCCACCGAGCCGCTCGACATCCCCGGCGGGTCGGCCTACGTGCGGAGCGACGGCTACACGCGCTTCAACAAGCCGGGGAAGATCACGGCGTTCCAGCCGCACATGCATACGCGCGGGAAGCGGCAATGCATCGAGCTGATCTACCCGGACAACAAGACCGAACAGATCAACTGCGCCGACTGGAGCTTCAATTGGCACATCGTCGCCGTCTACGCTGACGACGTCGCGCCGATTTATCCGGCGGGCACGGTGCTGCACGTGATCTCGTGGCACGACAACTCGGCGAACAAGAACAACCCCGATCCACGCAACTGGGTGGGCAGCGGCCAGCGGACCATCGACGAGATGGGCTTTGCGTGGATTACCTGGTACGACATGACCGACGACGAGTACCAGAAGGAGTTCGACGCGCGGAAGGGCGTCAAGCGCACGACGAATACGGCGGCCCTGCCGCAGCAATGACGCTCGCGAAGGCCGTTCTGCGGCTGGCGATGGCGGCTCTTGCCGTGGCGCCGCTCGTCGCACAGTCGCAGTCGACCGAGCTGCACATCCGCTACAACTCCGGACAGGGCATCGTCCCGATCTACGAGGGATGGGAGCGCGCGCCCGACGGCAGCTTCAACATGGTGTTCGGCTATTTGAACCGGAACCATGTCCAGGAGCTCGCGATCGCGGTCGGTGCGCAGAACGGCTTCGAGCCGGGCCCGGCGGATCGCGGTCAGCCGACGTACTTCTATCCGCGCGAAAACCACTTCCTCTTTCGCGTGAGCGTCCCCAAGGACTGGGACAAGAAGAAAGAGCTCGTCTGGACGGTCACTGCCAACGGCAAGACCGACACCGCGCGTGCGACGCTGCTCGACGTGTGGGAGATCGATCGCAAGGTCGAGGTGTCGAACAACGGCGGCGTCCAGATCAGCAACGAGTTGATCAACAAGGACGTGCCGCCGATCGTGAAGGTCGATCCGATCGCGCGAGTCAAGGCCGGCGCGCCGGTCACAATCACGGCGGCGGTGTCCGACGACGGGATTCCGTCGTTGGCGGCGAAGCCGCGCGGACAGCGCCAGCTCGAGCCGACACTGCGCGGCGCGCCGCCATCGCCCGTGAACGTGCCGCTGCCCGTCCGTCCGCGTCCGGTGCCGAATGCGATCTCTGTGCTGTGGCAGGTCTATCGCGGGCCGGGCAGCGTCGCCTTCGAACCGGAAGGCTACGTGAAGGTCGTCGATGGCAAAGTCGAAGTGAAGGCGACCTTCAGCAAGCCCGGTTCCTACACGATTCGCGCGTTCGGACACGACACGCTGTTGCGCGGGTCGACCGACACCGTCGTCACCGTCGACGGCGCATCGCCGTAGTTGCAGCCGCCTGCGTCACGGTCAGATGGAGAGCGCAGGCATGCCCTCCAGAACGCGCTGCTCCAGAGACGGCCGCTCTCCCCGCTTCCACAGCCGGGCTCGGTGCGAGACGCGATACAACAGCGGCCCGCCGTCGGGCGCGGTATTGCGTTCGGCGGGACGCGGGATGCACACGAACTCGCTCTCGAGCGCATCGGCCGTCACGCGCACGGTCGCGTAGCCGTGTCCGCCGAGATCGACGAATGAGAGATGCGGCGAGAGATCCGGATTCGAGAGCGCGCGTGCCTTCTGGAGATCACCGGAGCGCGCATATTCCAACGCCGCGCGGACGCCATGCCGGACGAGCATGTTGATGGTCGGCTCGGGTGTGGCGTCGGCGTTGCGGCGGGCGATGTACATGTCCCGCAGCGGCGTCTCCGCAGTCAGCCTGTGTTCGGCCGCCTCGACGACCCCGGGAGCCGAAACCGAGCCGACGACGAATTCCACACCGACAGGGTCGAACGGTTTCGGCGGCAGTGACGCAGACGGCAGTCCGGCCCAGAACGAGTGCCGATCGCCGGCGACGATGGCGAAGCCGGTGACGCCGGCCTTGCGGACGGCGTCGAACACCTCGGCGCGTTCCGTCAGCACGGTGCTCCAGTCGCCGCCACCGAACGTCGCGTAGCCGGCGCCGCCCCACGGCGGCGCACCATCCGGCAGGTTCTGCGGATCGGCGCGCCACGACAGCGTCGCCAGCGAATTGCCCCAGATCTTCCACGGCGCCCGCGACGCTTTCAGCTGCGCGAGAAACCACGCTTTCTGTTCCGCCCCCAGCATCGACTGCGCCGGCTCACTTCGCCGCGGGTTGGGAATGTCCTTGCCGGCGAAACGGACGACCGCCGGCGGGCGGCCGCCGTCGTAGCTGCGGCCGCCATCGAAAATCTCGATCGCCTCCTCTGGAACGAAATACGGAAAGTCGCGGCTGGAGAATTCCGCGGCCTCGGGGATGCTGGTGGCATCTGGCGATCGATAACCGTGCTGGTCGGTGAGGAACAGGTCGACGTTTC
>Ga0310810_10009874_pt1 | contig 11071 bp, 8 predicted proteins | sample NCmetagenome_FD_207641 | JGI IMG/M metagenome (GOLD analysis project Ga0310810, IMG submission 207641) | Soil microbial communities from experimental microcosm in Duke University, North Carolina, United States - NC | ecosystem: Engineered > Artificial ecosystem > Soil microcosm > Unclassified ... | reverse complement strand
CGGACGGCCAGCCGTTCAAGGACCCGCGCACGTATCCCGCCTGCAGCGTGGCAACCAGCGGCACGCACGACACCGAGCCGACGGCGGAGTGGTGGGACGAGGCGCCGATGGAGGAACGCAAGGCGCTCGTCGCGGTCGATCACGACGGCCCGCCGGACCCCGATCCCGCGGCGCCGTTCAACGACACGACGCGCGACGCGATCCTGCAGCTCCTCTACGCCTCCGGCTCCGATATCGTCCTCCTCCCGATCCAGGATGTGTTCGGGTGGAAGGAGCGCATCAATACGCCAGCCCTGATCAACGACGACAACTGGACGTGGCGCTTACGATGGCTGGTCGACGACATGGCGAAGGAGCCGGCCGCGCGTGACCGCGCCGCCTTCGTGCGAAAGCTTGCCGACAAGTTCGGTCGAACGCTGAAATCATAGGACAAGAAACTTCGACTGTCACGGACCCATCACTAAGATCACAAAGATCACAAAGATCACAAAGATCACAAAGATCACAAAGATCCCCAGGACGTATTGGTGGTCTTCGTGATCTTTGTGGCCTTGTTGCTGACCCGTCGGGGCGTGCACAAGAAGACCCGTCAGCGCCTAGAGATACACCGGTCCTGACTTGCCTTTCCAGACCCGATAGATTCTCGCCAGGTACACGCTGACGAGCGAAATCCCGATCGCGTAGACCACGAGCGCCGTGCGCATGCTTTCGTAGGGGGCCGCCGCGTTATAGATGTCGAGCCCCGGAAACGCGCTGCCGGCAACAGCCGGCAGCAGCATGGGGTAGAGGCCGCCCGCGACCGATGCCAGGATTCCCGCGACGTAGCCGGACGAAGCGACGAACGCGCGGCGATCGTCGCGCGAGATGTAGTAGCGCGTGAGCGCGAGGGCGGCGAGCGTCCAGACGGGGATGATCAGCAGCCATCGGTGGCTGGTGAAGTTATCCGCGAAATCCGGCCGTACGACGACACTCGCCCCGATCATCGCCGCCAGCAGCACCGCCGACGCCGCCCATCCGTTGGCCGCGAATCGCCGGGCGCGTGCCTGGAGGCTGCCGTCCATTTTGAGCGCCGCCCAGCAGGCGCCGTGCATCGACAGCGTCGCGACGCTCAATAGCCCGCCAAGCAGCGAGAACCCGTTCAGGAGGACCGCGAAAGTCGCCCGGAACTCTCCGCGATCGTCGAACGGCACGCCATGGAGCACGTTCCCGAGCGCGAGGCCGAAGAGCAGCGCGAGCAGCAGGCTCGCCGCCGAGAAGACCACGTCCCAGGCGTCCTCCCACAGCGGATTGTGGATCTGGTGACGGAACTCGATGCCGATACCGCGGAGCAGCAGGAGCCACAGCACCAGCATCAGCGCCAGATAGAAGCCGCTGAAACTTGCCGCATAGAGGTTCGGAAACGCCGCGACCAGCGAGCCGCCAACGCCGAGCAGCCAGACCTCATTGCCGTTCCACACCGGACCGATCGAGTCGATCAGCCGCGCGCGCTCATCGCGGTCCTTCCCCAGCAGCAGATGGATCGCGCCCAGCCCGAGATCGAACCCGTCGAGAACGGCGTACCCGGCCAACAGGAAGGCCAGCATGACGAACCAGGCCGAGTTGAGGCTCATCGCGGGCCTGCTCCGAGCCGTGTCGAGGGGCCAGCCCCGAGCGGCGTCGAGGGGCCCTCGTCCACGATGCGGGCGAAGAGCAGCAGATAGAGAAGCCCGAGCACCAGGTACAGCCCCATGAACCCGAGCAGCGTGAAGTAGGTCATGCCGGTCGTGACGTTTGTCGACGAGGCGGCGGCGACGCGCTGCAGGCCGTACACCACCCAGGGCTGGCGGCCGACCTCCGCGACGACCCAGCCCGCTTCGTTCGCGATGTACGGAAAGGGGGCCGACAGCATCACGACCCACAGCATGCCGCGCCGATCGAAGAGAGATCCGCGCACCAGGAAGAATCCCGCCAGGGCCAGAATCGCAATGAAGATCGTCCCGAGGCCCACCATGATGTGGTACGCGTAGTACACGATCTCCACCGGCGGCTGCTGGTCTGCAGGAATGTCGTTGAGGCCCGTCACGCGCGCGCTGAAATTGCCGTAGGCCAGATAGCTAATCAGCCCCGGGACGACGATCGGATCCATCAACTCCTGCCGCTCGCGATCGGGCATGCCGATAATCGCCAGCGGCGCCCCGGTCTGCGTCTTGAAGAGCCCCTCCATCGCGGCCATTTTTGCCGGCTGGAACCGGGTGATCGCCTCGCCGTGGAACGCGCCCGTCGGGAACAACGACAGCGCCGAGCAGATCGCGCCGGCAGTGACGCCGACCGTGACGAAAATCCGCCCCGCTTCCTCGTGGCGTCGCGACAGCAAGTAGAAGGCGCCAGTGCCTGCCATCACCATGGACGCCGTCACCATCGATCCTGCGATGACGTGCGGGTACTGCCAGCGCACGTACGGATTGCTCAGCAGCGCCCACAGGCTGGTCAATTCGACGTGGTCGCCGGCGACGCGATACCCGACGGGATGCTGCATCCAGGCATTGGTCGCCACGATGAAGAAGCCCGACAGTACCGCTCCGAACGCGACCATGACGGCGGACAGCCAGTGCACGCGCGGCCCGACGCGCGACTCGCCGAAGAGGAACACGCCCAGGAACGACGACTCCGCGAAGAACGCAAACACCCCTTCCATGAAGAGCGTCTGCCCGACGACCGGCCCCGCATAGCGCGAGAACCGCGCCCAGTTCGTGCCGAACTGAAATTCCATCGGGATGCCGGTGACGACTCCGGCGGCAAAGGTAATCGCGAAGATGCGTGCCCAGAATCGCGCGGCCGAGCCGTACGCCGCGTTCCCTGTGCGGAGCTCGATGGTCTTGAGCACCGCAATCAACACCCCCAAGCCCATCGTCAGAACGGGAAAGAGGTAGTGGAACATGATCGTGAACGCGAACTGCCAGCGTCCCGCGATTACCGCATCGGACATGGCGTGAAACCACTCATGTCAATGGCGAATGTCCACTGTCAAATGGCAAACGATCGCGCGTTTTTGTCATTTGGCATTTGTCATTTCGCCCGGGCGATTTCGAGATCGAGAAGGGCAGTGAAGTACTGCGCCGCCAGGCCGCCCCCGGGTAACCGCCGCGCGTTGATGAAGAAGCTGGGCGTGGAATTGACGCCGAGCGCCGAGCCCAGCGCCGCGTCGGTCTTCACTTCCTGGATGGCGCGGGCGTACTGGGCCTCGAAGTCCGTGATCTTGCCGACCTCCGACGCCGCGCGGCGGACGGTCGCCGGCGTCATCTCGTCCTGGTGGGTGAAGAACCAGTCGATCAGCGCGTCAGCCGTTCCCTTCCGCCGCGCCATGACGACAGCGGCTGCCGCGTCGCACGCGGAGGGATGCAGGTTGACGGTGACTCCCGGATTGCAGCCGGTGCCGATGGGCCAGTGTTTCAACAGCAGCACGACGTCTTTCGGCCGGCCGGCGTACTTCTCGAGGATCGGCTTGATCTCGAGGTATTTCTGCCGGCAATGCGGACACTGCAGGTCCGTGAATTCGACGATGAGGACCTTGGCGCCGTTGTTCTCGAACGGCATGTTCAGCGTCGGCTGCTGTTCCCACCACCGCGTGAACTCCGCGCGCTGCTCCGTGGTCAGTATCGGCGACGATTGCGCGCGGAGGTGCGGCCCCAGCAGGCCGGCGATGAGCAGAAGGGCAGCGGCGACGGGCAGGCGACGTTCACGCATGGACGGGATCCTCATGGTCGAATCCTATTACTATCCTCTCATGCGCGTGGCGGCAATCTACGACATCCACGGCAACCTGCCTGCGCTGGAGGCCGTGCTGGAGGAGATTCGCCGCGAGCGTGTCGACCGTATCGTCGTCGGCGGCGACGTGTTCCCGGGTCCGATGGCGCGCGAGTCGCTGGAGTGCCTGCTGCGGCTCGAGATCCCGGTGCTCTTCATCCACGGGAATGGCGATCGCGCCGTGCGGGAACGGATGGGCGGTCGCGAAGCCGCCCATCTCCCCGAACAGGTGCGTGAGGTCATACGCTGGAACGCGCACCAGCTCGATCGCGGGCACGAGCTCCTCCTCGCAGGCTGGCCGCCGGCGCTCCGCTTGACGGTCGGCGACCTGGGCGAGGTCCTGTTCTGCCACGCGACACCGCGAAACGACACCGAGATCTTCACTCGTCTGACGGATGAAGATCGCCTGCGTGCCGCCTTCGCCGGTGTGAGCGCGCCGCTGGTCGTCTGCGGCCATACGCACATGCAGTTCGATCGGCCGATCGCCAGCATCCGCGCGGTGAACGCCGGCAGCGTGGGGATGCCGTTCGGAGAGCCGGGAGCCTACTGGCTCCTGCTGGGACCTGGGCTGGAGCTGCGCCACACACCGTACGATCTCGAGGCGGCGGCGGCCCGCATTCGAGCCACCGACTATCCCCAGGCCCGGGAATTTGCGGAACGGCACGTCCTGCACCCTCCGTCGGAAGAGGAGATCCTCAAACGTTACTCGACCGCCGAGTTGCGATGAATCCACCTGGCGGCGTGTAATATCCAGCGATGTTGCGTACCGCGCTCGTGGCTGTTCTCGTTGTATCGGTTTCCCCTGCCCAGACGACCGACTGGACGGCGGTCGCAGGCGAGGCGCTCCGGACGCTCCAGGCCTACGTCCGCATCAACACGTCGAACCCGCCCGGGGACGTGACGAAGGCGGCGGACTTCCTCGCCGACATCCTGAAGCGCGAAGGCATCGACGTGAAGCGCTACGAGTCCGGTCCGGGCCGCTCGATCCTCCTCGCGCGTCTCAAGGGAAACGGCACCGGCGGCAAGGCCATCCTCCTCGAAAGCCACATGGACGTCGTCCCTACCGACCCGACGCGCTGGGCGAAGGATCCGTTCGGGGCCGAGATCGCGGACGGCCGAATGTGGGGCCGCGGCACGATCGACATGAAGGGCATCGGTACGTCCTACCTCTACGCCTTCATCATGCTGCACCGCCTGAAAGTGCCTCTCACGCGCGACGTCCTGCTGATGTTCGTGCCTGACGAGGAGGTCGGCGGCGAGCTGGGCGCAGCCTGGATGCGGAAGAACCACTACGCCGAGCTCGATCCCGAGTACGTGATCGATGAAGGGGGGTTCGGCAGCCGCGACATGTTCACGGCGGGCAAGCTGGTCTTCGGGATTTCCGTCGCGGAGAAGAAGATCATGTGGCTCAGGCTCCGCGCGGAAGGCGTTGCCGGGCATGGATCGCAGCCGCACGGCCAGAATCCGAACGAGCACTTGATGGCGGCGCTGTCGCGTCTCTTCGCCGAGCCGGTCGCCGCGGCGCCGTTCCCCGTCGTCGACATCATGAAACAGCGGATCGGCGGGCCGCTGGCGTCGAACAAGTTCAACAACGCCATCCAGCGGTCGACGATCTCGCTCACGAGCCTGCGATCGGGCGTCGGCGATCCGCCGAAGGTCAACGTCATTCCGTCTGTGGCCGAAGCCACGCTCGACTGCCGCCTGCTGCCGGGGACGACGGCGGAGCAGTGGATCAAGGAAGTCGAGCGCCGGCTGGCCGATCCGACGATCAAGATCGAAGTGATCAACGCGGGCGAGGATCCGGTGGTGAGCCCGCAGGACACACCGATGTACCGCGCCCTCGAGTCGGCGATCAGGCGTGCGCACCCCGAGGCGATCGTCACGCCGATGACGGTGCCCTACGGCACCGATTCCAACGGCTTCCGTCCTCTCGGCGTGAAAAGCTACGGTATCTTCACCGGCATCATTCCGGCGGCCTCGATCCTCTCGATGCACGGCGACGCCGAGTTCATGCCGACCGACGCGCTCGGGCCCGCGATCCGGATTCTGTTCGAGGCGCTGAAGGAAACGGCCTCACGCTGACGGGCCGAGGCGCGGTCAGGGCACGACGAACCCGATCATCGCCGTTCCGAGCGTCGCCTGGAGCAGGGAACAAATGAGGACCGTCGCCATGGCGCCGCGGCCTGGACGCTTCGCACACGCGTACGCGGCGGGAATCTGGAGAAAGCTGCCCAGGAAAATCCAGAGGCGGACGACCTCCCCGCGATTGATCCCGATCACGTCGACGGCGATGACGACGGCGAGCAGCCCGACGCAGAGGGCCACAATCGGGCGCATCAATCGCTCCCGGAGGAGCATGTCGCCGCTCCAGAGTTCATCGACCATCACGCCGACAAACACCACCGACTGGCACAGTCCGCTGCCGAAGAAGAACTCGAAGGGATTCTCGAGAACCCAGAATCCGTACGGCCGTGCCGCCGTCAGGTTGAACGCCACGGCATGCGCGGCGGTGAGGCGCAGTGCCTGCTGCAGCTCGAACCCGGACGCGGCGAAAACGGCTTCGGAGGTCCCGATGAAGACGAACAGGACGAGGCCTGCCTGGACCACGTAGCGCTGGCCGGGTATTTCGCCGGTGGCCACAGATCGCCACGACAGCGCCGCGAACAACAGGCCGATGACGAGCGGCAACGGTTCGAAAAAGACCATTACGTACAACGCGACGCCGAGCAGCAGGGCCGCAGCCGTCCGTCCCGTTCGGAGCCACCAGACGAGCAGGCAGGCGCAGCCCAGGACTATCGTTGGCGTTACCGTATTCATGATCGGCAGGAAGAAGAGACGCGCCGGATGGAACCAATAGAGGATCGCCGAGAAGAGCGCGGTCCTTCGGTCCTGGAACAGCCCCCTGACGAACACATACATCAGCAGCCCGCCGATGCTGGATGCCGCAACCACCAGCCACGCGAGCCCGTTTGGATTGCTGGTGACCAGCTCGAAGGCGTACACCAGTGTGACCTTGCCGGGCATGTTGCCCTGAGCGTGTAACGGAGCGCCGCGGGTCGCGCGGCCGAAATGTCCCAGCACGTCGAGCCATCGCTGTTGCTGGGCGAAGCCGTAGAAGGAGCTCGCTCCGTTGCTGGTGAAGAGGCTTTCGAGTGTGTAGGGCGCGACCGATCGCAGGAGCCACTGCGCCCAGCCCGCAACCGCCAGACAGAGCAGGATGAGGACCCATTCATGAAGGCCCGGCCGCGGAGCCGGCAGGAACAGCAGCGCGGCCGCCGGCGCCGCGATGAGGAGGAACACCGCGAGGTAGCGCACTGAGAACGGCTGTTGATATCCGTAGAACCAGCCCGCGCTCGAGGAGCCGAGGATCAGCGACTGCGTCGCGATGAGCGAGCAGGCGATCACGCAGAGGATGCTTCCGGCGATCACACTGGCCCACAGGACGCGGACCCCGGCGACCTTCATGGCGCGTAAATGGTAACCGCGCCCGGCCGGAACGCGGGGGTGTTGACGCGCACGTATCGAGCGCCGACATCGCCCAGGTCCACTCGGATGGGCATCGCGCGCGGCAGACGGAGGGCCCCGACGAGCACCAGTCCTCCCGGGCGATCTTCGAAGGCAGTGGTCCATTGACTTCCGTCGACCGATGTCTGGACGTGAAGATCTTTCGGCAAGAGGACCAGGTTGCCGTTCGTGTTCAATTCGATCGCCCGGATCGGCTGCACTGTCCGCAGGTCGGCCGTCAGCCATTCGGGTGACGCGTTGACGATGGTATCGGCGAGCGGCCTGCCCGGCCGTGCGTCGCGGGCGTACGCCGCGGGAGGCATGCGATACAAGCGGCCACCGCCCTCGATGCCGAGGAATTCGACGCCGGGTTGGGCGTCCATGAAACTCGTCAAAGTGGTTGCGTGCTCCGTTGCCGCGACGACGACATATAGAGGATGGCCCCGACGCAGCTCCATGAGCACCGTCGGGTCTCGACGCCGCAGCGCCCACTCGATCGCGTCGGCGTGCGGCGGGACGTAGCCTGCGTAGCCGTTGACGACCGGCAGACGATGCCCCATCGACTGGTACATCGCGAAGACACTGGCGCGCCCGTCCTCGAACGGCAGCGAGATCACTCGCGCGTTCCGATCGCGCAGGGACAGCTGTCCGGGTGGAGCGCCCAGCGGCATTCCGGCGATCGTGCCGTCGAAGGCCAGCCCCGCGAACACGAGTATCGCGAGCGCGACGACGGATCGCCTCCCGGGAAGTGTGCGCGCGATGGCGTCGAACGAGAGTCCGGCGGCGACGGCCAGGCAGAGGACCGCGAGCATGTAGAAACGTGCCGGCACACGCAGGCCATTGAAGCCGGGGAGCCAGACCAGGAGTGAATAGGGGTGCCACACGACCTCGAGGCTGTGCGGCACGGGCGCGGGACCCGCGGCGAATCCTGTCATCACCAGCGCCGCAAGCGCATAGAACTGGAACCGGCGGTCGCGCCGGGCGAACGCGAGGCCGGCGATTGACAGCGCGAGCGCAGCAACACCGGGGAACAAGTAATGCTCCGGGGTCATCGGCGGGCGGGTCTGCCAGAACCGCAGGAGGGGCGTCGCGCTGAGAAAGGATTCCGCCCGCGCGCTATAGGCCACCATTTCGCCCGGAGTGCGCGTCAGGCCGAGCGCGCCCTGGACCGCGTGGTACTTCAAGAGGAACGGCAGTGCCGGCAGCGCCGCGGCGCCGAAGGCCACCATCAGCGTCAGCCCGGCGCGCAGTTGCGTGCGGCGGGTAAACCAGGCAAGCCAGCACGCGACCAGTACGGGAACGAACAACAGGAAGTACCCGTTCGTCAGTCCCTGCAGAAGCCACGACAATCCGGCCACGACGAGCCATCGCACGCGGCGGTCGTCGTAGTACCCGTGCAATGCGAGCAGCGTGACCGGCAGCCACCAGCATGCGTACAGCTGCAGATGCCCCAACTGGCTGACGCGATAGGGAGCGTAGGCGAAGGCGATCCCCGCACAGAATGCCGCGATCGTCGATCCCCCGAGCCGGCGGACGAGCGCGTGCGTCGCCAGCCCGGCCCACCACGTCGACGCGATCAGTATCAGGTTGTAAGCGAGGAGCGCCGACGCGCCCAGCCACTGAAGCGGTGTGGTGAGCACCGCGAGCCCGGCGACGTGCTCGGTCAACGCGAGTGCTCCCGGCATCGGCCAGTAGAACGGCGCGTTCCACCATGCGGCCGTCAGCGGGACCGCCTGCGCGTTCCACCAGATCAGATAGGTGACGAGCAGCGGATCGCCGGGATCGTGGGTGAAGCGGTTCGCGAGATGGAGGGGAAGGGGCCAGGACCAGGCGAGCGCGATGCCGAGATAGACCGCCGCGGGCAGGAGCGCCCGCGGCCTCCAATCTTCAGTCTTCAATCTTCAGTCCGTGTGCGGGTTCAGTCCCTCTCAGAGCATAAGAAGTTGATCACGGAAACGCAAACCGCGCGACAGAGTTGTAATCGCCGGCTGCCGACAATTTGTGTCGATGCGCGTGAACTGACACGTGCCGTGCGGGTTGCGGGTGTTTTCAGATCCGGTGAGTCGTGGTCCGGCGGTTGCACTGGCACCGTGAGCCGAGGACCAGAGGCTCGGCGGCGGAGAGCTATATATGACACCCGTGACCGCGACCGCCAACCAGCCCGAAGCGCCGCTTTTCAGCGACGGACTCGGCGACCGCGTCGTCGCAGTCGACGCGGCCACAGGCGATCTGCTCCAGATCCTCCGGGTGCGGCCGCAGCTCCTGGCGGTACCGTCGTTCGAGTTCGCGCTGCGTGAGCGCGCGGCTCGCCTCGCGAATTTCCGGCACGCCTACTATGCGCGCGTGCGCCGCATCGACCGGCACCCTTCGGGCCTGGCGATTGTCTCCGACCACGTCGAGGGCATCCGGCTCTCCGACATGCTGCGCGTCGCTTCCGAGCGCGGTCTCCAGATCGATCTGAACGCGGCGCTGTGCCTGCTTCGCCAGCTGGTGCCGTCGATCGCGCTGCTGCACGAGAATGCGCGCGACGTCGCCCACGGCCTGCTCGCGCCCGAACGGCTGATCGTCACGCCCCGCGCCCGGGTGATCGTCGTCGAGCACGTGATGGGATCGGCGGTCGAGCAGCTGCAGTTCAACCGCGATCGCCTCTGGCAGGACCTCCGTGTTTCGGTGCCGATGTCGGCCGGCCCGGCCCGCTTCGATCATCGCGCGGACGTGACGGCGATCGGGCTGGTGGCCCTCGCCCTCGTGCTGGGGCGGCCGATCGCCGCCGACGAATACCCGCTGCGGATCCCCGGACTGCTGAACGACGCGCGCGCCCGCGGCGGCGCCGCCCTCGCCGATCAGCCGCTGCCCGACGCGCTGCACAACTGGATCGGCCGCGCGCTGCAGCTCGACACGCGGCAGGGGTTTCAGTCGGCGACCGAGGCGCAGATTGCGCTCGAGGAGGCGCTCGCCAACGTCGACGAGTTCGTCGCCGCTCCGATCGCGCTCGAGACGTTCTTGTCGCGCTACATCGGGGTCATGCTCGACCCGCCGGTCATGCCGGCACCCGCGCCGCCGCCGCCGATCGCCATCGTGGCCCCGGCATCCGTCCCCGTTCCCTCGCCTGCGCCCTCCGTAGCGGCTCCGCTGGAGGCCCTGGAAGAGACGCCGGTAACGGTGCCGGAAAAGACGCCGGCAAAGGTGACAGAGAAGGCGCTGGACTTCGCGGTGGAAAAAGCCCCCGAGAAGGCGGCGGCAAAGGCGCCCGAAGAGAAGGCGGGGCCGCGTGACATCGCAGAGCTCCTGGGCGACTTCAATCTTGCGCCTCTTCCCGGGTCCGCGGCGCCAACGCACGACGCGCGACACGAGTCGGCAGCGCAGGCGAGTCAGACCGTACCGAAGTACGACTCGAGGTTCACGGCCGGCGGCCCGCCGCGCTGGCGCCGCATCGCCATGGTCGCGGGTGCGCCCGCGCGCTTCGGAAGCCGCCGCCGTCGAAGCTCGGTACCCTCTCGCTGCAGACCAATCCTCCCGGCGTCGCCGTCTTCGTGGACGGCGTCGCGCGCGGCAACACTCCGGCGCGCATCTCGCTCGACGCGGGCTCGCACATTGTCGAGCTCCGCGGGCGCGGCGTGCCGCGTGTGATTCCCGTGACCGTGACGGCCGGCGCCGAAGCGTCGCAGTACCTCGAGCTGCCCGAGACGCCATCGTCCGGCAGCCTGCTCATTCAATCGGACCCGGCGGGCGCGCGCGTCACCGTGGACGGCGTCGATCACGGCCCCGCGCCGGCCAGCGTGGC
>Ga0310810_10009870_pt1 | contig 11072 bp, 10 predicted proteins | sample NCmetagenome_FD_207641 | JGI IMG/M metagenome (GOLD analysis project Ga0310810, IMG submission 207641) | Soil microbial communities from experimental microcosm in Duke University, North Carolina, United States - NC | ecosystem: Engineered > Artificial ecosystem > Soil microcosm > Unclassified ... | reverse complement strand
GATCCCTCAGTTAAGCCCTTCACAGCAGTCGGAAATCTTAGACCGCTTTTTCAGCCGACAAATTCAGAAAGTCACCGACCATAACTAAAAAGGAGTTAAAGGTTGTGAGGCTGAAACGTTAGCAGGTTGACAAGTTACCAGATTGATTAGTTTTAACCTACAACCTGCAACCTCCTAACCTTCAACCCTTTAACCCATCAAATTAAACTTCATCAAACAGCTCGTCTTCCTCCTCAATCTCAACAGGAGAGACGGAGTTCGCTTGAACAACGGCTCCCATATCCAGCTTCTCGCGCACTTGTTTGTCAACATTGGCGGCAAACTCAGCATTTTCTTCCAGATACTTGACAGTGTTATCGCGACCTTGGGCAATATTGTCACCGTTGTAGCTGTACCAAGCTCCTTTACGAGTAATAACGCCAGTTTGTTCAGCTAAGTCAACCAAACATCCCAACCGAGAAATCCCACTGCCAAAGATAATGTCAAACTCGGCAATGCGGAAAGGAGGTGCAACTTTATTCTTCGCCACCTTTACTTTGGCCCGGATACCGTATTCGCCTTCACTCCCCTTCTTCAGAGTTTGAATCCGACGAATATCTAGCCGAACCGAAGCATAGAATTTGAGGGCATTACCACCGGTTGTCACTTCTGGACTACCATAGGTGACGCCAATTTTTTGTCGAAGCTGGTTGAGGAAAATCACTGTACAGCCTGATTTTCCAATGTTACCGGCGACTTTACGCAGCGCTTTGCTCATCAAACGTGCCTGTAAACCAACCTGGTTATCGCCCATTTCGCCTTCAATTTCCGCACGCGGCACTAAGGCAGCAACAGAGTCGATAATCACGATATCCACTGCCGAAGAACGCACGAGCTGATCGACAATTTCCAGTGCAGCTTCGCCATTGTCCGGTTGCGAAACCAGGAGGTTGGCGATGTCAACACCTAAAGCTGCCGAGTAGGTGGGGTCTAGGGCGTGTTCAGCATCGACAAACGCGGCAACGCCTCCAGCTTTCTGCACTTCTGCCACCGCATGTAAGGCTAAAGTGGTCTTACCAGAGCTTTCGGGGCCATAAATTTCAATAACGCGCCCTTTCGGCAAGCCACCGCCCAAGGCTAAATCCAGCGTAATTGCACCACTGGAGATAGTCTCCACCTTCATGCGAGTGGCATCTCCCAAACGCATAATGGAGCCTTTGCCAAAGGTGCGCTCAATCTGGTTTAGCACCAAGTTCAGGGCTTTTTCCTTGTCGGGACTGTTTGTGATTTGGGTAGCCATTAATGCCTCAACAACGGGGGACTAGGATGTATTGGAAATTACAGTTCAAGTGTTCTCATATTTTAACGCTCAGCCAGGGAGAGTTGAAGGCGAGTTTATCATTCTATAAGATGCTCAAAACCCCTATTCCCAGTCATTGTGGCACATTTACCTGCCCAGTATCAGGGTTTTTTATACCTGGTCAATATAATATCTCTTGGCAAGCAACGGGGCTGTAATACAGGTTGCCAATTTTGTTGACTTGCTGAGTCTCCTGCTTACTAATTGAGCAACTTGAGAGATTTGCAATCCAACGATAGGCCGTTGGTGTGGGTCAAACAGGGTTGCTCGCTCAGTTGGCTCCCGGTTTTTCGCTATCTCAGTAATTACCGCAGTTTAAAAGTAAAAAATATGACTTTAACTCTCAATGATTCACTGATACCCGAAGCCGCTCTATCGGTTACAGGATTAACCGACTACATCCAGGACTTGTTAGAGCAGGATGACCAACTTCGGCAGGTTTGGGTGATCGGGGAAGTTTCTAGTGCGAACCAACATCGGAGTGGAATATTTTTCACACTCCAAGACCCAGATTCTAAGGCATCGATTCAGTGTGTCGTCTGGACTAGCCAACTCGGTAAGCTGGTGCAGTTACCGGTACGGGGTGAGCAGTTGATTATTTTAGGCAGTATCCGAGTTTATCCACAACGCGGACAGTATCAGCTAACAATTTGGCAGGCATTGCCAGCCGGTGAGGGGTTGCAGGCGTTGCGCTATCGCCAGTTACGAAATCGACTGAAGGCAGAAGGGTTATTGGATCAACAACGGAAGCGATCGCTCCCCACTCATCCTCAGATTGTTGCCGTTGTTACTTCGCCACAAGCCGCTGCCTGGGGGGATATTCAACGCACACTTCGGCATCGGTATCCCGGTTTGCGGGTATTGTTATCGCCCGCACAGGTACAGGGAGAATTGGCTCCTGCCTCAATTGTGGAAGCGATTGAGCGAGTTGAGCAGGATGGCAGAGCGCAACTGCTGATTTTATCGCGAGGGGGTGGAGCCTCAGAGGATTTGGCTTGCTTTAATGATGAACGGGTGATCAGAGCGATCGCACAATGCTCGATTCCCGTACTCACTGGGATTGGGCATCAACGGGATGAATCCTTAGCTGACTTAGTAGCGGATGTGTGTGCCCACACGCCCACAGCCGCAGCAGAATTAGCAGTTCCTGAACTGGCGACGCTTTATGCTGAACACCAACAGCGGCAACAGGCTCTTAATAACGCCGTACATCAAGTTTTACAAGCCTCCAACAAGCAACTGCAACAGTTCAAAGACCGATTGCAACGCTTACCGCTTAAGCGACAACTGCGGGATGAGCAAAAAGCGATCGCACACAAGCGTCAGCAATTAATTCAATCCACATCACGTCGTCTAAGTCAAGCTAGCCAGCATTGTGAATTTCTCAGGCAAAAGCTAGCAACCCTTGATCCAGAGAATGTTTTGAAACGCGGTTATGCGGTGGTGCGAACGGAAAACGGAATGATTGCTCGTTCAACTGCGAATTTAATTCCCGGACAGGAACTACAGATTCAGTTAGGAGAGGGTCAAGTTAAAGTTAACGTGACAGAAATTCTGGACTAGTAAGTAGGTAGGCACAATTAAACGTAACATCTGCAATTCCCTGGTTGCTTGCCATGACTGGCATCTGACCAAAAGCTATGCTCTGTTGCCACAGGTCGCTATCTGAGTTCTCGACTGACTTGTTTGAGAACTCATCGACTCAGGTACCTTTTGTACCTATCTCCAGAGGGTTGCCACTTATGCAACTATTGCCCTTACCGGGCTAAGATGAGGAGCGATCGCTTCTTCTGTTGAGAATTAGGAGCCAAGATTCACCCTTGAGGAGAGGGGTTAGTTTTTCTTCTTGGCTTGCAAACAATTGGGCATAGTCTCTAATCTAGAAATTTCACAATTCTTCATCTCTGCCCTTTGATAGTGTGTGTCTTCCCAAACCTACATTTAAGCTGAAATGTGTAATTCAGCGATTCTGAGGCCAAACAATATGAGTGATAAGAGTTTTGAGGAAAAAAAACCGTCTACTAACCCAGAAAAGGAGCGGACTCAAGGGGAATCTGTTCTCAAAGATACCGTCGATCCCCAGGATTTAGCCTACACCAACCGTTCCACCTTAGATCCAGACGAAATTGGGACTAACCCGGCACTCGCACCTGAAACAATTGCTCTCAATGATCCCGCTGAAGTAAGGGAAGCTTTCAAATTCGACAGAGACTGATACCTTTTCAGCAGGGTCTTGTAGAGGAGAGTCTCTCAAAAGTAGAGTGGGCATGGTCTACCCTACAAGTAGTGCCTCTTGCAATGGAGTTAGTTTTTTTGTCACCCTAAGAGTGTCAAATTCATTGTAAAACAAATTGTAAGAAGTTAATCCCAACCTCCTTTCAAGGCTCTTATGATTGACCCCATTGCTGCCATTGGTTCAAATCGAACTGACACTCCTCTCCCTGATACCTGGAACTATGAGGTAACTGTTGAGCAGGTTGAAACGATTATTAAACAGATAGAAGCGGGTGACTTGGAACTTGCTGAAGTTTTTGACGAATTTTCTGCCGCTGTGAAATACCTGCGTCAGTGTGAGCTTTTTCTACAAGAACGACAGCAACAAATGGATTTGTTGATTGAGACTCTTGAAGAAGAGTCTGACTTTTAGGAAAGTGTGTCGGTACGCACCTCAGAGGTCATCGATCAAGTATACATTAACTTACAGTAAGGTGTGTTATACCAATTTCATGTAATGATGCTACAGATCAGATCCCCCCTAGCCCCCCTTAAAAAGGGGGGAACAAATGGAGGATTTAAAGTCCCCCTTGTTAAGGGGGATTTAGGGGGATCTTCTAAGTGTTGCACTATTTTATGAAATTGGTATTAGTCGCTGCCCTCGTAGTAATTTTTTTCTATCACGCCTGATTTTGTGCGCCGCAGAATACTAGCTAAAGACGGTGCGTTAAACTTGGTTAACACACCCTACAGATTCAAAATTTACTTTTACTGTACAACTCAACTCTCCAGCTTTAACCGAGTCGTTGAATTCCCGCATGGTTCATAAAGACATACCAATCCTTGTTAAAACCCTTAAATTCAACGTCGGTGAATGTAACTTTGACGTGACTATCCTCAATCGGAAACTTAACAAAATTGTTAGCATCCGGTTTGTCAGTAGCAAGAACTAATTGTGTACCTGCGGGGATTGTCTGTTTGGAATCGTCATTGAGAAATTGAGCGTCAACGGCTTTCCGTTTGATAATTGTATCGACGTTAAAAACCAGTTTCAGAAAACTGCCTTGTGCAGGAACGTTTTTTTTGTCAACTAGAATTTTAGCTACATTTTTTTCGGTTTGTTTGGAGACAACCTCACCAAGAGTTTGTACAGGATGGAGCGGTTGCTTAGCGACTTGGACATCGGGAGCATAGGCATACCAGGTATTGTAACCCTTGAATTGAATATTTTGTAGCGTGAATTTGTAATGATTAGTATTGTTAGAGGGGTCTGAGTAGGACTGAAGAATCAGAAAAGTACCAACTGGAACATTCAGCCGTTGGTTGCTGGGAACTTGGCTGGAGTCACCCGTTGTTTGCTTGATAACGGTGCTTCGTTTAAAGAGAATTCCGACAACGTCTGCCATAGTGAAGAGTACTCCGTTGCGTCTCTAAAGATTACTAACGCTGATATTTAACTGATACTGCCACGCTTGCGGGCTTCCTTGTAAGAAGTTCCTACATTTCTTAAGCCTGCACGAATCATTTGTTGCTCTAACAGCGCAAAGAAACGAGCGCGATCGCCTCCTCGTACAACGGCTTGGTTGTGTGCCTCTGCCAGGGCAACCGGGTAACCAAAGCCTTTGTGTACCTGTGCTAGGGTCAAACTGAGGGATTGATGAAGTAAGGCAGAATTTTCGGCAACCCATTGAGGAACTTCAATCCGAGCAACTTCTGTGCCAACGTGGACATAGCAGAAGTAGATGCGGTGTTCGCCGTACAAGTCTAGAATCCGGGCAGAACTGCGAAATAGGGGGCTACGTTGTCCTGGATTTAACAAGGTTGCCCAGAACGCTGCATCGCGCAAGGGGTCAACAATCTGACAGGGTAACTTGTCGATGATGCTAGCGCAGTGGGTGATGCAATCGGGAGCTGGGTGAGGACAAGCTTGCAACCGCAGGAAGTTTAGGGCTTCAAGGCTACGAGAGGCACTCAGGTATCCTAACAGGGGAACGTTAACCGAGCGAAGTTGATTCCAGGCATCTAGAATGGGGGGTAAAATGCGATCGCGTGCGTCCCCTGGCATCCCCTCCAAGAACCAGTAGATCAGCGAACCATCCACCATCGCCAGATTGGGGATATCAAAGTGGGGGCCTGGTGGATTCACCCAACGGCACGCCATCTCTGCCAACATAGTTGCCTCCGAAACGGTACGCCGATGCCCCATCCATTCTTCGGTACGAATCCCCCACTGCCGTGAAACATACAAATCTTCCGGTCGGTAAAATACTTCGGGCAAGCTATCCAACAAGGGATATAAACTCTGCCCGTAGTGCAACATCACCCGACCCACATTAATCAGATAACAGTAAGCAATCTCGTGGTGAGAGGGGGCAATTTGAGACCCATCGGTAGCGAAGACGGTGTGACTTTCTGGAGCGGAATTGAGGTCAATGCGAGTATCCAGGGGTTCGACGGGTGTAGCTGCCGTGAACGTCATGCGATCGCGCCATTGCTGTTGCCGCTTCACCAGTTCGTCCTGCTGTGCCAGAGTCTGCAATAGGAGTTTCTGACCCAGTTCCAAGCGTTGGCGACTCGCCGCCGCCTCCACTTTTAAATGCTGACTGATACCAGGGATTTGCCCTGCAAGTTTTGTTAAATCTAACATTGCTCGAAACAGTTAACGGTTGAAGGTTGAAAGTTGAAGGTTAGGGGGAACAGTTAAAGGTTGAAATTTTTTCCGAGTGCCTGATAATTTTCAACCTGATAACCTTCAACCTACTAACTTTCAACCTAAACAGGCCAAGCTGAAAAATCCTGAACAAACTCTGCCAAAGACAACACCTGAATTCTTGAGTCATTCCGGGCAGATTCTTGCTGCGCTGTTGTGTTATAGCCCCAATCAGCTAAGTAGAGTTTCACCGGTGTGAGGTCAGGTTGCTGTTGTACAGATTGTAAGGTTTTCAGTCGGTCTTCTACAAACCAGAGTGCTGCTGCTTCACCAGGAGACGCCTCTATCAATTGCCGTAAGGTTTGGTGTTTGGGACGTTTGCACTCTTTGCCAATAATCCTCTCCTCAGGTAGTTCAATCGATTGTTGCTGTAGAAGCTGCTTGACGAAGCGTCCTTCTTTTGTAGTGACGATAAATAGTTGGGTGATTGGCTCTGACGGGGATGTCCCTGTTGCCGACAACGTTCTGGAGAGCCGCTCAATTATACCAGGATAGAATCGGTGTAGACCCAGCCAGCTCTCTAAATCGTTGGCAATCCACTCATCCCGGACAGCATCTACTTTCTTACCGATATCAGCAGAGTCTAACTTTTCGGTTTCCAGTAAGGATTTCGTCAGCTTTGGCCAGTCGTGCAAAATCGTTTGTTCACAGATGCCTAGCACTAGTGCCCTTAGTAAAACAGGCATTTCCCAACCGATTTCTACTACAGGTCGTAAGCGGTAGAACTGAAGGGCTAAGTTATCCGGTGGTGTCTGGTTGTTGGGCTTCCAGATTTGGCAATAAGTACGCCAGGACGTCTGGAAATACTCAAGCAGTCCGTCACACAGAACGCCGTCAAAATCGAGGGCGAGAATCGTTGGGGTATGAGCAGGCATAGTTGAAGTGGCTGAACCTTTCATTCGGTGTCTTTCTGTCAAAACTATCATCTCTCCTCGGAGTGAGAGCAATGCTGGAGCGAATAGGATACAATCCAGCCTTTGGAAGGTTACATACTGCCAAGGGTATGGAGAAAAGAAATGAGAATTCATACCCTATCAAAATCGAAGTGATTGAAATTGCAAATAGTCTGTGATCTAAATCAATATAGACTGTGATCAAATAGACGCAATTCAGTATAGACAAAGATTTCAGAGATATTTACTTATTTTTTGAAGGACGGTAATTTTAGGGCAAAACTGAACTTACAGGAATCTTTAAATAGAAGTTGTATATGCTCATAGCAACTTTACAGCTAAGTTAGTCGTCCAGCAGTAGGATCATGTTGTGGAGAGTTAACCGCTTTAGCACGCGAGCTGAGCATCTAAATCTTAGTCACCCGAACTTTAAGCCTGATATCGTTACTTGGGGAAACTGAAACATCAACTTAAGAGATAAATGTTCAGTTTAGGTAATAAAACTTAATCCAATATACGGGTGCTTTTTTAAAAAAAATTATCAGGGAATTAGGCTGAAACGAGGGTTAATGTCTGAAATTTATTGAAATCAAAGAGAGGCATCCATGAAAGTCAATCAGAAACTAATGCAGCGCTTATTTCTATGCCTTACGCCTTTAGTTACTGGCTCGGTATTCGTTGCATTACCCAGCTTGGCTGCTACTCTAGCTACTTCTCAGGCAACCCTGGAATTTAGCAATTTTAGCCATAACCCTCTCACCATTGAAACAGCGAAAACTTCTAATACTTTGCCGAGTACCAATAACAGTCAAGTTGTTACCCAATCCCAATCGGATGCGACTTTTACCATCGACTCCTCTCGTCCTGATGAAACAAAAGCTTTCAGTCAATCTATCAGTACAGTTCAGGGAAATGGAAGTGACTACTCGGGGACGGCGCAAAGTTCTGCAAGGCTAGCCGGTTACAACTTCAACGTTGGAGCAGGCGAAACATTTTCCCTGGACTTTACGGGATTGTTAAAGCTAAACACTAGTGTGGATTCTGACTCGGAAGTAGCAAATGCTTTTGGAAGTATAGCGTTCCAATTATTTGATGCTAATGACTTGAATAATCCCTTAGCATTCCTAACCCTTACTGCTGGATTAGATTCTGTAAATAATAGTGATTTTCTCCTTGAGCCGTTCACTAGCTCAAATATAACGTTTACCCCCAGCCAAACAAGCTTTACGAGGTCTTTTGGAGGAAATCAAGAATCAACTGCCGCTAATTTTACAGGGAAACTATCCCTGTACTTTAACAATACTACTCAGCTCATTTTAAAGGAATTTAATTCCAATTCCGCAGGAGCCTCTTGCCCTAGCCGTTAAGCTCTTAAGAAATGATTATTCAAGAATCTATCAATTTTCTAGATTAGAGCGCTTTATATCTCAATCTTCTCTGCATCAATTCGGCTATGCACCGCTTCTAGCAAATGCCTCTTACATGAGATATAAAGCCAAAAAGGAGGGGTATAACGCCCCTTCTTTTTTTATAGACTTTTGCTGGAGCATTCATTCTACATAAAAACTTAACTCACTTTATCTTTAAATACAATTTGTCCCTACTCACGAGAACTTTACAGCTAAATCATAAGTCGGGCATTAAGATAATAATAGAGAAGGTTAAAGGCTTAATCAAACAAAAATGATTTCCAACTCTTCATCGCTATAATTTTAAACCGAATAACAATTTTTGCCAGAACCAAATTCTCAATTTTAAGAGAAAAGTGTTCGGTTCAAGTAGTAGCATTGCCTCCCGAATACAGGTGCTTCAACCAAAATTTGAATCAGCATTCTTGGACTGATTTTAGCTTTAATGTCGGATGTTTGTTGAAGTAAAAAAGGAATCCATGAAACTTAACTTGAAACTTGCTCAACGCTTTTTCCTTTGCGCCGCACCTTTAGTGACTGGCTCTGTATTCGTTGCTTTACCAGGTACTGCTGCTACTATAGCTGGTTCTGAATCAGCATTGAATTTGAGTAACTTTAGTCACAATCCTGTGGGCACTTCTACTTTAACCCGTACTAATACATTGGCGATTTCTACAATAACTGAACCTGACGGAAGTCATGAATTGGCTGAAGGTGAATCGGCTGAGATTATTCCACTGAGTGTTCAAGTCGCTGCTACTGCTAATGCCCTTGCCACTTTCCCAGTTGCTCCCGTTCCCCGACTGACAGAAGCTTCCAACATTACTTATAGCCTAGCTCAAGGCGATGCTGAAGGTACTGGTAACAACTACAGCTACTTAGGGGTAGCAGAAAGCGCAGCTCAAATTGTAGGTTACAACTTCAATGTAGGAGCAGGCGAAAAGTTTTCCTTCGATTTTGTTAGTCTAGTTAGTCTATACACTTCCCGTGACAATGTAATTAGTGAAACGACCAATGCTTTTAGCAATATATCGTTCGCGTTGTTTGATGCAGAAAATATAGAGAATCCCTTAGACTTCTTCTCTTTCTCTGCTCAATTAGATAGTCCTTCCGCCAAATCAAATAGTCCAGCGCAGAACTTTTTAGGCTTTGCCGCCAATCAATATTCAAACATTGAAGCTGACAAGGTTGCTTTTAAGGCTTCTACTGGAGACCAGCAACAAAGCTTATTTGGATTTGTTCAAGGTACATTTTCGAGATATTTCGAGAAGGTTACTTCTCTGATTTTAGTAGGTTTTAATAGTAATGGAGCATCCGTATCTTGTCATGCTCCTTGGAAATAAAAGAGTGTGTGATGCTGTTTAGAGTTGGTCTTTTTACTGCACGATAATTCAACCCCTTACTAATTACTAGGCACTCGATGAAAACCCCGTCCCCTCGTGGCGGGGTTATTTGTGGCCAAACTTTATAATTCAAGCCGATTCCATCAATCTATAGCTAGCATATCTGCCTAAAATAAGAGTCTAAAATATATCCTAATTTGAGCATTGATACTTGCCAAATTGGCAACAAAATACCTATTTTTTTAAAAATATTAGTAATTTAAATTTTCATGAATTTGATAAACCTGCCAAGATGGCAACATCAGCCTATTTATTTTATTTATTTTATTAAAAGTGACGAGTAATTTGCCAGAGTTAAACGCAATTCGCTAACTGATGTAGGAGAATTTTATGAATCATCCATTTGCCTTAAACCTTTCTGATTTAGAAGCTGTTGACCTGGAATTTGAAGAGCAGCTTAAATTTGAAGATGTTGCCCAAGTTGATGGTGGAATATTACCTGGTGGCTGTGTCCTTACTCAGGCTTTCTATGAAACAGGTTACTATCCTCGAACCTGCCCACCAATCCCAACTCCTAACTGTCCTCCAATTACCCCCCCTATTTGTCCACCAACAGCGACCACATTGGCTTTAGGTGAAGAGGGTGGTTACTGCTATTAATAATACATGTAAATTGATTGTCTGAATCAGCAATTTGAGACTAAAAAAAAGCAGTACTTCAAAAAAGTGCTGCTTTTTTTCTAGTTCATCAACAGTTTAATTAACTGCTGTGTAATGGGGAACCCCGTTTGATTTTCAAAGTACAAAAACATTGGACTGGGATTTGCTTCCAGAAATACGTATTCACCCGTCGGCTTTAAACGCCAATCAATCGCAGTCCATTCCAGCATCAACGCTTTGGTAATCGCTAGACACTGCTGTTGAACGGATTCTGGTAATTCTATCTTGATTAACTCCGCTTCTAAGTCTTCGCGAAAGTCTAGGGAATGACTGCGAATTTCGGCAGAATAGACTGAACCTCCAATCACATAAGTGCGAATGTTAGTGCCAGGTATATATTCCTGTATAGTGACTGGCGATAGGGAGAGAGCTAACTTCAGTCGTTTTGGATCTAAATGAGTCTCGGTGATCAACTGGGTATGGCTACCGCCATAGACTGGCTTA
>Ga0310810_10009868_pt1 | contig 11073 bp, 8 predicted proteins | sample NCmetagenome_FD_207641 | JGI IMG/M metagenome (GOLD analysis project Ga0310810, IMG submission 207641) | Soil microbial communities from experimental microcosm in Duke University, North Carolina, United States - NC | ecosystem: Engineered > Artificial ecosystem > Soil microcosm > Unclassified ... | reverse complement strand
ACCGCGTACGGCCGCAAGCCGTATTCCGAGATGCTCTTCGGCAGCGCGAGGACCGCATTGCCCATCACTGTGGCCACGTGACTCCGTAATATGAGCGTAGCCTGCGAACTCGAGTCCCCACTGAAGAACCCGGCGGTCGTCGCCACATCGCCCTCGATCCCGACCACCTCGCCAAGCCAGAGACCGCTTACGCCAAGGTTCAGCTTCGGCTGACCTGCCTCGTGATCCAGGTCGATCAGCAGAGTCGAGCTTGGACCGAAAGTCACGCCTCCAAATGGCTTGACCTGCCACTCGGCCCTGGCCGCTGCCGGCGCGAGCGCCAAACTCACGGTCAGGATCCCCACCCGGATGAAGCGCCGCACCGGCTACCGGGTGAAGAGCGAGAGGAATATCCGCGCGAACGGCGACGTCGTCACATCCCCCTTCTCGAGCGCGAACGATTTCGCGATCCCAGTACTGTTGGCCATCATCACCAGGCTGAGCCCGCGCGACGGCAGCATCACTACGATCGACGATGATCCGGCGTCTCCGCCCGTGCCGAACTGCCATACCACCGGCTCACCGTTGTAGTTCTGGACGAACCACCCGATGGCGTGCGGCAGAAGTTTGCCTGCGGCGTCCACAGTTGGTTGCCATGAACTGATGAGAGTGTCGCCGCTGACCAGAATCCCGTTCCGCAGCGCAAGATCGAACTGAGCGTAATCGTGAACGGTTGAAATGAGCCCCGCAGATGGGTTGAGCGTAGTACCTGCATACTTCGACTGGACTGCGCGGCGCGAACCATCGACAGCGTAAGGAGTGGCAAGACGAGCGAGAACGGCGGCATAAGCCACCCGCTCTTCGGGCGTCGGAATGCCTTCCGCCGGCGGAACCAGCGCGAGCACGTCGGGTCCCGGCACCGAGTTGACCATGGCCAGGCGCTCGAGCATGTTGGCCGTGGTCTCGCGGTAAGAGTCGTTGGTGCACGCTTTGACCGCCGCCGCGAGCGCGTCGATTCGATCGGGACGATAGCTGAATGTCAGGTTCGGCGCGGTGCCAGAGGTATGCGTCAGGAGATTTCGAATGGTCGCGGCCGGTTCCGGCGCGTCCTTCTTGTAGATACCGATCGCATCGTCGAGCGAGAGCCTGTTCTCCTCGACGCAGCGGAGCACCGTGGTTGCAGTGAAAACCTGGGTGAGGCCATCGAGTTGCATCGGCGTATCGGGGCGCATGGTCATCGAACGCGCGACGTCCTGCGAACCGAAGCCGTGCTCCCAGAGCACATCCGAACGCCCGACGATTGCGGCCGCTATCCCGGGAATGCCGATCTGGGTGCGGAGTGCCTCGACGTAGTCGGTAAACCGCACGAACACGAGGTCTTCCGCCTGCATCGGCACAGAGGCCAGAAGCAGAAAACCGAGAGCCAGAGCGAGGAGGGACCGACGCATCCTGAGTTCCGAAACTGTCCAGATCATACTGCTGAACAATGCCGGATTCCTATGTCAGATGTATCGGGCCTCTGGGAGGCGGCCTGCAGACGCGCGGGTGTTGAAAATCGACCTGGACGGTAAGACCGTTCAGGCGCGCGCTGGCTCAGGGCCAGGTATCTGTCGTGGCACGCCGCCGTGCTCTTCACGCGGCGGCATCAGGATGGTCCGCCAGCCTCCGGCGATGAGCGCGCTCGCATACGCAATCGCAACCGGCCACTCCCAGGCGTCCTGGTAGGCCATGTAGCGCGGCACCCATTCGGGTTCGAACTTATCCTTATAGGCCCGCAGACCCTGGAAGTTGTACCACTGCTCGCCGCGCTGAAAGAGCACACGTGCGAGGCGTTCTCTCGCGTGCGCACCCCGCTGTTCGCCGACTGAGGCGAGCGGCGCCATTCCCAGGTTGAACCTCGAGTAGCCCTGTTCTTTGCCTCGCATAAAAAGTGAGACGAAGAGGAAGTCCATCACCTTCGGTCCGTCGCTGCGGTGTCGCATCAGGTCGACCGACAGCTCTGAGCCCTTCGGACCCTCGAGGAGATTCGCGAACGCGAGGATGCGATGCGGCTCCTCGATTTCTTCGACGATGGCGCACGGATATCGCACGAGGTAGTCGCGATCGAAGAATCCGATGGAAAACTGGCGTTCGGCCAGCCCCTTGGTCTGGAGCCAGTCGTTCGAGATCGCTTCGAGTTCGTCGAGTTTCGCCGAGACGTCTTCCGGTGCGAGCACCCGGAACCGCGCGCCGTCCCGCTCGCCGCGGCGCAGGATCTGCCGGTAAAGCTTTCCGGCATGTCCGTCGAGGGTCACGCGATCGAGGCGGACCTGCGCCTCCTCTCCGAGTTTGAAGAAGTCGTACCCGCGATCGTGCAGCACCGGAATCCAGTCGAGCGAGATCTGGTAGAACACCGGACGTCGATCGAGTTCTCCCGCAAACGAAAAGAAGGCGTCGAGGAACGCCGTCCGATCGGCAGCGGGCACGATCGGATCGGAGAAGACCACCGCGTAGGGTCCAATCGTGCGATAGAGGCAGAAGCCGCGATCGCCGTCGAAGAACGCCGACTTGTCGCCGGTGGCAATCATCATCGGGTTGGTGCCGCCCCCGATGCGTGCGTGCAGATCGAGCACGCGCCGCATCTCGCTGTTGTCCGGGCGATGGAAGCGTACCGGCGCACGAAGCAGCAGGTAGACGGCGCCAGCCGAGACTGCCAGCGCCATCGATCCGGCCGTCCGCAGGAAGCGGACGCCCTGGAAGCGGTAGCCGATATCAAGGACGCGATCGAAAGTGGTGCCGCTCACCCGGTGCGCAACCACTCCGACGATGAAGAACAGGACCAGGGCGGTCAACGCGATCACGAAGTCCGGGCCCTCGAGCCAGTCGCCGTGGCTCGGACGTTGGAAGAGCGCCGACTGCGACCAGGTTGCGAGGAACAGGCCTCCGAGTACTACCGCTTCCTCCCAATCAAACCCTTTCAGGATGGCGCCACAAATCGCCACCGTCAGCACCACCAGGGTGAGACGAAACGCCGCTCTGTAACCTCGTGCGAGGCCGCGCGCGAGAATCAGCAGGATGAGGCCTGCCATCGCCGCCGCGAAATGACCGGCTTCGACGAGAGGCAGCGGAACGAACCGCTCGAGCAGCGGCAGCCGGGCGTAGAGTGCGGGAGACGCGCTGCTCACCATGATGAGGATGCCGCCGCCGCCCACGAGACCGCCGATGATGCGACGCGCGACCTCGATCCGCTTGCGGGCCCGGGTCGTGACCCACGACAGCAGCAACAGCGACGCCACTGCCCACGGCAGCACGTAGTAGATCAAGCGGTACGCGATGAGCACCGCCGCGGCGCTGCTCTCCGGCAGCGGCAGTCGCGCGATCCAGAACGCGTCGCTGCTGCCGAAACCGCCGGGCACCAGGCTCAGGACACCGATCACCTGTCCGACGAAGAAGCTCTGTGCGAGGCTCGCAAGCGGTGCCCCCGAACCGGCTGCCCTGATGCAGACGACGAACACCGCGCACGCCAGCACCCAGTCGGTCCACCCGATACCGGCCAGCGCAATCACCTGCCGCCAGTTCGCACGAGCGACCTCGTCGTTGCGCCACCGGATCACGGTCTGTGCTGTGGCCACGATGACCACACAGAGGACGAAGGCAAGAGGGACCAGCCACCACAAACCGATGCCGGTCCAGCCTGACACCAGCGCAGTTGCGGTCCACGCGGCAAGGCCCGACGAAAAGGCGACCGCTACGGCGATCACACCGCCGTGCAGATCGGAGAGCTGTTCGACGGCGGGACGATAGAGCCAGAACCGCATGGCCGGTCCGGCCAGCGGACCAAGAGTGAGGAAGTTGCTCCAGGCGAAGCAGACCGCACCGTAGCGCCAGCGATCGGTCCAGCTCGAACGGGTGTGGCTGAAGGCGACGACGTCGTACAGCCCCATCGCTCCGACGTTGACCACGGTGAGGAGGCCGGCGACGACCATCCACGGCACATCGAGGGTGTGAAACGCGTCCGCGAAATCCCTCGGATGAATCTGCCTGACCGCCTCCCACGACAGCGAGAGCACGACTGCAATGACGACGAATGGCCACACCTTGGAAGCGTGACCAAGCATCCACAGGCTGCCGTTCTCGATCGTGGATGCGACATTGAAGCGGCTTCGTTTAGGGCCGGTCATGACGCGTACGTCCTCCCGCTCGGCGCAGCGAGGTCGTCGCCATCAGAATAGCTCGCTTATGCACGACGCGCAGGGCTATAAAGACGTAGTAAAAAGGTCGCAAGAGTAACCGGCCGGACCTGAGCAGGGTCTTACGATCGAAATGGTGAACGGTCCGATCCAAACGATAGTCAAACTCCTGCTGGTGGCGTCGGCGTGCGCGGGTGTCTCGTGCGCGCATGGCACAGGCGCCGGCGTCTCTCCGCCGCGCAGCTTCGACCGCGAGATCGAAGTCAACGATCATCCGCTGACACTCCACCTCTCACCGCCGGCCAAACTTCACGCGGACGAATTGATCATCTACGCAACGGGTGATGGCGGCTGGCGCGGCAAGGACCGCGAGGTGTATCAGCAACTGCAGGCCTGGGGCTATGCGACGGCCGGTTTCAGCGCGCCGGAATACCTGAAACATCTGCCGGGAGATGACGGCACGACGACGCCGGCGGGGCTGGCCGGCGACTTTTCGACGATCGTCGACGCCGCGAGGACGTCGCTGCAGGTGGCCATGACCTCACCTGTCGTGCTCGTGGGCGTCAGCCGCGGAGCTGACCTCGCCGTCGTGGCTGCCGGACAGCATGATCTCCAGTTCGAACTCGCCGGTGTGGTCGCGATGGGCCTGACGCGCGAGGAGGAATACGTCCACCATGTGGAGGAGCCGGACGTGGCGCTGGATCTCTATCAATATCTCCCGGAGCTCGGTGACGTGCCGCTCTCGGTGATCCAGTCGACGCGCGACAACTATCTACCGGCGAGCGATGCGCGCGAGCTGTTCGGCCAGGACACGCCACTTCGGGTGTTTCACTCCATTGACGCGCGCAACCATAGCTTCGCCGGCGCTCGCCCGGCGTTGTATTCGACGCTGAGGACATCGCTCGCCTGGGTCGAACGGGTGGGACGCCGGCGCGGGGCACCGCGGCCGTGATGCGCATCGCCTCGATTGGTCTGCTCGTCTGCATGCTCGTCGTTGCACGGGATGCGGTCGCGGCCGACCGGATCGACATGCCCCTCCGCGGGCACGTCATGGCGCTGACGGTCTACCGGCCCGCGGGTGCCGCGAAGGGCACCGTCATCATGGCGAGTGGCGACGTGGGATGGGTCGGCCTGGCGGCATCGCGCGCGCAGGAACTCTCATCAGACGGCTACGTCGTCGTGGGCGTCAACGTCCGCGAGTACCTGTCCAGCTTCACCTCGAAAGCCGCGCATCTGCAGCCGGCAGACATTCAGCACGACTTCGGTGAGCTCGCGCGGTTCCTTCGCTCGAAGGGGCTTCTGCCGCCGCCTGTCGTCGTCTCGGGCGTTTCCGAAGGCGCCGGCATCGTCGTCGTCGCCGCAGCCGCCGCGGAGAACCACGACTGGATCTCGGGTGTCATCACGATGGGGCTGCCGCAACTGTCCGAGATTGCGTGGCGGTGGTCCGATTTCACGTCGTGGATTACGAAGAAGGATGCGGACGAACCGTCGGTCAAGGCGACCGAATACCTGTCGGCGATCTCGCCGTTACCGCTGGTGATGATTCAGTCCACGAAGGACGAGTACGTGCCGGAGGCCGATTATCGGGCGATGGAGAAGACGGCGCGCGACCCGAAGCGCCAGGTGCTGATAGCCGCGAGCAATCACCGTTTTACCGATCGCATTGCCGAACTGCGCGCGGCGTATGCCGATGCGCTGAATTGGATCGGCGGCCTCACCGTCCGGCGCTGACGCCAACCCTCGGATCTGCGTCTCCCGCCAGGAGCTTGCCTGCGGACCTGCTTTGACAGGCTCCGCACAATGTTCCCGATCGAGACCGGACGCAGCCGTCGGATGTTACGCAGGAACGACCCGTGCGCAACAGGCGGTTCCGATGCCTCGACGTACGACGCGGGGTCGACGGCGCATCGGACAAGTCAGAACTACTGCAGCTGCGAGAGCACGCGCGAGTTGTGCGCGGCGACCATTCCCATCAGCACGTTCGTGGCCACCATCATGCCGACCGCGCCCATGCGATGGTTGCTCTTCCAGAGCTGTTCGGCGCTCATGATCGACGCGGCGGTCACGCCCGCCTTCATGGCGACGAACGCAGCCGGGCTCTTGACCACGCCTTTCATCATCGGGTTCGCCTCGTGCGCGCCGTTCTGGAGCGCTCTCAGCGTGGACGCGGCGTCATAACCCTGGAGTGCTGCCGACGTCGCATAGAGCGCGGGCAGCACAGATGGTCGTCGGTAGTTGAAGGACGAACGCGTCGCGAGATCGGTGTTGGCTGCCGGCGCGCCGTTGTTCGCCGCCGCTGCGATGGTTGCGGGCGAAATGGTCAGCGCAGGCGTGGGCACGTCGTCGGCGTCAGCGGCGAAGGCCGGCGTCGAGAGCGCGGCTCCGAGGATGGTGGCTACGAGAAGACGACGCATTTTGTAACTCCCGGAAAAATCGGTGCGTCACAGCACCGGTGTTGCCTTCAGGGAGAGCGAGCGCCGTACCGCTCGCGCGATCGTCAAACCGATCAATGTTTACGAGGGAGATTTGCGATGATGCGGATCGGCACACTGTGCGCGTGCGCCACGTGCGCACACCGGGATGCGCGGAGGCGCACGCGTGACGTCCGTGCGTGCGGACGCGACGATTTCAGATCTGCTGACGCGATTGCGATTCTGTCAGCGCGGCGCGAATGCTTGCGTTATCGACTACGGAAGTTGGCGAGCGAGCCGTCGTCCTGCGTGGTGTTGTCGACCTCGAACGAGAAGTCCGGATCGCTTTCTTCGCGTCGGATGGAGATGAGATCGTCCGGCTGCCAGTTCGTGACGGCGAAATACTGCCGTGGGTCGATATCCCAGCGCGAGCCGTCTTCCAGCGTCAGTTGCGTGCCGCCGGGCGCGACCACCTTGATGAAATGGCCGCCGCCAATCGCTGCGTAGTTCTTCGCGTACTTCGGGCCAGAGCCCGAGAGTTTGAGGCGGCGTTCGGTGTCGCCGTCGCGAACGTAGAGCGTCTGTCCCTCGATCGCGAACTGCACGGCCGTGCCGGCCGTTGCCGTGACTGACTCGCCAGCGGCAGGTTCGCCGCTGATCACGTCGGTCGCCGTCTCGATCGTGTAAACGTCCGAGGAATCGCGCGGTCCCCACATGCCCTTCTTCCAGGCCCGCTGGGCCGAGGTAGCGCACACGGCGAGTACCAGCAGGACGCAGATTGCGGGGACCACGCGCATCAGACTGAGAGTATGCTGCACATCGGGATCGCGCAACGGCTCAGGAAGAGCACGATCCGCGCGCGATTACCCACAATATCCGGAGAGCGCCAGGTTGCATGACCAGTGAGTCGGCCGTTCGAGAGTCCATCCAGAAGTTGCTGGAAGGCGTGCAGATCATCGGGTTCGACTGGACCTATCTGTACTTGAACGAAGCCGCGGAGCGGCATGCGCGCCGGCAGGCGCACGAACTCATCGGCCGCCGGATGACGGAATGTTATCCGGGGATCGATCAGACGCCGATGTTCGAGGCGCTCCAGCGCGTGATGCGCGGACGCAAGGCCGAGCAGTTCCTCAACGACTTCGTCTATCCCGATGGATCGCAGGGCTGGTTCGAATTGCGGATCGAGCCGGTGCCTGACGGCGTGTGCGTCCTTTCTTTCGATATCAGCGACAAGCACCGGGGCCAGACGCATCAGCGGCAGGCGCAGAAGATGGAAGCCGTGGGCAGGCTGGCTGGCGGCATTGCGCACGACTTCAGCAACGTGCTCACCGCGATGCTCGGGTTCTGCGACCTGGTCCTCGCGAGGGTTGGCGGCGACGAGGAGCTGATGGCCGACCTCCTCGAGATCCGGAAGGCAGGCGAACGCGCGGAGCGGCTCACGCGGCAGCTGCTCGCCTTCAGCCGCAAGCAGGTGCTCATCCCGCAGGTGATCGATCTCAATCACGCCGTGTTCGATCTGCACGCGATGCTCACGCGCATCATCGGCGATCACGTCCGCCTCCTCATTGAGACGGCGTCTGATCTTGGGCACACACGGGCCGACCCGGGGCAGATCGAGCAGATCCTCTTGAACCTGGTCGTCAACGCGCGCGACGCGATGCCGCACGGCGGCACCGTGAGGATTGCGACCGCCAACGCAGCGCTCGACGACCAGTTCGTGCTCGCCCATCCGGGGTCGGCAGCGGGAGACTACGTGGCCCTGTCGGTCGAGGACACCGGCAACGGCATTGCGCCTGAAATCCTGGGGCACGTCTTCGAGCCGTTCTTCACGACCAAGGGGCCGGGCCGCGGAACCGGCCTCGGACTGCCGACGGTCTACGGGATCGTGAAACAGAGCGGCGGTTACGTGGCCGTCGACACCAAGGTCGGCGTCGGAACGACGATCACGACCTACCTGCCACTGGTCGACGAACCGTTGTCCGAGAGCGTGCCGCGCCCGCCGCTCCGCACCGTCAACGGGAACGAAACGGTGCTCATCGTCGAGGACGATGAGAGCGCTCGCGAACTGATGCGTAAGGCGCTCGCGCCTCACGGCTACTCGGTTCTCGAGGCCCGTGACGTCTGGGATGCGTTGACGATCGCACGGAGCCGGTCGGCTCCGATCGATCTGCTCCTGACCGACATCGTCATGCCGGACATGAATGGGCCGCAGCTGGCCCAACACATCGTGACGATGCACCCGAAGGTGAGGGTGCTGTATGTCTCGGGCTTTCCGCAGGCGTCGATCATTGGTTCCAGCACAGTGAGCGAGCGGGTGTCGTTCCTGCCGAAACCGTTCGTGCCGGGCGCCCTGCTCGCGAGCGTGAGGGAAGCGCTGGATTCTTAAGCACGACGACGGCAGAAGTCGGAACTGGTTTCGACATTTCTGTCCGGGCTCTGAGGCGATCCATTCACTTTTGTCTGGCGAGGCCTCGTCGCAGCGCGGCCCGCATCGCCGAATTCCCCGACAATTCCAGCGGTTTTCGATGCGCAATCGGAATTGCACCGGTACGTCCATTGCTGAGCTCAGCGGGTGGGGCGATTTGCGGCTGAGCGCAGGCGTCCACGGAGCCGCATGGAGAAGCACGAACTGCAGGTCGTGATCGAGGAACTTCACGAGCGCTACAAACCGCTGGACGAAGGCCAGGTCGCCACCTACATACCTGAACTGGGGAAAGCGGATCCGGAGGCCTTCGGGATTGCGCTGATGTCGTCCGAGGGCCAGGTGTTCCAGGCTGGCGACTGCGACGTGCCGTTCACGATCCAGTCGGTTTCGAAGCCGTTCACCTTCGGGCTTGCCATCGAGGCTTATGGCACCGACTGGGTGGCGCGCCATGTCGGGGTTGAGCCAAGCGGCGACGCATTCAACGCGATCGAACTGCAGAACGGAACGAACCGTCCGTTCAACCCGATGGTGAACTCAGGCGCGATCACCGTTACGGCGCTGTTGCACAAGAAATATGGCGACGAGACGTTCGACATCGTGCTGGATCGCCTCAGCCAGGCTGCCGGGCATTCGCTGGACGTCGACGAATCGGTCTTCGAATCCGAACGGCGGACGGGACATCGCAATCGGGCGATCGCGCATCTGCTTCTGAACTTCGGGATGGTGCACGACCAGGCGGAGGAAGCGCTCGACGTCTACTTCCGTCAGTGCTCGATTCTCGTGACGTGCAGGGATCTGGCCGCGATGGCTGCCACGCTCTCGAACATGGGGCGTTATCCGATTGGTGACGAGATGGTGTTCGACCTCAAGTCGACACGCGCCATGCTCGCCATCATGTTCACGTGCGGCATGTACGACTACTCGGGCGAGTGGGCCTACCGGGTCGGCGTTCCCGCGAAGAGCGGCGTGGCGGGCGGAGTCATGGCCGTGGTCAATCGTCAGCTCGGCATCGCCACCTACTCGCCGCGGCTCGATCCGCGCGGAAACTCCCGGCGCGGTATCGAAGTCTGCATCGAGCTGGCGTCGCGTTTCGGCCTGCACGCATTCGACTGCCTGAACGTCGGCTCGAGTTTTCTCAGCACGATCCTCTGAGGCTGGCGGTGGGGTTCGCCTGCCTCTTCGGAGTCTCTGCCATTCCTGGCTGATCGAGTCAGGCCTTCCAAATCGGCTTCGTCCGAGGATCGCGTGATACGCTTCCGACCCGGGATCATGCGAACGCTGAAGAGCCTTGCCCTCGCCGTCCTCCTGCTGTGCGGTGCAGTTCCCGTACTCGGGCAGACCGCGCCGACGCGCAACCCGACGGAAACCACGCCTGAACACGAAGCCGTCATCCGCGCCGGCGTCGAGCTTCATGACAAGGGTGATTTCGACGCGGCCATCGCCAAGTACCAGGAGGTGCTGGCCAAGAACCCCTCGGATGTCACGGCGATGTTCGAGATGGCCTTCTCGTACTTGTCGAAAGAGGACTTCGACAAGTGCTTCGAGACGGCGAAGAAGGGCGCGGAGTTCAAATCCGATCTGCTCGCGATGTTTTATGACCTGATGGCCTCGTCGCTCGACGCGAAAGGGCAGCCGCAACAGGCCATCGACATCTACAAGCGGGGCATCGCGCTGGTTCCGGACGCGTCGCAGCTGTACTACAACATGGCGGTCACCTATCGAGAGACCCTGAAGCAGCCGAACGACGCGCGGCTTGCGCTGCAGAAGGCCACGGCAATTGAACCGCTTCATCCCGACGTCCAGTTGCTGCTCGGCCAGGTGTACCAGGCGACTGGCTATCCGGCACCTGCGTTCCTTGCCCTGTCCACGTTTCTTTTGATCGATCCCGGTGGCAAGCAGGCGCTTCCCGCATATGGACTGTGGCGGGCGGTGCTCAAGGGAGGTGCGGATGTTGCTCCCGATGCGCCGGTGATGCCGGCGACGCCCACGCCAAACACCGGGATGCGTCCGCCGGGACAGAGTGCGACCGCACGGACCGACGAAGGCGATTTCTCCGGGCTCGAGACCCAGATCAAGCCGTCGTACAACG
>Ga0310810_10009867_pt1 | contig 11073 bp, 5 predicted proteins | sample NCmetagenome_FD_207641 | JGI IMG/M metagenome (GOLD analysis project Ga0310810, IMG submission 207641) | Soil microbial communities from experimental microcosm in Duke University, North Carolina, United States - NC | ecosystem: Engineered > Artificial ecosystem > Soil microcosm > Unclassified ... | reverse complement strand
TCCGCCGCGCGCGACGGCGCGCTGCGCGGCCGCAAGGTACACGTTCGTCTTGCCGCTGCCGGTCACACCGTGCAGCAGCGTCACGACGAACGTCTCGGATGCGCCGATCACAGCCAGCGCTTCCGCCTGTGCCGCGTTGAGCGCCGCATGCAAGCTCGCGTCGGCAACAGCGGAGGTGGACTCGGCGGCACGGCGACGCGAAGACGCCGATGGCGGCACCAGCAAGGCGTGCGCGAGACCGATCGGCGCCTGGTAATAGGCGCTCACGAAATCCGCCATCGCCATCAGATCTTCAGGGAGCCGTGCGATGCCTGCGAGCGCGTCGATCGGCTGCACGCGATCGGCAAAATCGGACGCCGCGTCGACCGCGACGACGATGCCGACGCTGCGGCGATTCCCGAGACGCGCACGTACGGCGTCACCGCGCGCAACGTCGAGTCCGTCGGGGATCCAGTAGTCGAAGTACTGCCACGCCGCGATCGGCATGGCGACGTGCGCGATGGCCATCGCGGGGCGGCAAGAATTACACCGGCGACCGCCTCTGCGGGCCGCCGATTACGCAATACTTAATCCGATACTTCAACATGAATGGGCAAGCTTTTAATTCGCAAAAACTCCGGTAAGGATTTCCAACACGTCCTGTGGATAGTTTTGTGCGTAACTGACAGCGCATGTTGCGCCGACGCGCCACGACCGCGTGGCCTGAATGTTGCACCGGTGCGACGCCTTACAAATTCGTGCGCCCGATCAGGCGCTTGCCGCTCTCCGTTCGCGCAATTTTCGTCACATCCGCGGGTGTAGGACGAACGGCCGATACGTGTGCATAACTCCGTGGGGAACGCCTGTTTCGCGGATTTGTCAACCCCCTCAATTCGCGCGTGGGACGCGATTCGCGTCCATTGACGGGCCGCGAACGGTCAACCGGTGCACCGTGTCGACGAGTACGGCGACGTTGTCCGGCGGCGTCCCCGGCACGAGCCCGTGCCCGACGTTGAACACGTAGCCCGGAGCCGGTCCCGCGGCGGCGACGACGTCGGCAGCGGCGCGCTCGACGCTTGCGCTGTCGGCGAGAAGCGCAAGCGGATCGAGATTGCCTTGGAAGGCGATACGCTCGCCGAATTCGCGGCGTGCCTTCGCGAGGTCGGCGGTCCAGTCGAGACCGACGCACGCAGCGCCCGAATCGACGATCGCCGGCAACGACGCGAAAGCCCCCTTCGTGAAGACCATGGTCGGCACGCGCGACGGCAGCCGCGCCAGGACCGAACGCATCGGTTCTAGCGAAAAGCGCCGAAAAGCCGGAGGGGACAAGAGGCCGCCCCACGTGTCGAAGAGCATCAGCGCATCGGCACCCGCGCGTGCCTGCTCGCACAGATACGCGGCGACCGCGTCGGCGTTGACGCGAACGAGACGATCGACAAGATCGGGCCGCGCGTACGCCATCCGCCGGATCGTCGCGAAATCGGCGCTGCCGCGTCCCTCCGTCATGTAGCACGCGAGCGTGAACGGGCTGCCGGCGAAGCCGATCAGCGGCACGCGGCCCGCGAGCGCCTGCTTGATTTCGCCAATCGCGTCGAACACGTAGCGCAGTCGCGCGAGATCCGGAATCGCGAGCGCCCCGATCGCGCGTTCGTCGCTTGCGGTACGGGCAAAGCGCGGTCCCTCCCCTTCCGAGAACGCGAGGCCGAGTCCCATCGCGTCGGGAACCGTCAGGATGTCCGAAAACAGAATCGCCGCGTCGAGCGAAAAGCGCGCGAGGGGCTGCAGCGTAGCCTCGGTCGCGAGCGACGGGTTGGTCGCGAGCGCCATGAAGCTGCCGGCACGGGCACGAAGCGTCGCGTACTCGGGCAGGTAGCGGCCCGCCTGGCGCATCAGCCATATGGGAACGTACGGCGTCGGTTCGCGGCGCAGCGCGCGGAGCAGCGTGTCATTTGCGAGCGGCGTCATCGCTTCCCCTCACCCGCCTCGCCGGTGCTCGGCACGCTCTCCCCGCGCGCGGGGAGAGCGTTGGGGCGAGGGGCGCGTGAAACCAATGTCCGTCCCGTCATCCGCTCCAGTACCGCGAGCGGCGATCGTTGCGGCTCGTAGAGCGCGGCGATCGGCAGGTGCGTCGTCTGCTCGAGCATGTACTGGCCCGACGAGGCGGCGTGCATCACCTGGTCCGAAAAGCAGATCCACGTCGTCCCGGGCGCGAAGCGGACCTCGCGTTGCTCCGACGCGCGCTGATAGCCGAGATCGGCTTTCGCCGCATCGTGCAGGCCGAGCATCAGGTGGTCGTATTCGCTGCGCGCCGACTTGGTGACGCGCAACGCGGACAGGATCGCCGCCTCGCCCGGCCGCATCGCGCGAATCCCCGGCAGGAAGCGCTGCGCCATCGGCTCGAACGCCTCGCCGACGCGCCAGACGCGATCCTCGCCTTGCGGGTTCACGTTGCAGAAGACGCGCAGGATCCGCACGCCGCGATTGGGCCGCGACGGAAACGCGTCGACATGCAGGCGCGTGTCGTCCTTGCGCCACGACACCTCGCGACCGGCGGCCGTGTGCGGACGATAGCTCGTTCGCGCCCGCGTCAGATACCGCGCGTAGCGCGGAAAGAGCGCCGCGATCAGCGCGCTCGCATCCGAGGCAAAGCGCGCCACCATCGCGGTCAATGCGAGCAGATCGGCGTCGTCGCCGCGCGCGCCCTTGATCGTGCCGCGGTCGAGGCTGATGTTCTTCGCCTTGCCGTCCGACCAGCGGACATCGAGGAAGCGCCGTTCGTCCCGCGACAGCGCGAACGCGAGGCGCGGCAGCACGAGCACGGCGCCGCTTTCGAGATCGCGCGCGTACCGCTCGGTGTCCGCCGCCGCGACCTCAGGGCGCCAGCGCGCGATGTCGAGCGTGACCAGGGGGGTCAGCATGGGACGCGCGGGATCATAAGTGGGGTCAGAGACGGCTTTTCGGACAGCTTCCTCGCAACCACCCGAAACCCGCTGGAAACGTCGTCTCCGACTCCAGTTATCTCGGCAGCGACGACGCGCCCGTCAGGAAGTCGTCGATCGCCTGCGCGCATTGGCGTCCCTCGCGGATCGCCCAGACGACGAGCGATTGCCCGCGGCGCATGTCGCCCGCGGCGAAGACCTTCGGCACGCTCGTCCGGTAATCGTCGGTGTTCGCCTTCACGTTCGTCCTCGCGTCGCGCTCGACGCCGAATTGCTCGACGAGGCCCGTGTCGCCCGGACCCGTGAAGCCCATCGCGAGCAACACGAGATCGGCTTTCAACTCGAACTCGGTGCCCGGAATCTCGACCATCCGCACCGTGCCGCTGCCGTCGCGCTGCCATTCGACGCGGACCGCGACGAGCTTCTCGACCTGTCCGTTCGCGCCCTCGAAGCGCTTCGTCGCCACGGACCAGTCGCGCTCGCAGCCTTCCTCGTGAGACGACGACGTGCGAAGCTTGATCGGCCAGTACGGCCAAACGAGCGGCTTGTTCTCGTTGACCGGCGGCTGCGCGAGCAGCTCGAACTGGACGATCGACAGCGCGCCCTGCCGGTTCGACGTGCCGACGCAGTCGGATCCCGTGTCCCCGCCGCCGATGACGATGACGCGCTTGCCCGCGGCACTGATCTGCCCGTCGACGGCGTCACCGGCGACGACGCGGTTCTGCTGCGGCAGGAACTCCATCGCGAAGTGAATCCCGCGAAGCTCGCGTCCGGGCACCGGGAGATCGCGCGGCTTTTCCGCACCGCCGGTCAGCGCGATCGCATCGAACTCGGCGAGCAGCGACTGCGCGGAGACGTTGCCGCCAACGTGCGAGTTCGGCCGGAACTCGACGCCCTCGAGCGACATCTGCGCCATCCGGCGATCGATCAGGTGCTTCTCCATCTTGAAGTCGGGAATGCCGTAGCGAAGCAGTCCGCCGATCCGGTCGGACTTCTCGAACAGCACGACGTCGTGGCCGGCGCGCGCGAGCTGCTGCGCGCACGCGAGGCCCGCCGGTCCCGATCCGACGACGGCGACGCGGTTGCCGGTTTTTTGCGCCGGCGGCATCGGCACGACGAAGCCTTCCTCGTAGCCCTTGTCGATGATGAAGTGCTCGATGGACTTGATGCCGACCGGATCGTTGTTGATGTTGAGCGTGCACGCCGCTTCGCACGGCGCAGGACAGACGCGTCCGGTGAACTCGGGAAAGTTGTTCGTCGAGTGCAGGACGTCGAGCGCCGCCTTCCACTGGTGGCGGTAAACGAGGTCGTTCCAGTCGGGAATGATGTTGTTGATCGGACACCCGCTCTGGCAGAACGGAATGCCGCAATCCATGCAGCGGCCACCCTGCTTCGCCGCCGCCACATCGTCGAGCGCGTGGATGAACTCGCGGAAGTGGCGCACGCGCGCCTGCACGGGATCGGCGACTTCGGCGATCCGCTGCCATTCGAGAAACCCGGTGACCTTGCCCATCTCGACTCGTGTTCAGGTGACGCTTGCGTTTCGACGAGCGCCTGTCATTCGGCGACTATGCGACCGCGCGCTCCTGCGCAACGCCTGAAGGCTCCACATGTTGCGCCTTCGCGTGGAGCTCGGAGAGCGCGCGCACGTACTCGTTCGGGAAGACCTTGACGAACCTCGCGCGCGCCTGGTCCCAGTGATCGAGCATGCCGAGCGCGAGCGTCGAGCCGGTGAAGCGCAGGTGGCGCTCGATCAGTCGCCGCAGGATCGCTTCGTCGGCCGCGCCGGCGTGCAACAGGCGTCCCTTGCCGGCCGCGGCAAGCTCCTTCTCGGCGCGATGCTGCTCGCTTTCCGAAAGCACGGGACCGAGCGACACCATCGCGCGATTGCAGCGCGACGCGAACGTCCCGTCGGGATCGTAGACGTACGCGACGCCGCCGCTCATGCCGGCGGCGAAGTTGCGGCCGGTGCGGCCGAGCACGACGACGGTTCCGCCGGTCATGTATTCGCAGCCGTGGTCGCCGGTGCCTTCGGCGACGGCCGCCGCGCCGGAATTGCGGACGCAGAAGCGCTCGCCTGCAACGCCGCGGAAGTACGCCTCGCCGGCGATCGCACCGTACATGACGGTATTGCCGATGACGATGTTCTCTTCCGGCTTCGCGGGACACGCGGGGTCGGGGTAAACGACGATGCGGCCGCCCGACAGGCCCTTGCCGACGTAATCGTTGGTCCCCCCCTGCAACTCGAACGTGATTCCGCGCGCGAGGAACGCCCCGAAGCTCTGTCCCGCAACACCTTCGAACGCGACATGCAACGTGTCCTCGGGCAGTCCGTCGTGACCATGTCTGCGCGCAACGACGCCGGAGAGCATCGCGCCGACGGAACGGTGCGCATTGCGGATCTTGTACGCGAGACGCACCGGCTGCCCCTTCTCGATCGCCGGCGCCGCGGCCTCGATCAGCTTGTGATCGAGCGCACGCGCAAGTCCGTGGTCCTGCGACTCGCAGCGGTGGCGCCCGACCTCGGCCGGCATCGGCGGCTGGTAAAAGACGCGCGAAAAATCGAGACCTTTCGCCTTCCAGTGCGCGATCCCCTTGCGCATGTCGAGCAGGTCGCTGCGGCCGATCATCTCGTCGAGCGTGCGGAATCCGAGCTGCGCCATGATCTCGCGCAGCTCCTCGGCGACGAAGAAGAAGTAGTTGACGACGTGCTCCGGCTGCCCGTTGAAGCGACGGCGCAATTCCGGATCCTGCGTCGCGACACCGACCGGGCACGTGTTGAGATGGCACTTGCGCATCATGATGCAGCCTTCGACGACGAGCGGCGCCGTCGCGAAGCCGAACTCGTCGGCGCCGAGCAGCGCGCCGATCGCGACGTCGCGGCCGGTCTTCATCTGGCCGTCGACCTGCACGGCGATGCGTCCGCGCAAGCGGTTCAGCACGAGCGTCTGCTGCGTCTCGGCGAGCCCCAGCTCCCACGGCGTGCCCGCGTGCTTGATCGAGGACTCGGGCGACGCGCCGGTGCCGCCGTCGTGGCCGGCGATCGTCACGTGATCGGCCTTCGCCTTCGCGACGCCCGCGGCGACGGTGCCGACGCCGATCTCGGACACGAGCTTCACCGAGATCGACGCCTGCGGGTTCGCGTTCTTCAGGTCGTGGATGAGCTGCGCGAGGTCCTCGATCGAATAGATGTCGTGATGCGGCGGCGGCGAGATGAGCCCGACGCCCGGCACCGAGTAGCGTAGCTGGGCGATGTATTCGGACACCTTGTGCCCCGGGAGCTGCCCGCCTTCGCCGGGCTTCGCGCCCTGCGCCATCTTGATCTGGAGCTGATCGGCCGACGCGAGATACTCGGCGGTGACGCCGAAGCGCGCCGAGGCGACCTGCTTGATGCGCGAGCGCAGGCTGTCGCCGGCCTTCAGCGGAATGTCGTGCTCGACCGCTCCGCGGCCGATGATCGTCGCCAGCGTGTCGCCGTCCTTGACGACGCTCTTGCCCGCGCGCATCTCGGCGCGATAGCGCATCGCATCCTCGCCGCCTTCGCCGGTGTTCGACTTGCCGCCGATGCGGTTCATCGCGATCGCGAGCGTCGTGTGCGCTTCGGTCGAGATCGATCCGAGGCTCATCGCGCCGGTCGCGAAGCGCTTGACCAGCTCCTTCGCAGGCTGCACTTCGTCGAGCGGCACCGGGGTCCGCTCGCCGAGCCGGAATTCGAACAAGCCCCGCAACGTCTTGAGCTTGCGTCCCTGCTCGTTGATCAGCGCCGCGTATTCCCTGTACGTCGCGTAGGAGTTGGCACGCGACGCGTGCTGCAGCTTCGCGATCGTGTCGGGTGTCCACATGTGCTCTTCGCCGCGCACGCGGTACATGTACTCGCCGCCGGCGTCGAGCGCTTCGGCCAGAACCGGATCGTCGCCGAAGGCGAGCGCGTGCAACCGCGCGGCCTCCTCGGCGACCTCGAAGAGGCCGATGCCCTCGATCGTGCTCGCCGTGCCGGTGAAGTACTTGTCGACGAACGCCTTCTGCAGGCCGACGGCCTCGAAGATCTGGGCGCCGCAATAGGACTGGTACGTCGAGATGCCCATCTTCGACATCACCTTGTAGAGGCCCTTGCAGATCGCCTTGATGTAGCGCTTGTGCGCCTCCTTGGCGTCGATCTCCGGGTCGACGCGCGCGAGCTCGGCCAGCGTCTCGAGCGCGAGATACGGATGAATCGCCTCCGCGCCGTAGCCTGCGAGCAGCGCGAAGTGATGCACCTCGCGCGCGGATCCGGTTTCGACGACGAGGCCGGTCGACGTGCGCAGACCTTTCTTTACGAGATGCTCGTGCACGGCCGCGGTTGCGAGCAGCGCGGGAATGGGCAGCATGTCGGTCGCGACGGTGCGGTCCGACAGGATCAGGATGTTGTAGCCCTGGTGGATCGCGTCGACCGCGTGCGCGGCGAGGCTCGCGAGCGCCGCTTCCATGCCGTTGCCGCCCCACGCCGACGGATAGCAGATGTCGAGCTCGATCGAGCGGAACGCGCCGCCGGAAAAAAGCTCGACGTGCCGGAGCTTCTCCATGTTCTCGGGCGTCAGCACGGGCTGCTGTGCTTCGAGCCGCATCGGCGGCTCGCCTTTGGGCGTCGTCGGATGCCCGTGCGCGAAATCGGCGATCTCCGCGTCGTCGTCGCGCGGATCGAGCGCGAGCAGGTTCGGGCGCGGCCCGACGAACGACACGAGCGACATCACGAGCTCCTCGCGGATCGGATCGATCGGCGGGTTCGTCACCTGCGCGAAGAGCTGCTTGAAATAGTTGTAGAAGACCTTCGGCCGATCGGAGAGCACCGGCAGCGCCGCGTCGTTGCCCATCGAGCCGATCGCCTCCTCGCCGGCCTTCGCCATGGGCGCGAGAATGATCTTCAGGTCTTCCTGCGTGTAGCCGAACGCCTGCTGACGATCGAGCAGCGCCACCGCGGGCGGCGACGTCGGCGCGGGCTCGGGCATTTCCTCGAGGCGCAAGCGGTAACGCTCGATCCATTCGCGATAGGGCTTGGCGGTGGCGAGCGTGCGCTTCAACTCGTCGTCGTCGACGATGCGGCCCGCGTCGAGGTCGACGAGCAGCATCTTTCCAGGCTGCAGCCGCCACTTCTTGACGATCTTCGATTCGGGAATGTCGAGCACGCCGATTTCGGACGCCATCACGACGTAGTCGTCGTCGGTGACGACGAAACGCGCGGGCCGCAGACCGTTGCGGTCGAGCGTCGCGCCGATCTGGCGTCCGTTCGTGAACGCCATCGCCGCCGGCCCGTCCCACGGCTCCATCAGCGCGGCGTGGTATTCGTAGAACGCGCGCCGATCCTCGTCCATCAGCGCGTTGCCCGCCCACGCTTCGGGGATCATCAGCATCATCGCGTGCGGCAACGAGTAGCCGGCCATCAGCAGCAGTTCGAGCGCGTTGTCGAACGACGCCGAATCGGACTGCCCGTCGTAGATCAGCGGCCACAGCTTCGAGAGATCGTCGCCGAGCACCTTCGACGCGATCGCGCCCTCGCGCGCGCGGATCCAGTTGAAGTTGCCGCGCAGCGTGTTGATCTCGCCGTTATGGCAGACGAAGCGGAACGGGTGCGCCAGGTCCCATGTCGGGAACGTGTTGGTCGAGAAGCGCTGGTGCACCATCGCAAGCGCCGACACCATCGACGGATCGCCGAGGTCGAGGTAGTACTCGCCGACCTGATGCGCGAGAAGCATTCCCTTGTAGACGATCGTGCGCGTCGAGAACGACGGTACGTAGAATTCCTTGCCGTGGCGCAGGTTGAGCGCCTGGATCGCGTGACCAGCGCGCTTGCGGATGACGTACAGCTTGCGCTCGAGCGCGTCGGGGTCCATCTCGCGCGAGCCGCGCGCGACGAACACCTGCCGGATTACCGGCTCGACTTCCTTCGTGCGCGTGGAAAGCCCCGCGTTGTTCGTCGGCACGTCGCGCCAGCCGAGCAGCGCCTGGCCTTCGGCCGCGATCGCGCGCTCGATTTCCTGCTCGCATGCCATTCGCGAGGCGGGCTCGCGCGGAAGGAACACCATGCCGACGCCGTATTGGCCGATCGCCGGCAGCGTGATCCCGACCTTGCCACCGGCGCGGCGCAGGAACGCGTCGGGCATCTGGATGAGGATGCCGGCGCCGTCGCCTTGCAAGGAATCGGCGCCCGTCGCGCCCCGGTGCGTCAGGTTCTTCAGGATCGCGAGACCCTGCACGATCACGTCGTGCGTCTTGCGTCCCTTGATCTGGGCGATGAAGCCGAGGCCGCAGGCATCGTGCTCGTGCAACGGGTCGTAGAGGCCTTGCGCCGCGGGCGGCCATGCCGGGTTCGATGCGCGGGACGGCTGTTCCAAACTGCACCTCGAATCTGGACGAACAGAACGCCCGGAGCCGGGCTCGGGCGTCATGAGATTCGCCGAAATAGGGCGAAACCCGTCTATGCTACGCGGGATGCTGCATTGCGGCAAGAATCGACGGGCGGGGACCGGGCGACAACCGGCCGCTCACCGAATGCAACAGGCCGACGAGCGGAGACACGCTTTCGGACGGAAATGCTTGCGTCATGAGGGGTGTTCCGCTTTAATCTGAGCAAACTCGGCTAGGTCGTTGTTGCTACGTCCGTTTCGTCGTCTCCACATCCGAATATTTAGGACAACATCATCAGGATCCCCATCATGCCCGGATACCGATTGACCGCGTGGCTGCGCCCGCTTCTGACCCTGGCCGCCATGGCCGGCGTGCTGTCGCTTGCCGCGTGTGGCGGTGGGGGCGGTGCGCCGAGCCAGGTTCTTAATCCGTCTACCGAACCGGTGGCGATCACGCCGTCCACAGCCGTGACGTATTCGGGCACGCCGTTCACGTTCCTGATTTCAGGCGGCAAGGGGCCCTACACGATCCTGACCAGCGACCAGACCGCGTTGCCTGTTGTCGGAACGCTGAACGGCAACGCGCTCGTCGTCGTTCCAGGCTCCGTCGGCACGGATACAGCCGTGACGTTGTCCGTGCGCGATACGACGGGTCAGTCAACGACGGCCGCCGTAACGGTCAAGCCGCAACTGCTGCTGCCAACGTCCATAACGGTCACGGGTAACACCAATTGCGCCGCAGCCGGCGGCACTCTCTGCTCCGGCCAGAACGGGACCGCTTCCGTGCTCGTCATCGGGCCCAACAGTGCGCCGCTCGCCAATCGACCCGTTCGCTTCGATGTCGTGCAGGGCGACTTCGCGTTCGTCAATCCAGGCGGCGGCGCACCAGCGCCATCGATCACGGCGACGACTGATCAGAACGGATTCGCCGTCGTGACGCTGACCGTGCCGGCGTCGGCGACCACACAGATTGCCACGATACGCGCAACCGACCTGACGAGCGGCAACGCGATCAGCAGCAATTTCACGATCGTCGCGTTCAACGATGGAAGCGCGGTACTGTCCGTCGTTCCGACCACGGCGACGGTCAAGGGTCCGCCCGCATCGCCTCCCGTATGCGCGGTCGGCGCGCCGATCAACTACTACGTCTTCGGCGGGACGCCGCCTTACACCATTTCCTTGACGGTACCCAATGTCGTGATCATCCGCGGCTCACCGGTACAAGTCTCCGGCGGCTTCTTCACCGCTATCACGAACGGTTGCGTGGACCTCGAGACCATTGTCATCACTGACGCGACCGGCCGCTTCACGACGGTTACGCTTACGAGCGTGCTCGGGCCAGACAGCGGTACGGGCGGCGGCGGGGGCGGCGCCAGCGATTGCAGCAGTTTCTCGCCATCGAATCCGGCCTGCCCGACGGTGGGCCAGACGACTCTTTCCTTGACAGCTTGCTCGCCGCAGTCAGGCTCGACAGCAAGCACTTCGTATACGGAAGGGACGACGCCAGTCACCGGAGCGACGATCGAGTCAGGCAGCGGCATTCAAGCTCAGGCCCAAAATGGAACGTTGACCGTCACGCGTAGCAGTGGCGCCGCGACATCGCCCGTCACCGTCCACCTGAACGCCGGCTCGCTCTTTGTGCCGATAACGGTGAACGTCACTAACGCGGCGGTGTCCTGCCCCTGACTTCGGCAGCGACCCGTAAGCGAGCAACGGAAACGGCGCCTTCGGGCGCCGTTTCTTTTCGGCCATCGGCTTGCTGCCGATCAGCTTCG
>Ga0310810_10009866_pt1 | contig 11073 bp, 13 predicted proteins | sample NCmetagenome_FD_207641 | JGI IMG/M metagenome (GOLD analysis project Ga0310810, IMG submission 207641) | Soil microbial communities from experimental microcosm in Duke University, North Carolina, United States - NC | ecosystem: Engineered > Artificial ecosystem > Soil microcosm > Unclassified ... | reverse complement strand
TTAGTTCGCGCCGGGGGTGGGGCCCCGGCGCCAGTGAGAGAAAAGGCCCAGTTCCAAGTACGCGACACCGCTCAGCGGATTGTCGTAGTAGGGTTTCCCTTCGCGGAAGCCGAGCGATCGATACAACGCCCGGGCGGCGTCCATCGAGTCCAGCGTGTCCAGCACCATTCGTCGATAACCGAAAGCAGCCGCCTTTTCGATGGCCGCGACGGCGAGCTTCCGGCCGATATCGCACCCGCGCGCCGCGGGTACGACATACAGTCGCTTCATCTCGCACTCCTCATCGTCTCGGCGGCGCACACCGACACAGCCGACCATCTCGCCTTCGAAACGCGCGACCAGCAGGCACGCTCCCGGAGGACCGTACATTGTCGCAAGTTGATCGAGCTCTCTGGCGAAATCCCGAAAGCAGAGGTCGACGCCAGGGGCAGTGGCATACGCCTCGAACAGTCGCCTGGCGGCGGCGAATTCCGAGTCGGTACGCGCCTGAAGGATCGTTACGGTCTGCCGGACGTTGTCTCGCGCGCAGGCCGCCATAAGTTCAGATCCTCTCCCGTCCGCGCTTTGGTCAAAACGATGATCTGCCCGGTGTGCATGCTGAAGTGCTCCACCACGTGATAGATCGCGTCGAGCACCGTCACGTCATAATCCTGTATCTCTCGCCTGCTCAGAAGCGCGTCGGCGTCGAGGCCTCGGAGGACTTCGCCGGCTCGTTCGACGACGATTCTCAGCCGGGCGAGCAATTCTCGAGGAGGGATCCTCGTCCGCTCATCGAATTCCTGCTGACGCCGCCGCTCGCGGGTCTCGCCGCCGACTCCTCCGATGATCCACTGGGTCACGTTGCCGCACAGATGCAGCAAAAGATTCCCGATGCTGTTGGATGCTTCATTCGGACGCCACCACACATCCTCGTCAGTCAGGTGGTCAAGGCAGCGTTCGATCTTCGGCAGGAAATCCGCCGCGAGCAGACTGACCGACTTCTGAAGGAACGCCTCCGAGACATCTGCCGGGCGGAGTTCTTCGAGTTTCGCCATGAGTATCCTTTCGCAGCGTCCCGATCCGGCTGACGCCGGACACTACCTCTCAGGCCCCGCATATCGCGTGCTGAGGATATGGAGATGATGCCTGACGTGACCCGCCATGATGTACGCAAGGGCCCGCACCGACACGGACGCGCCGCTCGCCGTGCCGATCCGTCCCCACGCATCGTCGTTCAACCGTCGCAGAACGATGAGGTTTGTCTCACGCACCTGGGCGAATTCCTCGACGAGACCCGCAAGACCGCACCGGTCGAAGCCCGAACGCGCCACGTAATCGTTCTGCGCGAAGGCCGGAAGCGCGTTTTCGTCGCCACGGCTGAAGCAGAACGCGCGAAAGCCGAACACGCGTTCGGCATCTATGACGTGGCCGATCATCTCGCGCACGCTCCATTTGCCTTCGGCGTAGCGGAGCTCCTCCCGCGCCGGGATAAACGCGCGCGTGTGCAGGCGCACGTCGGCTGACTGCCGCTCCAGCACACCCAGGACATCAGTCTCCGGGACGAGCGACACGTAGCCGGCGTAGAACGGCGCGAACTCTGCTTCGCCGGGACGTTCGTGGTGCCGACCCATCAACGCCGACGACCTGCGCGGAGTTGATGAGGAACGCTCGCGCCGTCGACCTTTTCACCGGGATGCGCCGTCCGGCGGTACCCGGTGCTGTCGAGGAAATCGAACGCGGTCAGCAGTTCCATCTCGCGGCCGGGTCCGCCATGAACGAGTGTGCGGGTGTCGACATCCCCCTCGAAGTGGGGTGTGCTCGCAGTCATGGTGCCTCCGAACTACCTGCTGTCATGCGAGTCGTTTGCTCGATCTGAGCACAGCGAGTGTGAGAATGACAACACCCCAGGTGAGCAGCGCCAGGGCCTGTGGCCACAGCGTCTCGAGGCCGACGCCCTTCAGAAAGATACCCCTGAGGATAATCACGAAGTAACGGAGCGGAATCAGATACGTCAGCGGCTGGATCGCAGCCGGCATGTTCTCGATCGGAAAGATGAAGCCGGACAGATACATCATCGGCGTCATGAAAAAGAATGTCGACGTCATCATCGCCTGCTGCTGGGTATTCGAGATCGTCGAGATGAACAGGCCGAGGCCCAGCGTCGTCAGCAGATAGACGCAGCTGATGCCGAAGAGAAGCCAGAAACTGCCCCGCAGCGGCACCTGGAACCAGAATACGATCACCAGCAGGACGATCATCGCGTCGATCATGCCGATCGCGCCGTACGGAAGCAGTTTCCCGAGGATCAGCTGTACGCGGCCGAGCGGTGTCACGTTCAACTGCTCGAGCGTGCCGACTTCCCGCTCGCGCACGATCGCCATCGACGACAGGTTCGACGTCACAACCAGCAGCAGCAGCGCGAAGATTCCCGGCAGCATGAAGTAGCGGCTCTCGAGAGTTGGATTGAACCAGACGCGTACGCGAGGCTCGATTCCCGGAAGGGCCGATCGTCCGCCAGCCGCGCTCGATCGAAGCCTCTGCTCGACGAGGTCCTGCGCGTAGCCCGCGATGAGATTGCTCGCGTATCCCAACGCGATGTTCGTGGAGCTCGCGTCCGACCCATCGGCGACTATCTGCACCGACACGGGCCTACCGGTACTGAGACTTTCGCCATAGCGAGGCGGAATGGCCAGCGCCATCCACGCACGACCGCCTTCGAGGTACGGATCGACATCGTCGATGCTCGAGACGACGTCGACGACCGTGAACGTGCTCACCGCGCTGAAACGCCTGATGAGTGCCTGACTCGCCGGGCTCCGATCGGTATCCACGATGACGACCGGTACGTTGCGAACGTCGGTGGTCGCGGCGTATCCGAGAACCGTGAGCTGCAGGATCGGCGCGATGAAGACGATGGAGAAGATGCGCGGATCCTGTCGCAGCTCCAGTACCTCCTTCCACATCATGTAGATGACGCTTCTCATGTCCACTGCCTGTGCAGGCGTCTCGATGCCATCGTCAGCATGAGCACGGCGTAAGCGGCCAGGGCGACGAGGTGCGGCCAGAATGCCTGCAAGCCGGCGCCTTTGAGCACGATGGACCGGAGCGCGACCAGGAAATACCGGGCGGGCACGATGTACGTCACGGCGCGAATCGCCGCCGGCATGCTGGCGATCGGAAACACGAACCCGGACAGCATCATCGTCGGCAGAAACGACGCGAGGATGGCCATCTGAAAGGCCGCCTGCTGCGAATCGGCGAAGGTGGAAACCATGAGGCCGAGCCCGAGCGCGCCAGCCAGGTACAACGACAGCGACAAGATCAGCATTATCCACGAGCCGTTCATCGGCAGCCCGAAGAGCAGCATCGACGCCAGAATGACGGCGACCGACGTTCCCATGGAGATGCAGAAGTACGGCAGCGTCTTGCCGACGATGAAAGCGATCGTGCTGAGCGGCGCCATCCGCACCTGTTCCATCGTGCCCCGTTCCTTCTCGCGCACGACCGACAGCGCTGTGGAGATGACGGCTGAGAGCATGCCGATGTAGGCGATCAGCCCCGGGACCAGGAACAACGCACTGCGCAACTCCGGGTTGTACCAAACGCGAGGTTCAACGGTGATGGTCGGGCCGAACGGCGGCCGATCGAAGACGACAGGCTGAACCTGATACTGCGCCGACGCCGTCTGCAGGATGCGAAGCGCATATCCCATCACGGTCGCTGCAGTATTCGCGTTATCGCCGTTGATGATGACTTGAACGGGAACGCGCTGGCCCGTGAGCAACTTCTCCTGCAGTCGAGGCGGCATGACGAGCGCCGCCCGCACGTCGCCCTGATCTATCAGCCGTTCGTACGCGCGATCGTCCGAAACGGTCGCGACAAGATCGAAATAGCCGGAATTGACGAAAGCCGACACGATTTTCCGGCTGGCCGGCGTGCGATCGTTGTCCTCCACCGCCAGCCGGATATGCTGCACGTCGAAGTTCAGGGCGTATCCATACAACAACAGAAAGAATGCCGGCACGAACAGCAAGATGAGCAGCGACAGCCGATCGCGCACGATCTGGCGGAATTCCTTGCGGCCGACGGCAAGCGCCTTCCTCATGACGCGCGCTCGACGACGTCAAGGAACACATCCTCCAGCGACGGCATGACACGATCGATTGCCTTCATTTCAAATCCCTGCGACTCGAGCCGCTCGCGCAGCGCCGTCACATCGATGCGTCCGGGCTTCAACACCACGTGAACCGCGGTTCCGAAAAACGTCGTCTTCTGGACCTCGGCCATCTGATCGAGGACCTTCATCAAGTCCACGGGCCGGTTCGAATGAATCTCCAGGATCGGACGATCTTCGAAGATCTGTTTCAGCTCACGCGACGTCCCGATGGCCGCCAGCTTGCCGGCGTTGATAATCGCGATGCGATGACAATGCTCCGCTTCGTCGAGATAGTGGGTGGTGACGAGAATCGTCACGCCCGATCGCGAGAGAGCCTCAATGAGCCGCCAGAACTGGCGTCTCGAAACGGGATCGACGCCGCCCGTGGGCTCGTCGAGAAAGACGATGGGCGGCTCGTGCAGGATGGCGCAGCCGAGCGCCAGCCGCTGGCGCCAGCCGCCGGCGAGCTCGCGCGCCTTCGCGTTTTCCCGTCCGGCCAGACCGGCCATCTCGAGGACAAAGCGGCGGCGGCGCGCGATCTGCCCATCGTCGAGCCCGTACATGGCGCCCCAGAATCTGATGTTCTGATCGACGGTGAGCGCCTCGTAGAGCGAGAACTTCTGCGACATGTAACCGATCCGCCGCTTGACCGCGTCCGGATCCCGGCTGACGTCGATGCCATCGATGGCGGCGGTTCCTGAAGTGGGCTTCAACAGGCCGCAGAGCATACGGATGGTCGTCGACTTGCCAGCGCCGTTGGCGCCGAGAAAACCGAAGATCTCTCCGCGCTTCACGTCGAAGCTGACGCGATCGACCGCCGTGAATTGGCCGAACCGGCGCGTCAGATCCCGGACCGTAATCGCGTTGTCCAGGATCATCGACCGACCGCGCGATCCAGCCGTGCGGCGGCAAGGTGCGCATTCGCGAGCGCCCGCGTACGATCGAGCTCGGACTGGAGCAGCGCGACCTGCGCATCGAGGACGTCGGTATTGGTGGCGACTCCCGCCGAGAATCTGTCGGCGATCACCCGGCGGGCTTCGGCCGCGCTCCGCACGCCGGCTTCCGCCGCCGCGATGGCCGCCTGCGCCGAGGCGAGATCCGCGGCGCGCTGGCGAACCTCGAGCTCGACAGTGGTGTCGAAGTCCTTGAGCCGTTCGGCCGCCGCTCGCTGGTTTGCCGCCGCCTCCGCCGTTTCGGCCCTGACCCGTCCGCCATCGAACAACGACCATGTCAGGTTGACGCCGATGTCCCATGACGGCTTCCACGCCGTCTGGCGCGGAAAAATCTTGGGATTGGGCCGGGCGGCGTCATACCCGCCCACTGTTGCAATCAGCGGCAGCCGTCCAGCCTCGGCCGCCGCTTTCCGTTCACCAAAGGCGCCGATGCGAATCTCCATCGCCTTTCGCTCCGCTCGATTCGCCTTCGCCGCGTCGACGAGGATCGAAATCTGTCGAGACGGAATCGATGGGGCATCGATCCGATCGGCGAGTTCAAACGGCGCATCAGGCGCGAGGCCCACGACACGCCTGAAGTCAGCGCCCGCCGTCTCGACCAGATTCTCCGCCTCGATGAGGAGCATCTGCTGGCGTGCCTGCTGCGCCTCGAGCGACAGCACCTCGTTCGGCGGCACGAGGCCCACGTCCAGTTGGTTCCTCACATCCTTGAGGTGCGCGCCGATTCTCGCCAACGCCTGGCTGACGACGTCGACCGAGGCGCGCGCGGTGATGACAGCCCAGTACGCACGAGTGATGTCGAGTCTGACATCGGCACGCGCGGCATCGCGATCCTGCGCGATGGCGTTGGTCTCGGCCGCTGCCGCGCGTGTCAAGGCGGACGTACGTCCACCGGTGTAAATGGGCCATTGCAGATCGACCCGTGAGCGGATGTTATCGGGGATGTCGGGATAGATGATCAGACCTCCCGGAATTCCGAACTCGTCGACGTGATTTGTCCTGGAGTATCCCGCCAGCAGGGCGATCTGAGGCAGCGAGGCAGCCTTGCGCTGATCCTCAACCGCACGCGCCGCCTCCTGGCGCGCCTCGATCTCGGCCACGCGGTGGCTCGCGTCGAGTCCGCGCACAATCGCGTCGTCCAGCGTCAGCCGAACGACCGTTTGTGCGCGCAAATCGGCGATCGCGAGACAAAAAACCAGGAAACCCATCCACCAACGATTCATAAAGTCCTCGAGGTCCGGCTCGGGCCGGACGCGACGTACCAGTGCCTCACGCGGCCGGGCGTTCGGTGACGCGCGCGATGAAGACGTCTTCGAGCGAGGTGGGCACGCGCCGCACGCTTTCCGGCTCAATGCCTGCCTGGTTCAGCACGGCGGCCAGGTGATCGGGATCGCCTAACGGCGATCCCGGCTCGAGTCGCACGTGCACCCGCTCACCGAACAGTTGCACGTCCTCCACCCCTGGCAGCGGTTCGAGCACCCGGGTCGTGCGATCCCGATCTCCGGCGATCACTTCGATGACGTCGCCCTTCAAACCTGCCCGGAGCGCCGTCGGCGAATCCAGGGCGAGCAACCGCCCTTCGTGCAGGAGCGCCACGCGCGCGCACCGTTCGGCTTCGTCGAGGTAGGGAGTCGCCATCAGGATCGTGATGCCCTGGCTCAGGAACTCCGACAGCAACTTCCAGAACTCACGGCGCGATACGGGATCAACGCCGGTAGTCGGCTCGTCGAGGAGGATGACCTGAGGCTCGTGGACCAGCGTGCACGCGAGCGCGAGCTTCTGCTTCATCCCGCCGGAGAGCTGATCGGCCAGACGATCGCGAAACGGCGCCAGCTGGGTCAGTTCCAGCAACCGCGTACGCCTGGCCTTGATCACCCGATCTCTCATATGCAGGCCATGAATCTCCGCAAAGAACGCGATGTTCTCGTCAACACTCAGGTCGCCGTACAGGGTGAACCGCTGCGAGAGATAGCCGACCGCTTGCGTCACCCTGGCGTGCTCTCTTGCCGGATCGCGGCCGAGTATCCGCACCATTCCGGCGTCCACCCCCAGCAACCCGCACATCAGTCGAATCGTCGTCGTCTTCCCGGCGCCGTCCGGGCCGATCAGGCCGAACATTTCGCCGCGTTCGATCGAGAGGCTCAACTCGCGCACGGCGACGACGTCGCCGTACTTCTTCGTGACGCCGCTCAGCACGACAACGTCCTCACTCAAGAGGGATCTCCGCTTCGACCGGCATTCCCTGTTTCAGCACGCCCTGGCGGTTGTCCACGGCGATCTTCACGCGATAAACGAGCTTCGACCGATCGTCGGCCGTCTGCACGTTTCGCGGGGTGAATTCGGCCTTCGACGAGATAAAGCTGACGGTTCCAGGAATGCTGCCGCCGGCGTCAGTGAACACCGTGGCCGGCTGCCCGAGTTTCAACCGCGGAAGCTGCGGCTCGTCGACGAACACTTCGGCCCAGGCATGGTCGAGATCCGCCAACACCACGATCGGCGCGCGAGGCGCGGCCATTTCTCCCGGATCCAGCAGGCGCTGGCTGACGATGCCGTCGATCGGCGCCAGAACGGTCGCGTCCGTCTTGTTCTTTTCGAGCAAGGCGATCTGGGCATCCGCGGAGGCCACACGCGCACGCGCACCGTCGATTTCTTCGCGGCGAGCGCCAGCTCGCAGCCTCGCCACCGCTTCCCGCGCGGCGTCCGCGCGGGCTCGCGCCGACGCGACGCGATCTTTCGACACGTCTCCTCGCGTCGCCGCTTCGTCTCTCTGCTTTTGCGAGCCCGAGTTGTTCCGAAGCAGCTGCTCGTAACGCTGCAGGTCCTTTTCTGCGGATGCCAGGTCTGCTTCGGCCGCGGTGACTTCGCTCGCCGCCGCGATCGCCTGCGCCTCAGCCTGCCTGATGTCTTCGGGCCGCGATCCTGCCTGCAGCAGCCGAAGCTGCGCATCGGCGACTGCCCGGTCGGCCCGCGCGCGCGCCAACGCGAGATCCACGTCGCGCGTATCGAGCCTGGCAATCACATCGCCCTTCCTCGCGCGGTTGCCTTCGGCAACGGCCACGTCAAGCACGCGGCCGCCAACTTCAGGCGACACCTGCACTTCAGTGGCTTCGACCTGACCCGAGACTCTGCGGTGACCCGTCGCCGCCTTCTGCCCGCACGCGGGCAAGACCAGCGCCGTCAGGCAGAGCAGCCAGGCGATGGCGGATGCGAGATATGTGTTGTCTGACATAGGTGTTCCCTATCCGGGCGCCAACATCCGGCGTGCGACCATCTGCGCGTGTCTGACGATCGTCGAGGGATCGGCGTCGGGGATTGCAACCCCACGCGTGGCCTCGATACGCGACCGCACGGGAGCGGTCGCGCGGAACATGATGAGGGGGGCGATGATCGTGAAGTGCGCCAGGGCCGGGTGGATCGGCTGAAACGCTCCTTGCCTGGTGCCTTCGGCGATGACGCTGCGAACGGTGCTGAAGATGCCCGCGATGAGCGCCAATTCCCCGTTGCCAAGATGCACCGCGCCATCCGCAATCTCGCGGAGAAAAATGGGCAGAAACGGCTTCGACGCGTCGATCCCCTCGACGAGCGCCTTGATCAGGCGATCGAGTTGTTCGACGGGTGGGGCCGGCTGCGCCGTGATGGCGGCGAGCCGCTCGATGATGGCCGTGAAATGCTCGCGGACGATGGCGGTGTAGAGGGCGCGCTTGTTTGGAAAGTGGTAGTAGATCATCGCCTTGTTGACGCGGGCGTGGCGGGCGATGCGGTCTACCGTGGTCGCAGCAAATCCGCGCGCACCGAACTCTTCGGCGGCGGTAGCGAGAATGCGGCTTCGGGTGCCAGCGGCAACGGGAGGTTTGCGGCGCGCCATGTCCCTTCTGAACTAACTGACCGGTTAGTTAACGTCAGCGCCTCGTCGCTGTCAAGTGCGGCGGCGTGTGCGCTGAGCGAGGACCCTGCCGCCACCCAGACCCGGCGGTGACACAGGCGAACCAGCGCTGCACGCGCGAACCATCGTCGATTCATACGCCCTTCCGGCGATTCTGTGGTCGCCGTCGCCCGATCAGCCCGCACCTCGTCAGAGCTCCGCTTGGAAGCGCTGCATCAGCCATCGACTGACGAGCGTACCGGTCCCCCAACGCGAAACGCGGTCGGCTATTCCACGGCTTTGTACAGCCGCTCGTCGAGCGGGCCGCCAGCCATCGGCTGCAACGTATCCCTGTACTGCTTCGTATGCGGCGCCGCCGCGTGCGCGTCGAGCGCGCCTTGACTCTGCCAGCCCTCGACGATCGTGAAATGGTTCGCCCGCATCGTGTGCTGCAGAACGTCGAAGCGCAGATTGCCCTTCTCGGCCCGGCTCGCCTCCGCGAGCCGCTTCAGCAGACCCGGTGGATCGTTCTGAGGGCTGGGAACCGTGTCGACGTGTGTGACGACGTAAATTGTCTGAGCGCCCGGCGCGGCGGACGGTGGGCCGACGGTTACCGTTTTATAAAACCGCTGGTCATAGCCGCTCGAGCGGATCGGCTGAAGCGTGCTCAGAAGCTGCTTCGCGTCTGCCGCAACTCCATGTGCGTCCAAAGCCTTCTGGTCCCTCCATGTTTCGAGGACGGCAAAATGACCGGGCCGGCCGATCTGCTCGTAGAGCTCGAAGCGGATGAAGCCGTCGTCTTTGCGGCTGCCGTCGCGATACTGCTTGAGCGCCGTCACCGCCGCCCCCCTCGACGCGGGCATCACGTCCACGTATGCCACCGCATACAGACTGGTATCGGGTGGCTGTCCGGCGATCGCCGGCGATGCGAGAAAGACCACACAGAGCAACCCAACCGCGCGCTTGAAGAGGAGCCGTGGCATGTCTGACCTCCGATGCTGCCTGAGATACTACAGGACGCGCAAAAAATCCGTGGGGTGAGATCCACACTGCGCAGTTGCTCAGCTCAGCGCACTCCGCTCTGCCTGCCAGCCAAGCGCTTACACATCGACACGAACTGAATGGCAACACCGCCCGGCAGGATATGTTGGATGGATCCCTGCGAGAGATAGCCGCAACTCCGGTAGAGACGTTCGCCGGATAGCGTGGCCATGAGTTCGGCCGAGGTGAAGCCGCATTTGCGCGCCTCGGCCTCGCACAGTTCAAGCGTCGTCCGGCCAAGGCCCCGGCGCGCCCAGTCCGGGTGGACGAAAAACGCTCGAATCCGCGCGGCATCCCGGCCTGGATCGAGCGATTGTGGCTCACGATCGGCGAGGCCGCCATCAGCTCCGAAGAGCGTCTTCCGCCAACTCCACCCGCCGCAGGCGACGGGCGCGCCGTCCGCCTTCGCCAAAAAGTATGTCCCGTCTCGAACCAATTGCGAGTCCACGCCCAATGCGGATCCGAGCGCTGCTTCGATCTGTTCCACTGAGTAGTCATCTCGACAGAGACCGCGCGCGGAGAGTTTGATGAGCCGATCGATCTCGGGAATGTCACCCAACGACGCGCGGCGAAACTGAGCGACGACCTCGCGCCCCGTCAGGTCCCGAAGGGTGATTTGCGCGAGCACTTGAGGCCTCATCCGGCAAGATGCCGCTCTACGGCGCGTCGGCTACCTGCCGGAATGAGGACTGGGCCCTCAGGGACCAGGCATTCGTGTATTCCACCCGTCTCGAAGGAGCGTGGCGCGTCGGACGAGTTTCCAGACTCCGACCACGTGATAGACGCACTTCGCGAGGTTCGCACTTGGTAGACCCCACTCTAGCAGCCCGAGGCCGCTTGACACGCCGCTCATTATTACTACAATGTAGGCACTGTCAGATGGCTGATCATCTCGGTGCCTTCGAACAAGCCGTGCTCCTCGCAATCGTGCGGCTCGGCGACAACGCGTACGGTCGCGCGATTCTGAAGGAAGTGCAGACACGTCTGGAGCGCGACGTGGCGGCTGGTGCTGTCCACGCCACCCTCGAACGGCTCGAGAGGAAGAGAGTCGTGTCATCTCGACTCGGACCTGGCACGCCGAT
>Ga0310810_10009865_pt1 | contig 11074 bp, 11 predicted proteins | sample NCmetagenome_FD_207641 | JGI IMG/M metagenome (GOLD analysis project Ga0310810, IMG submission 207641) | Soil microbial communities from experimental microcosm in Duke University, North Carolina, United States - NC | ecosystem: Engineered > Artificial ecosystem > Soil microcosm > Unclassified ... | reverse complement strand
CCGATGCGCTCGCGATCGGCCCGTATCTCGTCAGGCGCGCGTAGCTACGGACAGACGTTGTTCTGGATGGTCACCGGCACGCCCTGATCGATCGAATCGGCGCCGCCATTCTCGTCGACGACGGTGAGCCGGACGGAGAGCGTGCGGTTGACGCCCGATCCAAGCAGGTTCCCGCACCCGAACGACAGCGCCAGCGTAGTCTGATTGAACACGTCCTTGCCGGCGTACGCCCAATGATAGGTGACGATCGTGCGCGGCGCCGAGCGGAAGCCGGTGGAGCCGCCTGCATCGACGGTGCAATTGACGCCGCCGTTGCCGATCGTGCACGGGTCGGGCGACCAGGTGAAGCTCGCGTGAATGCCGGCGCTGACCGACGTCGTGGTCGTGGGCGGCGCCGGCGTGAGCTGGACGTCCTGCGTCAGGTTCGACGTCGTCAGCGTGATCAGCACGTCTTTGATCAGGAAGCCTGGAGACCAGTAGCGGGCCACGAAGGCGCCGCCCGAGAGGCCCGGCATCGAATATGTGCCGTCCTGGTTGCCGGTGAATCGCTTCCCGATGTTTGCGCCCTGGATGATTTCGATGACCGGGAATTGCGCCACGCTGCCGTCTTTGTCGCTGGTGACCTTGCCGCTCACCGTGAACACGGCCTGCACCGACGTCGTCGTCGACGTGGTCGACGTCGTCGCTATCGTCGTGGTGGCCACAGTGGTGGTCGAATTACTGGGGCTATTGGAGGTGTCTTTGGTGCACGCGAAGGCCAAGAGAGCCACCGAAACCGCCAGCGACACGGCAGCTCCAAATCGGATCGTGTGCTTCATAAGAGACCGCTCATCCACAAAGCGCGTGGCACCGCATAATACCATCTTCACGGCGTTTTTCGAATGAACAATCACGTCCTTCGCGCGTTTCTTATGGAGTCCCAATTCTGGACGCTCGAAGCGCAGTGTGCGTGCGTGGTGCTCGCGACCCTGATCGAAGCTCGGCGAATCGCCATCGGCCGATCGACGCTCGCCGCAGGGTGTGTCCTGGCCATTGGCGCGTCGATCCTGACCGCTCGAGTACCGCCCCGTACCAATCGCATCTTCTACGACGAGCAGATCTATCAGGGCGTCGCCCGGAACATGACCGACCTGCACCGTGCCCAGATGTGCAACGACGGGATCGTCGAGTACGGACGCCTGGAGTGCCGCCGCGCGGAATACAACAAGGAGCCGTACGGCTATCCGTACCTCCTGTCCATCGTGTACCGGATCGCGGGTACGAGCGAGACGGCGGCGTTCCGGTTCAACAACGTCGTGGCTGGTCTCGCCGTCCTCGTCACCGTCGTCCTCGCCGAATTGCTCTTTCACGATCCGCGCGTGTCGCTCGTGAGCGGCCTCGCGCTCGCGTTGTTTCCGATGCAGCTCCAATGGGCGAATTCAGCGGCGTCCGAACCAGTGGCCGCCTTGTTCTGCGCGGCCGCCCTGCTGGCGGTCGTCCATTTCGCCCGCGCGCGGACGACGTCGGCGCTGGTGTGGGCGGTGACGCTCGCGGCGTTCGCCGTCACGATGCGCGCGGAGTGCATGCTCGTCGTGCCGCTCGCCGGCGTCACGCTGCTGCTGCTCGCGCCCGAGGAATTTCGCCGGCGGCGGTTGTGGGTGGGCGCGCTCGGCGGTCTGGCGCTGCTGTCGATGTCGCTCGTGCACCTCGCCGCCGTGCGCGGCGAGGGCTGGGGCGCGTCGGGCGCGCCGATGGCCTGGGCGCACGCCGCGCGGAATTTCCGCGTCAACTTCTGGTTCTTCTTCTGGGACCAGCGGTTCCCCACGCTGTGCGGCGTCGCCGCCGTGGTGGGCCTGCTCGACGGGGCGGACCGCATCCGCGAGCGCCTGTTGCTGCTGGCGTACTTTCTCGCGTTCTGGCTCGTGTTCCTGTTCTTTTACGCCGGCAGCTACAACTACGGCGCCGACGTTCGCTACTCGCTCATGACGTACGTGCCCATCGCGATTCTGGCGGCCCTCGGTCTGCTTCGCGCGGTCGCCGCCGCGGCAGCGGCACTCAATCGGGCACTTCCGGCGTGGCGGGCCTTCGCCGCAGCGGCCGCCCTGGTCGTCGTGTCGTTTCTCTGGTACGCGCCGCTCGTGCGGGAGACCGGCGAGGAGGCGTGGGCCGCGCGCGCCGACGTCGCGGCCGCCCGCCAGTTCGCGGCGCGGCTGCCGTCGAACGCGGTCGTGCTCACGCACAATCCGTCGATGTTCCACATCTGGAACGTCAACGCGGCGCAGATGTCGAGCATTGGTACGAATCCCCATTTCGCCCAGGCCTTCTTCGACCGGTATGCCGGCGGGGTCTACCTGCACTGGAATTTCTGGTGCAATGTCAGCGATCCGGTACAGAACGACTTCTGCCGCAAGGCGCTGAACGCCTTTCCGCACGAGCTGGCGGCCGAATACCGCGAGCGGGACTATGTGTATCGGTTCTACCGGCTGCAGCCCGCCACGCCGGAGCGGCCGAGCCGCGAAGGCGGGCCGCCGGGTGTAGAATCCGAGACCGATCGCAATTTGAAAGGACTCATCCCGTGACACGCACCCGATCCCGTCGGACCCGGACGCTGTGGCTCGCGGCAATGCTCACCGCCCTCGCGCTGGCGCCGGCCGCCCGTGCGGCATCCCCGGTCGACGGCCTGTGGGACGCGACCGTCGTGTCCGCCGGCGTCGAGATTCCCTTCCGTTTCGAGATCCAGACATCGGGCGGAACGGCCCAGGGGTTCTTCTTCGAGGGCGATCGAAAGGTCGGCTCGACGGCCGGCACCTTCGCCGACGGCGTGCTGAAACTCGAGTACGACTTTCTGAACACGGCGCTCGAACTCGCGCTCAAGGACGATCAACTCACCGGCACGTATCGCAACCAGCGTCCGAACGCGCGACCGCAGGAGGTCCGCATGCGGCGCTTCGCGCCGGTCGCCGCCGGGCAGCAGGATCCGCCGAATCTCGGCGGCATGTGGGAGATGCGCCGCAATGCCGACGAAGCGAACGCGCCGCGCGACACGCGCACGTGGACCGTGTTCCTGCGGCAGTCAGGCGCGGAGGTCTCCGGCTCGATCCTGCGCGTCGACGGCGACACCGGCACGCTGGTCGGCTCGTGGAAGGACGGCAAGCTGGTGCTGAGCCACTTCGCCGGCGAGCGGCCGAACCTGTTCGAAGCGACGCTCAATCCCGACGGTACGATGGCGGTGACGCTGAACGGGAACGCGCACTATCTGGTCGCGCGCACGAGCGACGCGCGCGCCAAAGGCATTCCCGCCCCGCCCGACCCGTCGCGCTACACGAACATCAAACATCCAGCGGAGCCGTTCCATTTCAGCTTCCCCGACATGGCCGGCAAGACGGTGGCTGATACCGATCCTCAGTTCCAGGGCAAGGTCGTGATTCTCGCAATCGGCGGCAGCTGGTGTCCGAACTGCCACGACGAGGCGCCCTTCCTGAGCGAGCTGTACCGCGACTATCACGCGAAGGGGCTCGAGATCGTCGGACTGATGTTCGAGAACGACCCGGATCCCAAGGTCTACCGCCCGCGCGTTCAGAGCTTCATCAAGCGCTACGACGTGAAGTATCCGATGCTGTTCTGCGGGACGACGAACCCGACGCCCACGTCGAAAACGATCGCCGACGCGCTGCCCGAGATCGTCAACTTCGGCGCGTACCCGACGAGCATCTATCTCGGCCGCGACGGCAAAGTGCGCAGCGTGCACGCCGGTTTCGCGAGCCCTGCGACGGGACAGGAGCACGAGCGCCTGAAGAAAGAGCTGCGCGAGCTCGTCGAACAGCTCCTCGCCGAACCGCGCTCGTCTGCGCAGTAAGCTGCGGATTTCAGAGTTCAGATTTCAGATTTCAGATTTCAGATTTACTTGCAGATTCAAAGATTGAAAAATCAATCTGAAATCTGAACTCTGAAATCTGAAATACACCGTCAGTAGACCCAGCTTCTCGTGTCCGCGCCGGCGGGAGCAGTCCTTTTCATCCACGCCGCCATCGCCGGCATGTAGCGCTGGTGGACCGTGCGGCTGCCGACCGCGTTGGGCGTCTCGGTGTCACCCGTGAAGCAGTGCTCGCGGCGCTCGCCGTAGATGACTTCTGCTTCCGCCGAGGGCGTCGCGCGCATCAGGAACTCTTCCATCTGGTACACGGCGTTGTTCAGATAGCCGTTGTCCATCGTCCCGCTCGTGATGTGAATCTTGCCGCGCAGCTTGCGCCCGAGCGTCGCCCAGTCTCGCGCGAGGATGTAGCGCAGGTCGTAGTGGTCGCGCCAGTAGGCGGCAACCTCCGGATCCATCGCGCCCGTCGCTTTGTCGTACAGCGGCTTGTAGTACCCGTCCGCGCCGACCGGCCCGAACACCGACGCCCACGCATCGTGCTGGCCGCCCGAGCGCCCGTGCGTGCCGAGCGCGAGCTCGACGAGGTTGCGCTCCTCGAACGTCGAGAAGAGGTGATCGCGGTAGTCGCGATAGCCCGGCTTCGGCGTGCGCTTCCAGGGATTGTCTTCGTAGTAGTAGGCGTTGTGCTCGTCGTAGATGTTGACGGAGCGGTACGAGCGGAAGTCGATCGGATCAGGACAGAGCGCCCAGGCGCCGTTGTAGTCGTCGGGATAGAACACCTGCACGCCGAACGCCTCCCACCCGCCGGTCGATCCGCCGACCGTCGCGCGCGCCCAGCCCTGGCCGATGCCGCGGAACTGTTTCTCGATCATCGGAATCAGGTCGTACGTGATCGCGTCGCCGTACGGGCCGTTGTTCGCAGAGTTGACGGCGTACGAGTCGTCGAAGTACGGCGTCGGATGCTGGATGAGCAGATGAATCATGCGCGGGAAGTTCGGGCCGTTCCACGCCTTGTAGAACGCGTAGCCGGCCTCCTGCGTCGCTTTCTGCGCTCCGATCGCCTTCGGATCCGACGGCGTCTCGCGCCAGGTGTCGCCCGCCATGTTGCTCGGGAAATGTCCGTGATGGATCACGAGCGGATAGCGCGCGTTCGGATGCTCCGCCCAGCCGGACGGCAGCAGGACGATGGCGCCGAGATACACCGGTTTGCCCCAGAACTTCGACAGCCGCTCGTTCTGCACGCGGAGATACTTCACCTGCGCGGTGTCCTTCGGCGGATCGATCGGCGGCACTTCCTGGTCCATCACGATCTTGATCTCGCCGCTCGAGCTCGGATCGACGCGCATCTTCACCGGCTTGCTGAACAGATTGCCCGGCTTGCTCGCCCACCGCTGCCCTTCGCCGCGGTCCGGCGGCATCTTGATCGTGTGGCCGTCCGATCGCGTGTATGTCTCGTAGCGGTTGATCAACGCCTGCACCCAGTACTCGCCCGCCGGAATGTCCTTCAGGCTGCGCACCGGCCAGCCGACAACGGAACCGTCGACGACAATCGGCTGATCGGGTTTCATGCCGTCGACGTCGACGCCGAAGATTGGCCGCGTGCTGTTGGCCCGGTACTGATCGGTCTGCGTCCGCGGCTCGGTCTTGCCGTCGTCTGAAATAAACAGGAGGACACGCCCGTCGAGCGGCTGCGCGCTGCGCGCGGTGGGAAACGAGATGGCAAAGTGCAGCGGTCCGCTGTCTGCCGCATGCGCGGCCATGCCGGCCGCCGTAGCCATCGACGCTGCAATGAATCCGCCGGCGAGAACGTGACGCATCGTGACTCCTTATTTCAACGCTGCCGCCCAATTCAACACGACGGCGATTGGTGCGTTGGCTTGATCAGTGGGTGGGGCGCGCCGCGATCGAGCGATGCCGCGTTCGCGCCGACCTCGATCGCGACCAGGGTGTTTCGCGGCGCGTGCGGCAACCCCGCTTCGAGAAAACATAAGTCCCGGCCGACGTCATACACGGCGCAGATGTTCGGATGGTCGAGTTGGAAGATCGTCTTCGCTTCGCGGTCGAATCGCTCGCAGAACTGTGGATCCGCGGCGAACGCCGGCGGCAGGACCTTGATTGCGACGGTGCGGTCGAGCCGGTTGTCACGCGCCCGGTAGACTTCGCCCATCCCACCGGCCCCGAGTGGCGCGAGAATCTCGCAGGGGCCGAGACGCGCACCGGTTAACAAGTTGGCCATGTGGTCAAACGCTTAACCCGTAAGCTGTTCCGGCGCGGCGCCCACGCGAGGGGATTATATGCGCGGAGTGCGATGCTAGAATCGTCAGACCGGATCCCGATGGCTGTCAAAATCGCCCAACGCGAAGTGCGCGGTGTTGTGATTCTCGATCTCGAGGGGCGCCTCGTGATGGAGGACGGCGTCCCCGACTTCGTCGAGCATGTGAGCGCCTTGATCCGGCAGTCGCGGCGGCGCATTCTCCTCAACTTCGACCAGGTCACATATCTCGACAGCGCGGGCGTCGGCGCGATTGCCTGGAAGTACGCGACGGCGCAGCGCCGCGGCATCGACATCAAGCTGCTCAACTTGCGCCGCAAGAGCCACAACGTCCTGAAAACCACCCGCCTGCTGACCGTCCTCAAGTCCTACGAGTCGGAGGACGAAGCCATCGACAGCTTCCTCGACGACGACGAAGACGACGTGAACCCGATCTTCACGTAAACATGGCGCGAAAGCGCCGGTCGTGGTAAAAAACCCGTTCGAGGGACTCATATGATGAATCGCACGACGCGTCGGGACGTGCTGAAGGGAACCCTGGCTGTCGCGGGACTGGGCGTGCTGGGCGTCCCCGAGTGGGTGCTGCCGGCGCTGGCCCAGGGCGAAACGGAAGTGCCGTTCACCGACCTTCCCGAGAACCTGCGATGGGAAACGCCACCCGATCGCCGCGGTCTCGACATCCGGACGATCGTCCCCGGGCAGTTCACGCCAAAGGACAAGTTCGCGACAACGCAGCACTACGGTCACCCCGAGGTCGACATGGCGACCTTCAAGCTGAAGATCTCCGGCCTCGTCGACAAGCCGCTGCAGCTGTCCATCGACGATCTCAAGAAGATGGGCGGCACCGATCTGGTCGCCGGCTTCGAGTGCTCCGGCAACCGCGGCCCGCTCAATCAGCTGTCCGGTAACGGCAAGTGGACCGGCGTCCCGCTGAAGAAGGTGCTGGATGCGGCCGGTGTCAAGGCGTCGGCGCGCGAGTTCGTCTTCTTCGGCGCCGACAAAGGCGAGGAAGACGTCGAGTGGCGCACCGCCAAGTACAAGATCGACGTCCCCTTCGGCCGGAGCCTTCCGCGCGAGAAAGCGCTGTCGCCCGAGCCGATGATCGTCTGGGCGCTCAACGGTGAGCCGCTGACGAAACATCAGGGCGCGCCGCTGCGGCTGATGGTGCCGGGCTACTACGGCGTCTGCAACGTCAAGTGGCTCTCGCAGATTCACATTCAGGAAGACGCGTATCTCGGCAAATACCAGGCGCGTTGGTACCGCACGGTGCGCGGCGAGATGATCGACGGCGAGCTGAAGTACATGGAAACCGCCGTCACCCACATGAACCTGAAGTCGTACATCGCGCGTGTCACCAAGGCCGGGAACAACTACAAGGTCCTCGGCGTGATCCTGAACGATGGGACGCCGATCAAGTCGGTCGAAGTGAAGGTCGACGAGGGCCCGTGGCAGATGGCGACGCTCGACCCGGCGACCGCGAAAGACAAGTATTCGTGGAAGCTCTTCACCTACAACTGGACCGGCGCGACGCCCGGCGCGCACACGCTCATCTCGAGAGCCACCGACGTCAACGGCAAGATGCAGCCGACGGCCGCGGAGAACGAAACGAAGAAATCGTTCCTCGAGGAGAATTCGCAGGCGGCACGCAAAGTGATGATCGCTTAGGGATGCACGCCAGACGCGACCCGGACGTCGAGCGCGTCTGGCGGTTGATCACGCGCGCCGCCCGCGGCGACGCGCCCGACGGATGGGCCGACGCCGTGGGCGCCGACGATCCGCACCGCGCGCTCGTCGATCTGTACCTCCCCATCTGCAACGCCACGCTCGCGCGGCCGATCACGGTCGCGCATCTCGGCCAGAGCCTCGACGGCTTCATCGCTACGCACGCCGGCGAATCGCGCTGGGTGACGGGGCCCGAGAACCTGCAGCACATGCACCGCATGCGCGCGCTGTGCGACGCGGTGCTGGTCGGCGCCGGCACCGTCGCCGCCGACGACCCGCAGCTCACCACGCGGCTCGTCGAAGGCCCCAGCCCCGTCCGCATCGTCCTCGATCCCACGCGCGGCCTCGAGCCGCGCTACCGCCTGTTCACCGAAGGACCCGAGACGCTTTACGTGTGCGCGCGCTCGCTCGTCACTCCGGGCGAACGGCGGTTCGGGTGCGCGACGGTCGTCGGCGTCGATCAGGCGTCCGACGGTGGAGTCGACCTGCAGGCTGTCATGCGTCTGCTGCACGAGCGCGGCTGCGCGCGCGTCTTCATCGAGGGAGGCGGCGTCACCGTGTCGGCGTTTCTCGCCGCGAACCTGCTCGATCGGCTGCACGTCGCCCTCGCCCCGCTGCTGATCGGCGACGGCCGTCCCGCCATTCGTCTGCCGCCGCGCGCGGCGCTCGACGACTGCCATCGGCCGCGCTACCGCGTGTTCCGAATGGGCGGCGATATTCTGTTCGACTGCGATCTCAGAGGAGAGGACGCCGGCGACGGCGGGCGCGCGGATGGTGGGGCGATCGCGCGCGTGATCTGAGCGTCCCTCCCGTTCGACGTTCGGGCGCCTTCGCTGACATTCGGGTGGCTTCGCTGACGTTCGGGCGCCTTCGCTGACGTTCGGGTAGCTTCGCTGTCGTTCGTCGTTCTACGGAAAGGCCGCGAGATCTTCGTGCGAGACGACGATGCGGGATCGGCCCGCGTCGAGGTGCGCGACGCGGCGCGCGAGCCAGTCGTCAATCATCGCCGACTCCGCCGGCTGTAGCTCCAGCGCAGCGTCGGCCCACCCTTGCATCAGCTCGCGCTGCAGGTCGTACGCATCCGGCGGCAGCAACCAATCGCTCTCCGCCCGCTCGACCCGGTAGCCAGCGGCCGAGAATGCGCGTTCGGCCGCATCGACCGCGCCGGGGCCGGCGGCGGTGCCGAATCCCTTGTCGCACTGCCGCTGGTGGCGATTCAGCAACTCGCCGATGTAGCCGTCTTCCGGCTCCGCGGGCGTGCAGGTCGATCGGCCCGTGTAGGTGAGCGCGAAGAGCGCCAGCGCGCCGGTCGCGCGGCACCGATGCGCGAGCCAGCCGAGGAACGGCTCTGACACGAGATCGAGCAGCGCCGACGCGGTCACCAAGTCGATGCCCTCGAAGATGTCCGGCCGGTCGCACGCGCCGAGATTGATCTGCACGGTGTCGTACGGAACGGCGACATTGCCGTCGATCCGCGCGAGCACGGCGGGATCCTTGTCCACGAGCGTCCACTGCTGCTCGCCGGGCAGTTGGGAGGCGATGTAGCGGACGTTCGATCCGGTGCCGGTGCCCAGGTCGAGAACCCGGAGCGTACGGCCGCGCGGCAGCGCGAGCGCGATCAACTGCGTCAGCGCGGCGGATCGCGCGATCGCGTCAAACGGCTCGCGCACGCCAAGCCAGTGCGCGAGAGTCTGTGTCATGTCAGTGCGGCTGAGAGCTGGCGACTGGCATCATGCCACGTCGGCAGGGTCTCGCGCACCTGGCGGGCGCCCTCCGCCAGCCGCGCCCGCAGCGCACCGTCGTCCAGGACGCGCGCGAGCGCGCCGGCCAGCGCCGCCGCGTCGTTCGGCGGCATGAGGAGCCCTGCGGACTTCCCCGCAGAGCGGACGAGGTCCGGAATGGCGCCGACAGTCGTGCTGACGATGGGCAACCCGCGCGCGAGCGCCTCGAGCACCGACAGTGGATGCGTTTCGGCGAGTGTCGGCAGCACGAAGAGGTCGGCGCGGTCGTAGAGAGCCTCGATCGCGTGCGTGTCCAGTTCGCCAGCGAGCACGACGCGCTTCTCGAGACCCAGGTCTCGCACCATCGCTCGCACCCGAGCCGCCGCAGCCGGGTGCCTCGTCATGCTGCCCGCGCACGTCAATCGCCAGCGCCGCTCCCGCAGGTGGGCCAGCGCCGCGAGGAGCACGACATGTCCCTTGCCCGGATTCAACGTCGCGACGGTGACGAGGTGCACGCTCTCTTCGCCCGATCCGCGCGCGAGCGGTGCGCGATCGGTGCCGGGCTTCACGACGACGATGCGTCCGCGATCGACGCCGAGCGCCGCAAGCGTCGGGATCAGCACATCGTCCACGGCGACGACGCGATCGGCCGCCGATAGGGCGCGGGCCTCCGATTCTCGCCGGGTCCCGGCGGTCTCGACGCCGATCCCGACCTCGTCCGCGAGCAGCGCGTGCACGATTGGCACGAGCTGCAGCCGCGGCCCGTGGCGCAGGGCCTGGTCCGGCATCGCGCCAAACGCGAGGCCATCGACGACGACCAGCGAGCCGGCAGGCAGTGCGTCGAGCGTATTGTCGGCGTCCTCGAGTTCCGCCGCTGTCGGACGCGGAAAACCCTCGCCGATCTCCCGGACGTCTACGGTCCAGCCGAGGGTTCGCAAGCCATCGATCATCCGCCGGTCGTACTCGTAACCGCCGGTTCGCGCGGCGAGCGAGCCGGGCACGATGAACGTCGCAGAATTCATCAGGCCGCGCCGATGCGAGCCTCGAACCCGGCGCTGGCAATGTGGGATTCGTGGAGCGTCACCTTGAGGCTGTCGATCGCGCGAGCGCCGGCGCCAAGATCGCCCGCGGAAATCGCCGCGACCGTCCGGTCGAAGATCACACGCGCCAGGAACTCGGTCGTCGTATTGCGGTCCCGAAACGCCGGATCGTCGTCGAGATTCCGGTAGCTGAGCGAGCGGAGCGTTTCGTTCAGCGCCTCGGTGGCGCGCCCGATGTCGACGACGATGCCGTCGCCATCGAGCTCCGCCCTGCGGAATTCGACATCGACGACGTACGTCGCGCCATGCAGCGCCTGCGCGGGGCCGAACACCTCGCCGCGCAGGCTGTGAGCGATCATCATGTGGCCGCGGACCGTGACGCTGTACATCGACCCTCAGTACCTGATTCTGTGGCAGATCGTGTCCGGCGAGCCATTGGCGAGGTGCGCCATCACAGCCGGCAGTTCGT
>Ga0310810_10009863_pt1 | contig 11075 bp, 12 predicted proteins | sample NCmetagenome_FD_207641 | JGI IMG/M metagenome (GOLD analysis project Ga0310810, IMG submission 207641) | Soil microbial communities from experimental microcosm in Duke University, North Carolina, United States - NC | ecosystem: Engineered > Artificial ecosystem > Soil microcosm > Unclassified ... | reverse complement strand
GAACGACAGCCTCAGCGAGCTGAGTACTGCGGTTTACCATGATTCCCCCTGCCATCAGGTCGGCGGCTTCACGAATCCAATCCAGGGCGATGAGATGGAAATCGAGTGCCAGCTGGCGTCGCATGGTGTCTATTGCGGTGAAGCCTCCGTTTACAATGCGCCCGAGTTTGCTCGTCTCCGTGATGGCGCTGGCGACTGGCGGCTGCTGTTGCAGCTAGACAGCGACGACGACCTTGGCGTGATGTGGGGAGATGGGGGAATCCTCTATTTCTGGATTCGCGAGCAGGATGCACGGGCCGGTCGGTTCGAGAATGTCTGGGTCGTGCTCCAATGCTTCTAACGTGGTGACGGAGGGCAGGTGTGACGCCAGAAGAAACGCAGGCAGTGCGCGACCAGGAGCATCTCCGGCTTCTCGCGCTTTTCCATTACATCTCGGGCGCGGTCACGATCGCGTTCTCGTTGCTGTACGGACTGTGGGCCGTGTTTGTGAGCGTCATGTTCGCCTCCATTCCGCAGCAGGCTCGAGGCAACATCAACGATCCCTTCGCAGAGCAGTTCATGCCGCTGATGATGTTTGGCATGTTCGGAATCTTTTGCGTCATCGGTGTCATCTACGGCATCGTGGAAATTGTCTCCGGGCGATTCATCAGTCAACGACGCTTACGCATCTTCACGATCATCGCGTCCCTGCCGCGTTTGATCTTCATCCCGTATGGCACGATCCTGACCATCTTCACGCTGCTGGTACTGGACCGTGCGTCCGTTCGACTTCACTATCGCGCTTCTTGACTCCGGGCACCGCGTCTCGCATGATGCGGCCTCAACGTTCGAGGAGGCTGCATGAGGAATGGGATAGTGGCGCTCGTGTTCGTGCTGGCCGCGACGGCCGTGCACGCGCAAGCACCCGCAACGCCCGCCGGTGCGCCGGCCGCCACCGCCGGTCTGCCGGCGCCCGCTGGTCCGCCAGCGGCGCCTGCCGGTCCAACGCCCACTGGCCTCATTGTCGGCTCGGGCAATTTCTTCAGCCCGATCGTCGGTGACCTCGACAAGGCCGTGGCGTTCTATCGCGACGGCCTGGGCCTCGACGTTCAGGGCACTCCCGCCAACGCCGATACGAATCCTGCGCTCCGCGACATGTTCGGATTGCCTGACGCGCACTTGCGCTGGCAGATCGGCCGGCCGCCGGCGATGCGTACCGGCGTCGAGATCGTCGAGATCACGAAGGCCGCCGGCAAGCCGCTCGATCGCCGTGTGCAGGACATCGGCGCGTTCATGCTGATCGTCTTCGTGCGTGACGTCGATGCGACGTTCGCGCGTGTGAAGGCTCTCGGTGCGCCGGTCGTGACGAAGGGTGGCGCGCCTATTGGTCTGCCCGCTGGCAAGCCGCGCTACCGCGTCGTCGTCGTGAAGGATCCAGACGGGCATTTCGTGGAGATCGTCCAGGCCGATCAACCGCCGGAGACGCAGGCGCCGCCGACGGCGAACGTCATCGCCGTTCGCGTCCGCCTGATCGTGGCCGATGTTGACAAGGCGCTGGCGCTCTATCGCGATGCACTTGGCATGTCGGTGCGCAGCGTCGATCAGTTCAAGAAGGATCCCGACGTCAACAACATGCTCGGGCTGAAGGACGCGCAATACCGCGTCGCCATGCTCGAAGTACCGACCACGGGTCTCGTCTTCGAAGTGATCGATTTCAAAGGCATCGATCGCAAGACCGTTCGCGGCAACATCCAGGATCCAGGCTCGACACGCATCCAGTTGCAGGTGAAGGATGTGGATGCGGCGATCGACTCGCTCAAGCGTCATGGCGGTGCGGTCGTCTCGACCGGCGGCACGACCGTGAATCTGCCTGGCCGCGGCGGCGCGACGACAAAAGTCGCGATCGTGCGCGACCCGGACAACCTGTTCCTGGTGCTGCTGCAGGCGGCACGCTAGACCGGGTCACCCCACGGTAGATCGCGAGTGACCGGCGAGCCTGTGCGGCTCGCCGCCCCTTTTCTCCAAATTCCTTCGAGTCGCGCTGGCACCGGGGTTGCCTCACGTGAGGCAGACCGCCCCATCGTTCGGTGTTCGTGCTCGCAACGTTATGCGCGATCGCCGCCATCGTTCCCGCAACCTTCGCGCAACAGAGTGCCGGCGCCTCCGCTCAGGGACTGTCGTCGCGGAGAACATCCGCGGTCACCTATGAGGCCCGTCGCACCACGAAGATCGATCTCGTGGGAACGCCGCTGATGCCACGCACACGTGGAGAAGCGGAGATCAAGACCGAATCGGCAGGCCCGGTCTGGATCAAAGCCAAGGTGCGCGGCCTGACGTCGCCCAGCCAGTTGGGCCCGGAGTATCTGACCTTCGTGTTGTGGGCCATTCCACCGCAGGGTCGAGCGAAGAACCTCGGCGAGATTCGTCTCGATGAGGGCCGGGACGAAATCGAGGCCTCGTCTGACGTGCAGACGTTCGCGCTAATCGTGACCGCCGAGCCGTACTACGCCGTGACAACGCCGAGCGAAGTGGTGGTGATGGAGAACGCTGTCCGCGAAGAAACGCGCGGCCGCGCCTCGATCGCGACCCTGGACTATGAAATCGTGCCGCGCGGTGCGTACGTCGCGGGCGGTAAGTTCGCGCTGCCGGCACCGAGCTCGAAGGAGCCGCCCGACGTGCAGCAGGCGCGGAACGCGGTCGTCATCGCGCGGATCGCCCAGGCCGAAAAGTTCGTACCGAACGACATTGCGACCGCCCAGCGGCTGCTCAGTGAGACCGAGCTGCTCGTGAAGCGCAAGGAATCGAAGCGCGACATCATCTCGCATGCGCGCGCGACGGTGCAGGCCGCCGAAGAAGCGCGATTGCAGTCAACGGAATTGCGGGTCGAGTCCGAAGCGCGTGCCCGGCAGGACGCGGCTGCGGCACGCGAGCAGGCGGCGCGGGATGCCGCAGCGCGCGAAGCCGCCGGACGGGCCGCGGCCGAACAGGAACGCCAGCGAGCCGAGAAAGCGGCGCAGGAATCGGCGGCGCTGAGACAGCGCGCGGAACAGGCCGCACAGCAGGCCGCCGAGGAGCAACGCAAGGCCGAAGAGGCACGGCGTGATGCCGAGCGCTCACGCGCCGAGGCTGAAGCGGCACGGACGGAAGCCGAGACACAGGCGGCACGTGCCGACGCCCTGCGCGCGCAGGCGGAACAGGATCGCGCGACATTGCGCGCCACACTGTTGCAGCAGTTCAACGATATTCTCGAGACGCGCGATACCGCTCGTGGTCTGATCGTCAACGTCGGTGACGTGCTGTTTGAAACCGGACGATACGAACTGCGTCCATCCGCGCGTGAGAAGCTCGCGCGGTTTGCCGGCATCGTGCTCGCCCATCCGGGGCTCGACATCAAGGCCGAGGGGTTCACCGATTCGACTGGCACCGACGAAATCAACGAGCGTTTGTCGGAGCAGCGCGCCACGGCGGTCGGTGATCTTCTCATCACCCAGGGCGTGTCACAGAATCGCGTCGCGACGGAGGGATATGGTTCGCGCTTTCCGGCGGCGTCCAACGACACGCGAGAAGGCCGGCAGCAGAATCGCCGGGTTGAGCTCGTTGTCTCGGGCGAGGTAATCGGAACTCCGATCAGTGAGGCGCGCCACTAGACCCATTCAGCCTCAGCGATCGGCCTTGATCCGGCGGAATACTGATCGATATAGTCGCGGCACGATGAGGATGCGCGTGACAGTCATGAGTCAGAGCGAGCGGCTGCTCGGTCTGGTACGGGATTTCGCTGTTGGACTCGGGTTCACGAGCGAACCGGGGCCGCCGTCGCAGGTCGCGGTCAGCCTGACGCAGGGATCAGACGAGGCGCTCCTGCACCTGCTCACGCATGTCGCACTCAGTGCGACGAAATCGGGTGTCGAAAGCAGCGAGCCGGTCTGTCGCGTCACGTTTCAGGAACCAGGTGCCGCGTCCGAGGTGAAACTCGGTCTGAAGATCGCGTCATTCGATTTGCAAGCGGCGCAGGGCGCAAACTCCGTTTGATGGCTGAGCTCAGTGACCTCGCGGCGCGACAGCGTACCGCCGAATAACTACACACCGTCTGCCTCTACCGGCTAAATGACCAAGCCAGTGACGTGACCGTCTCTGGCACGTAGCTTGAGTTAGCGCCGACCACCTCGCTATGGCGCCGGAACGGATGAGGTGTGTGCGGCAGAAGACGCGCATCGCTCGATGTGCGCTGCCGCATACTCGGAGTCGCTCGACTGCCATTCAATTCGTCGTGGTGAATCAGCGGCGCAGGTCGCACGTCGCATCACCGGCGACAGCCGCGATGCGTACCAAACCTGGTTTCAGATCAGAAACGCCTCGTCCAGGTTCGTTCCCAAGTCCCAATACGGCAGCATCCGCGCCGGCTGGCAGGCCTGTCTCCTCAAGCCCATCGTCCAGCATGCGTCCGCGAAAGTAGAGGACGTCGTCACGCCGTCGGTATTGTCCGAGGCGCTTCCAACGCCGGCAGCTGTGGTCGCGCCCGCCGCGCTTGTGAGCCGGGAGCCGGACGATGGCAGCATGAGTCCGCAGTCGGTGGCGTCCGAGATTCTGCGCGCGATCGGTGGTCTCGACTTTCCCATGGTGTGGCTCGGCGCGGCGATGGTCGTGCCGTGGGTGGGTTGGCGATTCATGGACGACTACCTCGTTCGCAAGAAGACGCGAACCCTCGTCATGCAGCACTTCGCGACTCGATTTGTCCACGAGTTCGAACGGCCGCTGCTGTCGTCGGACGCCGAGCGTCCCGTTCGATCCCGGGTCCGTTACAGCGCGCGTCGCGGACAACTCGACATCCTCCTCGCGCCGGGCAAGGGCCGACGGTATCCGAACCTGTCGGATCACAAAAAGAACATGGAGTACGACGTCGCGCGGATCGTGCGCGCGCTCGCCGATCAGTCGTTCGTGAACGGTCCGCTGTACACGCAAGCCGGATGGGTCGTTGTGCCGTTTCAGTTCCTGGTCCGCCCTAAGGATGGCAAAGGGCGGTAGATCGAGACAGGTGTCACATGCATATCCTTCTTTTGAGCGCGGGCGGTGGGGGCGGCAACATTCTGCGATCGGTGAAAGCGGCGTTCCGGCGCGATCTGACCGTGACACAACGCGCCGACGCGCGGTACGCCGAGCGGCTTCGCCGCGCGGTGACGACCCGATTCCTGGACACCAACGAGTTTGCGTTGTCAGACCTTCCGAAAGAGGAGCGATTCCTCATTGGCGCTCGCACCACGGGCCGTCTGGGCGCGCGGCATGATCCCGCGGTCGCACTCGAAGCGCTGCACGAATCGCGCATCGATGTCGAGGCGCTGTTCAACCGCTACTCGATCATCATCCTCATCGGCACAGGCGGAAAAGGCACCGGTTCAGGAACGATGTTTCCGCTGGCGCAGATGGCGCGTCAGCAGAAGAAGCTCGTCATCCCCATCTTCGTACGTCCATCGTTCGAGCGGCACGAAGTGGACAAGCGTCACTACGACTATGCGGTGAAGGCGATCGAGCAGTTCGATGCGGCGGGGATCCGGCTGATTGAGATTCTCAACGATCGGGGTTATGCCGAGCATGACCCGCAGCCGCAGCCGACCGTGTGGGAGCGAATGAACCTGCCGATTGCCCGCGGTCTACGCGGACTGATCTACGTCCTGTGGGATCTCTCGCAGGTCGATCCGTCCGATCTCTCGATCCTGTTCGGGGGGCACGGCCGTCTGCGACTTGGCTTCGCCGAAATCGATCCACCCGAGGGCGGCGAGCCAGACGATCAGGTGGTGGAGCAGGCGGCCGATCGCTGTTGTGACAATCCGTACTACGCGTTTCACAAGCCCGCAGGTACGTCGCTGATCTGTATCCAGGGTGATTGGTCGAATCTTGTCGATGCAAAGATCAAAGGACGTCTCGCTGTTGCGCTGGGAGCGCAAGCGACGAGCCCATACAGCCCACTGTACGTGCGGGCGGTCGGCACGCCGAGACCGTGGGGTGTCACGGCGCTGTTCTCCGAGTACACCGGATCGCACCGGCCGCTGGAGATCGATTGGAGCCTCGAGAAAGGCGTTCGCACGATGAGTCCGATGCCGTCCGTGGCCGAGCCGGTCGCAGCGGAGCCCGTCGCCGCCGACTCCCTGGCGGTCGAATCGGCGATGCTCGACGAGGTGTCACAGTTCGCAGAGGAACCTGTTCCCGGCCGGCGCGACTCGCAGGCACCGCGCAAGGTCGCTCGTCGCGGAACAGCAGCGAGTACCGCGCGGCGTGATTTCTCCGTGATCGACTCACCGGGCCAGCGTGGGTTCACCACGTTCTGGGAGTTTGCAATTGCCGTCAATCGCTCTGATCCCGCCGCTCTCGTTCTCGCGGGCAACGGTGCCGCATCCGACATACCGATCGACGGCATCGAGCTGAGAAAACTGCTCGGCATGATGTGGTTTCGCACGGTGCTCGGCCGGCTGTCGGATCATTGGCGTCAACGCGTCCTCGACGTGTTGGTTGCGAGCGCGGAACTGCCGGACCATGCGATCAAGGTTGGTCGGCACACGATGCATCTGCGGGAGTTGAGCTACGAGCAATTGCAGGAGCTCGGCGCCAAGACGATGCTGCCGGAATGGATTCAGCCGGACCTGGATCTGTTGATCACGGTCGGCCGGTTCTGGGGACCAGAGGTGTTGAAGCGGTTCCGTTTCGTCGATCCGCCAGAGCGCCGCGAACCGTCGATGATGTCGAGTCTTCTGGACAGACTTCGAGGTGATTGAGGCCGATTCAGACTCAACCCCGAGACGAGGCGTCCGGTATCGCGCAGACGCTCGCTACTCGCGCATCCGCCTGCGGCTTCCGACCAGGCTCAAGCCTGCAGCGGCGAGCAGGATAAAGAACACGACCGCGATCACGCTCACCCAGAGGAGCGTGCCCCATCCGGCCGAGTTCACCTCACTGCTCGCATCGCTCGGCTGCTGCGGCGTTGGTTGTGCCGCTGAGAATGCGATCAGCTCCATGCGCATCAGCGATGCGTGATTGATGCCAGCGCGAGGTGAGCAATGGATTATCCTCGTCACGTGACCAAACCATCGATTCCTCACGTTTACTCACTGGGTGTCGTCGTTCTGTCGTGGCTGCTCGTCGGTGCCGTGGGCTGCAGCTCAACACCGTCAGGCGAGTCGAAAGCGGCCGCGAAAAGCTCAGGAGGTCTGCACGCGACCATCGAGACTGACAAGGGACCGATCGAGCTCGAGTTCCTGCCGATGGATGCGCCGAAGGCGGTGGAGAATTTCCGGCTGCTCGCCGAGCGCGGTTTTTACGACAATCTGACGTTTCACCGTATCGTGAAGGGCTTCATGATTCAGGGCGGCGATCCGTCAGGCGACGGCACCGGCGGCGAGAGTGCCTGGGGCGGCACATTCGAAGACGAGATTAAGCAGGACTCGCAGACCTACAAAGACGGGTATCGGCGCGGCATCGTGGCGATGGCCAACGCCGGTCCGAATACAAACGGCAGTCAGTTTTTCATCATGCATCAGGACTACCCGCTGCCGCCCGCGTATGTGATCTTCGCGCGTGTGACGAAAGGGATCGAAGTCGTTGATGCCATCGCGGAGACACCGACGACGAGGGGACCAGACGGCGGCATGAGTCAACCGCTCACGCCCCCGAAGATGAAGAAGGTCACGATTCGTCCGTGAATGACCATCGATGAGCGCGCCGACGGGACCGTGGTGGTCAGCTACGACAGCCTGGGGCTGACGCGCGTCATGCTGGCAGCGGCCGTGTTGCTCCTCGCGGTTGCTGGTTACGACGTCGTCGCTGGGGCACGTGGCACGGAGCGTCTCGTCGGGTTGCTCGGCGCCGCGGCGACGTGTCTGCTCGTCGGCATCGTTTTTCTCGAGCGCGCAAGGTTTCAGTTCGCTGCCACGCGCCTCGTCACGTGGCGTCGCCGTTGGGCGCTGCGTCAGCGTGCCGGAACAATCCCGTTCAACTCGATTCAGTCCGTGCTCGTTGAACGGCCGATAGGCGACGATGGCACGCCGAGCCGGCGAATCGTGTTGAAGACAGTCGCCGGCGAAGATATTCCCGTGACGGTCGGCTATCGTCCTGATCCTGATGGCGCGGTGCTGCACATCGCCAGCCGCATTCGCGCCCTCCTTGGCCATGACAGCGACGCCACGCATCTGCACAATGTGCGGGCGCTGATCGCAGCGGGAAAGACCATCGATGCGATTCGGGTGTTGCGCGAGGAGGAGGGGCTCAGCCTCGTCGATGCGAAACGGCGAGTCGAAGAGCTGACCCAGCCCAACGGATAGCGACTCATGAGCGATGAGCGACCAGTCGAGAGACGGCTCACCAAGGTGCTGTTTCGAGTCCCAGAGTCCGATGGGTCGGCGAACGTCGAGACGCTGTGGGCATTCGATCTCGGTGATGATCGCTACGAACTCGACAACTGTCCGTTCTATGCCTACGGCGTTTCCTGCGGAGACATCATCTTTGCGCCCCACGACGAGACAGAGGGCTTCCCGACGTTCCAATCGGTCGTCTCCAAATCGGGGAATCGAACCGTACGAGTGATCTTTGAACAGCCCGGCGCGGAAGGAAACGAATCGAATGCATTGCTCGAGGGTCTCGCGGGACTGGGATGCGACTTCGAACGTGCCACGTCGACATACATCGTCGTCAACATTCCGCCGCGCGTTGATCTGGGGATAGTGGTGAGCTACCTGATCGAACGTAAGGCCGAATGGGAGCACGCCGATCCCACCTACAACGAATTCCGCGCAACGCAGTAGTTACAGAGGCGAGTCCGATGACGATGAACCCATATCTGAGCTTCAAGGGCGACTGCGAAGCGGCCTTCAAGTATTACGAACAACATCTCGGCGGCGAGATGGGTGCCATCTTTCGCTACGGCGGAACGCCACTGTCGGGTAGCGTTCCCGAGGATTGGCCCGACAAGGTCATGCACGGCAGTATCACGATTGGTGGCCAGACACTGCAGGCGGCCGATGTCTCGGCGGCTCAGTACGAGACGCCGCAAGGGTTCTCGCTGACGTTGCAGATCAAGAGCACGGCCGACGCCGAGCGCATGTTCAAAGCCTTGGCCGACGGCGGACAGGTGCGGACGCCGTTGGAGCAGACGTTCTGGGCTGAGCGCTTTGGTGTGGTCACCGATCGCTTTGGCGTGCCGTGGATCGTCAATTGCGAGGGATAGCGCAGCGCGATCGAACAAGCGCCGCGGACGAGGGGTATGCCATCTACCCGCACGTCTTCCAACGGGTAGAGATCGAGCACGTATTGGAGACGCTGTCTGGCGACGGCATCGAGCGAACGAGAGCGGGTGCGCGCCGAATTCTCGGGATTACGGCTGTGCGCCACTTAGCCAACGACGCGCGATTACTGACGATCGCCACCGGCTTCGTCGGCCCGGCCGCGGTTCCATTCCGGGCGACGCTCTTCGATAAGTCCGCGACGGCAAACTGGCTCGTCGTCTGGCATCAGGATACGGCGCTCCCGCTGCGTGAGCGTGTCGACGATCCAGAGTGGGGACCATGGAGTGTCAAGAGCGGCGTAATTCACGCGCATGCACCGGCGTGGGCCTTGGAGCAGGTCATCGCGTTGCGTGTGAATCTAGACGACTCGACGGCGACCAACGGACCGCTGCGCGTGCTGCCTGGCTCGCACCGGCACGGCGTTTTCAGCGATGAGCAGGTCGCGCAACTCGCTTCGTTAACCACGCCAGTCGATTGCACCGTGACGTCAGGCGGCGTCATCGCGATGCGCCCACTCACCGTGCACGCCTCGTCGAAGTCCACTGACGATCGGCCGCGACGAGTGCTGCACATCGAATATGCATCGACATTGAGGCTCGCGAGCCATGTCGAGCTGTCGGTCGGATAGATCAAATCCACACGACATCCGGTTCGTGGCAGGCATATCCTAAGGCGGTATGAGGACTGCAACCGCGACACTGCTCGTCATTCTGATGGCGGTCTCCGCGTCGGCAGCGGACGTATCCGGCCGGTGGGAGCTGACCGCCCGGCTGTTAAACGACGTGAACCACGCGCGCGTGACCTTCACGGTTAGCGGCGAGAAGCTCACGGGAACACTCAACGAGCTCAAGCTCGAAGGCACCATCAAGGGCGACGAGGTCGCGTTCGTCGCCACGCGACCCAGCGGCGAGCGATTTGGTGCATTCAAGGGGCGCGTGAACGGCAACGAAATCGCGGGGACTGCGTCGTGGCCGGGATTCAGCGACGAGATCAGCTGGGTTGCCCGCCGCGCCAAGGATCGGCCAGGCAAACCACAGGTGCACCAATTCGAGCCGAAAGAATTCCATCGCGTGTTCTCGGACGCGATCGCGCCAGTCCTGCACATCTTCCCTGGCGATACCGTGAGTACGTGGACGGTCGATGCTGCTGGTGTCGATAGCAAGGGCGCTCGCCGTTCGCTTGGAGGCAATCCTCAAACCGGTCCCTTCTATGTAGAGAGCGCGTTTCCCGGCGATACGCTGGTCGTGAAGTTGAATAAGGTTCGGCTGAATCGCGACTCGGCGATCAGTAGCGGTCGCATCGCTTCGACAGCGTTGAATCCGGCGTACGTCGAGCGCACCAAATATCAGCCGGACTTCGACAGCAACTGGGTGCTCGATCGAGAGAAAGGCGTGGCTCGATTGAAGAATCCGAGCGAGCACCTGAAGAACTACACCGTGAAGCTGCAGCCGATGGTCGGGTGTCTTGCCGTTGCGCCGCCGGCGCATCAGGCATTTCGAACGGGATATCCCGGAACGTTCGGCGGCAACATGGATTACAACCAGATCCGAGAAGGGACGACGGTGTATCTGCCAGTGTCGGTACCCGGAGCGCTGTTGTTTATCGGCGACGGCCACGCCGCTCAAGGCGATGGCGAGTTGACTGGCAACGCACTCGAGACGTCGCTGGATGTTGAGTTCACCGTCGATGTCATCAGCGGACGCGCATCCAACGGACCGCGCGCGGAGAACAGCGAATATCTGATGTCGTCCGGGATCGGCAACTCGCTGAGCGATGCGCTGCAGCTGGCGACGACGCAGCTGGTGAACTGGCTGCAGGACGACTATAAGC
>Ga0310810_10009862_pt1 | contig 11076 bp, 9 predicted proteins | sample NCmetagenome_FD_207641 | JGI IMG/M metagenome (GOLD analysis project Ga0310810, IMG submission 207641) | Soil microbial communities from experimental microcosm in Duke University, North Carolina, United States - NC | ecosystem: Engineered > Artificial ecosystem > Soil microcosm > Unclassified ... | reverse complement strand
GCTTGACCGCGCGCCCCGTCGCCGGGCCGAAGAGGCGGTCGACGCGCTGGTGCAGCACCTTCTGAACGACCGCCACGCGCGGCCCCTTGGAGCCGTCGTGCAGCGGCCCCGAGGCCGCGGCGCCGGCCGGCAGCACCAGCGCGAGGGCGCACAGCAGCAGCACGGCCAGGGGCCGGCAGGGCGCGCACGCGCGCCGTCGCGTCGTCGGAGTTCGCATGGTCGATGTGATGCGCCGGCCGCCTGCGAGGTGAGCTGACGGGCTCGCGCACATGCGCTACGCCGTGGTGATGCGGCGACTGCACCCTGGTGGCTGCGCCGGATGACGCGCCACCTCTGGTTCCCCCGCCCGCCGGCCCCCGAGGGCGCGGCGGTTCGGCCCCGACAACGGCCTCGTTCTACCACTCCGGAATCCTGCATGCTGCACGATTCCTTGCGCCTGCAACGATGTCCGGCGTGATCGAGCTCACCCACTTCAGCGACCCCGGCTGCCCCTGGGCGTACTCCGCCGCGCCCGCGATGACGACGCTGCGCTGGCGCTACGGCGACGCGTTGCGCGAGCGGCTCGTGACGATCGGGCTCGCCGAGGACGCCGCCCGCTACGCCGCCCGCGGCTACACGCCGACGCGCTCGGCGCTCGGCTACGCCCGCTTCCGCCGCTTCGGCATGCCCTTCCAGGTCACGCCGAAGGCGAGCCTCAGCGCCACGTCGCCTGCCTGCCGCGCGATCGTCGCCACGCGCCTGCAGGCACCCGCCCTCGAGCTGAGCGCGTTCCGCGCGCTGCAGTTCGCGCAGTTCACGACGACCGGCGTCTTCGACGACCCCGAGACGCTGCGCGGCGCGCTCGCGGCCGTCCCGGGCCTCGACGCCGACGCGGTGCTCGCGCGGATCGACGACCCCGACGTCCGCGCGGCCTACGAGGCCGACCGCGCGCTCGCCCGCACCGCCGCCGGCTCGCCGACGGAGTTCCAGGGCCGCGCGGCGAACACCGACGGGGCCGTGCGCTACACCGCGCCGTCGCTCATCTTCGCGGCGAACGGCCGGCGCCTGGAGGCCGGTGGCTTCCAGCCGCTCGAGGCCTACGACGTCGTCGTCGCGAACCTCGACCCGACGCTCGCGCGCCGCCCGCCGGCGACCGAGCCGCTCGACGTCCTCGCCGCGTTCCCCTATCCGCTCGCCACCGCGGAGGTCGCCGCCGTGATGACCGAGCACCTTGCCGCGCCCGACCTCGCGGCCGCCGAGGCCGCGCTCATCGCCGCCACCGGCGCCGGCGACGCGGTGCGGATCCCGGCCGGCGACGACGCGCTCTGGGCGCTCGCGGCCTGAGCGCCCTCACGCCGCCGCGTCGGCGTGCAGCGGCGCGTCCGACAGCGGCCGCAGGATGACCCAGCCCAGCAGCGCGGCGCCGGCCAGGACGACGATCGCGGCGCGGCTGGCGTCGAACTTCGACAGCCCCGCCGCGCCGTTGAGCAGCAGGATCGTGCCGCCCCACAGCACGAGCGGCCCGAAGCCCGTCGACAGCTTGCCGACGAGCGCGTAGAGCGCGAAGTCCTCGCCGCGGCGCTCGGGCGGGACGAGCCGCAGGAGGAAGACGCGGTCGACGGCCGACAGCGAGCCCAGCGCGACCCCGACGAGCGGGCCGAGGACCCAGAGCAGCGCGCTCGAGCCCGTGCCAGCGCCGACGACGAGCGCGACGACGATCATCACGAGCGTCCCGAGCACGACGCGCCGCGGCCCGATGCGCTCGGCGAGCAGCCCCGCGCCGACCGCCCCGCCGAGCGCGGCGACCGTCGCGATCGCGAGCAGCAGGTCGATCTCACGGCCGTCGAAGTCGCCGGTGCGCCGCGCGTAGACCGTCATGAACTGCAGGACGGTCGCGATCGCGTCGACGTAGAAGAAGCGCGCGAGCAGCAGGCGCCCGTGCGGCGCGCCGCGGGCGCGGCGCACGGTCGCCGCGAGCTGCGCGAACGGCCCGGCGGCGTCGGCCGCGTCCGGCGGCACGGGCTTGGGCGGCTCGCGGACGAGGAAGAACAGCGGCAGGGCGAAGAGCAGGAACAGGCCGGCGGCCGGCAGGAACGCGCGCTGCGCGTGGCCGTCGGTCGCGATCCCGCCGATGAGCGCGAGGACCGTCAGCGTGCCGAGGTAGCCGACCGCGACGCCGATCCCCGACACCCTCGCGCGGTTGCGCTCGACCGCGACGACGCTCAGCAGCGGGTGGTACTGCGAATCGGACGTGTTGAACGCGAACGTCGCGACGGCCCCGATCGCGAGCGCGACGATCACCGGCGCCGCGCCGATGACGCCGAGCAGCCCGGTCGCCGCGATGCACAGCAGCGTGAAGACGATGAGGATCGGCTTGTGGCGCCCGTGGCGGTCGGCGAGGACGCCGATCAGCGGCAGCGCGACGATCAGCGCGAGCGACACCGCGCCGACCATGAGGCCGACGTAGATGTCGGGCTGGCCGCGCTGCTCGATGATCCAGTCGTTGAAGTAGCGCGTGACGACGACGAACGAGAAGATCGTGTTCGCGAAGTCGTACAGCACCCAGCCGACCACCGGCGGGCTCAGCAGCCGCCGGCGCTGATCGTCCTGCACAGCGCGCAGGCTACGCGCTGGCGCGGCGGGCCTGCGGCGTCAGTCGTCGAAGCGGACCGTCAGGCCCGACGGGAACGGGCCCTCGAAGCGCAGGTGCCCGTCGCGGCCGTGGCTGCGGCGGATGCGCGGGCCCTCGAAGAGCGCCGTCGCGAGCGCCGGCAGCTGGTGGCGGACGATCTGCTGGCCGTAGCACGTGTGCAGCCCGAAGCCGAAGAGCATGTAGTCGCTCCACGGGCGGTCGACGCGGAACGCGTCGGGGTCGGCGATCGCGCGCTCGTCGTGCATCGCCGAGAGCGTCGCCGCGAAGACCGTCGAGCCGGCCGCGACGTCCGTCGCGCGGTCGGTGCCGGCGGCGATCGTCGTGTCGGCCGCGACGTAGCGCAGCAGCGCGAAGTTCTGCGGCCGGAAGCGCGAGGCCTCCCAGCAGTACTGGCCGACGAGCTCGCGGTCGCCCGCCCGCGCGGCGGCCTGGGCGCGCTCGAGCTCGTCCTCGCGCTCGAGCAGCTCCTCGACGATGCGCGCGAAGCAGTTGGAGATCGTCGGGATCCAGCCGGTGATGTTGCCGAGGATGTTGTGGCGGATCGCGACGTCGTGGAAGTTCGGCTCGCCCTCGTCCTGGTAGCGCAGCAGCCGCGTGAGGACGTCGTCGGGGACGTCCTCGCCGGCGGCGAGCGCGGCCTTGCGGGCGTCGATCTGCGCGTCGAGGTGCTCGCGCCAGTCGGCGGCGCCGGCGAGCGCGCGCTCGCGGACGGTCGGGAGGTTGCCGACGTTGATGAAGAGCTCCTGGAAGACGTCGCGCGCCCAGCGCAGCTGCGTCGCGTCGTCGGGGCCGGGCGTCCCGAAGTAGCCGGCGATCGTGCGCAGCAGCGCGGGGTCGGCGAGCTGCGAGACGACGTCGATCTCGCCGTCGGCGGCGCGGCGCGCGGCGACGAGCTCGCGCGCGGCGGCGTACATCGCCTCGCCGAGCTTCGGCATGTCCTCCTTGACGACCGCGCGGTCCATCGCGGCGTGGTCGTGGTGGTAGAGCGGGGTGTCGTCGACGCCGAGGATGAACGGGCCGGTGACGGCCTCCATCTTCGGCCCGTAGAGGCCGGCCGTGAAACGCGCGGGATCGCCGAGGACCTCCTTGACGTCCTCGTTGAGCGCGACGATCGTCACCCCGCCCGGCAGCTGGACGATCGGGTTGTGGTCGCGCATGAGCTCGAAGCCCTCGGCCGAGCCGCGGTCGGCGAGCCCGCCGACGACGTCGGAGACCTTCTCCGTCAGCTCGTCCTTCTCGTGCTTGAGCCGTTCTCCGACCTCTTTGAGCTCGTCGAGGATGCCCATGATCTAGAAGTTCACCCCGCGGTTCCGTCGGCGAGCGCGGCCAGCCCGGTCATCCCGGGAACGAAGAGGTACTCGCCGCCGCGCGTGCGGACGAAGACCTCCTGCGGCGTGAGGAAGAACGGCGGCCGGCCCTGGATCGTCATCTTGCCGGTGCCGATCGGGTCGCCGAGGATGAAGTCCTTGTCGTGGCCGAGGCCGAAGATGTTGCCGGCGTTCAGCCACTGCACCTGCACGCCCTCGAACTGGCGCGAGATGCTCGCCTGGAAGCTCACGAAGACGAGGCCGCGATCGGCGCCGTCGTCGGTGACCGAGCCCTCGCGCAGCGGCTCGCCGTACGGCATCCCGCGCCGGATCATCCGGTGGCGGAAGCTCAGGTGGCCCTCGAAGCCGAGCGCGTCGCGCGGGTTGGAGCGGCGGATGTGGGCGCCGACGGGGCACTTCATCCCCTCGAGGTCCTTGTCGTAGCGGAAGTCGTTGACGTCGCGGGCGGTCTTGGGGTCGTACTCGTCGGGCGCCTTGTCGGGGTAGTGCTCCAGCGGCGCGCCGTTGGCCCAGCGCCCGACGGCCTTCGCCGACAGCTTGTGCTCGTCGCCGTCGGCGTAGAGCTTGGCGGCGTCGCGCATCGTCCGCCGCCAGAGCGCGACGTCCTGGTAGAGCTTGCGCCAGACCATGTACGTGCCGCTCTTGCCGAGCGGGTCGGCGGGCGCGTTGGGCAGGCGGCGCTTGGGATCCACGCGCGTGTCCTCGTCGGGGTAGCCGAGGATGAACTCGCCGGGCGCGAGCGCGCGCCACTTGCCGTCCTTCAGCGGCACTCCGCCGCCGCGCGCCTTGTCGTCGCTCGTGCCCTCGATCGCCGGCTGCGCGAAGCCGTCGGCGTAGCCGAAGTGCTCGCGCGAGCCGTCCAGCAGCGCCGTGTCCTTCTGATGGACGATCCGCAGCCCGCCGGCGGCGTCCATCGCGGCGCGCATCTTCGCGAGCGCGCGCTGGTGGTCGGCGACCTCCTTGGCGTTGATCGTCAGCAGCACGTGCGCCTCGCCGCTGCCGAGGCCCGGCTCCCAGCTCTTCGGGTCGCTCGGGCCGACGTCGCCGAGCAGCGCGCTGCGGTTCGCCATGCCGTCCTTGAACTCGTGCGAGAACGAGCCGACGACCTGCTCGGACACGCCGAGCGCCCGCAGCCCGGCCGCCGTGACGGCGACGTTGAGCGTCGTGTCGGGCTTCTCGCCCGCGGGCCACTCCTCGGCGGTCGTGACGTGGTCGATGAGCCCGGCGAACCATTCGCGCGCCTGCTCGGCCCCGCAGTCGATGTGGACGAACGCGTAGGACGTGCAGTCGTAGTCGTTGCCGTAGGCGCGCAGGATGTCGCCCTGGATGTCGGCGAGGTCCATCCGCACGTTGGTCGCTGCCATCAGTCGCGAGGAACGCCTTCTGCAACGCGGCGGCCTCCAGGCCCTGCGAGGTGCGGGCGAACTCCATGACCTGCTCGCGGTGGGCGAGCGCCTGCTTGACCTTGCCCATCGGCGCCGTGCCGTAGGCCGCGAAGAAGATGCCGGTGTCGATCTGGTTGTGCTTGAGGTAGCGCTTCAGCGTCGCGCCGCTCGCGTTCTCGGGGCAGCCGATGCAGCGCCCCCAGATCTGCTCGGTCTCGGGGCCGAGCGCCTTGCACAGCTCGTCGAGGTAGCTGTCGAGGTCGCCGTCGAAGTTGCTCGTGAAGATGAGGTACGGGACCTCGAGGTGCTCCTCCTTGCGCTGCCCCCACGTGCGGTCGTTGTGGAAGTCCGGGACGATGACGAAGCGGGCGAGGTGCGTGCGGGCGACCCGCGCGAACGGGCTCGGGCCGGCGTCGCGCAGGCCGCGCAGGTACGTCGCGAGCGCCTCCTCCTCCCCCGGCTTGACCGGCGTCATCGCCATGAAGGCGTACGCCTGACCGGAGACGTTGGTGCTCTTGCCCATGCCTAGATGCAGTGCTGGACGTCGGTGAGGAAAGCGCGGTAGGCGGCGGCGAAGGCCTCGGGCTCCATCGACTTCGCCCTGCGCTGCAGCGCCGCGAGCTTGTCGTCGAGCACGAGCGCGCGCTGGATCATCGTGCTCGTCGCGTCCGGATAGGCCGAGTAGTAGTGGTCGGCCTCGGTCTCGTTGACCTGGATATAGGCCTTGAAGGGCGACGTCGGCAGCGGCTTGGGGAAGCCGTAGGAGCTGCCCCAGAACGCCGACATCCCGTTCGCGAGGATGTGCGAGAAGGCGTCGATGTACTCCTCCCAGCCGCCGTTGAAGTTGCTCTCGAAGTACATGTGCGGGTAGCGCAGCCGGCCCTTGCGCTGCGGCGGCCCGTTGTACGGCATCTTCGTGACGACGGCCCAGCGCGCGAAGTGGATGAACGACAGCTGGCGCAGCGTGACGGTGAGCTTCGGGAAGTTGCGCGTGAGGAAGAACAGGACCGGCAGGAACAGCCGCCCCCACCACTTGATCGTGCTGAAGACCGTGATGGCGATCGCCTGGCCGCAGGCATTGCGCGACGCGGTGCCCGTCGCGGTGATCGGGCCTGCCGGGGTCGCGTTGGCGCTCACGCCCGCCAACGTATGTGACGGGTCGAAGGGCCGTCAAGGGCGCAACGGGCGGCCCTCCGGGCATCTGGAAAGACCGCTTTTCGGTCCTTCGCGCCGCGTTCGGCGCGCCTAGCCGAGGATCGTGTCGTAGATCAGGAAGGCGTTCAGCGAGATGATGATCGCCGCGATGACGCTCGCCGCGACCGTCGTCCGCGTCCGGTTGACGAGGCTGCCCATGAGGTCGGCGCGCCGCGTGACGAGGATCAGCGGCACGAGCGCGAACGGGATGCCGAAGGACAGGACGACCTGCGAGATGACGAGCGTGTCGGTCGTCGGCAGGCCGAGGGCGAGGACGACGAGCGCCGGGGTCATCGTCACCGCGCGGCGCAGGAACAGCGGGATGCTGCGGCGGATGAAGCCCTGCATGACGACCTGCCCGGCGTACGTCCCGACGCTCGACGACGACAGCCCGGAGGCGAGCAGCGCGACGGCGAACGCGAGCGCCGCGCCGCCGCCGACGAGCGTCCCGAGGCCCGCGTGGGCGGCCTCGATCGAGTCGATGTCCGTGTGCCCGGTGCGGTTGAAGATCGAGACGGCGATGCAGAGCATGAGAACGTTGATGACGCCCGCCATCCCGAGCCCGAGCCCGCAGTCGACGCGGACGTAGCGCAGCAGCTCGCGGCGCTCGCCGTCGTCGCACGGCTCGATCCGCCGCTGCGTCAGCGCCGAGTGCAGGTAGACGACGTGCGGCATGACCGTCGCGCCGATGATCCCGATCGCGAGCAGCAGCGAGTCCGAGCCCGCGAAGCCCGGGACGAGGCCGTCGGCGATCCCCGACGCGGAGTGATGGCCGACGGCGATGAAGTCGTAGACGAAGCCGAACGCGACGAGGCCGAGCAGGCCGGCGATCGCCAGCTCGAAGCGCCGGTAGCCGCGCTGCTCGAGCGCGAGGATCGCGAAGGCGACGACCGCCGTGATGAGGCCGGCCGGGAACAGCCCGATGCCGAAGAGGAGGTTCAGCCCGATCGCGGCGCCGACGAACTCCGCGAGGTCGGTCGAGATCGCGACGATCTCGGCCTGGATCCAGAGCCAGAACGTCGCCGCGCGCGGGAAGCTCTCGCGGCAGAGCTCGGGGAGGTTGCGCCCGGTCGCCAGGCCGGCCTTCGCCGACAGGTACTGGACGAGCATCGCCATGAGGTTCGCCATGACGATGACCCACAACAGGAGATATCCGAACTTCGCGCCGCCGGCGACGTTCGTCGCGAAGTTGCCGGGGTCGACGTACGCCACGGCCGCGACGAACGCCGGCCCGAGCAGCGCCAGGCGGCCGCGGACCGGCCCGCGCGCCCGCACGCGGCGCAGCGGGCTCAGCGTCGGCGGCAGGACGTCCGGCGCGCCGGTGTACGGCAGCACGACGTCGGCGACCGGCGGAGCACGTGCTCGGCGTCGCCGAAGCGCACGGTGATCGGGCCCTGGAACGGCTCGCGGGCCGCGACGACGCACGCGTCGCCGATCGCGATCCCGCGCTCGGCGAGGTAGCGCAGCATCTCCGGGTCGGAGTCCGACACGCGGACGAAGCGCCCGCCGGTGCCGACGGCGACGGCATCCAGCGACTCCGTCACGCCCTCGTCGATGACGAGGTCGCGGTCGGGGATCGGGTCGCCGTGCGGGTCGTGCGTCGGGTGGCCGAGCTTCGCCGCGATGCGCGCCTCGAGGTCCTCCGAGAGGACGTGCTCGAGCGCTTCGGCCTCCTCGTGGACGCGATCCCAGGGGACGTCGAGGTGCTCGGCGAGGTAGAGCTCGAGCAGCCGGTGGTGGCGCAGCATCTCCAGCGCCAGGCGCTCGCCGGCGGCCGTGAGGCGCACGCCGTGGTAGGGCTCGTGGTGCACGAGGCCGCGCTCGGCGAGCTTCTTCAGCATCGCCGACGCCGACGCCGGCGTGACGCCGCAGCGCTCGGCGAGCGCGTTCGTGCTCACGGGATCGCCGCCGGCGCGCTGCTGCAGCGAGTAGATCGACTTCGCGTAGTCCTCGATCGCGCTGCTGCGGCCGCTGTGCGGGTCGATCGCCATCACATGCTCACGAACAGGCCGGTGAGGAACATCAGCGCCAGGCCGCCGAGCAGGCCGCCCACGACGCGCGGCTGCAGGCCGTGCTCATCCCGCTCGCGCAGCGTCGGGGCGAGCTGGACGATGACCTGGACGATCGCCCCCGCGCCGGCGCCGAAGAGGAAGGCCGCGACCGACGTGTTGAACGCGGCGGCGCCGATCCAGGCGCCGAGCACCGCGGGGGCGCCGGCGATCAGACCCAGCGCGGCGAGCCTTGGCAGCGCGGGCGCCGAACGCGCGATCGGCGCGACGATCGCAAGCCCCTCGGTCGTGTTGTGCAGCGCGAAGCCGACGACGAGGAACGTCCCGAGGGCCAGCGCTCCGGTCGTGTAGGCCGTCCCGATCGCGAGCCCCTCGCCGAGGTTGTGCATCCCGATGCCGACGGCGATCAGCAGCGCCAGCGACGACGCGCTCGCGCCCACCTGTGCCTGCCGGCGGCGGCGCGCCGCCAGCCACGAGCCGACGCCGGTCAGCGCGAGGTACGCGACGGCGGCGCCGATGAACACGAGCGCCGCGCCGCCGAACGCCTGCGAGCCCTGGGCCGCGATGTCGAGGCCCTCGAGCGTCGCGTCGATCGCGAGGAAGGCGAGCAGCCCGACCGTGAGCGCCATGAGCACCCGCAGCCACACGGGCGGGATCCGGCGCACCCAGGGCAGCCAGAGCATGCCGAGCGCGATCGGGATCACGCCGACGTAGACGCCGAGCAGCGCCATGAGCGCGAAGAACGACAGGTCGGTGGCGGGCGTCTCGACGGCGACCGGGATCTCGTGCGCGACGAGGCCGCCGGTCGACGTCATGAGCGCGACGGAGTACGCCTCGCCCTGCACCCACGGGTGCGCGATCGCGATCGTCGCGCTGCCGAGGCGGCGGATCGGGTCCTCGGCGCCGCTGAAGGCGACGAACGCGTCGTTGACCTGCACCTGGCGGACGCGGACGGCATCGGGGCCGTCGTTGCGCACCGTGAGCTCGAAGGAGCCGGGCTTGAGCACCGTGCGCTCGACCGTCAGCTGCTCGATCGGAGGACCGGCGCGCCCGTCGAGCCCAGGGGTGTCCAGCCCGACGAACGCGCCGATGGTGAGGGCGACGAGGACGAGCGGCAGCAGGCCGAGCAGCCAGCGCGGCGGTCGCATCACTCGATGACCTCGAAGAACCCCTGCCAGCCGAGCTCCGTGAACTCCGACTGGTGGGCGTGGAACATGAACCTCCCGGTGCTCGCAAAGCGCCACTCGAGGATCCCGCGCTGGCCCTGGCACTGCATGACCGTGTCGGTCAGCTCGGCGGCGACGCGCGACGTGCCCGTCGGGAAGTACTCGAAGAAGTTGCCGTGCAGGTGGTAGGAGTTGATCGGGTCGTACTCGGTCATGTTCCCGAGGTACAGCCGCACGAGCTCGCCGCGCCGGACCTGGATCGGGCGCTCGAGATACGCGAAGCCGATGCCGTTGACGGCGTAGATCTCGTTCGCGCGGTCGAAGTTCGTGTCGACGCCGTGCATGACCATGACCATCTCGTCGGCGTCCTCGCGGCCGTCCTTCGGATCGACGATGAACGCGCCGAAGAGGCCCTTGGCGATGTGCTCGGCGAGCGGGCGCACGTGGCAGTGGTAGAGGTGCATCCCGAACGGCGCCGCGTCGAACTCGTAGACCGCCCGCCCGCCGGGCGCGACGATCGCGCCGCCCTGCCCCCCGATGCCGTCGACCGTCGCCGGGTGGATCCCGTGGAAGTGGATCGTGTGCGGGTGGTTGGAGCCGTTGGCGAACGCGACCCGCACGAGCTCGCCCTCGCGGGCGCGGATCGTCGGGCCCGGGATGCGGCCGTTGTACGTCCAGGCCGGGAACGTCACGCCCGGCGCGACCTCGACGTCGTGCTCGAGCGCGACGAGCTCGAACGTGCGCAGGGTGCGCCCGGAGGCCAGGCGCGTCGTCTGACCCGCGTCGAAGTCGCGCAGGATGACGTGCGGGTCAAAGCCGTTGGCCGCGTGGTCGACGGCGCCCTGAAAGCCGCCGTGCATGTCGGCGTGGCCGGCGTGCGGCTCGGCGGCCGCAGCGTCGGCGACGGCGACGGCGTGCCCGTGGTGCTCGGCGGCGCTCGAGCTGCGCGCGCCGACGAAGGCCGCCCCCGCGATCACGGGCGCGCCCCGGAGGATCAGTCCGCGTCGAGTCAGTCGTGCCACGTTCAGAATTGTGGCACAACTGAATTTATTGCTACGTGCGACTGGACGGAAGTACGGGCGCTACCCGCAGCCCTCCTGTGGCAGGAGACGCGCCCCGCGGGCCACGGCGCGCAGCGCCCGCCGTCCCCCGCCCGCGCCCGCGCCCGCCGGTGCGACGACCCGGACGAAGTAGCGCACGCCTGGGCGCAGCCCGCGCAGCGGCGCGCAGACGACCTGCGGCCCCGGCGACGCCGCCACCCGCTGGACCACCGTGCGGACCGTCCGCCGTCCGGGCGCGCTGACCTCGAAGCGGACTGTGAGCGCCCGGCAGCGCCCGTCGACGAGCCCGTAGCCGTAGCCG